>Ga0316601_100000722_pt1 | contig 15027 bp, 16 predicted proteins | sample OWC_soil_day5_no_FD_207663 | JGI IMG/M metagenome (GOLD analysis project Ga0316601, IMG submission 207663) | Wetland soil microbial communities from Old Woman Creek delta, Ohio, United States - OWC_soil_day5_noCT | ecosystem: Environmental > Terrestrial > Soil > Wetlands | place: USA: Ohio... | reverse complement strand
ATCGTCTCCATCGACCCCTGGGGCGCCAGCGTGCAGCACGTGTACGCCGACCACCTGGCGCAGGGTTACGACATCCGCCCGACCATCGCCGTCACCAAGGCGCACATCCACCTGCCCGAGATCAAGCAGGCGATCGCCTTCCAGCGCCTGGCCATCGACGGCCAGGTGCTGCTCGAAGATGCCTCGGCGACCGTCACCAAGGTGGCGCTGGAGCCGGTATGGTGGCTGCCCGGCGTGGCCGCGCGCTTCAAGGTCGGCGAGGCCGACCTGCGGCGCGCCCTGTTCGAGGAAACCGGCGGCATGTACCCGGAACTCGTGACACGCAGCGACATCGAAGTCTTCCTGCCGCCGATCGGCGGCCAGACGCTGTATGTCTTCGGCGATATCCGTGACCTCGCCGACCCCGACGTCACGCTGACCGCGCGCGTGCACGACGAGTGCAACGGCAGCGACGTCTTCGGCTCCGACATCTGCACCTGCCGGCCCTACCTGACGCACGCCATCGAGGAGTGCATCCGCGGCGCGCAGGCCGGCGGCGTCGGCCTCATCGCTTACAGCCGCAAGGAAGGACGTGCGCTGGGCGAGGTGACGAAATTCCTCGTCTACAACGCCCGCAAACGCCAGGAAGGCGGCGACCGCGCCGACAAATATTTCCTGCGCACCGAATGCGTCGCCGGCGTGCAGGATATGCGCTTCCAGGAGCTCATGCCCGACGTGCTGCACTGGCTGGGCGTGCGCAGGATCCATCGCCTGGTGAGCATGAGCAACGACAAGTACGACGCCATCACCGGCTCGGGCATCGAGGTCGGCGAGCGCGTCAAGATCCCCGATGCCCTGATCCCGGCCGACGCCAGGGTCGAGATGGAGGCCAAGGTCGCCGCCGGCTATTTCACCGACGGCCGCGTGCCCAGTGCCGACGAACTGGCGCGTGTGCAGGGGCGCGGCCTTGAGTGACGGTGCGGACGTCCTGTTGCCCCCCTCCGCACATCCGCTGGCGCGGCTCTTCGATCCCGGCACCGTGCGCGCCCGCTGCGCGGCCATCGAACGCTCGGTGCTGAACAACGTCAGCAGCCATTTCACGCTCGACAAGACGCACCTGGCGGCTGCCGCCGACCGCGTCGCGGCGCTGACGCTGCGGCGCTTCCCCGACCTGCACATCCCCGTCCACAGCCGCTGGCGCCACTTCGACGCCGGCGGCGTCGACCGCAACGCGGAAGTCGACGCGCGGCTGGGCGACCGTTCCGTGGCCGAGGCGGCGCGCGCGCGCTTCGACCTCGTCGTGCTGAGCGTGCTGCTCGACGCCGGTGCCGGCGGCCGCTGGTCGTATACCGAACGCGACGAGGTGGCCGCTGCGGCGCTGCCGGTACAGCGCCATGCCAGCGACGAACTGCTGGCCCTGCTGGACCGGGCCGCCTCGGGTGCGGGGACGGCAGGCGCGGCGGTCGGCACGCCGCCGGCGATCGCCGCTGCACCGCCGGCGCCGGGCAACGGCGCCGGCGCCGGCGCGGTCTACACCCGCTCGGAGGGCCTGGCCGTGGCCAGCCTGCGCGCCTTCCTCGCCGGCGTCTTCTCGGCCTCCAGTGACGACCCGCTGCGCGCCGACGCCGCCACGCTCAGGCTCGTCGACCCGACCGTGCTGCGCGGGGTGTTCCAGGTCACGCCGGCCAATCCGATGGCGGGACTGGAAGGGCGTGCCGGACTCATCAGCCGCCTGGGCGAGGCCTTGACGGCGGAGGCCAGGCGCAGCGGCCTGGAGGCGCGGCCGGGGCTGCTCTACGACCAGCTCACCGCCGGGGGCACGCGCAGCGAAATCAGCGCCACCGCGGTGCTGGGTGCCGTGCTGCGCCTGCTGTCACCGATCTTCACCAGCGGCAGCCGCGTGCAGGGCCTGCCCGCGGGTGACGTCTGGCCGCACCGCTGGGCGGGTGCCGTGGTCGGCGGCGGCGGGGTGGACCCCACGACCGACGGCTGGGTGCCCTTCCACAAGCTCAGCCAGTGGCTGAGCTACTCGCTGCTCGAGCCGCTGCAGTGGGCGGGCGTGCAGGTGAGCGGTCTCGATGCGCTGACCGGCCTGCCCGAATACCGCAACGGCGGCCTGTTCATCGACTGCGGCGTCATCGTGCCACGTGATCCACGCGACCTGTCGCGTTCGTGGAAGCCGGGCGACGAATTCATCGTCGAGTGGCGTGCGCTCACCGTGTGCCTGCTCGACGAGCTGGCCACGCTCGTGCGCCAGCGCCTGGGCAGGACGGCCAAAGACCTGCCGCTGGCCTGCATCCTGGAAGGCGGCACATGGGCCGCCGGGCGCGAGATCGCCGCCGAATTGCGCAGCGACGGTGCACCGCCGCTGAAGATCGACAGCGACGGCACCGTATTCTGAGCCGCGCCGGCCGCCCGGCCGGCGTCCTGCAGTCCTACTTCGCGCGCGGCGCAGCCTTCTTCGCCGGCGCCTTCTTCGCCGGCGCCTTCTTCGCCGGCGCCGGCCCGGCCACCGCCTTCTTCACGGCGGCGGTCGTCGCCGCGACCTTCTTCACCACCGCCTTCTTCACGGCGGTCGCCTGGGCTCCCGTCGCCGCCACGGCCTTCTTGACCGGCGTCGCCTTGCGCGCCGCCGGCTTGGCGGCGGCCTTCTTCGGCGCCATCGCCTTCTCGACCTTCACCGCGGCCTTCCTGGCCCCGGTCGCCGCGGCCTTGACCTGGCGCTTCACGGCACGCTCGGCCTTGCCGAGCGCCTTCTCGCCATCGGCCTTGGCTGCCTTGGCCTTGCGCGTCACGGTGCGCTGCGCCTTGGCCAGCGCCTTCTCGGCGTCGACCTCCACCGCATGCACCTTGCGCTGCACCTTGGCCTTGGCTGCCCGGGCCTTCTTCTCGACCGCCGTCGCGGCCTGCTTGACCTCGCGCTTCGCCTCGGCAGCGACGCCCTCGGCGCGCCTGGCGATCGAGGTTCCCATTTCCTGGGCCTTCTCCTTGGCCGAGTCCAAGGCATCACCGATCTTCGTCATCAGACCCTTCTTCCTGGTCGCCATCTGCTTGCTCCTGTGGATGTGGAAAGCGCTCTCCGCGCTCGGATGAGCCTACCCGGCGGATTGCAGGGGGTCAATCCGAGATGTCAAGGCGGCCGCGGATCGCGACCACATTCAGTGCCCGGCGCGTCAAACGCGCAACAGCAGGCTGTCGCGCGCACGGTCGCTGGCGGCGCGGCCGACGCTGCCTGCCATCGCCAGCGCCACGCCGGCGGCCAGCATGCGCTGGAAGGCACTGCAGACGGCCGTCGCGTCGACGGCCTCCAGGCGCTCCAGTTGCTCGGTGGCCGAGCGCACGCGCCCGAGCGAGAACAGGTCCAGCGCCGCCTGCTCCATGCGTCGCGACGGCCGATCGGCGTCGTGCAGCAGGCGCACCGCCAACTGGTTGCGCGCCCGCTCCAGATCCACCGCGTCGGTCGCCTGCGCCTGCCGCTGCAGCAGTTGGATGAGCGCGCGCAGGAACTCGTCCAGCTTGTCGGGCGCGAATGAAGCCTCGACCGCGAACTGCCCGTACGACTCGTAGCGGTCGGCGGCGCAGGCGGCGTGATAGACGAGGCCGCGACGCTCGCGCAATTCGCCCAGCAGGGGCGAACTCATGCCGTCACCGAATACCGCGGCGGCCACCTCGCTGGCCGGGTCGTCGTCACGACGCGCGGCGACCGGAAAGCCCAGCACCAGATGAGTCTGGCTGCTGCCCGGCAGCCGCCGCGAGCGTATGCCGCCGGCCCAGGACGGGGCGGTCAGCACCGTCGCCTGCCCGGCTGGCAGCGTGCCGAAGGCTGCCTCGACCGCGCGGGCCATCGCGTCGACGTCGATCGGGCCGGCCGCCACGACGACGAGCTGGGCGCCGCTGTGGTGCCGCGCCACCCAGCGCACGAGGTCCGCACGCTGCAGACGCTGGATATTGCCGCGGCGGCCGATCACCGTCTGTGCCGCAGGGTGCAGGCCCCAGCAGGCGTGGTCGAACAGCTGGTAGGCGGTGTCGACGGGATCGTCTTCGACCTCCGTCGCCTCCTGCAGCAGCACCTCGCGCTCGCGCGCCAGTTCGGCCTCGGGAAAGATGGCGTTCTGCACGATGTCGGCCAGCATGGGCACGAAGCGCGGCGCATGCTCGCCGCGCCCGCGCATGTAGTAGGCGGTGTGGTCCTTGTCGGTGTGGGCGTTGACCTCGGCGCCCAGGCGTTCGGCGTCGAGGTTGATGCGCTGCACATCGCGCGTCGCCGTGCCCTTGAAAACCATGTGCTCGACGAAGTGGCTGATGCCGTTGAGCGCCGGCGGTTCGTGGGCACTGCCCGCACGCACGTAGACGCCGACGCTGGCCGTCAGCAGCTGCGGCAGCGCGATGGCGACGAAGCGCAGGCCGTTGGGCAAGGTGATCACCGTCGTCCCGGTGTCGCCGGCCGGCAGGCGGGCGGGGGTGTTGTTCATGCGGAATCCTGCTGGCGGCACGCGGGGCGCGGCCGCAATGAGAGTGGGCGCGCCGGGCGGTGGCGCCGGATGCGATCATCGCAGCCCCGGGGCCACCCCCACACCCTTGCCGCCGCGCCATGACCCTGCTCGTGCCGATGAGCCCCGAGGTCCATGCCGAGGTCCTGAGCGCGTCGATCGCCGACTATGCGCGCGACAACGTCACCGCGGGCCGCTGGCCGGCCGTCGGTGCGCTGGAACGCGCGCGCAGCGAGATCCTGGCGCTGCTGCCGCAGGGCCTGGCGACACCCGACCACCACCTGCTCGAGATCCGGGCCAGCGCCGACGGCACGCGCGTGGGTCATCTGTGGTTCGCGATCGAGTCGCGCCACGGCCAGCGCGCCGCCTTCGTCTTCGATCTCGCGATCCGGCCGCCACACCGGCGCCAGGGCCACGCCCGGCGCGCCCTCGTGGCACTGGAGACGCTGGCACGCGAACTCGGCGCGCAGTCGATGGGCCTGCATGTCTTCGCCTTCAATGAGTCGGCGCTGGCGCTGTACCGCGGGCTCGGCTGGCGCGTCACCAGTCTGAACATGATCAAGCCGCTGGCTCCGAGCTGAGGCGATGGACCGCGCCGTCGCCGACGCCCCCTTCGGCCCGCAGCTGCGGCGCTGGCGGCTGCAGCGCAGGCTGAGCCAGCTGGCGCTGGCGCTGGACGCCGGCGTCTCGGCGCGCCACCTGAGCTGGCTGGAGACCGGCCGCGCCCAACCCAGCCGCGCCATGGTGCTGCGCTTGACGGCGCGGCTGGAGCTGCCGCTGCGCGAGCGCAATGCGCTGCTGCTGGCCGCCGGTTATGCGCCGATGTACGCCGAGCGCGCGCCCTCGCACCCGGCGCTGGGCGCGGCGCTGCAGGCGGTGTCATCTCGGGCTGGCGCGCGCTGGCCTCGAGGTATTTGCTGGCCATCACGCCGATGCCGATGCACGAGCCGACGGCGCCGAGGCCGATCATGTGGCCGACGGCCAGGGGGACGAGGTCAATGCCGTTCATGGGTGGGGCTCCGGTGGGCTGTGGCACCATGCTCGCGCCCACCCGCCGCCGCGTCGATGACCTGCCAGGTCATGGCGCCGCCCACCCGGAGCCCGCCCGAGCATGACCGCCGAAGTCCACGTCGTCACCCACCCGCTGGTGCAGCACAAGCTGACGCTGCTGCGCCGCAGGGACCTCAGCACCAGCGGCTTCAGGCGCCTGCTGCACGAGATCAGCATGCTGATGGCCTACGAGGTGACGCGCGACATGCCGACGCAGCTGATCGAGATCGAGACGCCGCTGGAGAAGATGCAGTCGCCGGTGATCGACGGCAAGAAGACGGTATTCGTCGTCATCATGCGCGCCGGCAGCGGCTTTCTCGACGGCATGCTCGAGGTGGTGCCGGGCGCGCGCGTGGGCCATGTCGGTCTGTACCGCGACCCGAAGACGCTGACCGCGGTGGAGTACTACTTCAAGATGCCGCAGGGTATGCACGAGCGCGACGCGATCGTGCTCGACCCGATGCTGGCCACCGGCAATTCGGCGGTGGCCGCGGTGGAGCGGGTGAAGGAGACGCACCCCAAGTCGATCCGCCTGGTGTGCCTGCTGGCCGCGCCCGAGGGGCTGCGCAACTTCCACGCCCACCACCCCGACGTGCCGATCACCACCGCCGCCATCGACCGCCAGCTTGACGCGCACGGCTATATCGTGCCGGGGCTGGGGGATGCGGGGGACAGGTTGTTCGGGACGAAGTAGGAAGAGATGACAGGGACAGCGGGCGGTCAAGATGGCTGACGGCGTGGACTCTGGTGACGCGTTGGCGCACGATCCGGCGTGCGGGCGCTGGCGGCGGCGGCGTCTGTGCGTCCGATACCCTGCGCCAATGCCCTGTTGCGGGCGCAGAATCGCGCCACGATCCAAGGAGTGGCGCGCCAGCGCACCGGCGTGCAAACTGGGCGGTCTGTTGGTGGTTGCTGGCAGCAGCAGCGCTCGACATGGTCGGCTCACCAATGGGTTGGGTGTACCGCGGCTTCCACCCTTCGTCGTGAGCTGGGTCGCCGCGCCGCACATCCCCGTTCTGCCCCGATTGAAGCCATGGAACATACGATCGAACACCAGGAACACGACGCCAAGGGAGCCTTCTATGTCGAGCAGGACGGTCGACGCCTTGCCGAGATGAGCTACAGCCGCACGAATGCGGCGCTGATCATCGTCGACCACACGGAAGTGGATGCGTCGCTCGCCGGGCAGGGTATGGGTCGCAAGCTGCTGGACGCACTGGTGCAGTGGGCGCGTGCGACAGGTACCCAGGTCGTCCCGCTGTGCCGCTTCGCCAAGGCCCAGTTCGACAAGGACCCGTCCATCCGCGACGTGCTTGTCTAGGCAAGGCCGCGGCCCACGTGCGCCAGCCGGTCGGCAAGACGCCATCGAGAGGTCGCCTCGCAGGAGATGCCCTTGAACCTCGCCGCCGTTGAAATCAAGGCCTTCGTTCCTGCCACCGACCTGGCGCTGCCGAAGGCGTTCTATGCCGCGCTCGGATTCGAGATCCCCTGGGCTGCGGAGGATCTGGCCTATGTCCGCCACGGCAAGACGAGTTTCCTGCTCCAGGCCTTCGACGCGCCTGCCTTCATCGGCAACTTCCAGATGCACCTGCTCGTCGAGAATGTCGACGACTGGCACGCTCATGTCACTTCCGCGGGCATTGCCGCGCGCTTTGGCGTGAAGGTCGGCGCACCTCAGGACCAAGCCTGGGCGATGCGAGACTTCACGCTGTTCGACACGAGTGGCGTGTTGTGGCGTGTGGCGCAGAACCTTCCGCGCCGGGAGGGCCTGTGAGTCGGAACAGGCGCCTCGTGCTGGCCCTCGGAGTCTGCCCCGCAGGCCCGCCGGATTCCGCATCCTCGAGGCTGGACCATGCTTGAAGGAAGCTGCCTTTGCGGCTCTGTCCGCTGGACGCTGAGGGACATTCCGCAATCCGCCACAGCCTGCAGCTGCACCGCCTGCAGGCGCTATGGCGCGCTGTGGGCCTATGGCTGGGAGGGCGAAGACATCGCCTTCTCCGGCCCGACGACGGCCTTCATCCGCGGTGAATCCTTGAGCTTCAACTTCTGCCCCCGGTGCGGCAACCTCAGCCACTGGTGGGGCTTGACCGTCGACGAGCAGGGCCGCCGGCGGGTCGCCGTCAATCTGCGCCTGACCGAGCCGACCCCGATCGAGAACGTACCGATCCGTCACTTCGACGGCCTGGACACGTGGGAGAGCCGTCCTCAGGACGGCAAGTGCGTCAAGGACATGTGGTTCTAGCGATGCGCCAAACGCAGCCATTCGCGCGAGGAGACCGTGCCATGTTCAAGGCCATCGAGTCCGCGGCCCTGTTCGTGGCCGACATCGAGGCCGCCGCCAAGCGGTACGCCAGCGCCAAGCCGCGCGGTGCCCAGGCCGCGCCCCGCCAACCCCATGCCCGCGAATACGGCATCCAGCCCGGGCTGGCGCGGCGTGCGGCGTGACCAGGCTCGCGATCTCGGACTATGCGCCGGCCCACGGCGACGAGCTCGTCCGCATGTGGCGCGCCAGCTTCGAGCATGGCGTCGGCATCGAGGACCCGCACCCGCTCGAAGGACAGCTGGCCTACTTCCACGAGCAGGTGCTGCCGAAGCACCACGTGCGCCTGGCCTGGCAGGACGAAACGCTGGTGGGCTTTCTCGCCGCGAACGACGAGTCGGTGGCTCAGCTCTACGTCAGGGTCGGCCACCACCGTCGCGGCATCGGTGCCCACCTGCTGGGCCTGGCCAAGCGCGACTCCGCCGGCAGCCTGTGGCTGCATACCTTCCAGCAGAACTGGGTTGCTAGGCGCTTCTACGAGCGGCACGGCTTCACCGCCGTCGAGTTCGGCTTCGAGCCCATGTGGCAACTCGCCGACGTCAAGTACCGGTGGGTCAGGGGCGAGCCTGCGGCCTGACCTCGCAACGACGCCGCGACCCGGCCCGAAGGTCCGACGGCAGCAACCTCTTGCCGCAGCCGCGCATGTCAGCAGTGAAGCGCATTCAGTTCTCGACCGTCATCGCGGCGCCCGTGGCGCGCGTCTTCGTCCTGGTGATCGACCCCGCGTCGTATCGCAACTGGACCGCGGCCTTCATCGAAGGTTCGCACTGCAAAGGCTCGTGGGCGCAGGGCCTGCGCATCCGCTTCCTGTCGCCCTCGGGCGACGGCATGGTCGCCGAGATCGCCGAGCACCACCCGAACGAATTCATCTCGATCCGGCCGTCGCGCCGGGCGGGCTTCTCGCCCTCACGCGCGACGGAAGGGATCGTCGTAGCCCAGCGCGCGCAGCAGCTCGCTCTCCAGCGCCTCCATGCGCGCCGCTTCGGCCTCGTGCTCGTGCTCGTGCCCCAGCGCGTGCAACGCGCCGTGCACGACGAGGTGGGCGTAGTGCGCCTGCAGCGGCTTGCGCTGCGCGCGCGCCTCGGCCTCGACCACCGGCGCGCACAGCACGAGGTCGGCCACGACGACGGGTTCACGCTCGTAGTCGAAGGTCAGCACGTTGGTCGCGTAGTCCTTGCCGCGGTAGTCGCGGTTGAGGACCCGGCCCTCGTCGGCGTCGACGATGCGCACCGCGACCTGCCCGGGCCGGCCGCCGGTGGCCAGCGCCGCGCGCAGCCAGCGCGCGACGCGGTGCCGCGGCAGGTCGGCGCGGTGGCGCGCATCGGCAAACTGCAGCGACAGTTGCAGCTCCGCACGCGCCGAACCCCCGCCCGAGGCGCCGGCCTTCATCGCGGGCGCGCGCGCTCCGGATCCGGGTCCCCCGGTCCGGAGCGCGCCCCCTCGGGGGGCTGAGCCGGCACCGAGTGAGCGCCTGCGCGCTCACGAGAGGCCGGCGAAGGCTGCGCGGCCTGCAAGCCGCGCGGCGGCGACGCCAGGGGACCCGCAGGCGCACGTTCATAGGCCTCGACGATGCGCGCCACCAGCGGATGGCGCACGACGTCGGCGGCGGTGAAATCGGTGAATGCGATGCCGGCCACGCGCGCCAGGATGCGGCGCGCCTCGATCAGCCCGCTGCCGGTGCCCTGCGGCAGGTCGATCTGGCTGACATCGCCCGTCACCACGCAGCGGCTGCCGAAGCCGATGCGGGTGAGGAACATCTTCATCTGCTCGCGCGTCGTATTCTGCGCCTCGTCGAGGATGACGAAGGCGTGGTTGAGCGTGCGCCCGCGCATGAAGGCCAGCGGCGCGATCTCGATCAGGCCCTTCTCGAAGGCCTTGGTGACGCGGTCGAAACCCATCAGGTCGTACAGCGCGTCGTACAGCGGACGCAGGTAGGGATCGACCTTCTGCGCCAGGTCACCGGGCAGAAAACCGAGCCGCTCGCCGGCCTCGACCGCCGGGCGCGTGAGCACGATGCGCTGCACGCCGTGGCGTTCCAGCGCATCGACCGCGCACGCCACGGCGAGGAAGGTCTTGCCGGTGCCGGCGGGGCCGATGCCGAAGGTGATGTCGTGCGCCAGCATCTGGCGCAGGTACTGCATCTGGTTGGGTGTGCGGCCGCTGAGGTCGGCGTGCCGGGTGTGCAGCACGATCGCCGTGTCGGCAGCGGCCTGGCCGGGCGCGGCGATCGCCGTTGCAGCCGCCGCTGCCGTCACCTTCACCAGCGCCAGCTGCAGCGCGCGTTCGCCGATTGGTTCGCGCGCCTTCTCGTAGAGTGCATCGAGCAGCACGACGGCGCTGTCCACCGCGCCGCGCGGGCCGTCGATGCGGAAGCTGGCGTCGCGTCGCGCCAGGCGCACCCCCAATGCCGCCTCGATGGCCCGCAGGTGGGCATCGAGCGGGCCGCACAAATGGGCCAGGCGGCGGTTGTCGGCGGCGTCGAAGGTGTGGCGTCGGATCACGGGCTTGGGCAATTGCGCACGGCCGGAGATTGTCGCAGCGCATCGCGACGGCCATCCGCCGTGCAGAATGTCCGGCTCCATGCACCATCGCTGCGTCCTGGCCCTCCTGCTCTGGCTGGCCCTCCTTGCCGGGCCGGCGGCAGCGCAGACCGTGGTCATCCAGCGGGCCCTCTCGGCGCCGGGCACCGGGCCGGACTTCCCCAGCGCAGCGCCGGCCCTGGAGGTGGCCTTGCCCGACGAGTGGGCGCGCACGCGGCCCGACTTCGAAGGCACGCTGTGGTACCGCATCAGCGACGTGCCGCTGGCGGCACCGAACGCTGGCGAGCTGATGGCGCTGTATATCGAACGGGTGTGCAGCAACCTCGAGGTCTTCCTCAACGGGCAGCTCGTCCACGGCGGCGGACGCATGGACGAGCCAGTCACCGACAACTGCAAGCACCCGCAGCTGGTGACGCTGCCCGCGGCGTTGGTCCGGCCCGCGGCCAACGTGCTGGACATCCGGGTCGCCGGACACCGGCTGGCCAGCGTCGGGGCACGCCAGCGCGCCGGCGGCCTGTCGGCACTGCGCGTCGGTCCCCTGTCGGATCTGGCCCCGCACCACGCGCGCGCCACCGCGCTGCAGGTCACCGTGCCGCAGGCGGTCGGTGCCACGCTGCTGCTGATGGGGGGCTTCATGTTCGTGCTCGGCTTCATCAACCGTCGCGAAAGCCACCTCGCCTATTTCGGCGCCTTGTCGGTGGGCTGGGCGCTGACCGACACGCGCCTGTGGCTGCGCGACCTGCCCATCGGGCATGCGGTGACCGAGTTCCTGTTCTGCGTCCTGCTGGGCTTCATCACCTGGGCTGCGGTGCAGTTCCTGCTGCGCTATGCCGGCGTGCGTCGCAAGTGGGTGGACCGGCTGCTCCCGGTGCAGGGCGCACTGATGCCGCTGTCGCTGCTGCTCGCCGGCCCCGACCGCCTGCATGCCGTGGCCGTGGTCTGGACCGCGGTGCTGGCACTGGAGGTGGCGGCGGCCGCCGCCTGGCACCTGCACCACGAACGCCGCCAGCGCGGCTTCTGGCTCATGGCCGGCGTGCTGGGGGCGGTGACGCTGGCCGGGCTCATCGAGGTCGGCGCGCAGTGGACGGGCACACGCCCGCTGGCCGCGCAGTTGCCGCAGCTCGTGGTCCCCGTCATCTTCGTGCTCGTCGGCCTGCGCCTGGTGCAGCAGCACGGCCATGCCCTGCACGAGTCGGAACAGGGTCGCCTGCAGCTGGAGAGACAGGTGCGCGAAGCGACCGGCGAGATCGAGCGCAACTACCGCCAGCTGGCCGAACTGCGTGTCGAGCAGGTCACCGAACGCGAGCGCAAGCGCATCGCCGCGGACCTGCACGACGACCTCGGCGCCAAATTGCTGACCATCGTCCACACCAGCGACTCCGAACGCATCTCGTCGCTGGCACGCGAGGCACTGGAGGAGATGCGGCTGTCGGTGCGCGGCCTCACCGGCAAGCCCGTGCGCCTGGCCGATGCCCTGGGCGACTGGCGGGCCGAGGTCGTGTCGCGGCTGGCCCAGGCCGGCATCGACGGCGAATGGGATGCGCCCGAGGACCTGCCGCAGACCCTGAGTGCCCGCGCCTACGTGCAGACGACGCGCATCCTGCGCGAGGCCACCAGCAACATCATCAAGCACAGCGGCGCGTCGGTCTGTTCGGTGACGGCTTCGATCGCCGACGGCGACTTCCAGGTCGTCGTGCAGGACAACGGCGACGGCATCACCAACGAGATCGACCACCGGCTCGACCGCGGCCACGGCCTGGCGAGCATGAAGAACCGGGCCAAGCAGCTGCAGGGACAGTGCCTGGTCGAGTCGGGTGCCGGCTACGGAACCGTGATCCGCCTCACGGTTCCGCTGGATCGTGCGATCGAGGGCTCATGAACGGGCACGGACCCGCCGATAAGCTCGATATCGATCCTGGCGTCAACCTACATGAAGACCATCCTGCTGCTCGAGGACCTGCCCGAGATCCGGGCCTGGCTGCGCAAGCTCGTGCTCGAGGTCTTCCCGGGCTCGCACCTGTCCGAGAGTGCACGCGTGCACGACGCCATCGAGCTCGTCAAGGCGGTGAAGTTCGATCTCGCGCTGATCGACCTCGGACTGCCCGACGGCAGCGGCGTCGACGTCGTGACCCGGCTGCGCGATTTCCAGCCCGACGCGCAGAGTGTCGTCGTCACCATCCACGACGACGACGAACACCTGTTCCCTGCGTTGCAGGCCGGCGCCTTCGGCTACATCCTCAAGGAACAGGCGCGCGAACTCATCACCGAGCAGCTGCAGCGCATCAGCCAGGGCGAACCGCCGCTGTCGCCGTCGATCGCGCGGCGCGTCATGGCCTATTTCAGCGCCAAGTCCAAGCCGCAGCCGGCCGCCAACGCGATGCCCAACGTCAGCCTCACCGACCGCGAGAGCGAGGTGCTGCTGCGCGTGGCCAAGGGCTATACGCTGCCCGAGATCGGCGTCCAGCTGGGCCTGAGCCGCCACACCATCGCCGACTACGTGAAGCAGATCTACCGCAAGCTGAACGTCAGTTCGCGTGCCGAAGCGGCGCTCGAGGCGCAGCGCCTGGGCCTGTTCCGCTGAACCGCCCGGCGCGGTCCCTTCACGCGCGCCGGGCGATCCCCGGCTATAGCCGACGACGACCGACGGCGCATAAGATGCCTGCCTGCGGCCGACACTGAGCGGAGGGCGTCGCCATGCGAATCGCGGTCATGGGATCGGGTGGGCTCGGCGGGTACTTCGGTGCCCGCCTCTGCGCCGGCGGCGCCGACGTGCACTTCATCGCCCGAGGCCCGCATCTGGCCGCCATGCGCAGCCAGGGCCTGCGCATCGAAGGACCGAGTCCCCTGCAACTCCCCCGCGTCCAAGCGACCGACGATGCGGGCGAGATCGGCGTCGTCGATCTCGTGATGCTGTGCGTCAAGCTGTGGGACACGGAGACTGCTCTGCGCCAGATCCGCCCCTTGGTGGGTGCCGACACGGCGATCGTCTCGTTCCAGAACGGCGTGCTGAAGGACCTGTACCTCAGGGCGGCGTTCGACGAGTCGCACATCATGGGCGGCGTCGGCTATGTCGCGACGACGATCGACCGCCCCGGCGTGATACGCCAGACGGGGCCCATGCAGCGACTGCTGTTCGGGGAGTTCGACGGTTCACCGTCGCCGCGAGCACAGGCCTTTCTTGCGGCCTGCCTCGCCGGCGGCATCAATGCCGAACTGTCCGCGAACATCCTGCGCGAGATCTGGCAGAAATTCGTCTTCCTGGTCGGCCTGTCGGGCACCACGACGACCATGCGCAAGCCCATCGGCCCGATCCGGGAGAACCTGCAGACGCGGGCGTTCCTGCTCGACGTGATGCGGGAGGTCGTCGCCGTCGGACGTGCGCACGGGGTGGACCTGGCCGAGGACTATGCACAGGTGCGGCTGCAACTGGCGGACGAAGTCGCTCACGACATGACGTCGTCGATGCATCACGATCTCGAGCGCGGCAATCCGCTGGAGGTGCGCTGGCTGGCCGGCGGGGTGGTGGAACTGGGCCTGCAAAAGGGCATCCCGACGCCACTCAACCGGGCCATTGCCGACATCCTCGCTCTGCATGCCACGGGGACGGCCCGATGAGCACCAGCCGCTCGCAGGCTGGCCTGCCCTGACTGGAGGCCCGCACCACGGGCACGATGACTTGACATCACACGGGCTGCCGCTGTTCGATCGCGTGCAGACCGGTATCAGGGCTGGCCGGGGCCGGGCACAGCGCCGGCGCCGAGGGCGCGCACGAGCTTGGCGCGGCGCGGCTCGTCGAGCTCGGTCCGGATCAGTTCCAGCATCCGGGCAAAGACGTCGGGCGGCAGCCTGGCGCGGGTGTCCAGGCAGATCGCGGCCAGTTCCTGCGGCGCCACTGAGCGAGCCATCCAGCGCACGACGACGGCCATTTCGGCCGGCTCGATGCCGGCCAGCAGGCGGCCGTTGAGGGCGACCAGTTCCTCGTCGCTGTACAGCGCCCACAGCGTGGCGTTGTTGGCCGTCTCCTCGAGCTGCATGTGCCGCAGGCTCTCGGCCACGAACAGCGCCAGCTGGCGGTAGAGCTGCTGCGCCAGCACCGGCCGCCGCGCGTCGCCGGCCCGGCGCAGCCCCTGCAGCTCGTCCTCGAGGTCGGCGATCGCCGACAGGTGCTCGCCGTGGTCCTCGGTCGTGCGCGCGGCAGCGGCCGGGCGGCGCGCCTCGATCGAGGTGTGCACGAAGTCGTTCTCGTTGCGCACGTGGTTGCGCAGTTCGCGCAGCAGTTCCACCACCTGGGCACAGGTGCGCTCGAACTCGGCGGCGTCTTCGGCGTCGAGACGGCCCAGGTTCAGCAGGGCGTCGTTCATGAAGTGGCGCAGCGCCTTGTGCATCGCGGCGTAGATGTCGTAGCGTGGCGCTGCGGCAGCGTCTCGTGCGCCGACGTGGGCAGCAAGCGCTCGGTTCGGCATTTCGGCGTCCATGACGGCGTCCTGGGCGGGGTGGTTGACTGTGACACCAGTATTCGCGCCGCGGCCGCGCACGGCATCGCCCGAAGGAGCCAGTCGTTGCCGAGGCGAAGGGCCACGGGCAGCCGCCCGTGGCCTTCGCAGTGGCGGCCTCACGGACAGCACACGCCAACGCGGCCGCTGCGCCT
>Ga0316601_100000720_pt1 | contig 15048 bp, 14 predicted proteins | sample OWC_soil_day5_no_FD_207663 | JGI IMG/M metagenome (GOLD analysis project Ga0316601, IMG submission 207663) | Wetland soil microbial communities from Old Woman Creek delta, Ohio, United States - OWC_soil_day5_noCT | ecosystem: Environmental > Terrestrial > Soil > Wetlands | place: USA: Ohio... | reverse complement strand
GAGAGATTGTGGAAGATCTTCGGGTCGAAAAGGTCCCGGGGTGCTCCGAAAAGGACCCGCTTGATGCGCCGGAACAGGGATCCGCCTTCCATCGGTGCCGTCATCTTTCCGGAAAGGGAGTTCGGGGCCGCCCGAGGGAAAAATTATACAACGGTTCAGGCGTCAAGGTCGTCCGGGGAGGCCATCCTGTATAGCAGGACGCGCAGGTTGTGCAGCCCACCTCTCTGGTCGTTGACGAAGTTCGGGTACGTCGCCGCGCGGACGAATCCCATCTTCTCGAATGCGCGTACCGCGGCCGCCTGCTCCTCGATCACCTCGGCCATGAGGTAATGAAGCGCCGACTTCTCCCCGAGGTGTCGCAATTCGCGGACCATCGCGGTCCCGAGCCCCAGGTGCCGGTAATCGGGGGCGATCTGGACGCGCACCACCCCGACCCGCTGCTTCCACCCCGTCCGCTGCCGGTGGAGCGTGGCGTCCCCCACGACGCGGCCCCCTTCGAGCGCGAGAATCGGGAGGACGAGGTCGTAGTCGAGGGTGTCCGCCCAATGCTGCACCACCTCGCGGCGGCTCACGTCCTGCCGGAAGAACATCTTGTCCTGGGGGGGGACCCGCTGGAAGAAGACCCACAGCCGGTCCACGTCGTCCCGAACCATCGGCCGGAAGACCAGCGACACCCCGTTGCGAAGGGTGATCTGCCTCGGGTACCGCTCGAGATCGATCATCTCAGCGCCTCTCCGCGGATTCCGCGCCTACCACTCGTCCCGAAACGGGACCTCGACGACATCGTACCACTCCGAGAAGTCCATCGGCTGGTGCGGCGGCAGTCCCTTCTCGTGGAGGAGGTCGTCGATCGCCCGGTGGGCGTAGGAGAGGGCGTTGTCCATGAAGCGAAGGGTGTCCCGGCACTCCTCCCGCGGATCGGCGGCATGGAGCGCCGCGAGCGCCGCGTCGAGGTCCCGGGCGGCGGCGGGGAGGTCGTGGCCCGCGAGCTGCGCCCCGATCGCGTCCAGATGCCGGCCAATCCGGTGGTACCCCCGGCGGATCTCCGTCGGAGGGGCGTCGATGCGGCGCCACCGCCCGAAGTAGATCGCGTCGTGCCCGGCCCGCAAGGCCGCGTACGCCATCCCGTCGTAGGGACATCCCGGCTTCCCGCCGGGTGGTGAGCCGCTCCTCCGCGCCCCCCCCCGCAGCTCCGCGCCGCAGTGGGGACAATGATAATCGGTCCCCGTCATTCGCAGATTATCCCAGCGGGAAATCCTCCCCGCAACGGGATTCCTCGTGGAAGGAGCCACTATCGCGGAGTGCGTTCCCTCCGCTCCCGGATCCCGGCGCAGTCCCGGAATACGGATTCGCCGGCACCGGTTTCCGTGGTTTATAATCCCATCCGAACTTGTCTCTGCATCCCGTTACCACCCGGCCGGGGGAAGAACACCGGCGGCGAGGCGGCCCGACAATCCATCATATGAACATTCTGATGGTATACGCGTATTCGGAGTACCCCTTCCGGTCGACGACCTGGGAACATCTCCGGTCGTTCGAGAAATACTCCGGTTGCCGTGTTTTCCACCTCAATCTGGTCAATGGGAGTGTGCCATGGTACGCCCGCACCGTCGATTTCGACCTCGTCATCTTCGACACGTTGTTCCTTTCCCGGCACTGGCACGGCCCCCAATACTTTTCCCGTCTCCTGCGGAGGGCCCGGCCCATAAAAGATATCCGTGCGGTCAAGGTCATGCTGCCGCAGGACGAATTCCTCTATTCCGATCTGTATTGCGAATTCATACGCGAATTCGGCATCTCCATCGTATTCAGCGTGGCGCCCGAATCGGAGTGGAGGCGGATCTACTCCTCGGTCGATTTCACGAAAACGACGTTCCACAGGGTATTGCCGGGCTACCTCGACGACGCGAAGCTTCCGCTTCTGATAAAGCTCGGTCGGAACGTCAATGGGCGCCCGATCAACATCGGGTACCGGACGGCGGGAAGACCACATTTCTGGTTCGGGCGGCACGGCTACCTGAAACAGAGGATTGCGGACGAAGTGCTGGCGGCGGCGAAAATCCGGAATCTCCCGGTCGATATCTCGACGTCCGGCGCCAACACGATCCACGGGGACGCCTGGTACGAGTACCTTTCCTCCTGCAGGTACACCATCGGCTCGGAAGGGGGAACCAGCATGATCGATCCGGACGGGTCCATCCGTGCCCGCGTCGATCAGTTTCTCCGTGCCCATCCGGAGGCGGACTTCGGAGCGGTCGAACAGGCCTGTTTTCCCGGAGTCGACGGTACCTGCATGCTCCTGGCGATTTCTCCGCGCCACCTCGAAGCGTGCGCGACCCGCACGTGCCAGATCCTGGTCGAGGGAACGTACAACGGAATCCTGGTGGCCGGCCGGCACTACATTCCCATCAAAACGGACTTATCGAATGTCGGAGAGGTCCTCGACACCCTGGGAGACGAGTCGATACGCCACGAGATCATCGATAACGCGTACAAGGACATCGTCGAGGCCGGCAACTACACCTACAGCGCCTTCGTACGGTTCGTTCTGGAGCGGTCACTTCCTGACGGTGCACGTCCCGAGGCCGGGGATTTCTCCTCCTGGGAACGTCTTGTGTATTCGTGGATGTGCATCGCAGAGCGTGCCCAATGGCGCTGGTTCCGTTTGAGGAGCACCCTCAAAAAGGTGCGACATGAGATGCTGGGCCGGTAAGTCCTCCCGGGAAAATTCGAACCGGGAAAATGACCCGGCAACGGATCGCCTTCAATAAAGGCAAGCCTTCGCCAACGAAGAGGCGATCCTGACGATTTCCTCGTCCGTCAGGTACGGGTGCATCGGCAGGCTCAGCACCCGTTTCGCCACGGACTCCGCGACGGGAAAGGTTCCTTCCTGCAGATCCAGTCCGGAAAAAACCGGCTGCCGGTGCAGCGGAATCGGGTAATGAACGGCGGTGGGGATCCCCGCTTCCTGGAGTTTTTTCCGCACCGCCTCCCGGTTGTCCACCTGCACCGTGTACTGGGCGTAGACACTGGTGTTGTGCGTCTCGACGTACGGAGTCACCACGGCATCGCCCAGCAGTTCACCGTACCGGGAAGCTATGCGGGTGCGAGCCGCGACTTCCTCGGCAAACACCTCCAGTTTGGCGAGCAGCACCGCCGCCTGGAGGGTGTCCATCCGGCCGTTGATTCCGAGGACCGCGTGGTGGTACCTGCGTTCCTGGCCATGGACCCTGATCTGCCGCATCCTCGCGGCAAGATCATCGTTGTCGGTGAAGCAGGCCCCGCCGTCCCCGTAGCAGCCCAGCGGCTTGGATGGGAAAAAACTGGTGCAGCCGATGGTGGAGAGGGCGCACGATTTCCGCCCACGGTAGGTGGCCCCGAAGCTCTGGGCGGCGTCCTCGATAACCGGGATCCCGTTTATCGCCGCAAGCATGTTGATGGCGTCAAAATCGGCGCACTGGCCGTACAGGCTGACGGGGAGGATGGCGCGGGTCTTCGGGGTGATCGCCGCTTTCAACCGGGCGGGGTCCAGATTGAAGGTTCTGTGGTCAATATCCACGAAGACCGGTTTCGCCCCCAGGAGGGCGATGGCTTCACCGGTGGCGATGAAGGAGAACGGTGTGGTCGCCACCTCGTCGCCGGCGCCGACACCCAGCGCCATCAGGGAAACCAAAAGAGCGTCGGTGCCGCTCGCCACTGCCACGCAGTGCTTCACCCCCGCGTACCAGGCCAGCTTCCCTTCCAGCTCTTTCACCTCGGGCCCCATGATGTATTGACCGTGCTCCAGCACCGCCTTCATGCGCCGTTCCAGCTCGGGAAAAATCTTCCGTTGTTGTTTCTTGAGATCAATAAATTCGACAGGCTGCATGAAGGGTCACTCCCCGTCACAATTTCTGGACAACGACATTGATCTCGAGCGGGGGTGTGGATTTCTTCCTGAGCTTCCCCCGGATGCGGCGAAGGAGATCGCGGAGCGTGGGTTCGACGGCCTTTGCGTCGCTGTAGTGCGTGAACCGGTGTTCGATCACCCTGTTCCTGAAGATCCTGGTAAAGAGAAGTTTGAGGGCATGTTCGTCGAAGTTTCTCAGGTGTACATACTCGTAGGGCGATTCCGAGCTGGCGTAACTTTCGAGGCCTTCCCGGTAGGGGGTTCTCACAAAGAGAAGGCCGTTTTTCTTCAACGGGCGAAGGATATTCCTGACGCACAGGTTCAGATCGAGAACATGCTCGAGAACGTCCGTGCACACCACGACGTCGAAATATCCGTCTTCATACGGCATGTCTTCGATCAAGGCATAGCACACTTCGATGCCTTTCGTCCGCGCATGGTCCAGATAGCCGAAACTGATATCCATCCCGTACCGGTCGAGTTCAGGGAAGCGGGAAAGCAACCGCCCCATCCCGACGCCCACGTCGAGAATCCTCTGCCCGGCGTGCGCATATTTCTCCACGAGTTCTATCGTCGAGTCCTCGATCGCGACCCACATGGACTCCGGGATGAACGGATTGGTTCCGTCCCGATGAAACGATACGAGGTGGTCCTGGGATATCTTTTCATAATTGCGCGTGTACTCGTTCTCTGCGGAAAAGCACGGGATCCCGTTTCTCCAGAACAAAGGGTTCCGCATATATGGACCGGAGATCATGAGGACCATATTGCATTAAGGTGGTCACGGATGAAAGGCGAATTGCGCCCGTTCGACATCCTGCCGATACGCGGCCCTGTGGTACCATGCTTTTTAACGCGGACGGAAGACGGGAACCGACCCTGGCCAACGGGAAAAGGGGAAAGGATGACCGGAAAAATCGCCGGATCGGCACAGATCGGAACGGGTGCAACGTTCGGAAACTTCGTCACTGTGGGAGAGAACGTCACGATCGGGGAAGGGTGCGTCGTTGGTCACAACGTGGTCATCCACCCGGACACGGTGATCAGCGACCGCGTCCGGATCGACGACAACGCCGTCATCGGCAAGATGCCGATGAGGGCGGCCCAGAGCGCCGTGACGAAGGACCGGGAACTCCCGCCGGCGCGGGTCGGAACGGGGGCGATCATCGGGACCTCGGCGGTGATATACCGGGGTTGCACCCTCGGAGAGGGAGTCCTCGTGGCGGATCTCGCCACGGTGCGGGAGGACGTCACGGTGGGGGATTTCACCATCGTGGGCCGGGGAGTGGCGATCGAGAACCGTTGCCGCGTCGGCCAATACTGCAAGCTGGAAACCAACGTATACCTCACCGCGTATTCGGAGGTCGGGGACCGCTGCTTCATCGCGCCCTGCGTCGCAACGTCCAACGACAATTACCTGGGCCGCACGGAAAAGCGGTTCAAGGAGTACGGGGGTGTCACGGTCAAGACCGGCGGGCGGATCGGGGTCAACGCGACGATTCTCCCGGGGAAAGTCGTCGAGGAGGATTCGGTGGTCGCGGCCGGGGCCGTCCTCACGAAGGACACGGAGCCCCGGAAGATCTATACGGGCGTTCCCGCCCGATACTTCCGCGAGGTGCCCGACGAGGAACTCCTGGGGAATCAGAAACCCCCGGGGAAGAAGTCTTGAAAAATTTCGCGATCACGGGAGTGGCGGGCTACGTCGCCCCGCGCCACCTGAAGGCGATCCACGACACGGGGAACCGGCTCGTCGCCGCCGTCGACCCACACGACGCGGTCGGGGTGCTCGACGCTTACTTCGACGAGGTGAGCTACTTCCGGGAGTTCGAGCGCTTCGACCGGCACGTGGAGAAACTCCGCCGGCGGGGAGACGCAAACCGCGTCCACTACCTTTCGGTCTGCTCGCCGAACTACCTGCACGACGCCCATATCCGCTACGCCCTCCGGATGGAGGCGGATGCCGTGTGCGAGAAGCCCCTCGTCCTCAACCCCTGGAACCTCGAGGCCCTCGAGGGAATCGAGGCGGAAACGGGGCGGAACGTCTACACCATCCTCCAGTTGCGTCTGCATCCCTCGATACGGGACCTCAAAGCGAGGGTCGAGGCGGGGGAAAAGAGGGGGAGGAGGGACATCGTTCTTACCTACATCACGCCCAGGGGGAGCTGGTACCTCCACTCCTGGAAGGGCGACCGGGAGAAATCCGGGGGGTTGTCGAGCAACATCGGGATCCATTTCTTCGATCTCCTGATCTGGCTTTTCGGGAGTGTCCGGTACTCGGAGGTGCACCTCGCGGAGACCCGCAGGGAGGCGGGCTATCTGGAACTCGAGAATGCGGGGATCCGCTGGTTCCTCTCGATCGACCGGGCGGACCTCCCCGTACCTCCCGATCCGGGAAAAACGGCCAGCTTCCGCTCGATCACCCTGGACGGGGAAGAGATCGAGTTTTCGGGAGGGTTCACGGATCTCCACACGACGAGTTACCGGGAGATCCTCGCGGGGAACGGATTCGGGATCGGGGACGCCCGTCCCGCCATCGAAACGGCCTACAACATACGCAACGCCCGGGCCGTCGATCCGGGCGGGCATGCCCACCCCTTCCTGCGGCGTTGAAGATCATCACGGTCGTAGGGGCCAGGCCCCAGTTCATCAAGGCCGCAGTTGTCAGCCGTGCCATCGCCGACCATCCGGGTCTCCGGGAGATCATTCTCCACACGGGCCAGCATTTCGACCGGGAGATGTCGGGCATCTTCTTCGAGGAGATGGGGATCCCCGAACCCCACTACAACCTCGGCGTCGTCTCCCCGTCCCACGGGGAGATGACCGGCAGGATGCTCGCGGGGATCGAGAGAATCCTTCTCGCAGAAACCCCGGATGTGGTCATGGTGTACGGCGACACGAATTCCACGTTGGCGGGAGCGCTGGCGGCAAGGAAGCTGGACGTGAAAGTCGTCCACGTGGAAGCGGGACTGCGGAGCCGGAACATGCGGATGCCGGAGGAGATCAACCGGATCCTCACGGACCGGATCAGCGACCTCCTCTGCTGCCCGACCGACCGTGCAGTGCGGAACCTCCGTGACGAAGGCTTCGGGGAGTTCCCCTGCCGGGTGGTAAAAACCGGGGACGTAATGTTCGACGCTGCTCTTCACTTCATGGAGATCGCCAGGACCCGGTCCACGATCCTTTCCGACCTCCGCCTCACGGCCGGAAAGTTCATCCTCTGCACGGTCCACCGGGCGGAGAACACCGACGACCCGAAGAGGCTTTCCTCCATTCTCCAGGCACTCGACATCTTGTCCCGGGAAATCCGGGTGGTATTCCCGGTCCATCCCAGGACGGAGAAGACCATCCGCGGGAACGGTTTTTCCTTGGCGTTCCCGACGATCCGGCCCGTGGGGTACCTGGACATGATCCGTCTCGTACAGGATGCAGAGGTCGTCCTCACGGACAGCGGCGGGCTCCAGAAGGAGGCGTTCTTCTTCCGGAGGCCGTGCGTGACTCTGCGGGAAGAAACGGAATGGGTCGAGCTCGTCGAAGGTGGGTACAACCGCGTCGCGGGGGTGGAACCGGATCGGGTCGTTTCGGCCTACCACGCGATGCGCGGGACCACCCCTGATTTCGACACCGACCTTTACGGCAGGGGCACGGCGGTCCGAAAGGTCGTTGAGAGCATCGCGTCACTCACGTGACGATTACGAAGGAGGAGGACACCTGATGTGCGGGATCGCCGGGCTTTTCCGGATGGACGGCATGCGCCACCCGGCGATGGCCCGCCACCTCGCGGCCATGAACCGGATACAGGCCCACCGGGGCCCGGACGGGGAGGGTGTGTGGATCCACACGGAGGGCTTCGGGGGGTTTGCCCACCGGCGACTCTCCATCATCGACCTCATCACGGGCACCCAGCCCATGACCGGCTCCTGCGGAAACACGATCTGCTACAACGGGGAGATCTACAACTACCTCGAACTCGGCAAAGAACTTTCGGATTACCCTTTCCGCACGAAATCCGATACCGAGGTCATCCTTGCAGCCTACCGGAAGTGGGGGCGTGACTGCGTCCGTCGGTTGCGGGGAATGTTCGCCTTCGCCCTGTGGGACGAGGAGCGCCGGGAGCTCTTCTGCGCCCGCGACCGTTTTGGAATCAAGCCCTTCTACTTTTTCCAGCAGGATTGCCTCTTCGGCTTCGCCTCCGAAGCCAAGGCGCTTCTTCCCTTTCTGCCGGGGATCGGGACGGACCTCACGGCTCTCATGGAGTACCTCGTCTTCCAGCTCTGCCTCGATGGGAGAACCCTCTTCCAGGGGATACGCGAGCTGCCCCCGGGCCACACGATTACCGTTCGCGGGGGCAACGTGGTCACAGAGCGGTACTGGGACGTTTTCTACAACATGGACTTCGACCACACGGCGAAGCATTTCGAGGAAAAACTGAGACACCTTCTCGAGGAGGCCGTGAGGCTCCACGTTCGCAGCGACGTACCCGTCGGCGCCTACCTCAGCGGAGGAACCGATTCGGGGATCATCGCCTCCCTGGGGTGCCGTCTCCACCGGGAGCCCGAGTGGATGGCCTTCCACGGGAGATTCCCCGAAGGAGAGGGGTACGACGAAAGCCATTACGCGAGGCGGATCGCCGAGGAGAAAGGGATGTTGCTCCTCGTCGCGGACATCACGAGCCGGGACTTCGTGGAGACCATCCCGAAGGTGATCTACCACCTCGACTATCCCGTTGCGGGGCCGGGCTCCTTTCCCCAGTACCACGTATCCCGCCTCGCAGCGATGCATCGAAAGGTCGTGCTTGGCGGTCAGGGGGGAGACGAGATCTTCGGCGGTTACGTGCGGTACCTGCTCGCCTACTTCGAACAATGCATCAAGGGAGCCATCGAGGGAACCCTCCGGCAGGGAAACTTCATCGTCACCTACGAGTCGATCATCCCCAACCTCGTCCTGCTGCGGAACTACAAGCCCCTCATCCAGGAGTTCTGGCGGGAAGGGCTGTTCGAACCGCTGGACCGTCGCTATTTCCGACTCGTCAACCGGGCCTCGACCCTGGAAAGAGAAATCCGCTGGGACGAGATCGGGGGATATTCCCCTTTCGAAGCTTTCCAGCGGATCTTCAACAGCCCCAACGTGGGGAGCGAATCGTACTTCGACAAGATGACCCATTTCGACTTCAAGACGTTGCTCCCCGCTCTCCTGCACGTGGAGGACCGGATGAGCATGGCCCACGGTCTCGAATCGCGGGTCCCCTTCCTGGACCATCCCCTGGTGGAGTTCGTCGCGACGATGCCCTCGGACATCAAGTTCAAGGACGGCACGCTGAAGAGGGTCCTCCTCGCCGCCATGCGGAAGGAGGTCCCGGCGGAGATCCTCGAGCGGAAGGACAAGATGGGGTTCCCTGTCCCGCTCAATGAGTGGCTCCAGGGGGACCTGAAACCCTTCGTCCACGACATCTTCACGTCGCGGGCCGCCCGGGAGCGTCCCTATTTCGATTCGGAGGAGATCCTCAAGGGAATTACCCGAGAAACCCGGTTCGGACGGAAGGCCTGGGGATTGATCTCGCTGGAGCTCTGGCACAGGGCGTTCCATGACCGGCAGGCGGAGATCCGCAAATCGCTCGAGGAAGGAGGCGCTGCACAATGAAGGTCCTGATCACCGGAGGGGCGGGATTCATCGGATCCCACCTCGCCGACAGACTGCTCCAACGGGGCGATTCGATACTGGTGGTGGACAATTTCGCCACCGCGCGGAGAGACAACCTGACCCCCCATGAAAACCTCCGGGTCGTCGAGGGGTCGATCGCCGACGCGGCCCTCGTGGACGGTCTCTTCCGGGAATTTCGCCCAGAAAAGGTGGTCCACGCCGCAGCTTCCTACAAGGACCCGAACGACTGGGCCGAAGACACGCGGACGAACGTCCTCGGGGCGGCCCACCTGTCGGCGGCCGCGAAAGCCTACGGGGTCCAGCAGCTGATCTACCTCCAGACATCGCTCTGCTATGGCCTTCACCCCCTGGAGCAGCCGATCACGCTGAAGCATCCCCTCTTTTCGGGCGGGTACGCCGGCGGCTCGAGCTATGCGATCACCAAGACCGCGGGGGAGCAGTTCATCGAACTTTCCGGACTGGATTTCATCTCCTTCCGTCTCGCCAACGCCTACGGTCCCAGGAACCTGAGCGGGCCGCTGCCGACCTTCTTCCACCGCCTCACGAAAAACCTCCCGTGCTTCGTGATGGACACCCGGCGCGACTTCATCTACGTGCTCGATCTCGTCGAGGTCCTCCTGAAGGCGCTCGACGGCACGGGAAAGAGGGGGTTCTACCACGTGTCCAGCGGTTCGGACTACGCGATCAAGGAACTGTACGACGGCGTCGTGGCGGCTCTGGGAAACCGCCCCGAGAAGGAGGTCGAGGTGAGGCAGCGGGGCGCGGACGACGTCTATACCATCCTGATCGATCCCGGAAAGACGAACCGGGACTTCGGGTGGAAGGCGACGACGCCGCTCGAATTCGGGATCCGCGAGGCGGTCGCCTGGTACAAGACCCACGGCATCACGGCGACGTACACGCATCTGAAGGTCGCGGAGGAGAAGAAGTGAGGGAAAGCCCTTACGCACGTGCCTTCGACGGAAAAAGCGTCCTGGTCGTCGGGGGGGCGGGTTTCGTCGGTGGGAATCTCGTTCGGACGATCCTCGCCGGTTCGCCCGATGTTTCCGTTTTCGTCATCGACAATCTGCTCTCCGCCGAACGCGAAAACGTGCCGAAGGACCCGCGAATCCGTTTCCTCGAGGCCTCGATCAGTTCCGAGGAGGCGCTCGCGGAGGTCGAGGACCGGTTCGATTTCATCTTCCACCTGGCGACCTACCACGGGAACCAGAGTTCCATCCACGATCCCATGGCGGACCACGAAAACAACACCTTGACGACCCTGAAACTCCTCCTCCGCGTCAGGGGATACCGGAGACTGGAGAAGTTCGTATACTCCTCTGCCGGCTGCGGAGTCGCGGAGAAGACGTTCGGCGAGCCTACCCCCACGACCGAGGACGCCCCCGTCTCTCTGGCCCAGGACAGCCCCTACTCGATCTCCAAGATCGTCGGGGAGTTCTACTCCGTCTACTTCCATCGCCAGCACGGCGTTCCCACGGTCCGCGCCAGGTTCCAGAACGTCTACGGGCCCGGGGAGATCCTCGGAGCAGGGATATGGCGGGGGACGCCGGCGACCGTATGGCGCAACGTGACGCCCACCTTCGTCTACAAGGCCCTCAAGGGCTTTCCCCTTCCCCTCGAGAACGGAGGTGTCGCCTCACGCGACTTCATTTTTGTGGACGACATCTGCCATGGACTTGTCGCCTGCGCTTTCCGGGGATCGCCGGGGGATGTCTACAACCTGGCCGGCGGGACGGAGACCACGATCCGCGAACTCGCGGAATCGATCAACCGGCTTACCGGGAACCCCGCCGGCGTCGAAGTCATGCCCGGGCGGGCCTGGGACCGTTCGGGCCGCCGCTTCGGGAGCACGGAGAAGGCGAAGAGGGAGCTCGGATTCCTTGCGTCGGCAGGGCTCATGGCGGGGCTCGGCAATACGGTCGCCTGGACGCGCGAAAACATGGACCTCATCGATCGCTGCATCGCCCGCCACGCCGATCGGATGGAAAAGGAACCGTCGTAACCGGTCCGGTTACCACCATCGGATTTTTTTCATAATTCTTTTTCTCGCCGACCGGACCTGATATCTTCCCCTCCTCAGCAGTCCGTTCTTGAGAAAGAACCACCGGTCATACCATTCGGATTTCCTGTAATACTCCCACCAGTGTTCCTCGTACCGGGTCGACACGTGCCCGCGCCATGGCTTGTCGGGGCCAAGATAATGAATGATGGACGGGTGTTCGATGGCTTCGGCCAACATGGATTTCCGACCTTCGTCGAACCGGTTCGCATCCAGCGCGGAAAAATCCTCCACGAACGGGGGAACGCAATATTTCAGAGGAAGGTACGTCACCCGACCGATGCAGGCCACGTTGAGCGCATCGTTGTCGGGAAACTCGTATCGATTGCCACGGATCAATCGCTCGATCGTCTCGACCAGTCGATCCCTGCGGATCGCCTTCAGGTTCAGAACCAGGAATCCGGATGCGAAATAGCGATCCCGCAAATATTCGATGTTGGATTTCCGGAGCGATTTCTCCATCAGATGAACGACGTATTTCGCCGTCACGGCTGCAAGGTAATCGTCTCCGAGATCGATCTCCATCAGAGGGGAGATATCGTCCAGGAACACCACATCCACGTCGCTGTAGATGGCCTTCTCGTATCCCTCCAGCAGGCCGGGAATCAGAAACCGGTAATACATCGCGGTCGTGAAATGAACGGTGGTGGGTTCATCGACGTACGCCGATCCGGGGTCATGAAAAACGACCCTGTGGTCTCCGGGATGAGAATCCACCATCCTGGCAAATCGGTCTTTCGATTCCGCCTTCAGGTCCCTCGAAATCACGTGGATTTCGTAGGAGGTGGTTTTTCGCGCGGTCTCCAGCAAGGAAGTGATGCACACTCCGGCCGGAATCGTGAACGCCTCGTCGAATCCGAACACAATCGGGACAACGACGTTCATGGAAGGCAGGACACGATGTCTCGAACGTTCCACATTGCGAGGGATTTATCCGAGTATTCTGCCACCGGATGATCCTCGTAAAGAATCGCCACCGGCCCGGGAAAGGAAAACGGCTCCTTTTGGAGGTTCAGCGGACGCCAATCGCCGGTCGAAATGTTCCTGTTTTGTTCCCGACAGGGGAATGTCGTCGTCAACAGGTAGGTGGAGCCGCTGGCGCATACGTTCCTCAACACACGGAAAACATCCGGAAACGAGAAGTGGACCAGGCAATCTCGGACAAACACCAGGTCCACTCTCGGGATCGGGTCCTTCAACATATTCAATTCGATGAATGTCCTGCCTTCCGACCCGTACTTTCCGTTGTTCGCGTTGATCAGGCCCTTGACGATATCCGCCCCGATATAACGGATTCCGGACAACTCCATCTCTTTCATCCAGTTGAAGTCTCCACAGGGAACATCCAGAACGGAGCGGATGCCGTATTTCCGGAATAAGAGCGGCAGGTCTCTTCGGATCGTCCTTGTCTCCGCCAGATTGGACCCGGATCCGGAAATAGATTCACTGTCACCCCAGAGGTTTCCCTGGAAGATTTCCGTGAAGATCCTCTCCTCGCCCTTCCCGTTCGAGTGTAAGACCTTCCGGAACTTCCGTGGCATTTTCCCGAGGATCCTGGAGAGTAAGGGCCGGTCTTTCACAAAATCTTCCGCGTCCATGACCAGCCGCACCATGTTTTTCGAGTAGATCATGGGCAAATTGGCGTCGCACCTCGTCCCCGCAGGAGAGGATCGCGGATCACGGCCTTGCGGGAAACGGGCGTATTGCGGGATCGGACTGGACCCGGGAAATCCGCGCGTGGAGCTCCGGCCCGTGGGCGACCGCCAGCCGGATCAGGTGCGCCAGGGTCTCTACATCTCCGGAACCGATCGCGGTCCCGGTGGGGAGGAGGAGAATCCGCCCCGCCAGTTTCTCGGTTTCGGGCAGCAAAAGCCTCGCCTGGGGGAAGTAGGATCTGTACGGTTCCATGTTGTGGACTCCGGGGAAGAAATAGCGCCGGGCGAGGACGTTCTCTGCCTGCAGGGCGGCCATGAGAAGGTCCCGCCCGATCCCGGCGGCGGAATCGACCTCCAGGACGATGTACTGGTAGTTGCACCGTTCCGATTCGTCGTACGCCGCAAGGGTGATTCCCGGAATGCCGGTGAGCTCTTCCCGGTACCGCCGGTAGTTTCGCCGGTTCACCTCCACGATGTCCTCCATGGATTCAAGGGCCGACAACCCCATCGCGGCCGACACCTCGGACATCTTCCCGTTCGTACCGACATAGATGACGTTGTCGTATCCGGCGAACCCGAAATTTTTCATCAGCCGGATCCGCGCCGCCAGGTCGTCGTCGTCGGTCAGGACGGCGCCCCCCTCGAAGGTGTTCATGAACTTCGTTGCGTGGAAGCTGAACACCTCCGCGTTCCCGAAGCCCCCGATCATCCTCCCCCGGTGCGTGCAGCCGATCGCATGGGCGGCGTCGAACAGGAGCCGCAGGTTCCTCTCCGCCGCGATCCCGGCCAATTCCTCGACGGCGCATGGCCTCCCCCAGACGTGGACCCCCATGATGCCGGTGGTCCGCGGCGTGATCAATCCCCCGATCTTCCGAGGATCGATGTTGTGGGTCGCGGGATCGATGTCGCAGAACACCGGCGTGATCTGCTGCCACTGGAGCGCATGCGCGGTGGCGACGAAGGTGAAGGAGGGGACGATGACCTCGCCGGAGAGGCCGAGCGCCCGTATGGTGATCTCGAGGGCAACAGTGGCGTTGCACATGGCGATGCAGTGCCGGACGCCGACCAGAGCGGCGACCCCGGCCTCGAACTCCTGTACGTACCGCCCGTTGTTGGTCAGCCACCGACGGTCGAGAATGTCGTTGACCCGGTCCAGGAACCGCTCCCGGTTCCCGATATTGGGGCGTCCCACGTGGAGCATTTCGGGAAATGCCGGTGTCCCGCCGAGGATCGCGAGATCGTTGATCACACGCTTTCCGATCATTTCCCCGCCCCCCCCTTGAGGACCCGGGCCGGCACACCGGCGACCCGGGCGTTCTCCGGCACGTCCCGGATCACGACCGCGCCGGCGCCGACGAGAGCCCCGGCGCCGATCCGGACCTTCTCGATGACGGTCGCGCCGATCCCGACCCAGGCGCCCCGCTCCACCGTCACGTCGCCCGCAAGCCGGGTCCCTGGGCAGATGTGGACCCCATCCTCCACGATGCAGTCATGATCCACCAACGCCCCCGTGTTCACGATTACGTTCTCGCCGAGGACGGTCCCGGGATTGATGACGGCCCCTGCCATCACGACCGTCCCCGCGCCCATGCGGACGTCCTCCGCCACGACGGCACACGGATGTACCGCCGTTGCCAGGAAGAACCCTTGTTTCCTCGCCGCGGGTGCCAGTCGCAGACGCGCCTCGCAGTTTCCGATTCCCAGAATCAGGTGGTTCACCCCCCGCGATCGAAGGGCCGCGACGGCCTTCACGGAAGTGTACAGGGGCGCCCCAAGGAACGTTGCAT
>Ga0316601_100000719_pt1 | contig 15065 bp, 15 predicted proteins | sample OWC_soil_day5_no_FD_207663 | JGI IMG/M metagenome (GOLD analysis project Ga0316601, IMG submission 207663) | Wetland soil microbial communities from Old Woman Creek delta, Ohio, United States - OWC_soil_day5_noCT | ecosystem: Environmental > Terrestrial > Soil > Wetlands | place: USA: Ohio... | reverse complement strand
CGAATTCGTGGGGGCGGTGGGCGCCGTTCCAGCAAACGGTCGGGACGAACGCCGAGCCGATCTACTGGGTGACGGTCTCGTCGAAGCGCGACTTCGGCGTGCGCCGCATCAACTCGGTGGATCCCGAGGCGAACAAGACGCCGCAGATCTGGATGAGCCCGTTCTACACGGCGCGCGCTACGGCGGGCCAGGATCCGACGGCGCCCGCGTTCCGCTTGCCGTTCCAGAACCTCGCGTCGAACAATCACATCGCGCAGTGGACCGAGCGCATCGTCGACGTGAACTGATCACGCCGGCGTTCGGCCGCCGCGAGCCCTATTTTACGGAGACGCCACCGCCGACGGTGTCGGGCGGCTCGCGCGTCGCGACGTAGACGATCGTGGCGGTGCCGCCGACGAGCACGCTGCCCGCGATCGTGATCACCCACCACTTGCGGTACCACGGTGTCGGCGGGTCGTAGCGCAGCGGGATCTCGCGCGGCTTCGTCGCGTCGGCCCACGCGAGGACCTCGTTGCCGCGGTCGTCGTAGCCGCGCACGTAGAGCTCGAGCGAGACGGGCTTTGTCGCCGTCACGGCCGGCAAGACGACGCGCTTCGCTCGACCGGTCACGGCGAGATCGGCCGCGCGCCAGACTGCATCGCCACGCGTGCGGACGAAGACGGTCGCGGCCTTCAAGAACGCCTTTGGATCGGCGACGACCTCGAGATCGAGCGGGACCGGATCGCCGACCTTCTGGCCAAACTGCCAGTTCACGTCGATCTGCGCGCCTCCCTTCTTCTGATCGCGGACCTTCTCGAACACGAACGTCGCTTTCGGCGAGAGGCGGTAGCTGAGGATGTGGCCCGGATCGAGCGCGAGCAGCATGTCGAACGCGGCGGCGGCACCGGGCTCGTCGTCGACGTACGCCGCCGCGATGCCGCGTTGTTCCCACAGCGTCACGTTCGCGTCGTGATCGAGTGGACCCGCGGCCTGTGCCGCGTCGAGCTCGACCTTCGCGGCGTCGACGTCCTGATTGACGAGGGCAGCTTTGCCCGCTGCGATCTTCGCGGCGCCCGCACCGCGCGGCTTGCACGCGGAGCCATCCCAGTAGTGCGCTGCGGGGCAGGCTTCGCGTAGCGAGAGCGGCAGCCCTTTCGACGTCTGGCCGTGACACGCGGCGAGGGCCAGCACCATCGCGATCGCCTTCATCGAGATCGACGCTATCACGTTGGTTCGACTCGGCTTCAAGGCCTGCGGTTTAGACGTGATCTGGCTGATCGATCAGCCGGCAAGTGGGCCGAAAGACCCGATCGGATCGGCAAGTCCCGCTGCCGGATCGTACGTGCAACCTCGCGGAAACCCCACCGAACGCTCGTGGCATGGGGGGTGCTGTATGGCCGGCCATCATCAACGCCTCTCTCCTCTCGATCTGGAGCCATTCGTCATGAAGCGCAGCCTCCTCGCCGGTCTCGGTCTCACCCTCCTCGGTTCTCTGCAGCTCGCGGGCTGCGCCACCTCTGACGCAGACGGTGACGAGTGCCTCCCGGGCGACATCGATTGCTCGACCGACGACGGCACCGACGGCGGTAAGGGCGACGGCTTCGACTACAAGAACGATCCGGCGCGCATGTCGCAGCGCCTGCAGTACAAGCTCAGCGAGCTCCCACTCAAGGGCGATCTGAAGACGCCGACGTGGAAGGATCGCTATCCCGACGCCGTGGGTCGCGTGCCCGTTGCGTGGGCCGACACCTACTGGCCGACCTACGACGGCTCGCACAACGCGCGCTGGCAGGGCAACTCGATCAAGTCGCCGCTCGAGAAGTACGACCAAGCGTTCAACAACGCCGCTGGCTGCGCGACGATGCCGGACCGCATCTCCGGTCAGGGCGCGAAGGCCGCGTGGGACACCTACTACGGCTGCGCCGGCCCCGCCGCGAAGTGGCAGAGCAAGGAGTTCCAGGGCGGCGGTGACATGCACGACGGCATCGACAACGATGGCGACGGCACGACCGACGATCGCGGCTCGAACGGCGACGTCGACGGCATCGCGACGTGGTGGGGCACCTGCCACGCGTGGTCGCCCGCATCGCTCACGACCCCGGAGCCGCAGAAGGCCGTCACGGTCAACGGCGTCAAGTTCGAGGTCGGCGACATCAAGGCGCTCATCCAGAACTCCTACGACTCGACCTCGGCCGTCATGCTCGGCGGCCGCTGCAACTCGAAAGAGATCATGCACACCGTCACGGGCTCGGCGAACGAAGCCTGCTCCGACGTCAACCCGGGCGGTCTCCACGTCATCATGACGAACTTCCTCGGCGTCGCGCAGCTGCCGCTCGTCGAAGACCGCACGGCGAACTACGAAGTGTGGAACCAGCCGGTCGTCGGCTACGAGATCACGCAGCAGAACGAAGTCGCGGCATCGGCGGCGAACACGTGCGTCGGCGCCACGGGCAACACGTGGACGTACAACCGCGACGCGAAGAAGCTCTACGACGTCAAGATGACGGTCAAGTACATCACCGAAGGTGACGCGAGCACGACGCCGCACGGCTTCGAGAACTACACGCGCACGGATCGCTACCACTACATCCTCGAGCTCAACAGCTCGGGCAAGGTGATCGGCGGCCGGTACTGCACCGACTCGACCAACACGCACGTCGACTTCCTGTGGTCGCCGACCGGCAACCACAGCCCGTCGAACCCGTACGTCAAGAACGACAAGGTCAACGAGCTCGTCGCCAAGTCGATCGCTCGTGACGGCGGCGGCGGTGGTGGCACCCCGGGCCAGACGTTCTCGGCTTCGCCCGCCTCGGCGATCCCGGACAACGACCCGGCCGGCGTGTCCACCGACATCGCGGTCTCGGGCCTCTCGGGCTCGCTCGGCCTCACCGTCTCGCTCGACATCACGCACACGTACAAGGGCGACCTCAAGGTCACGCTCCTCAAGGACGGCGCGCAGCTCAAGGTCCTCCACGACCGCACCGGTGGCTCGGCCGACAACATCGTCCAGAGCTACACGCTGACCGCCGCGGAAGTCGGCGCGGCGAACGGCCGCTACACGCTGAAGGTCGTCGACACCGCCGGTGAAGACGTCGGCACGGTCAACAAGGTCACGCTGCAGTTCCAATAACGAGCTTTCGCTAGCCTCACTTCACGCCCCCGATTGCCGTCGGGGGCGTTTGTCGTTTCGGCGGTCAAAAACAGAAACGCCGCGGATCGCTCCGCGGCGTGGTCGTCGATCAGCGACGACGGGCTACTGCAGGATGTTCACGCAGTAGCCGCCGTTGCACGGCACGTCGTTGCAGCACGGGTGCGTCGCATCGCACGCCTGACCGTACTGCGAGCAGGAGCCCGGCGTGCTGCCGCAGACGCCCGCCGAGGCGCCCGGCTCGAGGATGCACGGGAGGCCCGAGCAGCAGTCCGCGTCGGTGGTGCAGCTGCCGTTCGCCATGACACACGCGCTCGCGCAGACGAAGCCGAACTCGGAGCCCGGCGACGGGATGCAGGGGTTACCGCAGCAGTCGGCGCTCGACGCGCAGGTCATGCCGGGCGTGAACGTGCAGGTGCTGCCGGCGCCGCCGCAGCGCGGGATGCCGAGGCTGTCTTGGTGGCAGGTGTCGAAGTTCTGGACGTTGCCCGCGCAGCAGTTGTCGGTCGCGTTGCACTGCACCGATTGGAGGCGGCAGATCGCACCGGCGGGAGCGCACGCGTTGCCGTTGTCGCAGCGGCCGACGGTGAAGCCCGGGTCCTTGCGGCACATCACCTTCGTGCGCTCGCCGTCGGGGAGACCTTCGGAGCCGCAGCAGTCTTGATCGACCGTGCAGAGCTCGCCGGTCGGGCGGCAGCCGCTCGGTGGTTGGCAGACGAGCGCGCCGGTGGGGCCGTACGGGAAGCACGCGCGGCTGCAGCACTCGCCACCGCACGTCGGCAGCGGGCCGCCGTCGTAGCTCGCACCGGCGCCGCACAGCGATCCCGCGCCGGAGCAACCGGTGGCGCCGCTCGACGGGACTTGCTCGCAGGTGCCGAGCGCCGAGCCCATCGCCTTCTGGCAGAGACCACCGCAGCACTCGAGGTCTGCGGTGCAGATGTCGCCGACCTGCGTGCAGAACGAGACCGCGACGTTGCAGAGGCCGTCCTTGCAGAAGCCGCCGCAGCACTCGCTGTTCGCGCCGCACGTGTTCCCCGCCGTCTTGCACGTCGGGTTGAGGGGCGCGCACGTGCCGTTCGAGCACGAACCGCCGCAACACTCGCCGTCGACGCTGCACGCGGCGCCGTCGGACGTGCACTGATCGCCGCGGCACTCGTTGTCGACGCACGCGAGCGAGCAGCAGTCGGGCCCCGTCTCGCACTGCGCGCCGGCGGCGGCACACGTGCCGGGGACGCGCGAGCAGATACCCGCGGTCGGATCGCAGTTCGACGAACAGCACGCGGCGCTATCCGTACACGCCATGCCGAGCAGCGTGCACTCGGGACCGTTGTCCTTGTTACTGCCGCCGCAGGCAGCGACGAGCACGACGACGCAAGTGATGAGGACGTTCTTCATGATTCCTCCAAGCTAGAGAATCGTTCCGATACAGCAGCCGTTCGAGCAGTAGGTCCCCGCGGCGCACGAGTTGTCGGTACCGCACGGCAGCTGACCATCGGGGCACTGGTTCATGCCGCCGCACTCGGGCGGCAGCATGGTCTGACCCGGGCACAAGACGCAGCCGCCGCACGGGCTGCCGCAGTCCGTGACCTTCTGGCACGGGAGGCACTTCGTCGGATCCGCGAGGCTCTCGGTCGTGCAGTTCGGCGACGTGTTCGGGTTCGTCGCGATGTCGTAGCACTGCGTCGGATTCGCCGGATCGCAGAGCGTGCAGCAGGCGAAGCAGTCGCAGCCCGGAGGCGCGAGCTTGCCGCAGGTGTCTTTACACTTCTGCGAGATCGTACCCGTGCCGATCGGCGGCGGGCACTCCGCCGGGTTGTACTTGTTCGCGCCGATCGGGCACGCCGCCTTGTTCGGCGCGCCGAGGAGGCAGCAGACGTGGATGTTGCAGCCGTCGTTGCCGGCGCCGGAGTCACCGTCGAAGAAGCAGTCCTGATTGACCGCGTCCATGTTGTCGCCGGGGATGCCGGTCTCGAACGAGGACTCGTCGTTGTCGAGCGGACCGGTGCACTGGATGTCGAAGCCGTCGATCCGGCCGTCGCCGTCGTCGTCCATGCAGTTGGAGCACTGCGGTGCAGCCGGGTTCGGGTTGCACGTACCCGAGAACGGCGCATCGTGAATGCCGCCGTCGAAGCCGCCGACGTCGGCATCGCCGGTCGTTCCGTCGTTGTTGTTGCCCTTGCTGCTGCCACAGGCGATGGCAAACGCGGCGAGGCAGGTGATCAGGATCTTCATCAGGGCGCTCCCTTCAAGCTGTCGAGTAGTTGGCGTGCGTCGTCGGCATTCGCGCCGCGCGGGAAGCGGCGCAGGTACATGTCGAGGAGGGTCTTCGCGCGGGTCTCACCGCGATCGGCGGCGAGTCGCGCCGCGGCGAACAGGCTGATCTCGGCCCACCGGCTCGTGCCGCGCGAGAGTGCGAGGTAGCCGGCGAACGCGGCGTCCGGATCGCGCGCTTCGAGCGCCAGGGAGCGCTCGTACTTCGCGCGTTCGTCGTCGAGCGCGGGCGCCGGCGCCGGCTGCGTCGTACGTTTGGTCTGTTTCGACGGTTCGACCATCGTCGGTGGCGCGCCGACGGCTTCGACGACCTTGACCCCGACCGTCTGCGGCGTCTCCGAATTCCAGGCCTGACCGGCGGGGACCTTGACGGTCGTGCCTTGGAACGTGACGTCGACGAGCCCGCGCTCGACCTCGACCGTCACGTTCTCTTCGGAGCGCGCGACGCGGAACTTCGTGCCGATCACGCGCACGACGGCATCCCCGGCGACGACGACGAACTGGCGACCCGTGCGCGGTGCGATCGCGAACCAGGCCGCGCCGCGCTCGAGCACGGCCGTCGACGTCGAATCCGACGGTCGCGGCATCACGACGGCGCTCTGGGCATCGAGCGTCACGTGCGCATCACCGACGGTGATCGTCGACGGCGAGCTGCCGGAGACGATGCGCGTCGGGTTGTCCTCGACGACGGCGACCGGCGCGCTCGGCAGCGGCGCTTGCGGCTTGTCGACGAGCACCGCGAACGTCACGGCGATCGCGCCGGCGACCGCGAGCGACGGCACCGCGATCCACAGCCAGCGCCGCGAACGTGCCGGCTCGATCTGCGTAGTGGCCGTGCCGTCGAGGCGCGCCCACAAGCCACGCTCGACGCGCGCCCACGACAGCTCGCTCATCGGCTCGATCGGCGGACGCACGTCGGTCACGACGCACCTCCCTCGAGCTCGGCGATGTAGCCGCGGAGGACCTCGTCCTTCGCCGCGCGCTTCATCAGGTCCTTGCGCGCGCGCCACACGCGCGTCTTCACCGCGACGATCGAGCTCTCGGTCAGCGCGGCGACCTCGGCCATCGACATGCCATCGATGGTGGCGAGGGCGAACGCGATGCGCTGCTTCGGATCCAAGCGATCGAGCGCGGCGTAGAGCCGGCGCGCGGCCTCGCGGATCTGCGTCTCGCGGCGGGTATCGCTCTCGCCTGCCAGCGAGTCTTCGACGAGGGCGAGGTCGACGGCGGGCGGCTTCCTGCGGCTGATCGCGAGGTACGCGACGCGCGTCGCGATCGTCTGGCACCAGCGCGTCAGCGTGCTGTCGCCGCGAAACGACGGCAGCGCGCGAAAGATCTCGAAGAACGCGTCCTGCACGAGATCCTCGAGGTCGCGGTTCGCGCCGAGGATGCGAAACAACGTGTGGTGGACCGCGCTGCGCTGCGCGAGGAACAGATCGCGCTGCGCCGCTCGATCGCCGCTAGCAGCGCGGCGCGCGAGCGCGAGGCCCTCTGCCCGTACAGCATCGGAAGCAGTCCCCACGAAACACTAGTGGGCCAGACCTCGTGAATGGTCGCAACCAATTCACCTTCCAAGATCTGCGGCAGCGACGAGCCCGAACGAGAGCGCGAAAGGTGGGACTTCGAAAAACTGGGATCCCATCCCCATCCTGGTGTAGGTGGGTGTGCCGGGTGTCGCGTCGAAGCCGAGCAGCGCGCCGACGCTGAACCGGCCCAGACGCGCGCGTACGAAGGTTCCTGCACGCAGCGTCACGAGCGTCTCGCGTTCCTGTCGCTGCATCATGCCCTCTTCACCATCGAGCATCGATCGCAGGACACCTGCGCCGACATACGGCTCGATCTCCCACCGCGGCGCCACGGAGAACGCCCAACTCGCGAGTCCGATCACACTCCAGTCGCGCCACGTTCCCTTGAACCCTGCACCCTGCACGTCGGTCTCGGTGCCGAGCTCGCCGGCGATGCCGAGCCTGAGCGCGATGCTCGCCGGCTTCACGAACACGGCGAGGCTCGCGCGCCCCCCGAATTCGTTCTGCTGGCCGCGCGCGACGCGCGTCGCCACACCACCTTGCACGCGGAGCTCGAGGCCGTCGTCCGCGGGCCCGGTCGGTCTCGTGATCTGATCGCGCGGCTCGTTCGGCTGCGCCGGCGCTTCCGCGACCTGGTCGGGTGGCGGCAAGCGCATGAGCGTCTTCACGGTCAGCGCAGCGGCTGCCGCACTCGCGGGATCGAGCGGCCCGGCCTTGGCCTCGCGATGTTCTGCCTCGCCGCGCTCGCGGTCGAGCACGACGAGCTCCCCGTGCTCGCGCCAGACGACGAAACGCGCGGTCTTCGCGTCACCGATCAGCTGCGCCTGGTTCGCGTCGGCCGGCCGCGCAGCGGAGGTGACGACTTCGAGCCGCCACGGCGCGAGCGTCGCCTTGACCGCGCGCTGCAGCTCGGGATCCTCGTCCGCGAGCAACACGCGCGTGGTGCCGTCCGCGAACGCGAGCGTGCTCGCGAGCATGACGATCACGAGTGCGCGGATCACGGGCACGGGTCGGGCACTCCCTGAACCGAGAACGCGACCGAGCGCAACACCGGCACGTGCCCGAGCAGGGCGTGGTCGAGCTCGCTCGTGCGTGCGCCATACGGATACGCGAACGACGTCACGGTGTAGCCGTCGTCGCGCAGCACCTGGATCGACGGCAGCGCTTCGTCTTCGAGGTACGCGTCGAGGCCGCGCTCTTCGACATACGTCGGTGCGCGCAGGTGCAGCACGCTGTGCGCGGCGATGTCGTGGCCGTCGGCGGCGAGCACGCGGACCATGTCCTTCGCCTCGGCAGACAGCCGCGCGTAGCGCGAGATGAAGAACGTCACGCGCGCGCCGTACTGCTGGAACATCGGGCGCAAGTCGAACCACGGGCCGATCGACGCGTCGTCGAACGACAGCGCGAGGCCGGGCCGAACGTCGGTGCGAGCGGCGAAGTCCGCATAGGTCACGAACGCGAGGCCGCGGTCGCGCGCGCCGGCCAGCACGTGCTCGAGATCGGCGACGGCCACGGTGACCCCGGGCTTGTGGGCGTACAGCTCGACGACCTCGCCGCGATCGCGCGCGCGATCGAGCGCACCGTCGATCGTCGGCATGTTGCCGGCGGATTCGTCGAGGTTGATCGTGCAGTGCACCTTGCGGCCATCGCCGTCGTAGAACGCGCCATCGACACCCGAGGCATCGCCGATGCAGCCGGCGAGCAAGGCAAACGATGTTAGGGTCACGGCGTGCGGACAGCGCTGGCGATCGTGATGACGCTCGCGTCGTCGCGCGCATTCGCCGATTCGAACGACGTGATCACCCGGCCGCTCGTGCTCGAGCGGCACCACGTCCACGCCGCGCTCACGCTCGAGTACAGCCTCGCGACCCGCAGCGTCGGCACGCCGCTCTCGATCGCACCCGACGCCTGGGTCGGTGTGACGGAGCGGCTTACCGTCGGTGTGATTCACAGCAGCCCGAGCGTAGATCGAATCGGTTCGCGAGCGAGCTTTTGCCTGCGCCAGAGCGAGCTGACCTGTGACCGCGCCTACCAAGGCTCGGGGATCGACGTACGGTACCGGCTGCGCGACGCACCGTTTGCGGTCGCGCCGCGCGTGCGCTTGCTCCTGCGCGACGTCGATCCGTGGAAACCGGCGGTCGCGATCGGCACGCTCGCACGCTGGACGCGCGGCCGGTTCTCGATCAAGACCGACCCGTACCTCCAGCTCGGCCTCGCGAACACGGACCAGGGCAACCGCGCCGCGTTCGTGCTGCCCGTGTGGTTCGGCGTGCAGCCGACGTGTCGCTGGCTCGTCGAGCTGCACACCGGCGCGGATGGGGATCTCGCCGTGCTCGCCGACGGCTGGCACATGCCGCTCGGGCTCGTCGTCACCGCGCGCGCGACGCAGGCGCTCGACGTCGTCGTCGAGGCGGGCTTCTCGCAGATCTACGGCCCGCAGATCGACTATCGGCAGCGCGCGGTGATGATCACCGCGGCGTACTCACGCTGACGCTTGCGTGAGCGGCGCTTGCTCGCGCGTCTGCAAGAACCTGAGGTGCGGGAAGTCTTGCTTCGCGCGGTTGAGCTGCCACTCGTTGCGCGCGAGGAACACGGTCGCGCCCGAGTGATCCTCGGCGATGTTGTCGCGGTTCGCGTCGGCGAACTTCTTGATCAGCTTCGGGTCGTCGGAGTCGACCCACCTCGCGATCTCGAACGACGTCGCCTCGAAGTGACAGGGCAGGTCGTACTCGGAGCGAATGCGATCGGCGAGCACGTCGAACTGCAGCCCACCGACGACGCCGACGATGAAGTCGGAGCCGAGGAACAACTTGAACACCTGCGCGGCGCCTTCTTCGGCGATCTGCTCGAGGGCGCGGCCGAGGTGCTTCGCCTTCATCGGATCGTCGGCGCGGACGCGGCGCAAGAACTCCGGCGCGAAGCTCGGGATGCCGGTGAAGTGCAGGGCTTCGCCTTCGGTGAGCGCGTCGCCGATGCGCAACACGCCGTGGTTCGGGATGCCGATGATGTCGCCGGCCCACGCTTCTTCGGCGAGCTCGCGCTCGTTCGCCTGGAACAGCATCGCGTTGTGAACGCCGAGGCTCTTGCCGGTGCGCGGGATCGTCAGCCGCATGCCGCGCATGAAGTGACCCGACGCCAGCCGCACGAACGCGATGCGATCGCGGTGCTTCGGATCCATGTTCGCCTGGATCTTGAACACGAAGCCCGAGACCTTCGGCTCGTCGGGCAACACGTCGCGCTCGCGCGCGGGCTGCTTGCGCGGCGGTGGTGCGAGCTTCGCGAGGCCGGCGAGCAGCTCGCGGACACCGAAGTTGTTCACGGCGCTACCGAAGAACACCGGCGTCAGGTGCCCTTCGCGATACGCCTCGAGATCGAACTTCGGGCACAACCCCCGCACCATCGCGACGTCCTCGCGTAGCTTCGCGACCGCCGTGTCGGGCAACAGCTCGTCGAGCTTCGGGTCGTCGAGACCCTTCACGGTGATGCCTTCCTGCAGGTACTCGCCCTTGCTGCGCTCCATCAGGATCAGCTGATCGCGGAACAGGTCGTAGCAGCCGAGGAACGCCTTGCCCATGCCGATCGGCCACGACGCGGGACACACGTCGAGCTGGAGGTCGTGCGAGATCTCGTCGAGCAGCTCGAACGGATCGCGGCCGTCGCGATCCATCTTGTTGATGAACGTCGCGATCGGTACGTCGCGCAAGCGGCACACCTCGAACAGCTTGCGCGTCTGGGTCTCGATACCCTTCGCCGCGTCGATCACCATCACGGCGGAGTCGACCGCGGTCAGCGTGCGGTACGTGTCCTCGGAGAAGTCTTCGTGGCCCGGCGTATCGAGGAGGTTGAACGTGCAGTCCTCGTAGTCGAACGTCATCACCGACGTCGTCACGGAGATCCCGCGCTCGCGCTCGACCTTCATCCAGTCACTGCGCGCGCGCCGGCGATCACCGCGTGCCTTGACCGCGCCGGCGAGCTGGATCGCGCCGCCGAACAGCAGCAGCTTCTCGGTCAGCGTGGTCTTGCCTGCGTCGGGGTGCGCGATGATCGCGAACGTACGGCGCTTCGCGATCGCGGCAGGGAGCTCGGACATCTTCTACTCGCGCTCTCTCGGCCAGACGGCCTCGCTCGCCTCGGACATGGACATGACGGCGCAATCTACGGAACAGGTCCTCGTCACGCAACCTTGGTATGCTGCGTGTGTGAAACGGTTCGTCTGGACCACGCCCGATGCGGCCGTCGTGGAGGCGGCGCGGTATTGGGAGCGATGTTCGTTCGCCGAGCGCGTGGGTGCGGTCGAGCTCGCGCGGCGTGCGACGTTAGGAGTCTACGGTGCAACTCCCCCCCGAATGGAGCGAGTTTATCGACTTGCTGTTGCGTCATCGGGTCAGGTTCTTACTGATTGGAGCCCATGCACTCGCGGTCCACGGCCGGCCGCGCGCGACGCTGGACCTCGACGTGTTCGTCGAGCCGAGCGTGGCCAACGCAAGACGACTCGGCGCCGCGCTCGTTGACTTCGGGTTTGCTGCGAGCGCCGCGGAGTGGCGACACTTCGCGGATCCCGATCGGATGATGACGCTCGGGCGCGAACCCCTGCGCATCGACATCCTTAACGAGATCTCGGGCGTGACGTTCGCCACCGCGTGGAAGAATCGAACCTCCGGCGAGTTGGACGGGCGACGGGTTCAGGTCATCGGACTGCGCGATCTCCGACGGAACAAGCGCGCGAGCGGACGCACGAAGGACTTGCTCGATATCGCGCTTCTCGACGAAGGCGCTACTCGAGCTGGAGGCCGCAGTCGGAGCAAGCGCCCTCGACGAGCGCCGCCGCGGTCCCGCACGCGGGGCAGGGCAGCTCGTCGCCGGTGATCTCCAGCTTCACCGGTGCGAGTCCTTCGCGCTCGACGGAGTCGCGCCAGTCACCGCGCAACAGGTCGGCGAGCGCCGCAATGTCTTCCTCCTGAACCAGGAGGTGCGTCTTGGTGCCTCAACCTTTGCCGGCGCCCGGCGGGCAGCCGACGATCACGGGAATCCCGGCTTCGAGGCAGCGCAGGCGCAGCGCCTTCATCTCGTGGATCGAGCCCGACATCGCGGGGACGAGTGGAAGGCCGTCGAGCAGCTCCTCAGCCTCGCGTACATCCATTTGCCACTCGTAGCACCTGTCCCGGTACGGACCCAAGTCGGAAGATCCCTGGGTCGGTCTCGACCCAAAAGTGACGGCTAAGTTGCTGCGCCGAAGGGAAGATCGGGTGGCCGCGCAATTGCTGTTATTCGGCACGCGACTAGGCGATGATGCCGGCGTCGACACCGAAACGGTGTAGTGTCCGTTCAACCCAAGAACATGCAGAACATCAAGTTCGGCGTCGTGGTGTGCGGGCTGTTGGGGCTCGTCGGCTGCTTCCTGCCGCTGACGGCTGACTTGACGTTCTTCGATACGCGCGCCTTCGACGCAGCGAACTTCTACGTGATCGCGGGTGGCTATGCGGCGGCGTTGGCGATGGGGGTGATGGGCGTCGCGAAGGGCATGCAGCGCTGGATGTCGATCATCGCGATCGTCGGCTTCAGCGTCGTCGTGCTGCGGATGCGGGGTCAGGTGTTGGAACTGATGAAAGCCGGCATCGGCGCCAAGCTGATGGGGGTTGCCGTGCTCGCAGGACTCGCGCTCGCGATCCTGACGACCGTCAAGCCCGAGCCGGTGAACCGGTAGAGATCGCTTAATTTTAGGTGTCCTGTTTTGCACCGCTTCGGCGGCACGTGTAACGTCAACGACTGGGGGAGATATCTCGCATGAAGAACATGAAGGTCCTGATTCTGGTGTTCGGCATTCTCGGAGTGATCTCGCTGTTCATTCCGACCGAAGGCTTCACGATGTTCGCGTTCCTGAAGCTCGCAGGAATGGGATATCTCGTGCCCGTGCTCGGCGGCTTCGTGCTCGCCGCAGTCATGGGTGGCATGGGCCTCGCCAAGCCACCGATGCAGCAGTGGCAAGCAGGCGCTGCCGCAGCTGGCTTCGGCATGGTCTTCGTTCGTCTGAAGTTCTGGCAGATGATCAAAGGCATCGGTGATGCGCCGCTCTCGGGCAAGTTGCTGATCGTCGCGGTCCTCGGCGGACTCATCGTGTCGATCCTGGCGCTCGCGAAGCCAGAATCGAAGGCCTAAGGCCTCGCCAACGCGCGCGGCAGACGCGCGCACTCGCTTCACTCGGCCTCGTCGCTCAACGCGACGGGGCCGTCGTGTTTGTGGGGATACCCACTCGGGTACCCCTCGTGACGGATCCGCCACGCGCTGCCGTCCTTCCGTTACGTGCGCGAAGGGTGGATCTTGGCTGGAATCCTCGACGGTGGTGCCGCGTACCCGCGCCTCGTCGAAGACGTCTGCGGTGTGCCGCACGGACTGCGGCTCGCCTGCGAGCTGGCGCACGCCGGCGCGGGTCGAATCTTCGTCGTCTGGAACAGTGACGGGCCGCCGCCCGATCTGTCCTCGATCGCGAACGACCCCCGGCTCGCACGGATGGCGACGTTGGAGGTCGTGAGCTCGCCGCCGCGCGGCGACGACACCGACGAGATCCTCATCGCCCGCGCGGACCGCATGTTTCACCGCGACATGCCGAAGCTCGTGCTCGCGGCACGCGGCGAGGCGAACGTCGCGAAGATTCGCGGCGACGAACACGATGCCGTGTTCGCGGCGGATCGCGTGACCGCACACCGGCTCGCCGAGGATGCGTTCGAAGCCGGCGGCCTCGCGCGCGCGCTCGCGACCCTGCGGGTCGCCGAAGCCGACGTGCCGTATGCCGGGTTCACCGCGCGTGCATCGGGACCACGGTCCCTGCGACGCGCCGAGCGCCAGCTCGTGTGGTCGCTCCGCAAGGCCGCCGACGGCATCGCGGCGAAGGCGCTCAACCGCCATCTCTCGCTGCCGCTCTCGTGGGCCCTCGCACGCACGAAGGTGCATCCGAATCACGTCACGCTGACCGCGCTCGTGCTCGCGCTCGCCGGCGCCGCCACGATCGCTTCCGGCGGCTATCTCGCGGGCGTCGTCGGGATGTTGCTCGTCAACCTCGGGTCGATCATCGACGGCGTCGACGGCGAGCTCGCGCGGCTGCGCTTTCAGTTCTCGCGCCTCGGGCAGTGGCTCGATACCACCGTCGACGATGTCGCGAACGTCGCGTACATCAGCGGCGTCGCGGTCAACCTCACGCTCGCCGGTGTCGACTGGGCGATGCCGGTCGGCGTCGTCGCGCTCGGCGCGTTCTTGGTCACGCAGGGCACGCAGTACTTGCTGATCACGTTCGTCTACAAGTCAGGCGACCTCGCCGCGATCCCGTGGGCGTTCCAGAGCGCCGACTTCCTCTCGCAGCGGCCCAAAGGATTCCTCGCGTGGGTGAAGGCGACGGTGCCGAAGATGCTGAAGCGCGACTTCGTCGTCTGCCTGTTCGTGTGCTTCGCGCTGATCGGCAGGCTCGACCTGATCCTGCTCGTGTTCGCAGGCGGCGCGCTGTCGTTCTTCGTCGTGTTCTTCTTCCAGTTCGCGAGGAACCGGAGATCGATCACTTCTTGAAGATCTTGTCGAACGCGCGGCGCATCGCACCGCTCTTCTTGTTCTGACCGCCGGCGTAGCCCTCGTTCGAGTACGCGATGCGGGCCGACGGATCGATGCCGAACTGCACGTAGAGCGACAGCAGGTCGTGCACCATCGCCGAGATGCCGGTCGTGCGCAGGTCGTACGAGAGGCAGTAGCTGTCGGGCTTGTTCCGGATCATCGCCTTCGCGATGATCATCATGACCACGGGGTCGATCAGCTCGCCGTTGCCGTCGAGGTAGTGCTTGTACGAGAAGAAGCGATCCTCGGGCGCGAGCTCCGGGGCGCCTTGGCCTTCCTGCTTCGGCGCGCGCATGTTCTGGATCGTGCGGTACTCGTGCTCGACGTACGCGGCGATCGAGTTGTTCTCGTCGCGCTTCTCGTACTCGACGAACTTGCGGAACGCGTCGAACAGGTTCTTCGGGTTCGCGTACGCGCCGCTGATCAAGTAGTAGAAGACCGCGCCGAGCGAGTAGATGTCGGCCGGGCGACCGACGCTCTTCACGACGCGTCCGCGCACGTTGATCTCGCTCGTCTCGGCGAACGGCCGGTTGAGGAGGATCTTC
>Ga0316601_100000715_pt1 | contig 15087 bp, 12 predicted proteins | sample OWC_soil_day5_no_FD_207663 | JGI IMG/M metagenome (GOLD analysis project Ga0316601, IMG submission 207663) | Wetland soil microbial communities from Old Woman Creek delta, Ohio, United States - OWC_soil_day5_noCT | ecosystem: Environmental > Terrestrial > Soil > Wetlands | place: USA: Ohio... | reverse complement strand
TCCCGTGACATCCGGGCACCTGCTCATCGTGCCGCATCGGCACGTCGCGCGGTGGAGCGATGCGACGCCCGCCGAGCAGGCAGCTCTCCTCGACCACGTCGAGGTGGCGCGCGCGCTCGCGACCGTGCTCGATCCGTCGATCGACGGGTTCAACATCGGCTGGAACGACGGCGTCGCGGCGGGGCAGACGGTGATGCACCTGCACGTGCACGTGATCCCGCGTCGCTCCGGCGACGTCGAGGATCCGCGCGGCGGGATCCGCTGGGTGATCCCGGCGAAGGCGCGCTACTGGAGCGACTGATGGATCCCGACGACACCGTCGCGTTCGCGGAGAAGGTGCTCGCGCTGCTCCAGCAGGGCTCGTTCACCGCGACCTACAAGTACGCCGTCCTGATCGGGCTGATCGATCTGTCGCTCGAGGGCTACACCGCCGCCGGGTTGCCGCCCGAGTCGATCACCACGCCGCAGCTCGCCGAGGTCGTCGTCCGGCTCTACTGGCCTCAGGTCGCTCCATTCGAGGCCATCGACGGCGGGGTGCTTCGTCAGAACACCCGCGGCCAGGCCGAGATCGTGCGGCTCGTGGCGCAGGCGCGCGCGCACCTCGGCGGCGGCGGCGGCGCGCCGATCGAGCGCGTGCGACGCCAAGCACCGAAGGAGTATCAGCGCCTGATCCGAGACGTCGAATGGAAGCTGGTGGAGATGCCGCTGCCTCGGCTCCAGGAGTTTCCGAACGGTCCCGACCGCTTCATCTACGAGATCGCGTGGGACCGAGATGTCACGCGCGGCGAGTTCAACGACGCGACGCGGTTCCCGAACGTGATCCGGTTCCGGCCGGGCGTCGCCGCGCACCTGATCCGCCTCGACGGCCTCCTGCGTCCCCTGCTCTATCGCGCGTGGGCGATGCAGGTCGCCGCGATCAACCGGCTTCCGGAAACCCGGCTGGAAACCCACCTGTTCGGGGTCGATCGCACCGCGCTGCGCCCCGTGCTGACGGGCCTGGCCGAGCTCCAGCAAGGGCGCTGCTTCTACTGCGATGGCCGGTTGCGCAGCCCCGAGGTCGATCACTTCCTGCCGTGGGCACGCGTGTCGCTCGATGCGATCGAGAACCTGGTGGTCGCCGACGAGGCCTGCAACGGGCAGAAGACCGATCACCTCGCGGCGTCGGCGCATGTCCGCCGCTGGCGCGAGCGACTGGAAGCGCAGGACAGGCTCCGGGAGATCGCGGATCACGCGAGCTGGGAGACCAGTCCCGCTCGCACGCTCGGCGTGGCGCGAGCGCTGTACCTGCCGCTCACCGCCGGTGCCCGACTGTGGTCGCGCGCCGATGGGCTGGTGCCGGCCGACCCGGTGCAGCTTCGCGCGTTGCTCACAGCCTGAGCACCAACAACGGCCCGCCAAACGCACTACCGCCCCGCTGCTGCACCGTAGCCAGCCGTGCACATCCCCGCGAGGGAACTCGTGACTGTGCGCTGAGCGGCGGCTTCGCGAGTCGCGAGCGGACGATCCGAAGTTCTGGGCCACCGCGTCGCTGACCGCAGCGTGCGACGCGCTGCCAGCCGTCGAGCAGCGCGGTGCGCGTGCGCAAGACATCGCCCTCATCACGCTCGCCGGTCAGAGTGTCAGCGCGCTGCTCCGGCGTGACGCGCTCGGCAGCCAGCGCCTCGTCCGCGCGGACAGCGCCGACGCCCGGAGCCACCTCGTCGCGGACTCCTTCCTCCGGTTCAAAGGACTCGAGCGCCCGTTCGTGATCCTCGTCGAGATCGCCGCCGGTCATGCCAGCGAGTACGACCGCCGGATGCACATCGCGCTCACCCGCGCGACGTCGCGCCTGCTGCTGCTCGCCACGGCCGAAGATCTCGCGGCCGATCCGAGGCTGGCTGCGCTGCGCGAGCCGTGACCCCACGGGCGGGCTACGACAGCCAGCACCACGCCACCTGCGTGTCGGGGCCGAGGGGCCCGGGAACGACGCTGTGGCTAGCGCTGGACGCGAGGCGAGAGAGCACGCTGCGTGAACGCGCGCTCGGTCGGCGATAGCGTCTGCTCCACATGCCTCACGAGCGCGCTCCGCGCAGCGGGCGTGCCGAGGGCTCCGAGCGCCTGGACGAGTGAGATGCGGAGCTGCTCTCCCTCCGCCGAGAGGTCGGTCTCCGCGCGCACGAGCGCTGCAGCGAGCGCCGGCGTCGCCGTGCCGTCGCCGATCTGGCCCAGCGCGAGCGACGCCTCCTGGCGCACACGGAGCGGCTCGCCGTCCCCCGCGGCGATCGTCGCCAAGGTTCCGACCTGCTCCGCGCCTCCCGAGCGTCCGAGCGCGCGTGCTGCGTTGGCTCGCACGATCACGGGCCCGTCCGCGGCGGCGAGCTCGGCCAGCGTCGCCGCCGCTCCGGGCGACGCGATGCCGCCCAGTGCCGCCCCCGCGACAGCGCCGACCTGCGAATCACCAGCGGCAAGCTCGGCCAGCCAGCGAACGGCGGCCGCGTCGCCGACGCTCCGAGCTCGCTCGATCGCCTCGCGACCGACAGGGCGATCGCCGGACGGATACGCCGCCCGCCAAGCCTCGACGGTCGTCGGAGTCGCCAGTTGGGCCGAGCGCACCAGCGGCTCGTTGACCATGGGACTCGACGAGTGCCGCGCCCAGAGCGCAACGGCGCCGACGACCAGTACGATCGTGCCGATGAGCGTCGTGCGCCGCGTCACGGGTGGCCCCTCGTCCGCGCCGGACTAGTGGTCGTGACCTTGCTTATCTTTGTGACCACGCTGCACCATCATGGTGTCGCCTCCGATCACGTGGTCGCCCGAGAGGAGCGTCACCGCGAAGGGCTTGCCCTTGACGATCGTACCGGTGGCCAGCGCGGCGCGAACCGCTGCGACGACCGCGCGCCGCTCGAACTTCAGATCGAGGTGCCCCTGGCGACGGTCGTCGCAGTCGTGGTCGTCCTCGTGGCCATGGCCATGGCCCACCAGGACGGGAATCGGCGCAGCGCCCGGGATCGACAGCGCGAGCGCACGACTGCCGACCGGGAGGAGGAGCGCGACGTTCGGGCCTCGGACGCTCATCGTGACGCGCCCCTTTCCGTCGTTGAGGTTGAGGTGGTGCGGATAGATCTGCTCGGTCCAGTTCCTGACGGTGACGGTGGCCGATTCCGTGGCCGAGCCACCGGCGAGGTCACGCGCAATGCACGACACGCTGAGCGCGCCGTCGATGATCGAGGCGAGCGAGACCGTCGTCGAGAACATTGGACTGCTCGAGATGCCGAGCGAGACCCCGCCCACGAAGCATTCGACGGACGCGAAGTTGCTGTCGGTGACATGAACCGCGAGGTCGAACGAGCCGGCCGCCGCCGCGCCGTCGAGCGGTCCGGTCAGGAAGTTGGCCGGAACAGAGTTGTCGGCGATGGGCGCGATCTGGATCGAGGGGGCCACGTTACCCGCGACGTCGCGAGCATCGGCGGCGATCGTGAACGGACCGTCGGGCAGCGTCGTCGTGTCGAAGGTGACAGAGCACGGAGAGGCGAGACACGTCGCAAGCGAATGACCATTGACCGTGATCGACAGCGAAGCCACGCCGCTCGTCGCATCGTCGGCGCTGGCGGTGATGGTGATCATCGAGCGCAGGTAGGCATCAGCAGCCGGCGACGCGATCACCACGACCGGCGCGGTGTTGTCGACAGTGAACGCCTGGGTGAGCGTGGCGGAGTTACCAACGCCATCGACGACCACCGCCTCCAGCGTGTGCGCCCCATCCAAGAGCGCGGAGGTGTCGAGTGCGGCCTTCCATCCCGCGCCCCCCGTCGGCTCGGCTTCCACCACGAGGCCCGCATCCATACGGAAGCTCACCGACGAGACGCCGGTGACGTCATCGGTGAAGTCCACGGTCGCGTCGAAGGTCCCCCGAACCGCGACGCCGGGCTCGGGCCCCATGAAGGATCCAGTGGGCGGCAGCGTGTCGTACACCACCGTGCGCGAGAGCATGGCGGACGCGCCGGTCTCGTTCGTTGCCGTGAAGGTGAACACGTTCGTTCCCGGCTGGAGTGGCATCGCAATCTGCACCACCCCGCCGCCGCGTGGCAGGCTGTACGTCTCCCCCGTCGATGTGACGACGGTCGTGGCAGACAGCGCGTCGAGGTGGACCGTCGCAAGGAGTTGATCACCCGGCTGCTCGCCAAGACGAACGCCATCGTCGACGTCGATCGACATGATCGGCGCGGTCGGGTCGAGGAGTACGATGGTCGACGCGGTGGCGACGTTGCCTGCCGCATCAGTCGCGGTGAGCTCGACCGTGTTGGCGCCCGGCGCCGGTAGCGTGACCACGGCCGATACCATCCCGGTCCCGCTCGGCACCGCGAAGCTCTGATCCCCGATCGTGATCGTGGTCGCGGTCTGGTCGGTCACGAGGAGCGTGACCCCGAGAGCACCAGAGCTCACCGCCTGTTCCGCGCTGGGACTCACGATCGTGACCGCCGGCGAGACCGTGTCGCGAACGATCAGGGACGAGGCAGCACCTACGTTGCCGGCGCCGTCGGTTGCGCGCAGCACGATCGTGTTCATTCCCTCGGCGAGCGTCACCGTCGCACCGACCGCGCCGCCCGTGCCGATCGCGAGCGGGCCGCTGGCCGGGACCCCGTTGACGAAGAACATCGCGCTGGCGACGGCGGTGCTGTCAGTGACGGTCCCGCTGACAGCCACGGTAGTCGTGGCCGAATACGGAGGGAGCACGGCGATCGCAGCCAGGGGTGGTGTGGTGTCCGGCGGCGGTGGAGGCGGCTCTGTCTGGCACGTGAGGGTGAACGTGTGTCCTGCGATCACGAAGGAGCTCGCGCTCAACTGACAGGGATCGTAAACGATGAACGTCGCGTACGGCTGGCCTGGGATCACGAGAGCCTCCGACAAGGCGGCGCCAGGAACGAGAACGACCGTCGAGATCCCGGAAAGGGATCCCACGGGCCCGACCGTGTACGTGCCGGTGTAGCCATCGGGGTCAGCTACGATGGTCGCGTTCTTGAACAGAAGCTTGTTGCCGATGGCCGTGGCCGAGTCGGTCGATTGGCTGACAACGTTCCCAGCGCCATCGAGGCTGAACCGAACATAGCCAATGGCGGCAAGGGCGGGCAGCCTGACGGCCCACCCGAGAGCGGCGCCGGGAACGAGCACGAAGCTTCGCGGGCCGGAAGCGACTGGTGCAGCCGGTCCGTACAAGAACGTGTAGGCGCCCGTGTAGCCCGCCGGATCGATCTCGACCGCGGTGTTGCGGAACAGCAAGGTCCCGTTCACGCCGGTCGCGGAGTCCGGCGTGGTGCTGACGACGTTGCCCTGCGCGTCGAGGTTGAATCGGATGTATCCAATGCCGGGCAGGCTGACGCTCCACACGAGGGGCATGCCGGGAACGAGCACGAAATCCCGCGGGCCGGAAGCGACAGGTGCAGCCGGTCCGTACAAGAACGTGTAGGTGCCCGTGTACGCGCCGGGGTCGATGACGGCAGTTGCGTTCTTGAACACCAACCGATTGCCGATACCGGTCGCCGACTCGGGAGACAGGCTCGTCACGTTTCCCGGCGCATCCACCGAGAAGGAGATGCTGCCGACGCCCAGAATGCTCGCCGAGTACGTTCCCGCAGCGAGCGTCACTGATGACTCGCCGGTCACGTATCCGCTCGTCGGCGCGGCGTATGCCCCGGAGTACCCGCCCGGATCGAACACAACGGTCGTCGCCGCGCTGGCCGTGCCAGCGAACAACAGCATCGCGGCGGCCGCGACCTGGGCCAAGCGAATCGTCGAAGTCCGAACCTTGCTGGATCGCCGTTGCATCATTCCCGCCCTTTCAATACTGCAGAGCCTCAGGCGTTCGCTGAACAACCGCATGCTCACGATTGCCGAGCGACGTCGATGGAGCGACGCGCGAACCGGGCGCGGTTCTGCACCAATTGCGCGTCTTCACATGGCCGCCCATGTTGCCAGTTGGAGGCGCGAGCACAACTACGGGAACCCGAAGGCCACCAGGCGATCCTGTGCGGCCCACCTCTTGATGACGCTATGTGATCGTGACGACCGCGCAGAGGTTCGAGGGTTGCATTTCGATTGCGAGACACTTGGTCAAGTCGTCGACGCATCTGTAGCCAGCGGGGCTCGCCAAACCACTTCGCACGTTGTCGCCGGGGCCCTTGCCTTCACGACAGCCAGCACCACGCCACCTGCGTGTCGGGGCCGAGCTCGAGCGCGGTGGCACCGATCAGCTCGAGCACGCGGGCGTCCTGGCCACCGACCACCCGGGTCCCGAACGTGCTCGCGGTGTCGATCACGAGCAGCCGCTCGTCGGCCAGCAGGAGCAGCGCGTGCACGCGGGACGCCGACTCGGCCAGGCCCAGCACCGCGCCGTCGCACCGCGCGTAACGGCCGAGCAGCACGCCCTCCCGCAGTGCGCGCTCGCCGACCGTGAGCACGCCGTGCCCCTCCGGCCCGGTCACGACGAGTCGCCCCGCCGACTCGCCGTTCTCGACCAGGACCGCCGCGGTGTCGCGCGGGCCGGGCATCCGGGTGATGACGGTGGTGCCGGGCGGCGACGCGGGGCCTCGGGGGTTCAGCGCCGAGCCCTCGGGCTGACGCGCGAGCTCGTCGAAGTACACGCGCTCGGGCAACATCGCCCACGCATCCTCGCCGTGCTCGGGCCAGTCGGTCGGATCGCCGAGCGGCAGCGCGATCACGACGTAGCCGCCGCACCGGATCAGCGACGGGCCCTCCGCGCGCAACCCGCGGAGTCCCCGCCCGGTCTCGTCGACCATGCCCGCCTCGGTACGCAGGTCGAGCACGCGGTAGCTGATCTCCGCCGAGCCCTTGCGCCAGCTCTGCAGCGGCGCGACGACGACCGCGAGCTGGCGCAGGGCGAGTGCGCTGCGACCCTCGAGGTAGAGATCGCAACGCCCGTGACGGCCAACGATCGCCGCGACGTGGCGATCGACCCGCGCGCGTATGCAGACCATCCCCGCCGGCGCCCCCGTCAGCTCGTCGATCGCGACAAGCGCCAGCCCCGGCTCGTCGACCGCACGGCACGCCTCGGCGAACCGCGGGTACGCCTGGACGAAGTGGTGCCGCAGGTCGAGCGCGCCCGCCGGCGGCCTGCTCACGACGCACGTCCCTCGGTTCGCCGCCATCATCCGCAGCTGCCCCGCCCACAAGTCAGTGCCGACCGTCTTCATGGCAGACCTCCCATCGTGGACCACGGTAGGGGGCCGGTCCGACATCGCGCGAGCGTGATCGGCGACCGCGGGACAGACCGCCGCACAGGCCGATGCGGTCGTGGCGTGGCGTGGGAGCTGGAAGGCGGCAGATGACCTATCGAGTCGAAGCGGAGGGGCCGACGCTGGGCCTGAGCGAGAAGCACTGCTACGCATGCGCGACGATCCTCGACGTTCGCGCGGACATCGATGCGCTCGTGCTATTCGGGATGAGCGACGTCGACTTCGCGCGGAAGTATCCGGGGTAGAGGCCGACCGCCGCGCAGCCTGCTGCGGTCGCTCCGTACGGTGGAGCCATGACAACCAACCTCAGGCGCCTTGCGGTGGTGTTGCTATTGGGTTGCGGGATGGAGAGGAGCCCCGTCGAGAAGTGCGACGATCTCGTCGACGTGTTGTGCGACCGTGGGGTCCAGTGCCTCGGTGGAACCCGTGCTGAATGCGTGCAGGCCGTTCAGTCCCAGCTGCCGTGCGGGTCGGCCAAGGCAGTCAGCGCCAGCTACGACCGCTGCATCGACCAGCTTCAGGCCGCCAGCTGCGCCTCCCTGTTCCCGCCGAACCCACAATCCGGCCAACCCGAGCTCCGACTGCCCGCGGACTGTATGAGCGTCGTCCTCTCGCGCACAGCGGCGGTGCCAACGTCGACGTTCTCGATGCCACGACCGAGCACAACCATCGCTCCGTAACCTGCGGTGGAGAGGTCATCGCGATCGGTCGCGTCCGCATGGTCGAGTGAAAGCCGCTACGAGCTCACGGCAGCCCTCGTGGCGATCATCGACCTCGTACTTCAGCCCGTCCACTCGGCTGCGGAACTCGCGCTGTGCCGTCAAGAAGTTCGTGCCCAGAGACGGAGTTGAACCGCCGACACGGGGATTTTCAGTCCCCTGCTCTACCAACTGAGCTATCTGGGCTGGTCGGGACGTGGAATCTACACATCGCCCGCGAGCCCTGCAACACCCTCGGCTCAGATCACTCGACCTCGAGCTTCCAGCCGGCCTCGCTGAGGTCCCGCACGCTGGGGACGCCCAGGCGGTCGCGGAGCACGATGACGTCGGGCCGCCAGGTCCCGCCCCGGGGCAGCGTGACCTCGCCGCGGACGCTCTCGCCCGCCGCGGTGGTCGGATCGAGGCTGAGGAACGTGTACTGCCCGGCCTCGTTGAACAGGTAGATCGCCGCGGATGAGGCGCCAGCGCCGGCGAGGCCGAGCTCGACGGTGACCCGGCGGTCCTGCGCCTGGATCGCGACGGTGGAGATCGGACGCTCGGGCTCGAGCTGGAGCCCGCTCATCATCGCGCTGGCCTCGGTCGACATCGTGCCCGGCGTCATCACGTAGTCCGCGATCGCCTCGGCGACGTCACCGGCGCCCCACGCGAGCTGGAGCTCGGGGGTCACCACGAACCGCGCCTTCTCGCGCACGAGGGCGTGCTGCGCGTCGGCCCGGTCGATCGTGAACGAGGTGTCGCCGATCTCGAGGTAGCCGCCGCTGACCGACGCCCGCGCGGGCTCCCCGCCGGTGCGGCGGATCAGGGTCTGCAGCGCCGGCATCGCGCGCAGCCGGGTCGGCATGTCCTCGAGCCGCGAGATCAGCTCGACGACCTCGGCGTTGTCGAACAGCCAGGCGCGGACGCCGTAGCGCTCGGCGAGGATGCGGTCGACCGCCGTGCGATCGCGGCCGTCGTGGGTCACGGCCCGCACGATCTCGGTGTGGAGCGCGCGGGCGTAGAACCGACCGTCGCTGCGGGTGGCGAACGCGGTCGCCGGGACGTGGACGACATCGCCGGTGCGCGCGAACGCGCCCGCGGCCAGGACCCAGGTGGTCGGCGCGAGCGGCGTCGGCGCATAGGCGGCGCTCGCCGGCTGCGGCACGGTGCGCAGGGTCTGGAGCAGGCGCGCCGCATGCTCGTCGGTCCACGGCTGGTCCTCGTCGGACAGCTCGATCGCGTAGGCGTCGCGCAAGGTCGCCCGCGCGGTGCCGATCGCCGAGCCCTGCTCGTGACCGCCGCGGCTGGCGTCGCGCGCCCACTGGTAGAGGAACGCGGTGGTCGGCAGCGGCGTCGCGGTCAGCGTGACGGTGGCCGCGCCGTGCTCGACGGTGACGGTCTGGGTCGTGGTCGCGTACCCCGCGATCTCGAGCCTCGCGAAGTACGTCCCATCGGGCACGCCGTCGAAGGCGAACCCGCCCGCGACGATCTCGCGGCTGTCGAGCCAGGTGTCATTGCCGAGCACGACGCGACCCTCGGTGACGCCATGGACGACCCCGGTCACCCGGGCGACGTCCTCGACCCCGACGTCCGTGCCCCGCTCGGGCCCGACCGAGATCTCGCCATCAGTGGTACACGCGGACAGGAGGAGCGCAGCGAGCGCAAAAGCCTTGGTCATGCTGGTTACGTCGGCCACGCGACGAGTGCCGTGTATGTAGGATTCTCGGATAGATCCAACTGGCTGAAATTTCTACAGCCGGCCTGGGTGGGAGGAGGGGGCTCCCGATGGCACAATAGGTCCCGAGCATGCCTTCGAGGGACGGCACAGGACCGGCCGCACGCGACACGCCGGTGCCCGTCGAGGGTGACGGCGAGGAGCTGATCGGCATGCTCGTCGACGGGCGCTATCGGCTCGACTCGACGCTCGGTCGCGGCGGCATGGGCCTGGTCTATCGCGCGCACCACGTCGGGCTGCGCCGGCAGGTCGCCGTCAAGATCCTGCACCCCGCGCTCGCGGCGTCGCCCGAGGTGCGTAACCGGTTCGAGCGCGAGGCGCTCGCCGTCGGCAAGATCGATCACCCCAACTGCGTCAGCGTCTACGACTCGGGCCGGTTGCCCGATGGCTCGCTGTACCTCGCGATGGAGTTGCTCGAGGGCAAGTCGCTCGCCGACGTGCTCGAGCAGGAGGGCCAGCTCGCGCCCGGTCGCGCGCTGCACATCCTCGCGCACATCCTCCGCGGCCTCTCGCACATCCACCAGGCCGGCCTGATCCACCGCGACATCAAGCCCGAGAACATCTTCCTCGTGAGGCAGGGCGAGGATCTCGACTACGCCAAGATCCTCGATTTCGGCATCGCCAAGGGGATGACCGCGACCGACCTCGACGACGGCGTCAAGCTCACCCAGGCGGGCATGGCGTTCGGCACGCCGATCTACATGGCGCCCGAGCAGGCGCTCGGCAACCCGATGGACGGCCGCGCGGATCTGTACGCCGCCGCGATCATGGGCTTCGAGATGCTGACCGGCCAGCCGCCGTTCTACAGCGACGACAAGCTCGAGGTGATGTCGATGCACACCGCGCGGCCGGTGCCGTCGATGCGCTCGCGGCTGATCAAGACCGGCCGACCGGTGCCGTCGTCGATCGAGCGGCTGATCGTCAAGGGCCTGACCAAGAAGCCGAGCGATCGCTACGCGAGCGCCGATGTGTTCCTCGCCGCGGTCGAGGAGGCGCTGCACACGCCCGACGGCGGCGTCACCGAAGTCAACTTCGAGCGCCCCGGCGATACCGGCAGCCAGCCGCTGGTCACCGACGATGGCCGGGTCTCGATCACCGGGTCGACCGAGTTCTTGAGCGAGGCCGCGAGCGAGAACATCCTCGCGGCGATCGACGACGAGCTGCTGGCGCCGAAGAAGGCCCGGGTCGCGACGCCGCCGAAAGGGGCGGGGTTGCCCACCGGCATCGCCCAGGGCATCCGCGGCTCGCAGGCCAAGATCCCGATGGGCGGCGTCGGGCTCGGGCTGCCGTACACCGGCCCGGGCGGCGAGCCGATCTTCGGGCTGACGCCGGAGCAGCGGCTCGCGCAGTCGTCGGTCGCCGAGACCGATCGCTCGGGCGTGGCGCGCGTGCTCGAGCCCGATCCGCGCGCGTCGGGGTCGATGGCGGGCGGCAAGCCGAAGAAGCGGCTCGCACTGTACGCGGCGATCGTCGCGGTCGCGGTGGTTGCCGGCGTCGCGATCGCGGTGCTGACGACCGGCGGCGGCGACGACGACGCAGGCGAGGCCGGGCTCGATCCGAAGTCGCCCGCGGGCGCCGCGAACGAGGCGCTCGAGCGCGGCGATCCGAGCAAGGCGATCGAGCTGCTCGAGGCCCGCGGCGATCTGCTCGCGCGCGATCCGATGGCGCAGCTGATCCTCGGCCACGCGCACGCGGCGCGCCACGACAGCGGCAAGTCGCTGTACGCGTACGAGCAGGCCCTCAAGCTCGATCCGCAGCTCGAGGCCAAGGCGACGCTGCGCGCGAACCTGCGCGCGATGGCGGCGGACAAGAGCCTCGTGGTGGTCGCCGAGGCGTTCCGGATCTGGGCCGGGCGGACCCAGGATCCCGAGGCCCGCGAGCTGCTGCTCAAGGCCGCGATCAGCCAGGACCTCGCGCGCCGGCACGGCGTGCGGTCCGTGATCGAGGAGGCCAAGCTGATCGACGAGGTCGACTGGCTGGTCGCGTACTCGTTCGATCTCGACCAGGAGCCGACGTGCGAGCTGCGTCGCGAAGCGGTCGCCAAGCTGCGCGCGCTCAAGGATCCGCGCGCCGTGCAGCCGCTCGAGCGCGCCGTGGTCCGCAAGCACAAGACCGGCGCGCAGCGCGGCAAGTCGTTCAACCCGTGCCTGCTCGACGACGCCAAGGCCGCCATCGGGTTCTTGCGGAGCCTGTCCAAGGGCACGTGAGCGAGCTCGCGCTGCCCGACCTCCCGCGCTGGGTCGAGGCGCACGATCTCGCGCGCGATCCGGCGAGCTGGCAGCGCGACGGCTGCATCGGCCACGACGGCGGCAGCGAGCCGGTGATCTGCATCTACGGCCCGCTGCCGGTCGACGCCGTGATCGCGCTCGCGGCCGAGCACCCGCAGCACACGCTGCTCGTGCCGCGCGAGCGGACGGATCTGGTCGCGGCCCTGCCCCGCCCCGTCGTCCGCGCGATCCTCCACACGCTGCCTGATCCTGACACGCTGCCCGACTACGACGGCGCCGCGCCGCTGCCCGTGGATGCGTCGCTCGCGCACTTGCCCGACGAGCTGCGCGCGGAGCTCGAGGATGCGCGGACGTGGGCGACGGTGTGGACGGCGTGGCTCGACGGGATCCCGATGAGCTTCGCGTACGCGGCGGCGCTGTCGGCCGCGTGGTTCGACATCAGCGTCGACACCGTGCCGGGCGCGCGCCAGCTCGGGCTCGCGACGATCGTCGCGTCGACGATGATCCGCGCCGAGCGCGCGAACGGGCGCGAGCCGGTGTGGGGCGCGACCGAAGACAACATCGCGTCGCTCCGGCTCGCCGCGCGGCTCGGGTTTGTCGCCGTCGACGAGCTGTGGGTCGCGGCGCCTGCGGTACATTGAGGCGTGGTCCGCGGGCTCGTGATCCTCGCGCTGTGGGCGGGCGTCGCGCGCGCCGAGCCGAGCAACCGCGATCTCGTGTATGCCGGGCTCGCGCTCGCGCCGCCGACCTACCTGGTCGGGGTCAGCCTGCACGAGGGCAGCCACGCGCTCGCGGCGGTGCTGGTCGGCGGGACCGTGATGAGCGTGCGGGTCTTCCCGCCCGGGCGCGATCCACGCGCGGGAAAGTTCCGGTTCGGCTGGACCTACGTGCGCGGGTTGCGGACCACGGCGCAAAAGCAGCTGTTCTACGTGGCGCCCAAGATCACCGACGCGGTGCTGCTCGGCGGGTTCGCGGCGCTGGTGTTCACCGATGGCTGGCCGAGCAATCGCTACGGGCAGCTCGCGCTCACCGTGTTCGCCACCGGGCTGTGGGTCGACTTCTCGAAGGACATCTTCCTGTTCTCGAAGGCCAACGACGTCGTCAAGCTGTTCAACGGCTGGTGCATGACCGGGTGGCGGCAGGTGCCGGCCCGGCTGGTCTACGCGGCCACGATCGTCGGGCTCGGGGCGATCGTCGCGCGCGGCTACCAGCGGACGTTCGACGACAGCGCGCCCGCGTCGACGGCGCGCGAGCTCGTGCTGCCCGTGCTGTCCTCGGCGTTCTAGCCCGGGGCACCGGCGCTCAGCTGCGCGGTGGCGCACGCACGGCGGCGCAGTTCCCGGCACTTCGCCGGGATCGGGGGCGGGCACCGTGCTTGCTACTCACCTCGGCATGTCACGGATCAAGCTCGTCGCCCTGTCCCTGCTCGCCGGCCTCGTCGGCTGCGCCACCACGCCCGCGGGGGACGACACGGTGGGCGATGACGCCCCGCCGTTCACCAGCGGCGTCAGCACGCTGTCGGGCAGCGGCGAGCCGGGCTTCGTCGATGGACCGCGCGGCAAGGCTCGGTTCGCGAACCCCGTGCACTGTGCGGTGGGGCCCGACGGCAAGGTCTACGTCGCCGACTTCGACAACGGCAAGATCCGGGTGGTCGACGCCGCCACCGGCACGACCGGCACCGTGCTCGCCCAGGACAAGTTCAGCCGCCCGTTCGGCATGGTGTTCATCGGCAGCACGTTGTACGTCGGCACCGATAACAACACGCTCGGCCGCCACGACCTGACCTCCGGCACGATCTGGCGGGTCAGCATCACCGGCCAGAGCGCGACGGTCGTCGTCGAGAACATCGGCCGCGCCCGCGGCATGACGGCGCTCGCCGATGGCCGGATCGCGTTCTCCGACTACCAGCGCCACGTGATCAAGATCCTCGATCCGGGCACCGGCACGGTCTCGCTGCTCGCGGGCACCGAGGGCACCAAGGGCATGGTCGATGCGCTCGGCGCCGCGGCGCTATTCGCGCAGCCCTATCACATGGTCCAGCGCGCCGACGGCACGCTGATCGTCGCGGACTACGAGAACAACCGGCTGCGCGCGGTCGACCTCACCGGCAACGTGACCACGCTCGCGGGCGTCGGCACCGCCGGGTTCGCGGATGGTGCGTCGAGCACCGCGATGTTCAACCTGCCGCAGGGCCTGGTCGCCACGGCCAACGGCGACATCTATGTTAGCGACCTCGGCAACTACCGCATCCGTCGGCTCCGCGGCACCAGCGTCGAGACGGTCGCCGGCAGCGGCACCGCCGGCTACGTCGACCACGACGATCGCCTCCAGGCCCAGTTCTACGGCCTCGAGGGCCTGTGCGCGAAGCCCGATGGCTCGATGCTGTTCGTCGCCGACGGCGGCCGCGGCGAGGACCTCCCGCACAACTTCCTCCGCTCGATCCAGATGAACTAGCGAGTCAGTCCGCGTTCTGGGCGACGAGCTGGCGCAGCTGCCACGCCTGCAGGTGCATGTGCTGGCGCGCGCCGCGCTCGGCGACCCGCAGGCCGCGCGTCAGGAGGACGCCGACGACCACGATCGTGATCGTGTACGCGACCATCAGCGCGAAGAACGAGGTCGCGCTGTGGATCAGCGGCGCATGGAGCGTGACGCCGCCGTCGAACACCGTGATCGTCGACACGAACAGGCCGGCCTCCTCGAGCAGCCACGGTCCGAGCACGGTGAGGATCGTCAGGCCGGCGACCCAGGTCGCCTGGCGCTTGGCGTACTGCGGCCCGGTCATGAACCCGATCGCGGTGACCGCGGCGAGCCCCGGTCCGAGCAGGAACGGCGAGTACATCCGGGTGATGAGGACGATCAGCACGAGGTGCGACAGGATCACCGGCGGCGCGATCAGCCGACGACCCGGCTTGCGCATCCACGACAGCATCAGGATCGACGCCCCCGAGACCAGCGCCATCGCGACGAGCATGGCCGGCGGCGCATGGCCCATGATCGCGAGCACGGGCACGAACAGCAGGTACGCCCCGCTCGCGACCGCGGCGACCGACGTCGTCCGCCGCACGACGTCCGCACTCTCGACGTCGAACGCCTTCTTGACCTCGGGCGGCAGGATCTTCGGCGGCTCGAGCATCATCCGCGTGATCAGCTCGCCGGCGGCGTGCAGCGTCGGATCGAGGGCGAGCGCCCGGCCGGCCTCG
>Ga0316601_100000714_pt1 | contig 15094 bp, 15 predicted proteins | sample OWC_soil_day5_no_FD_207663 | JGI IMG/M metagenome (GOLD analysis project Ga0316601, IMG submission 207663) | Wetland soil microbial communities from Old Woman Creek delta, Ohio, United States - OWC_soil_day5_noCT | ecosystem: Environmental > Terrestrial > Soil > Wetlands | place: USA: Ohio... | reverse complement strand
ATATTAAGCTGTAAGGTTTGACCAGGATAAGTTTCAATCTCACCTAGGGTCTTAACTTTACGCCCTTGCTTATTAACTGCAATACTTTCTTGTCCCTTAGTTCCCCTTAGAACATCTTCAAAAGCCGCCTCAAGTCCTGAAGTACCTATATAATCTGTGCTTACGTCATAGCCTTTTTCCTCATACTTATCTTTATCCCAAGGATTTATCTTAGAAATATAACCAAGGAAAGCTGACCCTAGCTCATTATTAGGATAGACTCTAATAGGCTCAGTCATAACACTGATACCAGGAATTTCTGGTTGCATTTGTTCAAAAATAAAGGCAACGTCCTTAGTTAAATTGTTAGCTATAATTACAGGCTTGTATCCAGAGAAACTCTGCATCTTTATAGTGTCCTTAACTAACATATATCTCCTAAGCTCTTCTTTACTTTTAGAATCCTTAATTTTCTCCATTCCGTACTGCTTTATTAGTTCATTAAAGACTTCTTCAGGAGTAATCTTTAAAAGCTCCTCATCAACTTTTTTAAGCTGCTCAGCATTTAAGTCATCTCTCTTTTTACCTTCATAAAGCTTTCTAATAACTATCTCATCAAAACCTCTATCTTTTTTAAATCTAAGTTCCATCCAATTTTGTGTTGTTTTATCTAGAGTTTTAAAATCAAAGCTATAGACCGTAGTTTTTTTATCCTTACTAGTTTTTACTTTAAGTGAAAACTCATCCACTTGTGCTTGCTTATTATCATCAAGAATTTTAAATACATTGTCCATAGTGGGAAAGAAACTGTCTTCACTATCTTGTGTTTTAGTAAATATTAATATATTACTTTGTTCACTTTTAGCTAATATAGCACCATTTCTATCAATTATCTGACCTCTTGGAGCTGCTGTTGATATTATCTTATGATTTTTTTGATTTGCTGTTTCCCTATATACCTCGCCATTGACTACCTGTATATTAACTAACCTTGAAAAAATAGCTAAAAAGATTAGCAACATAATTATAACCAAAGCATTAAATCTAGAAAATTCATTCTTATTCTTATCTTTCTTACTCACTATTTCACCAACCTTTTAATCCTCACTTAGTATATTTTATTAAATCATTATCTCCGAAGCTATTCATCACCTTCGGTGCTGCAATATTAAAATCTCCATTCTTTCTTCATATATGCCTTTTGAGAAAGTTTATAAGTAAATCTATACATAAAAATTGCTACTACTAAATTGTATATTCCATGATATAATATTACCTCCATATTGGTATATTGTTTTATCAAAAACAATATAGAAAATACCAATAAACCTTTTACTAAACTTAACACAAAAGATGATACTATTGGCAGAAATGATTTTTCAGTAAATATGCTTTTACCTATCTTGGCAGCTATAACACACATAAGCATATTACTTAACATATTGATTCCAAACCCATTCAAAAAATATACATCCTGCAGTGCGCCAGTAAAAACCCCAACGATAACTGCGTCTTTTGGAGAATTCACAATAGAATAACATAGTGCAAAGGTGAATATTAGACTTGGATATGCGCCATTAATCTTAAGTAAAGGCATCAAAGTATTATCTAATATTAGAAATAGAATACATAAAAATACTACTGTTAATATTCTCTTCATAATACAACTCCTAATATTTTATTTCTCTATCTTCTTTTGGTACCACAATAAAAACCTCTTGAATCTTTGTAAAGTCAACATAAGGCTCTATTATAGCACTTTTCATTACTTCACCCTTATCCTCATGAACACTTAGCACACTTCCTATTCTAATTCCAGCTGGATATATGCCACCTAGTCCCGATGTTACTATTACATCACCTTTTTTTATACCTGATTCTAAAGAAAGACGCTGTATTTCTGCAAGTAGTTTATTATTCTCATCTTTGTAACCTTTAACAATACCATTATTATCGTTTGTGCTTTCAACAAGAGCTGCCACAGCAATATTTTCATTAGATAAACATTGAACTATAGCCCAATTGTTACCTACTGATGTAACTTGACCCACCAGACCTTCTCCAGTCATGGCTATCATTCTCTTTTTTATGCCTGCACTTTGACCCTTATTTATTATAAAGCCATCTAAAAAATTATTTCCACTTATTCCAATTATGTCAGCACCTATATACTTGTATTGATTTTTTACTTCTGCAAAGTTAAGCATACTCCTCATTGTTTCATTTTTCTGTTTTAAAGCATCATATTCTAAGGCTTTGCCTTGAAGTTCGCTATTAGTTTTTCGGAGTTCTTCGTTTTCTGCCTTAACCTTTGAGAAATTTGTTATAAATTTAAAAGAATCTCTTATTTTATAAAACCCATCATAAAATATACCTTGCACTGAATTTACTGTTATCCCCACACCATTCTCCACGAAAGACATTTTTTCTCTATTTACACTATAGCCTATTAAAGATAAAAAGGTAACTGACAGTATTATAATAACTACTGCCAGTTTATTCTTTACAGATTTCATATTTATCTTCTTTTACTCATAACGTCGACATTATCAAGAGCTTTGCCCGCTCCTATAGCTACACAATCAAGTGGGTTTTCAGCTACGTGTACTGGCATGTGTGTTTCGTGGTTTATAAGTGCATCTAATCCTTTTAATAGCGCGCCGCCTCCAGTTAACATAATTCCTTTATCCATTATATCAGATGCAAGCTCTGGTGGGGTTTTCTCTAGGGTTGTTTTTATTGCCTCAATTATTGCTTGAACTGGTTCATTCAATGCCTCTCTTACTTCCTTTTGTGTTATTTCTATAACTTTTGGTAATCCTGATATTAAATCTCTACCTCTTATTTCCATGCTTAATCCATCATCTTCTAATATGAATGCTGATCCAAGCTTCATCTTAATGTTTTCTGCAGTTCTCTCTCCTATCATAAGATTGTATTGCTTCTTAATATGAGCTATTATTGCTTGATCTAGCTCATCCCCTGCCACTCTTAGCGACTTGCTTGTTACAATACCACCTAATGAAATTATTGCTACCTCTGTAGTTCCTCCTCCAATGTCAACTACCATACTTCCTGTTGGTTCATTGACTGGAAGTCCAGCTCCGATAGCCGCTGCCATTGGCTCTTCCATTAAATATGCCTCTCTTGCACCTGCTCCTTTAGTTGCTTCTTCTATTGCTCTCTTTTCAACCTCTGTTACGCCTGACGGAAAGCAAACTACGATTCTTGGGCTTGTAAACCCTTTTGAACTAACTTTACTTATAAAATACTTAAGCATTTTTTCAGTAATATTAAAATCTGCAATTACACCATCCTTCATAGGTCTAATGGCAACAATGTTACCTGGAGTTCTACCTATCATCTGTTTAGCTTCTTCACCAACGGCTAAAACCTTATTAGTATTTCTATTTATAGCTACAACAGAAGGTTCTCTTAGTACAATTCCTTTCCCCTTCAAGTAAACCAACGTATTAGCTGTTCCTAAATCTATTCCCATATCACGTGACATTCCAAATATTCCCATTTTAATTTCTCCTTTCGTATCTAAAGCATTCCTTTTTCTTTTAAGCTCATATAAGTTCCATTACCAATAATTATATGATCAAGCACTTCTATCCCTAGTAATTTACCACATTCTTTAAGTCTTATAGTAATGTTTATGTCTTCCTTGCTGGGAGTTGGATCTCCAGAAGGGTGGTTGTGACAAATTACCACGGAAGCACTACACTTTTTAATAGCTTCGTAAAAAACTTCTCTTGGATGAACTATTGAAGTATTTAAATTACCAATTGAGATATCTTTTATGCTTATTATCACATTCTTTGTATTTAGCATAATTAATTTAAGATATTCTTTTTTTAAATATCTCATTTCCTCCATAAGATATTCTGCAACATCTTTTGGCGAAGTAATTTTATACTCTTCTCCAGATTTAAAGCTTCTAAGCCTTTTGGAAATTTCCGTAAGCGCCAGAAGTTGTGTTGCTTTAGCATTTCCAACACCCTTTAAATTCATAAATTCTTCAGCACTTGAACTTAAAAGTCCATTTAATCCACCACACTCAGAAATTATTCTTCCACAAAGATTTATAATATTTTCGTGTTTTGATCCTGTTCTAAGTATTATGGCCAATAATTCATTGTTTGATAGTGTTTCCGCACCGTATCTTAATAATTTTTCCCTTGGCCTTTCATTTTCAGGCAAATCCATGATTTTGTAAGTCATATCCATAAAACAACTCCTTTATAGATTGACCCCCATACCCCTTAACATAAAATACAATTTGTTCACCGGTAGACCCACCACACTATAGTAGCAGCCCTTTATTTCTTCAACAAATAAAGATGCTGCTCCTTGTATTCCGTAAGCTCCAGCTTTATCAAAAGGCTCCCCGGTTTCAATGTAACTGTTTATTTCTTTCTCAGAGAGTTTTGAAAATTTTACTTCTGTACAAACATATTCAGTACTAATTTCTTGAGTTTCAGTGTTTATTACCGTAATCCCTGTATATACTTCATGTGTATTGTCACTTAAATCACTAAGCATTTGAAAAGCTTCAGTGCAATCTTTAGGTTTACCAAGTACTTTACCCTTAAGATAAACTATAGTATCACACCCTATTATAACAGCTGGTTTTTTCACGTTACCGCAAATATCCATAGCTTTTCCTTTTGCTAAGGTCATAACGTAGTCCCCACAATCCCCTGAAAATGATATGTTACTTTCTTCAAAATCACTTACCATTATCTCAAAATTACTAGTTACTTTTTTTAAAAGTTCGGCCCTACGTATTGACGCAGAAGCTAAAATAATATTCACTACATCACTCCTAATATTTCCTATATAATATTATTGCCAAAACTATACCAATAATAGACATAATATTAATATTAAAATTTATACCGAGAGTTACTGCTAATACTTTTAAATCTATAAGCATAGGAGTTCTCATACCTATGGTATATGTATTCTTTAAAAATTTTAGTGCAACTATATTATCCCCTATTAGTTCCCCTATAAAACTTCCAGAAATAGCCCCTATCAGTATAAAAAAAATAAAATACTGATTTCTTCTCTCTGCACTTTTCAAATTTATCCCCCACTTTACTTATATATCTTATATATTTTAACATTTAATAAATTCATAAACAAGTGAATAAAACATTATTTAAGAAAAGTTTATAAATGTATTAAAAAAAATACAAATAGATTTTAATAATCTATTTGTATTTTTTAACCCTTATTTCATTTTACATCACGCTTCATCAAAAATTACTACAATTAGGTTACAAAATAGAAAGAAAAATATCTCTATATCTTTAATACCTTTTTTATAAATTTATAGATATATATATATCCTTCCTCTGTTTTTTCCTTTTTTAATTCTGCGGGCAAAGCAGTTAAATATGTTTTTATTTCGGTCATGGCAGCATAATTTTCACTTTTTTCTTCTGCTCCCGTTAAAGAAGTAAGCCACTTTTTCAAGTCCACAGTTGGATATGATATAGTATCTTTTTCTGAAAGCCTGTTTAATATTTTAATGTCTGCACTTACCATTTCATTGATTTGTGCACTGGCCATATCCTTAGCAATCAATTGAAATTTAATTTTAACATAACCTATATTATTTTCGTTAAGTTGTTTAATAATGATATCAACACTCTCACTCGGATAAATACCAAGCAAAACTCTATTTGAATTATTTTCTTCAATAATAAATGGTGTACCTAGCTTCATCAAACTATTTTTCAACTCCAAAGCGCCTTCCTTCTTACTAAAAACACCGCATTGTATTGCAACATAATCTTTAATATTGGCTTCAGGAATCTCTTTCGAAACATTTACACTCTCTTTTTCCGAATCTGTTTTAGCAGTTTTACCATCTGTGCCCGTATTTCCAGTATTATTTTTAGGTAAGAACTTGGAAAAAATCGTGCCCAAGGCAATTGCTGCTATTAAGGTTAAGATAATAACAATCATAAAATTATTATTTTTTTTAGGTGGTTTATAATTATATCTAGTATATCTCACTTTAACATCCCCTAACTTAATAAATCTTTATTTAAAATACTATTAATTAAAAGCTGATTTTAGAATAAAAAAAATCCGACAGTGAATGTCGGATTATAATATATCTAGTTAAATATTCTTCTTGCACCAGCATATCTTGAATTGTAATAGCTTTGACCTAAATTACTCACTGTAATTTTTCGACTTCCCGAGGATGCATGTATAAATTCCCCATCCCCTATATAAATGCCAACGTGTGATACCGAACCACTTGTATTGAAGAAAACTAAATCACCTCGAGTTAGATTCTTTCTTGATACTGATCTTCCCTCACCTATTTGAGCTCCTGTATAATGCGGTAAATTTACTCCAAAAGCCTTGTACACATATTTTGTGAAGCCAGAACAATCAAAAGACCGTGGTCCCTCTGCTCCCCATACGTATGGTCTTCCTATAAAATTATATGCATAAGAGATCACATCGCTTCTGCTACCTGAAACTAAGGATTTTGATGAAGATTCACCTCTAGACAATCTTTTTTGCGTTTCTTCTTTCTTTCTTTCTGCACTTCTATTTGGCACTTTAATAACCTTATTTGTTTTTAAAGTTGCAGAACGAAGGACAACTTGAGTTTGTCCCTTAATTGCTACATCGGCTTTCACCACTTCAGTTTTCATACTTGAACAAATTCCTATTGATAATATAAAAACTGCCATTTTAACTAAATTAGATTTTAAAATATTCATTTGACAACCTCCTAAAGCTTCCGAAGTTAGCTGACGGGTTCGGGATGAAGGCTCCCTACTAGTAAATAATTTCTATTTTCTAGATTAACCCCATATTCTTGGTTCCTCCGTACCTATACATAAATAGGACTCAGCTGAATTTATTATAAGTTATTTTCCAAAGAAATGTCAACACCTTTAATGACATTTCAAAAAACTGTATACACCTTCATCTGTATTTATACTATTGTCTAATCAGTCCCACACTCGAAAAAAGTGTACCATTCCTTATAAAAGCACTAATTAAACCAGGTTAAATTACAGATTATTCCGGTATCCTTACTAATATATGTTAGCGCTATTGCATTTTATTCATATTTAATTCTTTTTTTAGAATTAATATATCCTTCTCCTCGCTATCTAACTCTAAAAAATTACTTGTCACTCTACTTATCTCAAAATTATTATTTTTCCATAATTTTAGCATCCAATGATTATTAGCTGAAACAAAGGTATAGAACTTACGTATCCCATAATTTTTATATAAATGCTTTAAAAACTCATTAATAATTATGGTAGATGTTTCAGTCTCATATAAACTAAATTCTATTAGATAACACATAATCCACACTTCATTTGGATTTTTAAATTCTATTCTACCTTTTATAATCCCTATAAGCTCACTGCCGCATAACACCTTAAGAAAATACTCTCCCTCACTGACGTAATACTCTAAATATCTTTCGTAAAATTCCTTAATACCGTAATTCTTTTGAGCATCTATATTAAAAACTTGTTGGTTATTAACCCAATTTTGAATTTCAAAAATATCTTCTTTTTCTACATTCATGATACTAATACCATCAAACTTAATATCTATATTAAACATATTTACACCTCTTTAATTTTACACCTCTTCAATAACTAAATTCTACGTTGCTTTTAAATTTCCTTCAATAAAAAAAGTATATATTACTACAACTTCATTTCCGCTTACTTATAAATTTTTAATAAATAAAATAACCCTATAAGTTTTTATAGGGTTATAACATAAATAAATAACTTCTGTTTTTCTTTATGTTTAATACAGATTATTTTTTATTCGTCTCTGTACATAAGTGTTAACCTAACAATTCTTCTAACAATTTCTCTTGCTTCTGCATATGGTATGCCACACCTAGTCAAACGTCTAAATATTGCTGGGTTATATCTTTCAATTCTTCTTACAATGGAATCAACATCATTGTATTTAGGATTAGGGTTGTGAGGGATGTTAGGGTTATGAGGGTTGTTATATCCATCGCTAAAAGGCTCTTTATCTAATTGCCTTGAATCTTCATCCTCATCCTTATTATCATTCATAGATACATCTCCATACATCATACCCATTGGATTAAAACCATTCATAAACATTCCTTCATTAAATTGGCTCATTCCCATCCATGGGTTCATTTCCATATTAGCATTTACCTCCTGCATATATCCCATTGGCATACCCATACATGGGTGCATTCCCATATTGGGGTTCATACCCATATTAGGATTTACGTCCTGCATATATCCCATTGGCATACCCATACATGGATGCATTTGCATATTTGAGTGCATTCCCATATTGGGATTTACATCCTGCATATATCCCATTGGCATACCCATACATGGGTGCATTCCCATATTAGGGTTCATGCCCATATTAGGCATCATATTCATTTGGCCATATGCATACATCATAGGTTCTAGTGGAACCATTTCATAGTCTTCCTTCATGTCTATTTCTTCATTATTTCTGTCCTCTAGCTTCATCATTGCCCTCCCTATTCTCCATATTATTAATACATTAACAATTTATGCTAGAGGCAGTGTTTTGATACTATATTTTATGAGAATATTAACAAAATCCTATATTACTAGAAATGCTATCCCTCTTCACTAATCACCTTTAAACGCATTTCATTAAAATATTCTAAAAAAATAAGAAAGTATATATTACAAATGCTTATTCAAATGCATTTTTCGTAATATATACTTCCATTACCGAGCTAAGGGACATTCAAATAATAACAAGACCGTACGCGAGTCTATTCTAGCCTAGTGTATTAGACTTGTTATTTGTTTTCATTTTTCTAAAGCAAATGGGTACAATTAACCACCCTTTACTTTAGTCCTCTTACAGGTTCTCTCATGTTACTATCACCGTTCATAGTAACGGGGTTCCCTCCCTTTTTTTCCTCTTCGTATGATTTTTTGTGTTTTATATCAGCACTTTTCTTTTTATCTTTCATAAATAACACCTCTTTCAGATGTTAGTTTTTCCATATTTCTTTTAAAAATTCATCCCTTCCGGATTTTGCTCTATCTTCTTTATACTCTTTTGTATTTTTTGTAGAGAAATCTTGATGATACTCTTCAGCTAAATAAAAATTTGTAAGTGGCAATATTTTTGTAACAATGGACTTTGTATATTTACCTGACTTCTCCAAGGCATTCTTTGAGTTCTCTGCCTCATTTCTTTGCTTCTCATTTTCATAAAAGATCGCAGTTCTATATGAATCTCCCTTATCCTGAAACTGCCCTTCATCATCTGTAGGGTTTATTTGTCTCCAGTACATTTCAAGGAGTTCCTCATATTTAGTTATTTCAGCATCATATATTACCTGTGCTACTTCATAATGACCCGTCATCTGTGCTTTAACTTGCTCATAGGTAGGATTATCAGTATTTCCACCTGCATATCCAACCTTTACTTCTACAACTCCTTCTAGAAGATAAAAACAATCTACCATGCACCAAAAACACCCTCCTGCAAAGGTCGCTTTTGATAATTTATTGTTATCCATAATTTACTCCTCCCTTTAAATCATCATCTACACAGCTGTTCATCATCAACCAAACTGCAATATTAATAATATTTAAGTTTTTTTATATTCAGTTATTTACAAATAAAAACTTATCCACAAATTAAAAATTTTATAATTTCCTGATAGTATAAAAAAAGAGAGGTATTTCTACCTCTCTTTTTAACCATTCGCAAATACTCTCTAATTAATAAATCCAAAATACCGTTACTCTAATTTTGACACCTATCTATCGATAGGTGGGTGTTCTCACAGATGTATCTATCGCCTTCAATGCCGTATACGGACTCACAAGAAAGTACATATCCTCATCTAAATTTTGAACTCCCGATGCTGTACTGTAGGTTCAAAACTTAGAGCGCCACGGGTATCCCAGAAATATAAATCTTTGGTGCGGAGGATGGGACTTGAACCCACACGAGAATACTCATACGCACCTCAAGCGCACGCGTCTGCCATTCCGCCACCCCCGCAAATTTTACTTATTTAATATAGAGGGTAAAATCTTATAGTCATATGTTACTTTAAAACTCATGACTATAAGAATAATGATACATTATTTTTGTATAAATTGTCAATAATTTTTACACACTTTTATTAGAATATTTTTTAATATAAGTAGTGAATATGCTGGTTTATTTTTCTTCAGACGTCTTAATTATATCACCATATAATTTCAAATAAATATTATAATTCGTCTTTACTTTTTTCACATATTTATCTGTTTCTTCAAAGGGAATATTATCCAATCTTTTTCCATCTTCTGAGTATTCTCTAATTTTAAGCCATTTTTGAACATTTCCGCGACCACCATTATACGCTGCTAACACTAAGTCTATATCTCCATTAAATTCACTACTTAAATTATTAATATACCAACATCCCATAGAAATATTAGTTTCAGTGTCATATAATTTTTCCACTTTAAAATCTTTTAATTCCATCTTCCTAGCAATCCACGATGCTGTATCAGGCATTATTTGCATTAATCCATAGGCACCTCTATTAGAAACAGCTTTTTCATTAAAATTACTTTCTGCCCTAATTACCGCCGCAACCAAACAAGGGTTTATATCATACTGCTCTGAATACTTAACTATATGATTTTCATATTTCATTGGATAAAAACTTTTAAAAATACCTTTAAGATTAATCAATATAATGAATAAAAATATTAAGCTTATAATCCCTATAATTTTTCCAAACTTCATTGCTCCCCATTTAACCTTTCTAATTGCGTAATAATCAAATCTAGTTGTAACTTTGTATCTTCAATGCTTTCTCCATTATCAATAATAAAATCCGCAAACTGTCTTTTTTCATCTATTGGCATTTGAGCTCTTATTCTATCCATTGTTTCATCTAAATCCAAAGCATCACGAGACATAACCCTTTGTATTTGAACGTCACTACCTACCCACACTAGTATAGTTACATCCATACTTGTATGTAACTTGTTCTCTATTAAAGTAGGTGCATCTAAAAAGCATAGCTTACAATTCTTTTCTTCATAGGTTTTTATTCTTTGGTGTACTTCTTTAATTATATAAGGTATCGTTATACTTTCAAGTTTTTTTCTCCGAGTATCACTTTTAAATATATAATTGCCAAATTCTTTTCTCTTAAGGTTACCTTCTTCGTCAAAAAATTCCCACCCAAATTCCCTTTTAATTTCATCCAATACTTGAGGGTATATTATAAAAATCTCTCTAGCAACAATATCTGCATCAACAATGGGAAGACCCTTATTTCTTAGCATATTAGTTACTGTGCTCTTTCCACTACCTATACCGCCTGTTAGCCCAACTTTTAGCATTTTCTTCTCCCCACCTTCTTCAGTTGACAATTGAGAATTGACAGTTGACAGTTATGGGCTTACTAACAATCAAAAGTTATATTTTAACTGTCAATTGTCACCTGTCAACTGTCAACTAGTTATTTAGCTTCGTACCAAGTTTCTCCAATACTTATTTCGACTTCTAGAGGAACTGAAAGTTTAATAACATTTTCCATTTGTTCCTTAACCAAGTTCTCAACCTGTTTAAGCTCATCCTTATACACATTTAATATTAATTCATCGTGCACTTGAAGAATTAAGGTACTTTTTAATCCTTCTTCCTTTAATTTATCAAACACATTTACCATAGCTAGTTTAATAATATCTGCCGCACTTCCCTGTATAGGTGTATTCATAGCAAGCCTATCTCCAAAGGACTTCACAATTTTATTTGACGAGTTTATCTCCGAGATAAATCTTCTTCTATTTAAAATTGTAGTAACACTGCTATTTTTCTCAGCTTCCACTACGATATCTTCCAAGTATTTTTTTACATTTGGATATCTTTCAAAATATGTTTCTATATAAGTTTTAGCTTCTTTTCTAGATATATTTAAATCCTTTGCTAAGCTAAATTCTCCAATACCATATACTATTCCGAAGTTTACAGCTTTGGCATTACTTCTCATAAGTGATGTAACCTCTTCCATTGGTACATTAAATACCTCTGACGCAGTTTTTGTATGAATATCACTATGTTCAACAAAAGCTTCAATTAAGTTTTCGTCCTTTGCTATGTGTGCCAATACCCTAAGCTCTATCTGTGAATAATCCGCAGATAAAATAACACACTGATCGTTGTGTGGTATAAATACTTTTCTTATAGCTCTACCCATTTCGTGTCTTATAGGAATATTTTGCAAGTTTGGTTCCGTGCTTGAAAGTCTTCCTGTTGTGGTAACTGTTTGAGTAAAACTGGAATGTATTCTACAATCTGTATCAATCACTGCTTGTAGCCCCTCTATATAAGTAGAAAAAATCTTTGTTAACTGTCTATAGCGAGTAATTTCTGTAATAATAGGATGCTTATCTACTAGTGCCTCTAAAACCTCTGCATTAGTCGAATATCCTGTTTTTGTTTTCTTTATAACGGGCAAATCTAATTTTTCAAATAAAATCTTGCCTAATTGCTTCGGAGATTTGATATTAAATTCTTCTCCTGCTAAAGCAAAAATAGTACTTTCCATTTCCTTTATTTCTAGGTCAAATTTTTTATTTAGCTCCATTAACATATCCTTGTCTATATTAAAACCTTCTGCCTCCATATAGGCTATAGCTTCTGTTAAGGGCTGCTCAACCTTGTATAGAAGTTCTTCCATTTTGTACTCTTCAATCTTTTTCTCCAATATCTCACAAAGTTTCCTTAGTAACGCTACTTTATTAATTTCCTTTTCATGACCCTCACCCTTGATTGAAGTTCTAAGGTTAGTGTCCATAAGCGTTTCTAAACTATACTCACTTTTAGCTGAATCAAGCAAATAAGCCGCTATTTCTGTATCGAATTTTATTCCTTGTAACTTAATACCCTTTTTATTAAGAGCAGTGTAAGCATTCTTTACTCCATGGCTTACCTTTTTAATATCATTATTCTCAAGCATAGTTTTTAAATAGTTTATAGCTTTTTCTTCATCTTCATTAAATAATTCAGTAACTTTAATTAAATAATTTTTCTCCTTATAATTAAGGTATATGTTGTTTAAGCTAATTTTAGAAAACACATTAGCATTTGATATATCAAAAAGTATATAAATGGTGTCTTTAATTTCCACAATAACTTCTTGTAACTCTGATAGCTTATCTATTACTGTAAAATCTGCAGAAAATATTTCTTCAACTGAATCCTCACTATCTGGTATTTTGCCTATTAAAGATTTAAATTGTAATTTGTGAAATAAATCTTTTACCGCTTTTACATCATATTTTTCTTTTGATTTAATTGAGTTTAAATCTATTTCCATAGGAACACTGGTAATAATAGTAGCTAGTTTTTTACTGAAAATAGCCTGTTCGCTATAAGTCATTAAATTTTCTACAAGTTTTTTACCACTAACTTTATCAATATTCATAAGAAGATTTTCTATGCTCTTATACTCTTTAATAAGTTTATAAGCAGTTTTTTCACCAACTCCTGGTACACCGGGGATATTGTCCGAAGTATCTCCCATTAGCCCTTTTACATCGATAAATTCACTTGGAGTTACTCCCAGTTCCTCTATTATACGATTTCTATCATATATTTCTTTTTCTGACATTCCTTTTTTATTTATTACAACTTTAACATTATCTGTGGCAAGCTGAAGTGCATCTCTGTCTCCTGTTACTATAAAAACTTCTAATCCTTCATTTTCTGCAAATACAGATAGCGTTCCGATTAAATCATCTGCTTCAAAACCATCTAATTCAAAAATATCTATAGCCATTTTCTCTAAAAGTTCTCTAACTAAAGCAAACTGTCCTATAAGTTCATCAGGCATTTTCTTTCTACCTGCCTTATAATCTGTATATTCTTCATGACGAAAAGTAGGTGCCTTTCTATCAAAGGTTGTAACAATATAGTCTGGCTCAAACTCCTCTTTCATCTTTAAAAGCATACCTGCAAAGCCATAAACTGCATTAGTATATATTCCATCTGAATTTGTTAGAGCTGGTAATGCATAAAAAGCCCTATACATAAGACTATGACCATCTAAAATTAATAATCTTTCCTTAGACATGGTAAATCCCTTCTTTCTATTACGTTTATAACTTTATATATTGTTTTAATTTATTAAAATCATCGCTTGGAAAAGTATTTAAGACTTCTTTTAAAATTTCAAAAGCACAAACATTTTCCAGAACTATAGAGGCTGGAACCACACCACAAACATCTGACCTTTCATATCTGTTAATCACATCAGTCTTCTTAATTACATCAATAGAATGGATTGGTTTTCTTATGGTAGGTATCGGTTTCATAAATGCATTAATATTTATATTTTCACCATTGGATATGCCGGCTTCAATACCGCCAGCATTATTTGTGTGCCTTACTATCTTACCTTCTTGATAAAAAATTTCATCATTAAAAGTACTGCCTCGTCTATCTAAATCTAATGAATTTCCAAATTCTATGGCTTTAATTCCTTGAACTGACATCAATGCAAAGGATAGTATAGCATCCAATTTTCTATCCCAGTGAGTGTAGCTTCCAATTCCCAGTGGCACACCCTTTATACTTACCAAAATGCTTCCACCTATGGTATCTCCCTCTTCACTACACTTATCAATCTCTAACTTCATTGCCTCTTCTATTTTTTCGTTATAACATCTAACTTCACTATGTTCTATTTTATCATATACTTCATCAATAAAAATATCAACTTCTTCATCACGTATATTCCCTATGCTAGCGACTTTACTTCTAATTTCTATTCCTAGTGCTCTAAGCATATCTTTGCATAAAGCCCCCACCGCTGTTCTAATAGCAGTCTCACGGGCTGAAGTTCTTTCTATGGTATTCCTTATATCACCTGTTCCGTATTTAAGAAATCCAACTAAATCACCATGCCCCGGCCTTACTACTCCAATTTTTTCATTTTCGCAAGGTTCATTTAACATTATTTCCTTCCAATTTTCATAATCTCTATTAAAAATAACCATGGTAATCGGGTTTCCTGTGGTTGTATTCCCCCGTACTCCAGACCATA
>Ga0316601_100000712_pt1 | contig 15100 bp, 14 predicted proteins | sample OWC_soil_day5_no_FD_207663 | JGI IMG/M metagenome (GOLD analysis project Ga0316601, IMG submission 207663) | Wetland soil microbial communities from Old Woman Creek delta, Ohio, United States - OWC_soil_day5_noCT | ecosystem: Environmental > Terrestrial > Soil > Wetlands | place: USA: Ohio... | reverse complement strand
TCGGCCCCCGCTTCGCCATACAATTCGGCGCCGATCTGGATCGGTTCGCGCGAGCGATGAAAGCCATCGGACTGGGTGTGCAGCACGCTGCCGGCGTAGCACAGGCGGTTCACCGCGTTGGCCGCCAGCAGATGGGCATCGATGCGTGCGACCTGCGGGGTGATGTCGGCGCGCACGCCCATCAGTCGGCCGGTCAATTGATCCACCAGCTTGAAAGTCTTGAGGTCGAGATCGGCCCCCACACCGGTCAGCAGCGACTCCACGTACTCCATCAGCGGCGGAATCACCAGCTGGTAGCCGTGACTGCGGAACAGGTCGAGCAGCGCACGGCGCATGTCTTCCATGCGCCAGGCCTGTGGCGGCAGGACATCTTCGACGTTTTCGGGGAGCAACCAGGCGGTCATCTCAGATCAACACTTCAATTCAGGATCAACAACAAAAAAACGCCGCCCAACATCGAGGCAGCGCCGATAAAACGCAATTGGCCGTCGTTGAGTTCCAGCATCCTGCTGAAACCCTCACGCCACACTGCAGGGGCGGCAAACGGCAGAATACCCTCAATCACCAGCAACAAACCGATTGCCGCAAGCCACTCAGAACCACTCATTGTCCGCCGGCGGCACGCGGGTTCTTCATGTATTTGAAGAAATCGGCACTCGGATCGAGCACCATCACGTCGCTCTTGCTTTTGAAGCTTTCGCGGTACGCCTGCATCGAGCGGTAGAACGCATAGAACTCGGCATTCTTGCCGTAGGCGCCGGCATACACCGCCGAGGCTTTGGCGTCACCTTCACCCTTGACGCGCTGGGCATCACGATAGGCCTCGGCGACGATCACGTCCTTCTGCTTGTCGGCGTCGGCCTTGATTTTTTCCGCTTCCGCCGCGCCGGTCGAGCGCAACTCGTTGGCCACCTGCTTGCGTTCGGCTTCCATCCGGCGATAGACGTTTTCCGACACGGTCTCCGGCAGGTCGACCCGCTTGATGCGCACGTCGACCACCTGAACGCCGATCTTGCGCGCGTCCTGGTCGGCCTTGGCGCGGATGATGCTCATGATTTCCTCGCGACGACCCGACACCACCTCGTTGACCGTCCGCTTGCCGAACTCGGCGCGCAGGCCGTCGTTGACCGTCTGGTTGAGGCGAATCTGTGCCCGCATCTCGTCGCCGCCCACCGAGACATAGAATTGCTTGGCATCGATCACGCGCCACTTGATGAACGAATCCACCAGCACGTTCTTCTTTTCCGAGGTGATGAAGCGTTCCGGATCCGCAGCATCCAGCGTCAGGATACGGGTGTCGAAATAGCGCACGTTCTGCACCAGCGGCATCTTGAAATAGAGGCCCGGCGTTTTCTTCACCGAGACCACTTCACCCAACTGGAAGACCATGGCGTTCTGCCGCTGATCGACGGTGAACATGCTGCCGGAGAGCACCACCAGCACCACGACCAGACCGATCAGCAAGGAACCGAAATTCTTGTTCATGGCCGATCCTCCCGCTCACGGCTTCGCAAGGCATCGCGCGAGCGTGTCTCCACAGGAGTCGAGGGTGTCGTCGTGGCCGGTGCCTGCGACAGCACCTCCGGCGAACCGCTGTAGGGCTGGCTGACGATCTGCTGCAACTTGTCGAGCGGCAGATACAGCAGGCTGTTGCCACCCTTCTGGTCGACCACCACTTTGCTGGTGTTGTTCATCACGGTCTGCATGGTGTCGAGATATAAACGCTGGCGCGTGACCTGCGGCGCCTTCTGATATTCGGCAAGAATCTGCGAAAAGCGGCTGGCCTCACCCTCGGCGTTGGCAATCACCGACTGCTTGTAGCCCTGCGCCTCTTCCTTCAGGCGCGACGCCAGACCACGGGCGCGCGGCACCACATCGTTGGAATAGGCCTCGGCCTCGTTCTTCAGGCGCTCGCGATCCTGACCTGCCTTGACCGCGTCATCGAACGCGGCCTGCACCTGTTCGGGTGGCTGGATGTTCTGCAGCGTGACCTGGCTGATGCTGATGCCCGTCTTGTAGCGATCGAGGATCTCCTGCATCAGCACCTTGGCGCGCGCGGCGATATCGGCGCGGCCTTCGTACAGCACGAAGTCCATCTTGCTCTTGCCAACGATTTCACGCATCGCGGTTTCGGCCACCTGCAGCACGGTGTCTTCCGGCGCACGGTTGACGAAGAGGAATTCCTTGGGGTCTTTCAGAATGTATTGCACGGCAAACTGCAGGTCGATGATGTTCTCGTCGTCGGTCAGCATCAGCGACTCTTTCAGCACCTTGCTCTTGACGTTGTTGCGATAGCCGATTTCGACCGTACGCACCTGATCGACATTGACCACCTCGCGCGCCTCGATCGGCCACGGCAGATGCCAGCGTGGCCCCGGCTCGGTGGTCTCGACGTATTTGCCAAAGCGCAGCACGACGCCGCGCTGGCCGGTATCGACGATATAGAACCCGCTCGCCACCCACACCAGCACCAGCGCACCGATCAGCAAACCAACCAGATTGCCGCCGCCCGGCAGACCGCCCGGGGAAAGCCCATCGCCACCGCCGCTGCCACCCCCGCCTTTGCCGCCGAACAGGCCATTGAGGCGCTGGTTGACCCGACGCCACACCTCGTCCAGGTCAGGTGGCCCACCGGGTTGTTTGCGGTTGTCTTTGTTGCCCCATTGCGGGTCGTTCCAGGCCATATCGTTATGTAGAGAGAACTGTAGTATGAAGAGAAGTGTCGTCTGGTTCGCCGGCTTCATTCTGGCTGGCTTCAACCTGAACGCGGCTGGCGAGCAGGATTTCTGACAGCGCATCGCGTAAAAGTTCAAGCCCCGCGCCTGTTTGCGCGGACACATAAACCGACTGAAGTTTACCATATTCATCACGCCCCACTCCCGGCGCAACGCCCGTCAAATCAAGCTTGTTGTACACCCGCAGCTGGGGCACGGCATCCGCCCCGATTTCCGCCAGCACCTTGTCGACCGCCTCGATCTGGCGCTCCCGGGCCGGGCTGGCGGAATCAATCACATGCAGCAGCAAATCGGCTTCCGCCGTGGCTTCCAGGGTGGCGCGGAACGCCGCAACCAGATCGTGCGGCAGGCGGGTGATGAAGCCAACGGTGTCCGACAGCACCACTTCTCCCACCTGGGGCAGGTAAACCTTGCGGGTGGTGGTATCAAGCGTGGCGAACAACTGGTCGGCGGCATACGTGACGGCACGTGTCAGTGCATTGAACAGGGTCGACTTCCCCGCATTGGTGTAGCCCACCAGCGCCACCGACAACACATGCTGGCGCGAGCGCGAGCGCCGCTGGGTGCGGCGCTGCTTGCCCAGCTTGGCAAGCCGCTCACGCAGGGCCTTGACCCGCACACCGATCAGGCGGCGGTCGGTTTCCAGCTGTTTCTCACCGGGGCCGCGCATGCCGACGCCGCCGCGCTGGCGCTCAAGGTGGGTCCAGCCGCGCACCAGCCGGGTCGACAGATGCTGCAGTTGCGCCAGTTCGACCTGCAATTTACCCTCGGCGCTTTGCGCGCGGCGGGCGAAGATGTCCAGAATCAGGCTGACGCGGTCGATCACCCGGCAGTGCACACGGCGTTCCAGATTGCGTTCCTGAGCGGGCGACAATTCATGGTTGAAGATGACGACGTCGGCCTCCGTTGCGGCAACCTGCGCCGCGATTTCGTCGGCCTTGCCGCTCCCGACGAACAGCGCGGCATCCGGACGACTGCGCTTGCCCTGCACCTCGCCCAGGATAGCCAGCCCGGCACCCGCGGCCAGCAGGCGCAATTCCGCCACGCTTTCGGAAAAATCCGGGTCACCAAAATCGACCGCCACCAGAATGACGCGCTCGCCGCCTGCGTGCCGCTCAAACATCGGGGTGCTCCCCGCGTTCCCGCGGACTCACCAAGCCTGGCAGACGATCCGGGGACGACGGCGGTGGGACAAGACAGGGCAGGGTCATATTCTCAAAACGAAACCAAGGACAAGGACAGCAGGATTGCAGCCAGACGCTCGTGCCCCCCATTCCGGGGTTGGCGCGGCTTAGTCATTCTAGTTCAGGCCACGTGCGGGCGCCCAAAATGCCAGCCCTGACCATAGTCGACCCCCATGTCGGCCAGGATGCGTGCGGTTTCCGCATCCTCGACATGCTCGGCCACGGTGCGCACCCCTTCCTTGCGCGCAAAGCTCGCCAGACTCTCGACAATGCCCGCCACCTTGCGGTCGCGACGCATGTTTGATACCAGCCAGCCCTCGATTTTCAGGAAACTGACCGGCAGGTGCGCCAGATAGAGGTAGGACGAATAGCCGCTGCCGAAATCGTCCAGCGCCAACCGGAAACCGAAGTCGATGAACGGCTGCAGATCGGCCCGGAGCTTTTCCAGGCTGACGATGCGCTGGCGCTCGGTCAGTTCCAGCACGATGGGTTTGACCGGACCCAGCGTCACGTCGCAGGTCTGGCAGTACCCCATGGCGTTGCTCAGCATTTCCTCGACGAGGTCGTGGCGTGCCAGAAACTGCGGGGATACGTTCACGAAATGCGCGAAATCGGGCGAGCCGCCCTGATTCATGCGGTCGACGCAACGCCGCATCACATCCTGGATCACCTGGCGATCGATTTCAGCCATCAGGCCGAGGCCTTCGGCCATGTCGACAAATTCCCGGGCTTCGATCATTTCGCCGGTAGCGGTCTGGATGCGCGCCAGTGCCTCGTCGGCAATCGCCTGTCCACTCTGCAAATCGACGATCACCTGGGAAGCCTGCCTGACCCGGTTTTCTGCCAGAGCCTGCCGCAGCAACGCACTGTTCCATGGCATGTGCGGTTGCGCCACCATCCTGACCTGATCCCGGCCGTCCGCCTTGGCCCGATACAGGGCGTGGTCGACCTTTTCAAGCATGGACAGGGTATCGCTGTCGTTCGCGCCGAACGCCGCCACCCCGGCTGAAAAGCTCAGCGGAATGGCGCCGATGGCGGTCTGAATCGGGGTCGAACGGACCTGGCCAGCCAGGCGTTCCATGATGCAGGCCGCCTCTTCCACGGCGCAGCCGTGAAGTACGAACAGGAACTCTTCTCCGCCCCAGCGCGCCACCCAGTCGCCTTCGCGCAACCCGGCCTCGAAACGGCGCGCCACGCCCTTCAGCACTTCATCCCCCACGGCGTGACCGTAGCGATCATTCACCATCTTGAAATGGTCGAGGTCGACCAGAGCGAGCGCGAACCCATGGCCGTCGCGCGGGGTGCGCGCCCCTTCCAGTTGCAGACGTTCCTCGGCCGCACGCCGGTTGGGCAAACCGGTCAGCAAATCGGTCAAGGCAATGCGCTGCAACAAGTCCTTTTGCGCCGATTGATGCAGTGCATTGCCGAGCCAGTCGGCGATCAGTTCCATGTAGGCGATGTCGACCGCCTCCGGCGGCGACTCGCGTTGCTGGCGCAAGAAAGCCAGCACCCAGCGGGCATCGTCGCCGACCGCGACGGGAATTCCGGAATACGTGCGCAGCCCCATCTGCTTCACCAACGCGTGTCTGGCAAACTGCGGGTGCTCACGCATGTCGGCGATGTGGGCCGGCTTGCCGCTCAGGTACACGTCATGGCACAACACCGTTTCCACCATCAGCACCGTGCCTTCAGGAAAGAACCCGAGGCGATCGCTGACGTAGCGCGCGGTGTACTGCTCGCCGAACTCCCCCAGCACCACCAGGTCCATGTCCAGCACGTCCGCTGCCATCTCCAGCATGGCTCGGATACGCTCGGCATCGGAAAGCCCGCTTTGGACGGACAGTTTCCACAAGGCATTGAGGCGATCGACATGCATGTCGCCATGAATGACCGGTTGAGCGGATGACACGGTTGGATCGGCTGGGTGCATGGTCCTTGCCTGGACGCGCTAACAGCCGCCTATTGTAGCCTCAAGGCGTGTTTTGTAATTCGACCGCCCGCAGACGCTCGGCCGCCTGTTCCGGGTTGATGGTGTTGACGAAAAGCCCGGAACCCAACTCGAACCCGGTCGGGATCGAGGTGCGCGGGCAGATTTCCAGATGCCAGTGGTAGCTCGGCGCGTGCGCGCCGCGCTGGGCGTCGTGCGGCACGGAGTGCAGGAAGAAGTTGTACTGCGCGCCACCGATGACGGCATCCAGCCGCGCCATGGTGCGCTTCATCACCCGCGCCAGGTCGGCCAGGTCTTCGCCGCGAACATCCAGGAAATCGGCCTGGTGCGCCAGCGGCAGGATATGCACTTCCCATTCGTAGCGGCTGGCGAACGGCTTGATGGCGATGAACTTCTCGCCGCGCTCGACCACATACTGGCCGACATTGATCTTGCGCCGCACCGCGCCCGAGTTGCGGTCGTAGATGGTCGCCTCGAAGGTCAGCGCCTCGTCGATCAGCGCACAGAAAATGCAGTGATGGTGCTTGGCGTAATGCGCGGCGCTGTTCTTCACCTCGGCGTCGACGTTTTCCGGCACCACCGGCATCGCGATCACCTGGCTGTGGGTATGCGGGATCGACGCGCCGGCCGCCGGGCCGAAGTTCTTGAATACCAGCACGTATTTCAGCCGCTCGTCCGACTCGAACAACTGCCGCATGCGCGTCTGGTAGACGCCGAACAGCGCTGCCAGGTGGCTCTCCGCCATATCGTGAATGGCGATACCATGTTCATGGTGGTCAATGATGACCTCGTGCCGGCCGTAGCCGTCGATGGTCTGCTGCAGGCCGAAGGTGAAACCGGCCTGCGCGCGATCGTCGCCCAGCACCGGATACAGGTTTTCCACCATGCGGATCTGCCAGTCCCCGGTCTCCGGCCAGGTCAGGATCGCCGGCGGCGTCTTGTGCTCGTTGCCGCGACAGAACGGACAGGTTTCGACGTGCTTGCGAGTGTCGCGCGGCGCCAGCTCCTCGGCCTTTTTCGGGCGCATGCTGCGCGCGGTGGCGACCAGCACCGACTCGCTCGGAACGATCGGGTTGATGCGGATTTCGCGGACTTCGCTGGGTTCGGGGGCGTTCGGGTCTGGCATGCGGCTTCTCCTCTGCCCGCTAGCTTAATTCAGCCGGATAGTGGCGTCGGTTCATAATTCTTATGCACCCTGTCACGCTTTTTATCCCTGCCGCCGCCGGGGCCTTGCGTTGACTAAGCCCAGACCGGCGCAGACAATGTCTAACCTTCGCTGGTTTTTGGAGCACTCCCCATGGATGAAAAAGCCCTGCATGACGAACAGCGTCTGATGCGCATGATGCGCAAGACCCTCACCTCCATCGTGCGTGACACGGCACCGCGCGACGGCAACCCCAGCCCGCTGACCGAGGCCACCGTGCTGGGCATCAAGGATTGCCTGATGGTGATTTCCAGCCGCGAGGCCGAGCTGGCCCAACTGACCGGCCGCACTCTGGATGAGCGTCCCCGCTTTGCCGACGAGACGCCCACTTCCCACGCCGTCAAGATCAGCAGCATTTCAAAGAAAACGCACTGAGGCTTCGCGTTTAACGACGCAGCCTTCGAGACAGCCATGCCACAAGCCACCAGCCTGTTCACCGATGTCGAATCCAAGGTCGTCGGCACCTCGGCGGTGGTGGTTTATTCGCCCTCGGGCAAGAATCGCAAGCGTTTCCCCGAAGGCGTGGTCGAGGTTTACGCCAGTGATGCCGACGCCTTGGCGCACGCCGACCCCGCCAAGCATCGCCACGCCGCGATCGCCAGCGGACCCTCGCGCTCGTCCGAAGGCTTCAAGCTGTTTTATCTGGTGCGCTGGCTGGACTAAATAATTAGTCGGCGCCGTAGACCTTGCGCCGCACCCTTTTCTTGCGCCGCATCCGCGTCGCTTCGCTTTCGCTGAGGGGCGCCCGCGCCTTGCCCTCGAAAGGATTCTTGCCGCTGTCTTCCTTCACCTGGATGCGCAACGGCGTGCCTTGCAGCTTGAATGCCTTGCGGAAACTGCTTTCCAGGTAGCGCTTGTAGTCTTCGCGCAGGCCTTCCAGCGCGTTGCCGTGCAGGATGATGACCGGCGGATTCTTGCCGCCCTGGTGGGCGTAGCGCGGCTTGGGACGGAACAGCCCGTGCTTCGGCGGCGCGTGCTGTTCGACCGCCATCTCCAGCACCCGCGTCAGCTTGGGTGTCGACATCTTGATGAAGGCAGCGGCATGCGCGGCCTCGACGTCCTTCAGCAGGGTGTCCAGACCCTTGCCCTTCAGTGCCGAAATGTAATTGAAGCGCGCGAACTCGAGGAACGCGAGTTTGCGCCCGATGTCGCGCTTGATGTCGTCGCGCTGCTCGGCGGAAAGACCGTCCCATTTGTTGATCGCCACCACCAGCGCGCGCCCGGTTTCCAGCACGAAGCCGGCCAGGTGCGCGTCCTGCTCGGAAATGTTCTCGCGCGCGTCGAGCACCAGCACCACGACGTTGGCGTCCTCGATCGCCTGCAGGGTCTTGATGACGGAAAACTTCTCCACGGTTTCGAAGACCTTGCCGCGGCGGCGCACGCCGGCGGTATCGATCAGGATGTAGGGTTTGCCGTCGCGTTCGAATTCGACATAAATCGAGTCGCGCGTCGTGCCCGGCTGGTCGAATGCGATCACGCGTTCCTCGCCGACCAGCGCGTTGACCAGCGTCGACTTGCCGACGTTGGGGCGCCCCACCAGCGCGATCTTGGGCACACCGAAATCGTCGGCTTTCTCTTCCTCTGCTGAAAACGGCGCCAGCGCCTCGTCCACCAGATCGGCAATGCCGTCGCCATGCGCGCCCGAGATCGCCAGCGGCTCGCCCAGTCCCAACTCGTGGAATTCGGCGGTCACCACCGCGCGGTTCATGCCCTCGGCCTTGTTGACGGCCAACAGCACTGGGCACGTCGCGCGACGCAGGCGGTCGGCGATCACCTTGTCCTGCGGCGTGAGGCCACTGCGCGCATCGACCATGAAGATGATGGCGTCGGCCTCGTCGATCGCCTGCAGGGTCTGGCGCGCCATTTCGGCCATGATGCCCTCCTTGGCTACCGGCTCGAGACCACCGGTGTCGACCACCAGGTAAGGCTTGCCGCCGATGCGCCCACGGCCGTAATGACGATCGCGCGTCATCCCCGGCAGGTCGTGCACCAGCGCGTCACGCGTGCCGGTGAGACGGTTGAATAAGGTGGACTTGCCGACGTTGGGACGCCCGACAAGAACCAGAGTGGGGAGCATAGCGATCCTTGCTGACACGCCGGCAGAACCGGCATGGCGTGTTTACATGAGTCTGGGGTTATTTGAGCCTGAAGGCGACCACGCTGCCCTTGGTCGTCTGCACCGCGAAGCCGGGGCCAATATCAACGGGTGCCGTGCGCACGCTGCTGTCCACCTTGGCGCGCGCCACGAAACTGCCGTCGTCGGCCGACAGCACGTGAACGTAGCCCTCGCCATCGGCCACCACCACCCAGATGCCCAGCGCCAACGGCGCGGTCACCTGACGGCGCGCCAGCTTGTCCTGGCGCCAGCCGGCGCGGCCACTGGATTTATCGTAGGCGGTCACGGCGTCCTTGTCGTCGGTGACATAGACATTGCGCTCGTCCATCGCCAGCCCGCTGTTGCTGGAAGTGTCACGCGCCCACAGCAGCGCGCCATTGCGGCGGTCGAAACAGGCTACGCGTCCCTGGTAAGCCACGGCACACACCTGGCGCTCATCCACCACCGGATTGCCCATCACATCAGCCACCCGTTCCAGCTCGGTCGCCCCGCGCGGCACAGCCACCGTGGCTTCCCAAAGCTGGGCGCCGTTGACGGCGTTAAGGGCGACCAGCTTACCGCCGGAAAACCCAGCGTACAGCACGTCGTCACGCACCACCATGCCACCCGCGCCGCGCAGACTCAGGGCCGGCAGGCTGCGGGTATACAGCCACTTGCGGCTGCCGTCAGCCGCGGCGAGGCCATGCACACGGCCATCACCGGTGCGCGCGATCACCATATCGGCCACTGCCCACAATTGTCCGGTGACCTCGCTCGACAGCGCCGCTTTCCAGCGCAACTGACCGCTGCCCAGATCGAGCGCAAGCAGTTCACCCTTGCCGCCGCCTGCGAGCACCATGCCCTGGCCCACCCCGGCCCCGGCCGAGAGCTTCGCCTCGGTATCGGCTTTCCACAGCATGGCGCCGGTTGGCACCGCGATCCGCACCACGCGGCTGCCGCCAGCGGCGAACACGTCGTCGCCTTCCGCCTGCGGGCGGAACAAATGACCGGATGCGTCGCCGGTCTCGCCTTTCCAGGCTTCGGTGAGGCTGGCGGAAGGCTTGAATTCAACCAGTTCGGCAGGCTTCGCCTTGGTCGGGCCGGAACCGAACCAGCCGCCCACCGTGCTGGTCATCGAACCGACCGAACTGCACCCTGATAAAGCCAGCGCCACGCCGACGACAATCAGACGCATCTTCACTTGGCCTGCCCTCCCAGCGAATCGAGCTTCAGTTCGACGATGGTGCGGTAGGGGTTGTCCTCCTGCATCTTGCTGAATGCCTCCTGGTAGGCGGCACGCGCGTCGGCCTGCTTGCCCTGTGCCAGCAGCACGTCGCCCCTGAGGTCATGGAAGCGGAAGGCGAATGCGTCGCTGTGCGTGCCGGACAAGGTTTTCAGGGCCGCGTCATATTGCTTCTGGTCGAGCTGCACCCCGGCCAGCCGCAGATGCGCCAGATCCTTGACGGCAGGCTCCTTGCTGTTGGCCGCTGCCCATTCCAGCTGCGCCTGCGCGCTTTTCAGGTCCTGGCCCGCCACGTTGAGCTTGGCCAGCAGCAGCGCGGCGCGCGGAGCATAGGCCGTGCCCTTGTACTGGTCGATCAGCATCGCCCCCGCCTCGCGTGCGCCCTTCACGTCGTTGGCCGCCAGCGACTGGGTGAGCTTTTCGTACACGGTGGCGGCTTCCAGGCTCTGCGTCACCGCGCGGTTCTGCCAGTAGCGCCAGCCCGCCGCCGCAGCGATCGCCACGGCGAGGCCGATCATCACCAGATTGCCCCAGCGTTTCCACCAGGCCTTCAGTTCGTCCAGCCGTTCCTGTTCGTCGAGATCGTAGGTTGCCATTGCACTATGCCTTTATTAAATTGCTGCCTGTTTCAGATATTCGATTGCCAGCGCCAACTCGACGCGGGTCTGCTCGGCTGTGCCACGCAACGGCTTCAGGGTCACCTGCTGGGCCGCGGCCTCGTCGTCGCCGATGATCACCGCAAAGCGCGCGCGGCTGGCATCGGCCTTTTTCATCTGCGACTTGAAGCTGCCACCGCCGCAGTGCAGGATTGTCCCTAGATTCGCGGCTCGCAGCACGCTCGCCACCTGCCATGCGAATGCCTGCGCCGCATCGCCGGCATGAACGATATAGGCATCCGGTACCGGCGTCACCAGCGGCGTGCCCGCCACTTCCATCAGCGCAAGCAGCCGCTCGATGCCCATGGCGAACCCGGCAGCCGGTGCCGGCTTGCCGCCCAGCTGCTCGACCAGACCGTCATAACGCCCGCCTGCGCACACCGTGCCCTGTGCGCCGAGCTGGTCGGTCACCCATTCGAAGACGGTGCGGTTGTAGTAGTCGAGCCCGCGCACCAGGCGCGGGTTGATCTCGTAGGCGATGCCGTTGGCACGCAGCAGGCCCTGCAGCGACTCGAAATGGGTCAGCGCCGCATCGTCGAGTTCGTCCATCAGCTTGGGGGCCGCGTCGTTGAGTGCCTGCATCGCCGGGTTCTTGCTGTCGAGGATGCGCAGCGGATTGCTGTGCAGCCGACGCTTCGAATCCTCGTCGAGGGCGTCCTGATGCGCCTCGAAATAGGCAATCAGCTTGGCGCGGTGGCGATGCCGCGATTCGAGATCGCCCAGGGTGTTGAGTTGCAGCGTCGGCGCAATGCCGATCGTGTGCCACAGGTCGGCGCACATCACGATCAATTCGGCATCCACGTCCGGTCCGGCAAACCCGAGTGCCTCGACCCCGACCTGGTGAAACTGCCGGTAGCGGCCCTTCTGCGGGCGCTCGTGGCGGAACATCGGCCCGGTATACCAGAGGCGCTTGCCACCGTCGTACAGCAGGTTGTGCTGGATCACCGCGCGCACCGAGGACGCCGTGCCTTCCGGGCGCAATGCCAGCGATTCGCCGTTCAACTCGTCGACGAAGGTGTACATCTCCTTCTCGACGATGTCGGTCACCTCGCCGATGGCGCGCTTGAACAGACCGGTTTGCTCGAGAATCGGCGTGCGCATTTCGCGGTAGCCATAGCGGCGCAGCCAGTCGCGCACGATCGCCTCGAACGCCTGCCAGGTGTCGGTGACATCGGGCAGGCAGTCGTTCATGCCGCGCACGGATTGAATGTTGTTGCTCATTTTTTAGAAATCGTTTTTTTGTCCGCGAAGAACGCGAAGGCACACGAAGTAAACCCAACCCGGTTTCTCTTGATTTTCACTTCGCGCTTCTTCGCGTCCTTCGCGGAAAAATAAAGGTTCTTCAACTTCCATACCGCCGTTGCACGTAATCCTCGACGATCGCCTGGAAATCGGCGGCGATGCGGTCACCCTTCAGCGTCACCGTTTTTTCTCCATCGACATACACCGGCGCGACCGGCACTTCGCCGGTACCGGGCAGCGAGATGCCGATGTTGGCATGCTTCGATTCGCCGGGGCCGTTGACCACGCAGCCCATCACCGCCACCTGCATCGATTCGACTCCGGGATACTGGCTGCGCCACACGGGCATCTGGTTGCGCAGGTAGGTTTCGATATCCTGCGCCAGTTCCTGGAACACGGTCGAGGTCGTGCGCCCGCATCCCGGGCAGGCGGTGACCTGCGGCGTGAAGGCACGCAGTCCGAGCGCCTGCAGGATTTCCTGGCCGACGCGGACTTCCTGGGTGCGTTCACCACCGGGTTCCGGGGTCAGCGAAATCCGGATGGTGTCGCCGATACCTTCCTGCAGCAGTATGGCCAGCGCGGCGGTCGAGGCGACGATGCCCTTGCTGCCCATGCCGGCCTCGGTCAGCCCCAGGTGCAGCGGATAGTCGCACTGTGACGCGAGGTCGCGGTAGACCGAAATCAGATCCTGCACCCGGCTCATCTTGCACGACAGGATGATCTTGTCGCCGCCGAGGCCGAGCTCCTCGGCCTTCTTTGCCGACTCCAGCGCGGACGCCACCATCGCGCGGCGCATCACCACCTCGGCGTCCTCCGGTTCGGCCAGGCGCGCGTTGTCGTCCATCATGCGCGCCGCCAGCGCCTGGTCGAGGCTGCCCCAGTTGACGCCGATGCGCACCGGCTTGTCGTAGCGGCATGCCACCTCGATCAGGGTGGCAAACTGCTCGTCGCGCTTGTTGCCGCGACCGATGTTGCCGGGGTTGATCCTGAGCTTGGCCAGCGCCTCGGCACACTCCGGCACCTGGGTCAGCAGCTTGTGGCCGTTGAAATGGAAGTCGCCGATCAGCGGCACCCGACAGCCCAGCACATCGAGGCGCTCGCGGATGCGCGGCACGGCGGCGGCAGCCTCCAGGGTGTTGACGGTCAGTCGCACCAGTTCCGAACCGGCCTCGGCGAGGGCCTGCACCTGCCGCACGGTCGCCGTGATATCGACGGTATCGGTATTGGTCATCGACTGCACCACCACGGGCGCATCGCCGCCGACCAGTACATGGCCAATCCGCACCTGGCGGCTGGGGCGTCGGAGTATCGGGGACATGATTCTTCCTGAGTGACTATTCTTCGAGCGTGAAGCGGGCGACCGTCACATCGATAAAGGGTTTCAAATCGATGGGGCGACCGTTGTAGGTCATGCGCGCCTGGGCGGCGTTGCCGATCACCACATCGAAAGGAGGCTGACCGTGGATATCCACGCTGCTGCCCGCGCGGTTCAGCTGGCGATGCAGCATGCGCCCGCTGGAATCCTTGATTTCGGTCCACGCTTCGGCACCGAACTCCAGGTGCAGGACACTGCTTGCCAACGGGGACGCGACTGCAGCGGGCGCCTCGGCTTCGGCGGGTGCCGCAACTTCAGCGGCGGGTGCGTCCTGCGCAACGGCCGCCGCGGGTGCAACAACCGGGAGCGCGGCAGGTGGCACGGCAGCGGAAACAGGAGGAGCGGTCTGCTGCGCCGGGCGTGATTGCGCCGTCGGCACCGGACTGGCCGGCCCCTCGTCCACCTCGCTGTTGAGCCATAAATACAGAACCACGGGAATCGCCACCAGCAGCAGCAGGCCGAGCAGCAGGAGGATCAGCCACGGCGAGCTCAACCAGGAACGTTGCTGCGGCAGCTCGGCCTGACTGACCGGCGCTGGCTCGGCGGGCGCGCCTTCCATTTGCGCCAGCAGCGCTTCCGGCACCAGTGCCAGGAGGCGCGCGTAGTTGCGCACGAATCCGCGCGCGAAAACGGGCTGCCCCAGGCTCTCGAAATCATCCGCCTCCATCGCCTCGATCTGGCGGTGCATCAGGCGCAGGCGTGCCGCGGCCTCTTCCACCGTCACGCCCTGCGCTTCACGGGCGTTTCGCAGAATCTGGCCGACCGATGCCTGGCCGCTCTCGCTCATTCGTATTGACCCATCAGCAGCATCCGGGCTTCATTCGAATCGGGGAAGTTCTTGCGCAGCTGCAGTCCGTAGGCTGCCTCCTGCGCACGGTCGCCCAGTTTGCGCTCCAGCCGCAGGTTCAGCCAAAGGCTTTCCGCCGTCGGCTGTGCAAGCTCGGCATGCCGGGTCAGCAGGCGTTGCGCTTCCATCAGTCGCCCCTGGCGGAAATACAGGCCAGCCATCTTCAACACCGTATTGGGATTGTCGGGTTGCAGCTTGAGCGACTTCGTCAGGTTGGCTTCGGCCAAGACGACGTCGCCCTTCTTTTCAGCGCACAATCCGGCATTGGCCATGGCCTGCTCGGGCCGGCTATACAGCGGATTGCGCAGCGCGGCGCTGAACTGGTCGAGCCCTTCGTCGTAGCGGCCGCGGGTGCAAAGAAACCAGCCATAATTGGTGCGCGCCTCGGAATCGTTGCGGTCCAGCTCGATGGCGCGGCGGAAGTTTTCGTCGGCCAGCTTGTCCTCGGCCAGTTCCATGTAGATCAGGCCATAAATATTGTAGGCCGGCCCGAAGCGGTTATCGGCGGTAATAGCCTTGCGCAGCTCATCCAGTGCGACCTTGTACTGGGCCCGCGCGTAGTAGGCACCCG
>Ga0316601_100000708_pt1 | contig 15169 bp, 13 predicted proteins | sample OWC_soil_day5_no_FD_207663 | JGI IMG/M metagenome (GOLD analysis project Ga0316601, IMG submission 207663) | Wetland soil microbial communities from Old Woman Creek delta, Ohio, United States - OWC_soil_day5_noCT | ecosystem: Environmental > Terrestrial > Soil > Wetlands | place: USA: Ohio... | reverse complement strand
GTTCATTATAAATATAAAAAGGCCTTTCGACCTTCACTCCACTCTTCCCGCCTTTCAGCGCCTCCACCAGCACCATCTTGGCAACTGATGACATATGGGAGTGCACGAACCTGAGCCGCTTCACCTCCATCCCTCTCTCCTTCAGCGAACCGGCAAGTTCAGTCAGTCTCTCGGGATGGTGGATGAGAAAGAATTTCCCCTTTGAGCAGAGGAGATGATGGGCGGCGCATATCAGTTCAGGGAGCTTAAGCCTTATCTCATGCCGTGCAACGGCTTTTTCCTCTTCAGGGCTTATGAGTCCTGTCTTCGGTTTTCTGAAAGGAGGATTGGAGACCGCAATGTCAAAACAGTCCATACCGGAGGCAGGGCTGCAGGGTGTTATCTCCCTTATGTCAGCTTTTATTAGCTTGATTCTCTCTCCAACAGAGTTGAGGGTAATGTTCTTCTTTGCAAGGGTCGCGAGTCTCTCCTGGAGTTCAAAGAGGGAGACGTGCGCATCAGGATACTTCTTTGCGAGGAGTAATCCCAGAATCCCTGAACCGGCTCCAAGGTCTGCGATTCTTTTTGCCCTTGGCACATTCACAAAGGAATACAGCAAAAGTGCGTCCACAGAAAACCGGTATCCGTTCCTGGACTGGTAAAGTCTTATGTCCCTTATGCTGTCAAGCGTAAACTCTTTCACCCCTGAAGCTCCTTAATTCCCCGGAGCAGCGGGACCAGATCGGTCATCCTGTCGATGAGATAGTCGGCATGGGCGATGAGCTCCCTTGGTCTGTATCCGTACGTGACCGCAACTGTGGTGATGCCTGCTGCCTTCCCTGCATCCACATCGTAATTGCTGTCTCCCACGATTAGTGCCTCCCCAGACTGCACATGAAGCTCGGAAAGTACCTTGAGTATCGGCACGGGAGAGGGCTTCCTCTCCCGTGTGGTATCACTGCCGATGATGACATCAAAATAGTGTGAGAGGTCGAGACCGTCCAGCACCCTCCTTGAAAGGGACTCATTTTTGTTGGATATCACAGCCTTTTGATAGGAATTGAGCTTTTCGAGGGTATCCCGAACCCCCGGATATTCCCTTGTGTAGTCGAGGATATGCTGGGTGTAGTAGGTGAGGAATCGCTCGGTGACATCAGCCTTCATTGAAGTGTCCCTCTCACCCACGAGCTTCTCGATGAGACGGGTTATCCCTTCGCCGATCATTTTGACGGTGTCTTCCACCGAGAGCTGCGCAAAGGAGTAAGGCTCCAGGGCGTAATTCAGCGCGTTGGTGATATCTACGCGTGAGTCAATGAGCGTGCCATCGAGATCGAAGATAACAAGTTGGATAGGCATATCCGAAATTATACCACTAGTGCTCCTGGAACAACTATTTTACTGCGGGACCCTTATCAAAATCGATATGGATTTCGGTGCAAACTCATCCGTAAGGTATATAATAAATAATTTGTTGTGCAAGGGCTCTTGAGTTAAGAATATGAGCGTACTGATTGGACTTTTGGCAAGTATCCTGGGCGGCCTCCTGGGCATAGGAGGTGGGATTGTCATGATTCCTCTCATGGTCGGTTTTTTGAAAGTAACACAGCATCGGGCCCACGGCACCAGTCTGGCTGCTATGGTCTTTATAGGACTCGTGGGGGCAGCAACGTATGCGCTGCAGGGGTCGGTGGACCTCTTGGCCTCTGTACTGCTGGCGACTACCGCAATTCTCACTGCTCATAGAGGCGCCCGTCACGCCAGTTCTCTGCCGGAGTGGAAGCTCAAGCGGTCATTCGGGGCCTTTGTTGTTCTCGTCTCGATTCTGCTTTTTCTCAAACCCTTTATCTCTCCTTTTGTGTACTTCTCCGAAGGATGGAAAAAGGTCTTCATGCTGCTTGCCGCAGGGTCCTTTACAGGTTTCTTCTCAGGGATGCTGGGAGTGGGAGGCGGAGTAATAATGATTCCTGTGATGGTTCTTTTGGTTGGTCTCGATCAGCATACTGCCCAGGGCAGTTCGCTCCTGACCATGGTTCCTGCGGGCATTGTGGGGGCGTGGACACATATGCGTTACGGCAATATAGAAACGCGCCTACTCCGGGGATTAATTCCCGGAGTTCTTATCGGGACCTACATTGGCGGAAACCTCGCGCATTTTGTTCAGGACGGGGTACTGAGATCTATTTTTGGGATTATGCTGGTCTGGACAGGGTATCAATATCTGAAAACGCCGGTAGCGAAACAGGTCTTGCAAAAGTGATGAGTGAAGAAGAGGGCAGCAGGAAAGTTGTCTTCGGGGATAAGAAGGTCAATCAAACAATCCTGGATTTTCTGTCCTTTGCTTGATGAGGCTCAATAACTCGTCATAGGAAATGGTATTGATTCCCAGGGCCTTTGCCTTCTGCAATTTTGAGCCCGGGTCTTCGCCGGCCACAAGGTAATCGGTGCTTGCTGACACAGAGGAAGACGGCTGGCCCCCGTTGCCCTCGATGAGGTCCTCTACTTCCTTCCGCGAATTGGGCAGTGTGCCGGTAATGACAAAGGTGAGCCCTTCAAGGGGTCTTTTCCCCTTCTTTCCAGACGAAAAGTCCGGGTTGGTTAATTTCAAGCCAAGGGACTTAAGTGTTTTGAGAGTCTCGATGTTTTTCTGGTCATTGAAAAAGGCTGATATGGAGGAGGAGATCTTTTCCCCCATTTGTCGTATCCCCGTAAGTCTGGCCGGTTTGACATGGTATAAATCTTCGATTCTCTCGAAATTCTTTGCAAGGAGCTTTGCGGCATACTCGCCCACATGGAGAATGCCGATAGCGAAAAGGAACTTGGCCAAGGTTGCATTCTTGCTTCTCTCTATGGCGTCTATTAAGTTCTGTGTAGATTTGTCGGCAAATCTTGGCAGTTCAAGGAGGTCTTCTTTTGTTAATCTGTAGATATCCTCAAAGTGTTTGATGAGTCCCTTAGAGTAAAGGAGTTCTACGTTCTTCTCGCCCAGTCCCTCGATGTCCATGCCGCCCCTTGACGCAAAGTGGATTATCCTTTCCTGGACCTGTGCAGGGCAGTGAAGGGAAACACATCTGACCGCCACCTCGTCCTCTTCCCGGACAACCTTTGCACCGCATGCCGGGCATTTCTCGGGAATGGGGGGGGGCTTTTCTTTGCCGGTCCTCTTTTCCGTCACTACCATTACCACGTGGGGTATGACATCCCCAGCCCTTTCCACAATAACGGTGTCCCCCACTCGTATGTCCTTTCTCTCAATCTCATCCCAGTTGTGGAGGGTAGAGCGGGAGACGGTAACTCCACCAATACGGACAGGCTCAAAAACGGCAAAGGGGGTGATCACACCGGTTCTCCCGACGCTGCCCAGGATTTCCTTTATCTTTGTGGTCCCCTGATGGGCCTCGAATTTGTACGCAATGGCCCAGCGGGGTTCACGGGTTTTCACTCCCAGTTTTTGCTGAAGGCCGAAATCATTCACCTTTATCACCGCGCCGTCTGACTCAAAAGGGAAGGAAGTCCGCTTCCGTTCTATCTCTTGAATGGCATCAATAACCCCGTCAATCTTTTTCACAAGTTTCACCATTGCGGGAGTGGGAAACCTGGTTTCTTCAAGCCACCTGATGAAGTCGGAATGATCCTTGAACGCGATGCCCCTCACCGTTCCTATGCCGTAGCACGCGAGGTAGAGCTTGCGAGACGAGGTGATGGAAGGGTCCAGTTGTCTCACAGACCCTGCGGCGGCATTCCGCGGATTGGCGAATGAGGGTTCGCCTTTTTGCTCCCTCTGCTTGTTTAGTTTCTCGAACTCCTCAAGGTCCATATAGACCTCTCCGCGGATATCGATCTCACGGGGGATCCTATGCCCCTCTATCCTCAGGGGGATGGACTTGATGGTCTTGATATTCTGGGTGACGTCCTCCCCTTCGTAGCCGTCACCCCTTGTCGAAGCCTTATGGAGAAGGCCATCCCTGTAACTCAGCTCAATGGCAAGTCCGTCATATTTCGGCTCAACGGTGTATTCGATCTCCTCTTCTGTATTGAGGAGTCTTCTTATCCTGCGGTCAAATTCTCTTACCTCATTGTATGAGAAGGCATTATCGAGGGACAGCATGGGCTCCTTATGCTTCACCTTCGCGAACTTCTCGAGGGGAGGGGCACCCACTCTCAGGGTGGGAGAGTCGGGCAAGACATAGCGGGAGGTCGCCTCAAGCTCCTTCAGGCGCAGAAAGAGTCTGTCATATTCCGCGTCAGAGATGACGGGGGAGTCGAGAACGTAATAGCGGTAATTATGATAGTTGAGGTCTTTTACGAGCTTCTCAACCTCACGTCTGATCTCTGCAGGAACCTTTTCGGACATTCTGTTTTCCTCTGTCTGGGTGAACAACCCGCCGTTCTTCAATAATACTATATTTTAGGTATTTTGAAAGGCACACAAGACTCGTAAGATGTGCGGGTGGCTGAGATGACAAAAGGGATTTCTAAGGGGTCCTATAGAGCATGGTTTTTTTCCAGTAATTGAGGGTGTTATTTCCCAGTTCCGAGACATCAATCGCGTCCTCCTTGATGCAGGCCAGGAATTGGGTGTTCTTGAGATATCTCAGGACAAGAACATCCATAATATCCTCCGGGACATGAAGTTCGCCTATAGACGGCATCTCTTCAATGAGCCTGTCGACCTCTGTCTCTTTCTGGCGCATCAGATCGAGGTTCTCCGCTTCCCCTCTCATGCCTGAACGCTGCAGACAGGCTATCATGTTCTCATGTGAGATCATACCCTTCATCACTTCGGCAACTGCGGTCAGGAAACGTTTCTTCTCCAAATACTCTCCTTTCTGTCGGGCTTTTGCGCACATCCAGTCATTTGGGAACCCACACCTTCCCCTTATCTATGATATGTTCAATATCCCATCCCCTTTGATGAAGCTCCCTGGAGATCCATTTCCTGTGGCATTTCCACGGGAATCGTTCAGCGCAGATGATAGCCGCCTGTTTCTTCTCTGCGATGGATTCCAGTGTTTCGATCCCCTGCGTAAACTCCTCGGTCACGAGGTATGCGGTGTAACCACCCTTCCTGAACCCTCCCAGTTCCCTGCCGAGGAAAAAATACTCCATCCCCTCTCTTTTCAGAAGGCCTTCAAGATTGCCCCTGGTAAAGGTCGGAATCCTGCTTTTCGGGACACTCCTCACATCTATGATGGCCGCGATATTGTAGGAAAAGAGTATCTCGATAAAGTCTTCCTCGCTCCTTCTGTCAGTCCCGAGGGTGAATATCCTTTTAACTGCTGATTTCGCCGTCAACAGGGGGAGAGAATCGTCCATATACCTCGTCCAGTATTTCCTTTGCACCCCTGGAAAGGATATCTTCTGCAAGGGTAATGCCGAGGGATTCCGCATGCTCCGCGCTGCCTTGAATATGAGCCCTTAGGATCCGGTCGCCTGAGATGCTTCCCACGAGCCCATCCATCACAATTCTTCCCTCAACCAATCGCGCATGGGCAGCAATGGGTACCTGGCACCCCCCTTCGAGTTTTTTCAGGAAGGTCCTCTCGGCCCTCACGCATGTGAAGGTCTCAGGATGATTCAATGGCGTGATAAGGTCGTTGATGAAGGGATCACCAATCCTGCATTCGATCCCGATGGCCCCCTGCCCTATGGCGGGGAGACTTATTTCGGTGGAGAGGATTTCGGTGATCCTGTCGGACCACCCGAGCCTTTTCACGCCCGCAGCAGCCAGGATTATGGCATCGAACTGCCCCTCATCCAGTTTCCGCAAGCGTGTATCGAGATTCCCCCTGAGCTGGGCAATGTTCAGGTCTGGCTTTATACTGAGCAACTGGCACGAGCGCCTGAGGCTGCTCGTCCCGACTGTAGCGGCATTGGGGAGTTCTTTGAAGCCCTGGATGCGGAATGCTGAATTCTGAATTCCCGAGATAAAGGCATCCCTTGGGTCCTCTCTCTTACAGATGACCGGCAGATGGAGGCCGTCAGGAAAATCAGTGGGCACATCCTTCATGCTGTGCACTGCGAGGTCAGCGGCCCCGGACAAGAGCGCTTCCTCAATCTCCTTCACGAAAAGGCCTTTGCCTCCCACCTTGGCAAGGGGGACATCCAAAATCTTGTCCCCGGTAGTCTTGATCTTGTTCAGTTCCACTTCCACACCCGGGGTGAGTTTTTCCAGTTCCGATTTTACCCACTCCGCCTGCCACAGGGCGAGCTTGCTTCCGCGGGTTCCGATCACAATCTTTTTCTTGTTCATTGCTTTTTGTCGTCGTCTCCGTTTATCCCGTAGAGTTTTTTGATGGTTGCAATGAGGATATCCTTATCCTCGGTATCTTCCCTGAGGGCTACTGTGGGAGGGTGGATGAGCTTGTTTGTAATGGACGAGGCCATGTGCTCAATGGCCTTGCGCTCCTTTTCTCCTAAGGAAGGAAATTTGTTCAGAAGACGTTCCAGTTCTTCCTTCTTGATGGTCTCTGCCTTGCTCCTGAGGGCAACTACCGTGGGCACAGAGTCAAGGGATAACATCCATTTTTGGAACGACTCGATCTCTTCAGCAATGATATTCTCCGCCTTTTCCGCCTCCTTCTTCCTTTCGAGGATATTCGTTTCCACAACTCCCTGCAGGTCATCCACATCATAGAGATAGACGTTGTCCAGGTCGTTTATCCCAGGGTCAATATTACGGGGTACGGAGATATCGATAATGAATACCGGCTTCTGTTTTCTCTCCTTCATCACCCGCTGCATTTCCTCTTTGTGGAGCACATAGGTAGGGGCACCGGTGGAGCAGATGATGATATCGGTATGCACCGCCTCGTGGAGAAAATCTTCGAACTTCACCGCCGTTCCGTTCAGCTCTTTTGCGAGATCGCACCCGCGCTCATAGGTTCTGTTTGCCACGATCACCTTCTTGACACCGAAATTAATCATATGTTTTGCCGCGATTTCTGCCATTTCACCCGCACCCAGGAGCATAAAGGACTTTTCCGGGAGGTCAGTGAATATCTTTCTCGCGAGCTCAAACGCAGCGAAACTTATGGAGACCGCATTTTCTGCGATCCTTGTCTCGGTCCTCACCCTCTTGGCAACGGATATGGTCTTCTTCATCAGCCTGTTCAGGAGAATGCCTGTGGTCTTCTTTCCCAGGGCAAACTCAAAGGCGTCCTTCAGCTGTCCCAGAATCTGGGGTTCTCCTACCACCATGGAATCAAGGCTGGATGCGACCCTGAATACATGGCGCACCGCGTCCTGGTTTTTATGGAGGTAGAGTGATCGTTCAAGGGCAGCAGTGTCTAATCCGTGAAAGCGGGAGAGAAAGTCCCTTACGGTCCCGAACGCGGTTTCGGGTTCCTTCACGTGGGAATAGATCTCTACCCTGTTACAGGTGGAGAGGATGATGGCCTCTTCAATGCCAGGGAGCGTACTGAGCATGGTCAGGCCCTCTTCCAGTTTCTGGCCGTCAAAGGCGAGCTTTTCCCTCACCTCCACATCGGCTGTTTTATGATTCAGGCCAATAACGAGGATATTCATACGAACGCATGCAACCCCTTGAGAAGGAGGTTTACACCAAAAAAGGTGAAGATCACACTTATGAATCCCACAATGGAAAGCATGGCCGCCTTTCTCCCCCGCCATCCTGCAGTAAGTCGCGCATGGAGGACAAGGGCATAGATAAACCAGGTGATGAGCGACCACACTTCCTTGGGGTCCCATCTCCAGTAGCTTCCCCACGCACTCTCTGCCCACAGTGCGCCGGTGATGATGGCCAGGGTCAATAAGGGGAATCCGAGGGTAATAAGTTTGTAGTTGATTTCGTCCAGTATCTGGAGATTGGGAAGCCTCTGGAACAATCCTCCCAGACGTTTCGTCTTTAAATGGTGTTCCTGAATGAGGTACATGATCCCAACGCCAAAGGCCGTGGCAAAGGCGGCATCACCCAGGAATGCAAGGAAGGTGTGAATCCCCAGCCAGTAACTCTGGAGCACCGGGCTGAGGGGTTTTATCTCCCTGGGCAGGATGGAAGAGGAGAGCATGAGCACGAATACCACCGGCATGGTGAAGGGACCGAGGAGGTCGACCCGATAACGGTATTCAAGGAAAAAGAAGATGAGCACAATACACCACGCAAAGAACGACGATGCCTCATGGAGACTTGTAATGGGAAGATGTCCGGCAGCAGCATACCTGGCAAGGATGGTCGCGGTATGCAACGCGAAGCCACCTATCGCAAATACGAGAATGAAATTGGATGTGGTTTTCGTGCCTTTAAAGAGTTCCACCACGCTCACGATGGTGGCGGCAAAATATAAGGTGAGGCTGAGTTCAAAGAGGAGTACGCTCATCAGAAGCAACCAAGTTCACAGCCGGTGATCTTTATGCCGAGCTCGTTGGCGGTTTTGCCCACTTCCTGATAATCCACCTTCAGTTCCTCGGCAATTGCCCTGGCAACAGGGCAGGGGATTCTCCCATTTTCGGAACGCTCTTTGAGTGATGCCCGTATCTTTTCTTTCTTTTCCACCATTTCCACGATAGAGACGAGGAATTCCTCGTTGTGCACAGGGGACTTTCTAAAGAGTCGTGCCTTTCCCGGCACCACTTCGGTTGGCCCCTCTTCAGAGAGTACTACATCTGCCTTTTCGAGGATCCCCTTCGCACTTTCCTTTAGCTTTTCAGAATTATTCCCAAACATAAATATTATAATATCAGGCACCAAAAACTCAATGGCACTGTTTCCCTCTACAATAACCCCTTTAAGGTCCGACAGTTTCTCCATTGCGAGGGGCAGCAAGTCTTGCAGTTCGGAAGGTGGTGACTTAACCCAGAGTACCCGCTCAGCGCCGGCGTCAAGCATTTTCCTGGTGTCCTTTCCCTCAATTAGGAGCACGTCGCGTTCATCTATGAGGGAGCAGTATAGGTCGGTCTTGGTGTATTTGATTCCACCCCATCCCGTGAGTCTCTGAAAGAGCAAAGAGGCATACGTGGTCTTTCCGGAACCACTGTGGGCCCCTCCGATTCCTATGAGTATGGGTCTCGTCATACAAAAAATACATTTCGAAAAAAAAGAAGGGGGAATAAGTTCAGGGTGAGGCCAAGGTTAAGAAATTCTCACCCTCAACCTTTATCCTATGGGAACAGCCTCGTCCGCTAGAGGTTTCTCCATCATAGTCTCCTTATATCCACACTCCTTCTTGTGGCAGAAAAGGATCGTCTGGCCTGTTTTATCCTTTTTTTCTAGAACAAAGTGAGCGCCGCATTTCGGACATTGCCGGGGGACCGGTTTATTCCATGTCGCAAATGTACATTTCGGATAATTACTGCAGCTCCAGAATGGCTTCCCTTTTTTTGTGCGTCTTTCCACAATATTGCCTCCGTCCTCGGGACAGTTCACCCCGGTAGAGAGGGGCTTTGTGGTCTTGCATTCAGGATATCGGGAACACGCAAGGAATTTCCCGAAGCGGCCTGACTTAAGAACCATGGGGGAGCCACAGGTCTCACACTTCTCATCTGTCGTGACAACCTCCTTTGGCTCCTGACCCTCCAGGGGTCGTGTGTTCTTGCAGGTGGGGTAACCCGAACACGCCATGAATCTTCCGTGACGCCCCCACTTGATTACCATGGGCTGCCCGCATTTGTCACACATAATGTCGGTGGGGATATCCGCAGGCTTTATCTTGCCCAATGTTTTTGTGGCTTCGGAAAGGTCATGGCTGAAGGGCTTGTAGAAATCCTTTACCGCCTCGACCCACTTCATCGTCCCCTCTTCTATGCTGTCCAGTTCGTTTTCCATCTTTGCGGTAAACCCTATGTCAATGAGTTCAGGAAATTTATCTACAAGGAGGTCGTTTACCACCACGCCCAGTTCTGTGGGACCGAACCGGCCTTCCCCCTTGAGTACGTACTTTCTTTCCTGTATGGTGGAGAGAATGGCTGCATAGGTGCTCGGTCTTCCAATCCCCTTTTCCTCCAGGGTTTTCACGAGGGTAGCCTCGGTATAACGGGGAGGCGGCTGGGTAAAATGCTGAGAGGGTTTTATCTCGATGAGCTTCAAAGGGTCTCCTGCCTTTAATGATGGCAGTATCCCTCCTTCCTCTTCCTCAATCTCATCCTTGCTCTCTGTGTACAGAGCCATGAACCCGTCAAACTTGACTACAGTACCGGAAGCCCTCACCTCCAGCTGTTTTTCGGCATCCGCAACGATCAGAGTTGTCTGTTCAAGCCTTGCAGGGCACATCTGGCTCGCAATGAACCGGTTCCAGATCAGTGTATACAGGTTAAAGAGATCCTTTGGCAGAAATTGCTTTAGGGCATCCGGGGGTCTGTGCATGTCCGTGGGCCTGATTGCCTCATGGGCCTCTTGCGCGGTACTCTTGCTTTTATATACAGGAGGCTTTTCAGGCAGATACTCTTTGCCAAACCTTTTCCCTGTGTAATCCCGTGCCCATTGCTGCGCCTCGGGTGCAACACGCACTGAGTCTGTGCGCATGTAGGTGATGAGGCCTACCGATCCCTCTTTGCCCAGTTCAATGCCCTCATAGAGCTGCTGCGCCAGCATCATGGTCTTTTTCGCGGTATATCTCAGTTTTCTGGCACCTTCCTGTTGAAGGGTGCTGGTGGTGAAGGGAGGGTAGGGCGATCTCTTTCTCTCTTTTTTCTCGACATTTGAGACCGAAAGGCTCTTCTTCTCTATCTCTCCCGCAATCCGTCCTGCATCCTCAGATGTTCTGATGAGAAAGCGTTCCTTGCCCTCTGCCTCGCGATTGACGACCGGGGAACCATGGTATCGGTAAAGCCTGGACATGAAAGGGGGTGGCGCTGAACCCTCCAGATGGAGGTTGATATTCCAGTACTCCTCTTTTTGAAAGGCGTCTATCTCCCTTTCTCTGTCCACAATGAGTTTCACCGCAACTGACTGGACTCTTCCTGCGCTCAGTCCTCGCCGTACCTTTTTCCAGAGGAGCGGACTTAGTCCATACCCCACAAGCCTGTCCAGTATCCTCCTTGCCTGCTGGGCATCCACCTTATTGAGGTCTATCTTCCCCGGATTCTTTATGGCTTCATTTACCGCCCGCTCCGTGATCTCATTGAAGGTGACCCTGAAGATCTTTTGATCTCCTCCTTTAGATTTTGCATCGGTGATTACGGATGCGATATGCCACGCGATGGCCTCTCCTTCGCGGTCAGGGTCCGGGGCGAGGAATACTCTGTCAGCCTCCTTTGCCGCCTTTTTCAATTCCCTGATGACCTTTTCCTTGCCAGGGATTGTTACATAGTGGGGCTGGAACCCCTTCTCTACGTCAACACCCATCTCATTTTTGGGCAGGTCTTTTATATGGCCGATGGATGCCTTCACAGAGAAGTTCTTGCCCAGTATTTTATTTATAGTATTTGCTTTTGCAGGCGATTCCACGATTACGAGGGATTTCACGATAGCCTCCTTCAGTGCCAGAGAATTCTCTTTCCTTCACCAAGAATATAGGTGTAGATTTCGTCCTTGTCAAGGTGAGTATTCTTCATAAGGATGTATATGAGTAATGACCGTATGGCATCAAGTTCCTCGTCATCAAGATAGAGTGACTCGTCTTGTTCTTCTGACTGTTTTAAGAATCTGTTTGCCATACCCACACGCGGAAGAATTCATTCTTCCACAAACCTTCTGTTATTTGCAAGTGTTGTTCAGTACACAAGATAGAATCTCTTGCCTTCAGCCTGCCTCACAATCCCTTTCAGTTCCAGATTGAGAAGAACGGAAAGAGTCTTGGCCGGAGAGAGGGAAAGCTCCCTGCAGAGCACATCAATGTGCATAGGTTCTCCTGTCAGCATATCACAGACTCTTCTGTCTTCGCCGGTGAGTTCCACCGGTGTTCGCGGAAACGCAGTGCCCCTCTGAGTCCCCTTGATTTTGTCCGCTCTCACAAATCCCTTCAGCATGGGCGCCAGTTCCTCTATGACATCATCTGCCTTCTGAACGAGCTTTGCCCCTTTCTTAATGAGCTCATTGGTGCCGGCCGAGTTTGGGGAGGTGACATTCCCGGGCACGGCGAAGACTTCCCGGTTCTGTTCCAGGGCTGACCTCGCAGTAATCAGCGCTCCACTGCCCGAGGCCGCCTCCACCACAACCACACCAAAGGAAAGTCCGCTTATCACCCTGTTTCTCATGGGGAAGTTTTCTCTGTTCGGCATTGTTCCGAAAGAGAATTCGCTCACCACATACCCTGATGAGGTGATTCTCTCCATCAATCCCCTGTTTTCAGGTGGATAGAATTTGTCCAGTCCCGACCCGAGCACTGCGATGGTCCTCCCTCCAGACGTTAATGAGCCTGTATGTGCGATGGTGTCAATACCCCTGGCCATTCCGCTCACAATGGTGAATCCTGATTCTGCCAACGCGGATGACAGCCTCTCTGCCATAGACTTCCCATAGGGCGTTGCTTTTCTTGAGCCCACAAGGGCTATGGCAAATCTGTCCTCATCCTTGATCGTCCCCCTGACATAAAGGCTGACCGGCGCATCTTCTATCTGCCGGAGCATCTCGGGATATTCCTGACTGTGATACGTTACCAGGCGCGCATTGTGCTGAATGAGAAGTTTCAACTGCGTTTCCACGTCCTTCCAGCGGGAAAAACTCTTAATGTGGTGAGCCTTTTTCTCTCCCACGCCCTCCGTGCGGGAGAGGGCTTTAAGGGAGGCGCTGAAGACCTCCTCAGGTGCTCCATACAAGGAGAGGAGCTTTTTGAAGGTGACATTCCCTATTTCCGGGACCATGGAGAGGGCAATCCATGATTCGAGACTAGTCATGAGTATTTCTGAGCAGGTTTCTGATCCTCAGACGGAGGGCATTGAGCTTTATGAAACCCTCTGCATCCTTCTGATTGTAGATTTCCTCTTCTTCGAATGTGGCAAGCTCCTGATGATACAATGAGTGTTCCGACTTTCTTCCCACCGCAAGACAGTTCCCCTTGTAGAGCTTAAGTCTCACTTCGCCGGTGACATCCTTCTGTATCTCATCCACCATGAGCTGAATGGCCTCCCTTTCCGGGGATATCCAGTACCCATAGTACACAAGCTCTGCATACTTTGGCATGAGGGAATCCCTTAGGTGGAGGACCTCTCTGTCCAGAGTAAGGGACTCCATCGCCCTGTGGGCTATATGGAGGAGCGTCCCTCCGGGGGTTTCATATACCCCCCTGGACTTCATCCCCACATATCTGTTTTCCACAATATCAACTCTCCCGATACCATTGCTTCCCGCAATGGAATTCAGGGTTTCCAAAAGACGGGCAGGAGACATGGTCTTCCCGTTGACTGCAAAGGGATTCCCTGCCTTGAAGGAAATTTCGATATAGGCGGGTTTATCAGGGGCCTTCTCAGGGGGCACCATCATGGTGTACATGTCCGCAGGCGCCTCAGCCCATGGATCTTCGAGAATCCCTCCTTCATAACTTATATGAAAGAGGTTCCTGTCAGTGCTGTAAGGTTTTTCCTTTGTTGCGGTGACAGGGATTTTATGTTTCTCGGAATACTCTATTAAGGACTGGCGTGACTTGAAAGGCCATTCCCTCCACGGAGCAATTACCTTGATATCAGGTTTTAATGCATAGTAGGTGAGCTCGAACCTCACCTGGTCGTTGCCTTTCCCTGTTGCCCCATGGGAGACCGCGTCAGCGCCCTCCTTTTTTGCGATCTCTATCTGCTTTTTCGCAATGAGAGGCCTTGCAATGGATGTGCCGAGGAGGTAGAAGCCCTCATACACCGCATTTGCCCTGAGCATGGGGAATATGTAGTGGGAGACGAATTCCTCCCTCAGGTCTTCCACATAGACCTTTGATGCTCCTGTCTTGAGCGCCTTTTCCTTCACCTCGTTGAGGTCTTCACCCTGGCCCAGGTCTGCGCAGAAGGCGATGATCTCTGCTCCATAGGTCTCTTTCAGCCACTTTATCGCGACAGAGGTATCAAGCCCTCCTGAATACGCCAACACAATCTTCTTTGCCATAAGTGAAACCTCCGGTTGGTGCTTCGCTAAATTACTACACCATAGCATAAAAGAAAAACAAATTTCAAAAAGGAACTAAAAGGTTCTTCTCGTTCACAATAAAGTCAGAATGGCGAGTTGTCTCTTGCAGCGTGCACGCCGCTCAATTCATGAAAGTGTGAACTTCAGTAGTGTTGACCATGGTGAAGCCTGAAACCATCTAAGCTCTGCAGCGCGTACGGTTCAGTCTTTATCGCCTCTTGCTCAGCACCTCTATCGACAAAGGGATCGTGCTCACCGCTCCGACTATCAACAGTGTCCACCCTATGGCTTTTCTCTGATCCTTATTGAGTTTGTCTGCCAGTAGAAGACCGGCTCCTGCACCCAGCATTCCGCGTGTGGCGGCTATCAGGGCGATTTCCGGTAATGTGAGTTCTGCTTTTTTCATGTTTCCTCCTAAAATCAATTGGTTTCAGCGACCTGGGTTTTCGTCTCTCCAAAAAACTTTTATGTCTTATGGAAATTATATCAATTGCCAAGTGAAATAAATACTTCCTGGAAAACAGCTGCTGAGGAAACAGTCATCTGGAGATCTGGCTGAAAGGGCATGATTTTGAAACTTTAGTATTATAATCATTGACAGAGAGATGCCTGTTCCTATATACTCTAATTGAGATTTAGTCTCAATTAGAGTAATGCACACACAGGAACATACACATAAAGCAAAGACGAGGCAGTACGACCAGATAGCCCTGATCGGCAACCCCAATGTAGGGAAGAGCGTAATATTCGGCCTCCTCACCGGTAAGTATGTGACTGTCTCCAATTACCCGGGGACAACGGTCGAGGTTTCACACGGCAATATTGTCCTTGACAGCAAAAAATTCCATGTGGTGGATACTCCTGGGGTGAATAGCCTCATCCCCATGAGTGAAGATGAAAAAGTCACCAGGGACATTCTTCTGAAAGAGCGCCAGTCCCTTGTGGTTCAGGTCTCTGATTCAAAAAACCTGAAACGCACCCTCCTTCTTACCCTCCAGATAGCGGAGATGGGCATTCCCATGGTCCTTGACCTCAATATGGACGACGAGGCAAGGGATCGGGGAATTATCATCAATGTCCAGAAACTCAAGGAGATCCTGGATACCGAGGTGGTTACCACCATTGCTCCGCAGAGAAAGGGACTTAAGGAACTGAGGAGTTCCATCCTCAATCCTTCGCTGCCAA
>Ga0316601_100000707_pt1 | contig 15184 bp, 12 predicted proteins | sample OWC_soil_day5_no_FD_207663 | JGI IMG/M metagenome (GOLD analysis project Ga0316601, IMG submission 207663) | Wetland soil microbial communities from Old Woman Creek delta, Ohio, United States - OWC_soil_day5_noCT | ecosystem: Environmental > Terrestrial > Soil > Wetlands | place: USA: Ohio... | reverse complement strand
GTCCGCCGGCAGCTGGGCCAGCTTCGGCATGAAACTGACGGCGCAGCTCGTGACCTGGTCGCTTGCGCTGCTCATCGCCATTCGCCGGCCGCGCGATCGTGTCGCCCTCATTGGCGCGGCGTATCTTGCCTCGCTGGTGGTCACCAACCTCGTGCCCGTCAATGCCGTGGATCCGCACGCGCCCACGTTGCCCTACGGAGCCGCGGCCATCTGGCGCGGACTACCGGTCTGGCTTGGCGCGCCGCTGTGGGTGGGCTTCCTGTTCTTCGCCACGGGACCGCTGCTCCAGCTCCAGTTCTTCGCCGAGTTTCCCCGGCCCGTCTTCCGCACCGCGCGCGCGTGGGCACTGTGGGCCATCGCCTGGTCGCCGACCGTGGTCATCGGCGTCCCGCGTCTCTGCTATTTCGGCTTTCTCGAGGTGTATCAGCCGGCGCGCGCGATCGCCGTGATGCCCGACTGGTACGCGCCCTTCATCGGGCTCTCCGTGGCCGTGGCCGTGACCATCAGTCTGGCGCTGCTCGCGCTGAACTACCGGCGCCTGGTCGATCTCAACGAGCAAAGACGCCTGAGGGTGCTCGTGGCCGGCACGTTTGTCGGGATGATCGGAGTCGTGCCGGTGGCCATGGAGGGGTTCTACGCGTTTCCGGCGCCGGTCAGCGACGCGCTCCGGTCGCCGGCGGCCCTCGTCCTCTCCAGCGTCGTCTTCCTCGTGCTGCCGATCTCGTTCGCCTACGCCGTCCTCCGGCACCAGATCTTCGACATCAAGGTGATGCTGCGGCAGGGCCTGCAGTACGCGCTCGCGCGCGGCCTCGTCGCGTCCCTCGTGCCGCTCTGCGCCGTGGTGCTGGCGACGGACCTGCTCGTGCACGGCAACCAGCCGCTCGCGGGCATTCTGCTGTCTCGAGGCTGGGTGTACGCGGTCGTCGCAGGCCTGGCGTGGGTGGTCCACCATCAGCGGCGGCGGTGGCTCGACGCCATCGACCGGCGCTTCTTCCGCGAGCGGTACGACGCGCAGCGCCTCATGCTCGAGGTCGTGGAGGGGGTCCGCCACGCCTCCGGCCTGCAGAACGCGGCGCCGCAGGTCGTCGCGCAGATCGAGGCCGCGCTGCACCCGGAATACGTGGCGCTGCTCGTGCGGGAACCGGGAGACCCGCTGTACCGCACGCTGGCATCGGCGCCGGAGGGCGGCATCCCGCTGTCGCTGCCCGGCGGGAGCAAGGTGGCGGCTCTCGTCCGCCTGCTCGGCAGGCCGCTCGACCTCGGGCCGAGCCATTCGGGCTGGGTCCGGCAGCAGTTGCCGGCTGAGGAGGCCGACCTCGTGCGCAACGCCCGCGCCGGCTTGCTCGTGCCTGTGGCCATGAGCCCGTCGGGCCCGGAGGTTCTGCTCGCGCTGGGCGAGAAGCGCTCGGAGGAACCGTACTCGGGCGAGGACCAGGAGTTCCTGGCCGCGGTGGCCGCGAGCCTCGGCCTCCTCGTCGACCGGCCGGCCTCGGGCTCGCCGGGCGACTCGTTCGTCGAGTGCTCGCGCTGCGGCACCTGCGAGGACACGGGGATCACCTCGTGCAGGCACGATGGCGCGCCCCTGAGCCGGGTTCAGCTGCCCCGGGTGCTGGCGCAGCGCTACCGCCTGGATCGGCGCCTTGGACGCGGCGGCATGGGCACGGTGTACGAGGCCTTCGATACGGCACTCGACCGGCGGGTGGCGGTCAAGGTCATGCGTGAGGAACTGCTCGGAAGCGCGTCGGCCGCCGATCGGTTCCGGCTCGAGGCCCGCGCGGCCGCGAGCTTCTCCCACCCCAACGTCGTCACGATCCACGACTTCGGCGTTGCCAGGGAGGCGCGGGCGTTCCTGGTGATGGAACTGCTGCACGGCATCACGCTGCGCGACGAACTGCACGCGCAGACGCGCCTCGCGCCGGCCCGCACCCTGGCGATTCTGCGCGACCTTGCCGCCGCCGTGGACGCCGCGCACGCGCGGCAGCTGGTGCACCGCGACCTGAAACCCGAGAACGTGTTCCTCGCAGGCGAGGCGAGGAACCTGGTCAAGCTGCTCGACTTCGGCCTGGCGAAGTCGCTTGCCGCCGATTCCGAGGGCGAAACGGCAGCCGTGACCGGTGCGGGGATCATCGTCGGCACCGTGCACTACATGGGACCGGAGCAGTTGCGCGGCCAGGGCGCGGACCTCAGCTGGGATCTCTGGGCCATCGCCGTGATGGCCTACGAAATGCTGGCTGGCGCGCTGCCCTTCACCGGCGCGACAGCGGCCGACTACCAGAGCGCCGTCCTGTCTGGCCGCCTCACGCCGATCCGCCAGCACGCGCCCGACGCGCCCGACCGGCTGGATGCCTGCTTCTTCGACGCCCTATCGCTGGACCCGTCGAGGCGCCCGGGCCGGGCATCGGGGTTCGTGGCCGAGATGGAGCGGGCGCTCCGCTAGACCGCGGGTTGCCGTGCCGCCCGGCGCGCCGTCGCCGCCGTGGGAGCGCTCATCATCCTGGCGTCGGCCTGGACACCAAGGAGTTCTACGACGAGCTGACGGTGACGTACGCCAGGGTCCCCGGTCTCGGCCTCTGCCTGCCCGCGACGCTCACCGGACGCGTGATCGACGAGCCGGCCGGCCAGCGCGTGCAGGCCACGGCGACGTTCACCAGCTGGAGGGCGGTGCCGAGGAAGAAGGACTGACACGGGCGGCGCGGCACTTGCGCGTCCGCCGCGTGTTCGTACACCATGAACGGACGATGTCGAAATCAGAAGCCGTCACGCGCAGCATCCGCATCCGCGTCGAGGCCGAGTACTCGCCGGAGCGTTCGAGCCCGAAGACGCAGCACTGGTTCTTCCTCTACACGGTGACGATCGCCAACGAGGGCGACGAGACCGTCCAGTTGATGACCCGCCACTGGATCATCACCGACGGCAACAGCCACGTGGAGGAGGTGAAGGGGCCCGGCGTCGTGGGCGAGCAGCCGGTGCTGGGACCCGGCGAGTCGTTCACCTACACGTCGGGATGCCCGCTGCCGACGCCCTACGGCATGATGGAGGGCACCTACCAGCTGGTGACGCGCGCGGGCGATCGGTTCGACGCCCGGATCGCGCCCTTCACGCTCAGCGAGCCGTACACGGTGCACTGACCCCGGAGCTCACGGCGGTCGAGCCCGTTCGCGCCGGCGCACTACTTCGCCGCAGGCTCCGTGACGGTGAACTGGCCCTTGCCCATGTTCATGCCGCAGACGATCTGGATGGTGCCCGACTTGGTGGGCGTGAACTCGATCGTCGTCGCGCCAGCCTTCACCGTCTGCTTCACGTCGAACGCGTCGATGACGACGGTGCGCATGCAGCCCTTCACGGTGTCGAGGTCCACGTCCATCCTCACCGGGACGCCCTTCGTCACCGTCGACGGCGTCACGACGTAGCCCTTGTCGTCAAAGGACAGCTTCACGACCTGCACCGTCTTCGCCTGGTCCTTGCCGGCCTGCGCGAACGCACCGCCTGGTAGCGCGACCACAACGGCGAACGCCGCCGCGGCAACCGCGGCCAGAGCTGTCTTCCTCATGTCGAGTCTCCCTGACGGGCGCGCGACCCGGGGGCGCCCTCGCGCCAGCATACCATCCCCGCCGGCATCCCCGGCGCGGCCCCCCGCTCCTGCGCCCGCTGGGGCGCCCGTATCGCGCGTCGGCGGGCGGGGTCACTCCCGGACCCGGCAGACGATGGCCGTCACGTCGTCGTGCTGCTCTTCTCCCCCAGCGAACGCCGCGACGGCCTCGCAGAGCCTCTCGAGAACCTCCGCCGCGCAGCGGTGCGCGTGCGCGCGCACCACGTCGAGCGCCCGGTCGGCGCCGAAGATCGCGCCGTCGGGGGCCTCCGCCTCGGTGACGCCGTCGGTGAACAGCACGAACAGGTCGCCGCAGTCGAGTTCCGGTCCCCCGCCGGAGGCGAACGAGGCGTCGTGGAACAGGCCGAGCACCACTCCGGTGCTGACGAGTTCCATCTTGATCCGGCCGGCACCGTCGAGGAGGTACCCGGAGGCATGCCCGGCATTCGCGTAGCTGAACGCGCGCGTCACGGGGTTGACCGCCACCGCGATGAGGCTGACGTAGCGGTTCTCGCCGAGGTCCGGTACGAGCAGCGCGTTCACGTCGGCCAGGATCGACGCCGGGTCGCCGTGGTCGCGCGCGGCCGCCCGCACGAGCGCGCGCGTCTGGGCCATGGTGATCGCCGAATCGATGCCGTGGCCGCTGACGTCTCCGATGACGAGTCCGAGCGAGCCCGTGGGCAGTTCCAGGAAGTCGAAGTAGTCGCCGCCCGCCGACTGGGCGGGAAGCGACACGCCCCACGCATCGAGCCCGCGCACGGCCGGCGGCGACGTCGGGAACAGCCGCTGCTGGACCTGCCGGGCCAGGCGAAGGCTGCTCTCGATCAGCTGCGCTCTCCGACGCTCGGTCACGTCCCGGGCAATCGACACGAGGTGGGAGATCGTCCCGTCGGGCGACTTCAGGGGCGTGATCGTCTGGCTGGAGAGGTAGACCTCGCCGTTCTTCCGGCGGTCGGTGATCGTGTCGCGGAACACCTCGCCTCGCAGCAGTTGCTTCCACAGCGCCTCGTAGAAGCGGCGCCCGTGCCGGCCGGACTTGAGCAGCCTCGGGTTCCTGCCAATCACCTCCTCGCGGCTGAACCCGGTCAGCTGCTCGAAGGCCGCGTTGACATACTCGATGTTGCCCGTGCTGTCGGTGACCAGCACCGCGTCGGCCGTGTCTTCGACGATCTTCGTCAGCAGCTGCTGCCGCTCGAGCTGCTCTTTCTGGGCGCTGATGTCTCGAATCGTGGCGACGCCACCGAGCACGCGGTTGCGCATGTCGGTGACGGGACGGCTGCTGACGCTGACCCAGCGGCCTCCGGGACCGCCGTTCCTGCGGATGAAGATCTCGCAGTCGTCGACCACCTCCCCGCGCAGCGACCGCGCCAGCGGCAGCTCCTCCGACGGAAACGGGGTGCTCATGTCCGACTTGAAGCAGTTGTAGACCGTGCTCCACTCGGGAAGCGGCACGTCCATCAGGCCGAGAGACAGGATGCTCTCGGCGGCCGGATTGAACAGGAGAAGCCGGCCTTCGACATTGGCGACCACCACGCCTTCGGCCAGACTGTCGATGACGCGGCGGAGGAGCGTGGACGACAGCGAGAGGCGCCCGGTGAGCGCACTCACCGCGGCGACCAGCGGAGCGTGGCGAGAGGACGGTCCCGGCCCTGACTGCGAGCCGAGCCGGACGGAATACGACGAGAGGCGGTGACGCTGCGCCATTTGGGGGCCTCCTGGCACGGTCGTCTGCCCGGACGAGAGGCGCTTCCCCGGGAGCCGGCCAGACCGGCTTCGCCGACGGGCACCTCTCTGATCGCGGTACGCGGGATCATAGTCCATTACGCCAGCACACGCTGCGCAGTTCCCACCGAGACGGGAACGATTCCCACGACCCGAATGGCCTCGATTTTGCTTGTGAAAGGGCGGGGGTAGCATCTTCGCGGCGCAGGGAGCCGATTCCGCGGCGCGCGAGGAGAGACGTGTGAAAAACCTGCCCGGCAGTCAGGAAGGATCGACACGGTGGGTGACCGCGGCCTTGCTGGCCGCCGCCTGTGTTGCGCTTTCTTCGACTGCGCCGGCCTACGCCCAGGACGGACCGGGAATCCGGGGCGGGTTCAGCGCCAGCCCCGACCAGTTCTTCATCGGCGGGCACTACGTCAGCAAGCCGATGTGGGACCAGGTGCGGTTCCAGCCGAACGTCGAGGCCGGCTTCGGCGATGACCAGACCCTGGTGGCCTTCAACCTCGAGTTCGCCTACTGGATGAAGGTCAGCGCCGACTGGCACGTCTACGTGGGCGGCGGCCCGGCGATGAACCTGTTCAGCCGGAACGGGAATGGCCACGGCGAAGACGATGACCTGGGCCCGGGGTTGAACATCCTCGCGGGGCTGCGGCGGCGCGGCGGCCTGTTCTTCGAGGCGAAGGTGGGCGCGTTCGACAGCCCGGACTTCAAGATGTCCGTCGGCTACACGTTCTGATGGCTGGTGAGTTCTCGGCGACACGTTCTGATGACTGGTGAGTTCGCCACCCGGGTTCGGATTGGGATCGGGGCCATGCTGCTGTTGACTGCCTGCGGGGCACGCGACGTCATCGTCCGACGGTTGGACGCCGCGGCCGTCAGCGAAGCCATGAGGAGCTGGAGATGATTCTCTTCATTCTCGGAATGTTCGTCGGCGCGTCGTTGGGTGTGCTCGGGATCGCCATGGCCATGGCCAGCCGGAACGCCGACGTCTAGCAGGACTGCCCCGCTGGAGTGCCAGTGGCTGCGTGAGTCCTCCCGGAACAGCTCCACCCGCCCGACATCCCTGAGTACGCCTCGCCTTCGACTGGCTCCGGCCTGTCGAGCCCCGCGCCTGCCGTCGTCTCCCCGACCCTAACCGTTCATCAGGTCCAGCAGCCGTCTCGCCGCCACCGACGCGGCCAGCCGGCCGGCGCGCACGTCTTCGAGCACGCCCGGCCACGCCGCCCGGACGGCGGGATGCGCGCGGAAGCGCTGGCGCAGTCCCGCCTCGAGGCGGTCGCGCATCCAGGCTTCGTTCTGCTGCTGGCGCCGGCGGACGAAACGGCCCCCCGCGGCCTGGACCGCGCGGAAGCGGGAGACTTCGATCCAGAACTCCCTCACGCCCTGGCCTGTGAGCGCGCTCACCTGCATGACGATCGGATGCCAGACGGCCGCGTCCACCGGCGCGCCCTCCGGCTGGCCGCGCAGCCCGAGCAGCCGGAGCGACGACGTGATCTGGGCGCGCGCCCGCGTCGCGGCGGCCTCGTCGATGTCCGCCTTGTTGACGACAATGATGTCGGCCAGCTCGGTGATGCCCTTCTTGAGCGCCTGCAGATCGTCGCCCGCGTTGGGCAGCTGCAGCAGGGCGAACATGTCCGTCATGCCCGCCACGGCCGTCTCGCTCTGGCCGACGCCGACCGTCTCGACGACGACCACGTCGTAACCGGCGGCCTCGACGATGAGCATCGACTCCCGCGTCTTTTCGGCCACGCCCCCCAGCGTGCCCGACGAGGGACTGGGCCGGATGAACGCGCGGTCGTCGGCCGAGAGCCGCGCCATGCGCGTCTTGTCGCCGAGGATCGAGCCTCCGGACACCGAACTCGACGGGTCGACGGCCAGCACCGCAACGCGGTGTCCGTCCTCGATGAGCTGCAGGCCGAGCGTCTCGATGAACGTGCTCTTGCCGGCGCCAGGCGCGCCTGACACGCCGAGGCGGAACGACCGGCCGCTTCGCGGCAGCAGCGCGTTCAGCACCTCGTCGGCGCGCGCGCGGTGATCGGGGTGCGTCGACTCGAGCAGGGTGACGGTCTTGGCGATGGCGCGCCGCTGGCGCGGGCCGGGCGGGCCCGTCAGCTCGTCCGCCATCGCGCGGTCGGCCGGCGTCAGCATGCCACGGGCCCCGGCGTCATCGGCCGGCCTGCGCCTTCCGGATGTGGTCCAGCACGTCCTTCGCGCTCACGGGGATGGGCGTGCCCGGGCCGTACACACCTTTGACGCCCGCCTCGTACAGCACGTCATAATCCTGACGCGGGATGACGCCGCCGACAAAGACGATGATGTCGCCGCCGCCGAGCCGCTCCAGTTCGGCGATGACGGCCGGCACGAGGGTCTTGTGGCCCGCGGCCAACGTGCTGACGCCCACCGCGTGAACGTCGTTCTCGATGGCCTGCCGCGCGCATTCCTCCGGCGTCTGGAACAGCGGGCCGATGTCCACGTCGAAGCCGAGGTCGGCGAAGGCCGTGGCCACCACCTTCGCGCCGCGATCGTGGCCGTCCTGGCCGAGTTTGGCCAGCATCACCCGCGGCCGGCGGCCGTGGGACTCCGCGAAGGCGGCGATCTCGGCCTGCAGTTCCGCCCAGCCCGGCGCCGCGTCGTAGGCTGCCGCGTAGACGCCGGTCACCTTGTGCGTGTCCGCGCGGTGCCGGCCGAACACCTTCTCGAGCGCATCGCTCACCTCCCCCACCGTCGCGCGCAGGCGCATGGCGCGGATGCTCAGGTCGAGCAGGTTGCCGCCGCCCTGCGCCCCTTCGGTCAGGGCGTTGAGCGCGGCGGCCACCGCCGCGCCGTCCCGCGCGGCCTTCACCTGCGCCAGCCGCGCGATCTGCCCCTCGCGGACCTTCACGTTGTCCACTTCGCGGGCCTCGACGGGCGTTTCGTCCTCCAGCATGTACTTGTTCACGCCGACGATGACGTCGCGGCCCGAGTCGATGCGGGCCTGCTTCTCGGCGGCCGCGGCCTCGATCTTCAGCTTCGCCCAGCCGGAGTCGACGGCCCGCGTCATGCCGCCCATCGCCTCGATTTCCCCGATGATCGCCAAGGCGGCGTCCGCCATCTGCTGGGTAATCGCCTCCATCAGGTAGCTGCCCGCCCAGGGATCGATCACGTTCGTGATGTGCGTCTCCTCCTGGAGGATGAGCTGGGTGTTGCGCGCGATGCGCGCGCTGAACTCGGTGGGCAGCGCGATGGCCTCGTCGAAGCTGTTCGTGTGCAGGCTCTGCGTACCGCCGAACACCGCCGCCATCGCCTCGATCGTCGTGCGGACGATGTTGTTGTAGGGGTCCTGCTCGGTGAGGCTCCATCCGGAGGTCTGGCAGTGCGTGCGCAGCATCAGACTCTTGGGCGTCTTCGCGCCGAACCCCTTCATGATGCGCGCCCAGAGCAGGCGGCCGGCCCGCATCTTGGCGATCTCGAGATAGAAGTTCATCCCGACGCCCCAGAAGAAGCTCAGCCGCGGGGCGAACTCGTCGACGTCGAGACCGCGATCCAGCGCCGTCCTCACGTACTCCTGGCCGTCGGCCAGCGTGAAGGCGAGCTCCAGCGCCTGGCTCGCCCCGGCCTCCTGCATGTGATAGCCCGAGATGCTGATCGAATTGAACTTCGGCATGCGCCGCGCCGTGTACTCGATGATGTCGGCGACGATGCGCATCGAGGGCCCGGGCGGGTAGATGTACGTGTTGCGGACCATGAACTCCTTGAGGATGTCGTTCTGGATGGTTCCTGACAGCTGGGCCTCGGCCACGCCCTGCTCGGCCGCGGCGACGACGTAGCCGGCGAGGATCGGCAGCACCGCGCCGTTCATCGTCATCGAGACGCTGACCCGGTCGAGCGGAATGCCGTCGAAGAGGACCTTCATGTCCTCGACCGTGTCGATCGCGACGCCGGCCTTGCCCACGTCGCCGGTGACGCGCGGGTGGTCGCTGTCGTAGCCCCGGTGGGTGGCGAGGTCGAAGGCCACGCTGATGCCCTGGCCGCCGGCCGCGAGCGCCGCGCGGTAGAACGCGTTCGAGTCCTCGGCCGTCGAGAAGCCGGCGTACTGGCGGATCGTCCATGGGCGCACCGCGTACATCGTGGCCTGCGGGCCGCGCACGAACGGCTCGAAGCCCGGCAGCGTGTTCGCGTGCGGAAGACCCGCCGTGTCGGCGGCCGTGTAGAGGGGCTTGACCGTCAGGCCGTCCGGCGTGATCCAGTTGAGGGCGTCCACCTGTCCGCCCGGCGCCGACCTGGACGCCGCTTTCGCCCACTGTTCGAGCGTGGCCTGCGGGAATGCGTGCTGGTCCGACACGGGGATCTCCTGGGGCTGATGGGCTGGAGCGGGGTGGGGCGCGAGCCGGGCCGGCCCGCCGGCAGATGGACCGCACCGGGACCGTCATCCGCCGCTTCTGCGGCATCATACAACCTTCGACGTGCGTGGCCCAACCCCCGGGGCGCGCCTCCTTCGTGCCCCTCGCCGCTCTCCGATCCCCCCTCCCCCGTCGCCCCGCCTGCGCGGGCCCGGGCCTCCTCTCGTCTTCGTCAGGTTCGGCAGTCCGGTCCCGTCAGTCTCCCGGCTCCTTCTTCCGGTACGACGAATAGTGGTTCTCCTGGTCGAGATCGATCCGGGCGACGAAGAGCACGCGACCGCTGCCCGTGAAGCGCGAGTAGGTTGGCAGCCAGTCTTCGCCGTTGATCTTGCGGCGCTCCATCAGGCCCCGGCTGCCTTTGAGGAGGCGGAAGATGAACCCGAACTTCACCGAGACGCTTTCGAGCGCCTCGGCCCTGACGCGCGCCACCTCGCGGTCCTGTTCGTCGATCCACACCCGGCCCCGGAAGTGGTGGATGATCCGGCCCTCCGGCGTGCGCGGCGGGTACTCGGGCCGCGGGTCGAACGTGAAGACGATGGCGGGACGGCCGTCGATGGTCTCGCGGCCTGTCATCTGGAAGTCGTAGATCGACGTCAGTTCGCCGACCACGGCCCGCTCGCGCTCATCCGCCTGCCTGCGCAGGCGCGCCGCGCGATCATCCTCGCCCCCCTGCTCGCGCCGGGCCATCCATTCCTGCACCTTCCGCTGGTGCTCCGCGTCCCTCACCGCCAGGTCCTTCGGCTGGACGCCGTTGACGCTGACGAGACGGCGGTACGTGAGGTCCGGGTCTGGAAACGGATGCACCTCGTAGACGCGCACCTGCTTCTTCACCACGTTGCCCGTCGTGCCGTAGCTGTATCGGGTCTCGGTGTCGGTGAACGTGTATCGGCTGCGAACCAGATCGTTGCTGCGGGCGAGTTTGAGGGCGTCGGCGAGGAACGCCTGCGCGTCCGGCAGCGGCGGTTCCTGGGCGTGACCCGGGCCTGCGGCGGCGAGCAGGGCCGCGAGCATCAGCCGGCGGAGAGGACGGCTCATGTGGTCATTGTGGATCAAGCGCGTCGAGCTGTTGAGATAGGCGGGGTCAGACCCGGGTCTGACCCCGCCTGCGGTCAGCGCCCAGGATCGGGGCAGAAGCCCGCGTCGAAGCCCCTGGCGCGCTCACGGCGGTCGAGCGGGTCGCCGCCTGCCTGGACCGGCGGCAACACGCCCAGCCGCACGAGCTGCGCTCTGTACTCGTAGCGAATGCTGACGGAGGCGGCCGGACCCGGCTCGAGGTCGAGGTGGACCTGGCGCACGGCGTGGTCGGTGCGCCGGCCGATGCCGGTGGCGGCGTACTCGTCGGCCGCTTCGGCCTGCGCCCGCGCGGCCTGCTCGCCACCAGCACCGGGGGCCGGAGGAGTCCCGCCTTCACCCGCGGGAATCGCCTTCGCCTCGGCCCGGCCCGCCGGCGCCGGGACGCTGGAACGCGGCGCCCGCTCCTGCTCCACGGACGCGATCCGCACGGGCCTGCGCTCGCGGTAGAACACGGCGCTGATGATGCCGAGGTCGTCCGTCTTCCCGAGCCACGCCCCGTACGATCGTCCCTCGGTCGTGAACTCGAAGCGCCGCGCGTGGCTCATGCTCGTCTGCCACCCGCTGATGGTGATCGTGCCGTAGGGCTCGATCACCCACTTGCGGCCCTCCGCCGCCGTGGTGTGCCTGGCGTCGATCGTGTTGAGTCCGTCTACCGAGAGCGCGACCGCCACGCGGACGGGATAGGGATTGCGCAGGCGGATTCCGTACTCGCGCCCCTTCAGGGCCTCGACATACAGATGGCCGCGCGCGGGGTAGGTCGGCACCCGCCTGCCGCCGACGAGCACCTCCATGGTCGGCCGGGTGCCGGGATCCGCGGACGCCTCGGGCGACGCAAGCCCCGCGGCGGCCAGCAGGATGGCGAGGGCACGGATCGTGAGTCGTTGATGCATGTCGTCCTCCTGCCAGAAGAACGACGGCGCCGGGATTTCTTGCACGGCCGTGGCGGGCGGCCGCGCCGCCTACTTCAGCAGTTCGACGTGCGTGATCCACGGCTCCAGGCGTGTTCCCCACGCGATCGTGGCGCGGAAACGCGGCTCACGCGCGGGCGGCGGCCACGCGGTCACACGCTGGCTGGACTGCAACGGCGTCAGCAGGCTGCGCCACTCGCGCGGCACGTGGATCTCGCCCGGCAGCACCGAGGTGACCTGGCCCATCAGGAACGGCGGCTGGCCGGGGTTGGCGACGTACCTGATGACGGCCGCCGCCTCGACAACGGCCACGCGGCTGCGGTCGGGATGGCGCCGGCGGAGCGCCGCCGCGTCGTTGTCGACGTCGACGGGGAGGAGGTGCGTGTCGAGGGAATCACGCTCGACGTACTCCAGCGCCGCGAAGGTCGATCGCGGCGGGCGCGTCCGGTAGTAGTCCGCGTGCTCCGGCCGCACCGGTCTCCGGCAATCGAAGCCGATCGACGCGAGCTTCGCGCGGTCGAACCACCCCGCGTCGCGCGCCTCCTCGCGCGGCTGCCGCCGGGGCGGCTCGAACACGAGCGACAGCGTCAGCGCGGTGTTCTCGGCCTGCCTGGGCGGCAGGCGGAGCTCCCGTTCCGTCAGGACCAGGACGGCCTCCGGCTCTCCGGCCTGGTTCCGTGCCGCGGCGAACCAGGCGGCCGCGTTCGCGACGACCACGATGGCCGCGGCCCACAGCACTCCCGAGCGGCGCATGTCACACCCTCCTCTGCCGCGAACGGAGCCTTCCCAGGACGACGAGGACGGCCACCGCGAGGCCGCCGAGCAGGAGGAAGAAGAGGTAGCGCGGCATCCACGCCCACCACCAGTCGAAGCACTTCGCGAACACGAAGATCACGAGGAAGCCCGTGGCCGCGTGGACGACCTCCGGCCAGCCGCGCCGGATGCCCAGCCAGACGGCGCACGCGCCGAGCCCAAAGCCCGCGGCGTCGTACATCGGCCCAATCACGCCCTCGGGGCACGGGAGGTAGCTGAAGACGCCGCTCCACGTCGACAGGAAGACGATCGGCAGCAGCACCGCGACGGCGCCGGCGAGGCGCAGCGTCTCGGGAAACCCGGCCCGCCGCCGGTTCACGCCGATCGACGCCGTCGCGCACGCCAGCGCGCCGGCCGGAATGAGGGGCTCCGGCCTCGCGATCGCCGCGCCGAGTTCGATCCCTGCAGCGTGCCCCGCCGCCAGGCAGACGAAGATCATCGCCATCGTGAGGCCTGCGGCCAGCAGCAGCCGCAGGCCGAAGGCGTAGGCCACCACCAGCGCGAACGCGCTCCAGAGCGCGAAGGCGAGAGGGGACGGCCGCATGTTGAAGATGATGCCGACGACGCTGACGTCGAGGATGAAGGCCGCGGTGGCGGCGATGGCCAGGATGGACGCAATGTAGAGCGTCTTCTCCCGGCGCGCGGCGGCTTCCACGGCGCCGAGCAGCAGGAGCGGCGCCGCCGCGAGCGCGCCCAGTTGGACCGGCGCCGCGAGCAGCCCCCACACGCGGTAGAAGAACAGCACCACCGCTGCGCTCAAGGTGACCGCGCCCACGAGCGATGCGATGCGCATGCCGAGCGACATCCGCCGCTGGCGCTCGGTGCGGTCGACGTCGAAGCGGCCGGCCAGACGCTCGACCAATCGCGCGTGGTAGTCGCCGATGCGGGCGCGATCCTCGGGCGCCAGCCGCCACACGCCGTCCCGCTCGAGTTCGCCGAGTTCACGCGAAAACGCCTCGATCTGGTCCGCGCGCCGCTGCGCCTCGGCCTTGGTGAGGGCGGCCGTGTCCGCCGCTCGTTCGGCCATGGATGCGCCTCCTCTCGACCCGGTCGCGCGCCGCGCTACTTCGCGGCGGGCACCTCCCCGTAGAACCGCCACTGGGCGCGGTACTCGCGGGTCAGCGGGCGCCCGGCGAGCACGGCCCGGAGCATCTCGACCGGCATCCGCCCCTCCCACAGCACCGCGTCGTTGAACGCCTTCACCGTCCCGAGCTTCGACGGCACGACCTCGCGGGCCAGCGCGCGCATCTGCAGGCCGCCCAGCATGTAGGCCGCCTGGTAGAGGGGCGAGTAGCTGCCGGCGAACGATCGGCGCACCTCGCCGGTCGCGGTGAACCGCTCGTGGCCCCCGCGGGTGACGAGGAAGTCGATGCATTGCCCGGGCGTCCACCGCCCGAGATGGAAGTTCAGCGAGAAGATGATCCGCGCGGCCCGGTGCATGCGCCACCACAGCATGCCGATGCGATCCTCCGGCGAGCGCGGGAAGCCCGTGTCCCACAGCGCCAGCTCCCAGTAGAGCGCCCAGCCCTCGCTGTAGAACGGCGTGCCGAACAGCGCCCGGTGCGGGTTCGCGCGCTCGGCCACGAAGCCCTGCAGGTGATGGCCGGGGATGAGCTCGTGCTGCACGGTGGCGCGCGACACGTGCACGCCGTTCCCGCGCATGCTCATCATCCGCTCCGCCTCGGTCATCGTGTTCGTGGGATACGACACGCTGATGGTCTCGCCGCCGGTGAAGAACGGGTTCACCCGCTGGCGCTCGGGCGACATCATCTGCATCCGCCAGATGTCCGACGCCAGCGGCGGGACGGTGACGAGATCGTGTGCCTCGAGGTACGCCTCGGCCTCGAGCGCGAGGTTGCGGATCATCGCGGGCTGGCCGCCTGCCGGCACGTACTTGTTCTTCACGGCCTCGAGGGCCTTCAGCCAGTCGTCGCCGAAACCGAGGTCGCGCGAGGCCTTCTTCATTTCCGCCTCGCACCACGCGTACTCGCGGTGACCGATCTCGATGAGCTGCTCGGGCGTGTACGGGATCATCTCGCCCGCCAGGTCCTCGAGCAGGCCCGCCCGCCCGATGGGATCGCCGACGATCTCATCGTCCGCGGCGGCCTGCTCGGGGGCCTGCCCCCCGCGTCCGCCGCCTCGGCCGCCTCCCGGGCCTGGCGCCGCGGCGACGGCCGGCGCCGCGCCGGCGAGGCCGCCGATCTTCTGACGCAGGAGCGTGGAGTAGGCGGTCAGCGACCGGGCGACGGCCTGGTACGCGGCCGGGACCTTCTCGGTGAACGCCGGGTCGTAGCCGTTGTAGAACGCGAACCACTGCTGCAGCGCCCCGCGCAGGGCGTCGACCCGCTGCGACGCGCGCACCCCCACGGCGGGGGTTGCACCTGCCGGTTTCGCGCCCCCCGCCAGGCCGGCCTCCAGCGCGGCCTGCGCGTGCTGCACCTGCGCGCCGAGCGACTGCATCGAGGCCAGCGCGGCATCAGCCGCGATGAAGTCGAGCTTCTGCCGGTCCTCCGCCAGTCTCACGATGGCTGGCGCGAACGGCACCAGCGGCGCGATCTCGACGTCGTTCCGCTCCTCGCGGCCAAGCAGCGCCTGCTGGTACTCGAGATGGGTCCGGAGCAGCACGTAGTCGGCCTGGCCTTCCTGCGACAGCTTCGCGAACTCGATCGCAGGAAGCGCCTTCAGCCAGGCGTCCTGGA
>Ga0316601_100000705_pt1 | contig 15210 bp, 16 predicted proteins | sample OWC_soil_day5_no_FD_207663 | JGI IMG/M metagenome (GOLD analysis project Ga0316601, IMG submission 207663) | Wetland soil microbial communities from Old Woman Creek delta, Ohio, United States - OWC_soil_day5_noCT | ecosystem: Environmental > Terrestrial > Soil > Wetlands | place: USA: Ohio... | reverse complement strand
TGAAGATCGGCTAGGGCCGGGCCCCCGCCTCCCCCCCGAGGAACAGGCCGCCCCGCGGCCGCGGCGGCCCCGGCCGGGGGCATTTCTGGCCCCGGGCCGAATCCTGTATAATTGAGGTCGAGCCGGAGCGCGGTCAGGGGTGTCCCCCAGGCGGACCCGGGCCCGCCGGAGGCCTGAGGCGTGGGAACCCGTCCTGAATCCGGACACCTCCGGCCAGCGTTCTTAGAAAGGACCCCCGTCCGGGAAGAATTACCCCCTCCCCCCGTCTAATAGGTTGCGGAGGGCAAGTGAGCATATCCGCATGGAAGAAAAACAGCTGGTTCGACTGGCTCAGGAAGGAAGCCCGGCGGCTTTCGAGGAGCTCGTCGCGAAATTCCAGCCGAAGGTGTTCAGCATGGCATTGAGTTTCACCCGGAACAGGGAGGCGGCCGACGATCTGGCCCAGGAGATCTTCCTGAAGGCCTATCTGGCCCTGCCCCGGTTCCACGGAAAGTCGGAGTTCGGGACCTGGCTTTACCGCATTTCGGTGAACCATATCAAGGACTTCCTCCGCAAAAGGGGCCGGGCCAAGGAGGTCTCCCTGGAGGACGTCCCCGAGATCTCGTTCTCGGACCGGGAGCAGGCGGAAAAGGCCGAGCAGGAGAGGGAGGCGGAGTCCCGCCGGACCCTCGTCCAGACGCACGTCCGGAGCCTGCCGGAGAAGTACCGGATCATCCTGACCCTGCGCGACATCCAGGGGCTGAGCTACGAAGAGATCACCCGGATCCTGAAGCTTTCGCCGGGGACCGTCGACTCCCGCCTGCATCGGGCCCGGCGGATGCTCCGGACGAAGCTGGCTCCCTATCTCACGAGCGAAGGAGGGGCAAATGAACTGTCGCAAGGCTGAGACATTGCTCCTGAGGTCCATCGACGGGCGCCTCGACGGGCGCGGCCGGGACCTTCTCGCCCGGCATCTCGAGACGTGCCCGGCATGCCGTCGGGTCGAGGCGGAGTACCGGTCCATGTTCGGCCTTCTGAAGGAAGGGCAGGACGCCGCTCCGCTGCCCCGGTTCTGGGAGCGGCTCGAGCCCAAGCTCCGCGAAGAGACCGAGCTCGCGCCCCTGCTCTTCTGGGAGCGCTGGAACCTGCGGGCCATCCCGGTGTTCCTGACGCTGGTCCTGCTCCTCGGCGGAGCCCTCTTCTTCGCCCCCAAGGCGCGCGAGCAGAGCCAGTCGGCGACCCTGCTGCTCGAGAACCGCGATCCTCTCTCCGAAACCCAGGCCCTGTTCGACGCGGACAAGGCCGAGACGAGGACCATGATGCTCATGTTCGCGTCCCTGGACGCGCAATCCCCGGCAAGGAGGCCGGCGCCATGAAGACGAAATACAAGATCCTCGTCGCCCTGACCCTCCTCGTCGTCTTCGGCCTCGGCGTCGCCGCCGGGGTCCTCGGCGAGCGGTACATCGTCCATAAGTCGGGGCGCCGGGTCTCGGCCCAGCGGCCGCATATGCCCTCGCCCGAAAGCTGGGCCAAGGAGCTCGGCCTGACGAAGGAGCAGCAGGACAGGATCCACGAGATCTTCCAGAAAAGCGAAGAGCGGATGAAGGCCTACCGGACCGAAAGCCGGGCCCGGCTGGGCGAGCTCCGCAAGATGCTCAAGGACGAGATCGACACGGTTCTCACGCCCGAGCAGAGAAAGAAGAACGACGAAATGATCCGCCGATTCGAGGAGTGGCGGAAAAAGGATTCGGAACGGACCCAGACGCGCGACCGGCGGGAACAGGGCACCCCGCCTCCGCCGGACCGCGAGAGATAAAGGAGACCGGACATGAAGAAGAAAGTCATCTGGATCATCGTGGCCCTGGTCATCATCACCGGGGCGATCCTCGGCCTGACCGTCTTCAAGAACGGGAAGAACGGCGAGGTCAAGTATAGGACCGAGACGATCGGCCGCGGCGACATCGAAGCCCTGGTCGTCACCTCGGGGACCCTGAACCCGATCGAGACCATCGATATCGGCGCCCAGGTCTCGGGCAAGGTCATGAAGCTCTACGCCGACTTCAACACGCCCGTCAAGCAGGGCGACATCGTGGCCGAGCTGGACCAGGAGCAGCAGAAGATGAAGATCCAGCAGAACGAGGCCAGCTACCAGACGCGCCTGGCCTCGCTCGAGCAGGCCAAGGTCGGCCTCCAGACCTCCGAGAAGGCCTATGAGCGGGCCAAGTCCCTCTTCGCCAAGAGCCTCCTCTCGGTCGAGGAGATGGACGCGGCCGAAGCCAACTTCCTCAACGCCAAGAGCGCCCTCATGTCGTCGCAGGCCGGCCTGGCCCAGGCCAAGAGCACGCTCGACCAGAGCAAGGTCGACCTGGGCTACTGCATCATCCGGTCGCCCGTCGACGGGATGGTCATCACCCGCAAGGTCAATATCGGCCAGACGCTCCAGTCGAGCTTCACGGCGCCGGTCCTCTTCCAGGTGGCCACGGACCTGACCAAGATGAAGGTCGAGTGCAGCGTCGACGAGTCCGACATCGGCAAGGTCAAGGAAGGCCAGAAGGTCCGCTTCACGGTCGAAGCGTACCCGAATGACAGCTTCAACGGCGTCGTCCAGCAGGTCCGGGTCTCGCCCGAGACCGTCCAGAACGTCGTCACCTACACCACCATCGTCAACGTCGACAATCCCGAGAAAAAGCTCCTGCCCGGCATGACGGCGACCGTGTCCATCATCGTCGGCGAAGCCAAGAACGTTATCCGCGTCTCCAACGCGGCCCTGCGCTTCACGCCCACGCTGAGCCCGGCGGAAATGGAGAAGATCCAGCAGGAGATGAGGGACCGGCTCATGGCCCAGCGGCAGGCCCAGCAGGGCGGCCAGCCGGGCGGGGCGCCCCAGGGCGGCCAGGCCGCTCCGACGCCCCCGGGCGCGGCGGCCACGACCGCCGGCGGCCAGCGGCCCCAGGGCCAGGCCGGCGCCACGGGCGGCCAGGGCACGCGCCAGGGCGGCGGCCAGAACCGCCAGCAGATGCCCCGGGTGTGGGTCCAGGACGAGGCCGGCAAGCTGAAGATGGTCATGGTGCGGACCGGCGTTTCGGACACCTCCTACACGGAGATCGTCCGCAGCGAGCTCAAGGAAGGCGACGTCGTCATCCTCGGCGCCGCGTCATCCACCACGGCCTCCTCCGGCCAGCCCGGCATGGGCGGGATGATGTTCATGGGCGGGCCGCCTCCGGGCGGACGGCGCTGAGCCGTGACCGAAATCCTCATTAAGGACATCACCATGGCCGGAAACGTCATCGAGCTGAAGAATCTGGTCAAGACCTACCACGTCGGGGAGACCGAAGTCCGGGCCCTGCGCGGCGTGTCGTACACCATCGCCGAGGGGGAGTTCCTGGCCATCATGGGTCCGTCGGGCTCGGGCAAGTCGAGCCTGATGAACATCCTCGGCTGCCTCGACCGCCCGACCTCCGGGGATTACTTCCTCGACGGGGAGCCCGTCTCGACCTTCGACAAGAACAAGCTGGCCAGCATCCGGAACCAGAAGATCGGATTCGTCTTCCAGAGCTTCAACCTGCTCTCCCGGACGACCGCGCTGGAGAACACCGAGCTGCCGCTCCTCTACTCCCGGACGAACGGCAAGGACATGACCGAGCGGGCCCTGGCCTCGCTGGCCGCCGTCGGCCTCAAGGACCGGGCCCATCACAAGACCAACCAGCTGTCGGGCGGCGAGCAGCAGCGGGTGGCCATCGCCCGCGCCCTGCTCAACAATCCGACCCTCATCCTGGCCGACGAGCCGACCGGCAACCTGGACAGCAAGACGAGCTCGGAGGTCATGAATATCTTCAAGTCCCTCAACGAGGCCAAGGGCATGACCATCGTGATGGTCACCCACGAGCCCGACATCGCAGCCTGGGCCCGCGCCCGGATCTACCTCAAGGACGGCATGATCGTCCGGGAGGAGCGGTCCTGACCCCGGCGGGGCGGGCCGCGAAGGAGTCACAGCCATGATCAAGAGAACCCTTCGGCACGGAGCCCAGACGCTCCGCGTCGCGCTCCGGGCCCTCAACCGGAACAAGATGCGGTCGTTCCTCACGGCCTTGGGCATCATCATCGGCGTCGGCGCGGTCATCGCCATGGTCAGCATCGGCGAGGGGGCGAAGCGCGGCATCGAGAGCCGCTTCGCCGCCATGGGCACGAACCTTCTCTTCGTCTCGCCCGGCAGCCAGAACCAGCGGGGTGTCCACGGCGGCTGGGGCAGCATGACCACCCTCAAGGAGGACGACGCCCTGGCCATCGCGCGCGAGTGCCCGGCCGTCCTGTACGTCTCGCCCTCGGTCAGCGCCCGGGCCCAAACGGTCTACGGCAACAAGAACTGGAACACCTCCATCTCGGGCACCGGCGAGCGCTATCCCGAGGTCCGCAACTGGGAGGTGGAGTTCGGGACCTACTTCGACGAGGCCATGGTCAAGTCGGCGGCCAAGGTCTGCGTTCTCGGGGCCGACGTCAAGACGAACCTGTTCGAGGGCGAGGACCCCATCGGCAAGGTCATCCGGATCAAGAAGATCCCCTTCAAGGTCCTGGGCGTCCTGAAGAAGAGGGGCGAGTCGGGCGGTTTCGGCAGCCGCGACGATATGATCACTATCCCCTACACGACCGCCATGCGCCGCCTCCAGGGCATCGATTACATCCAGTCCGCCGACGTCCGGGCCGTCTCGCAGGAGGCGCTGCCGGAGGCCGTCATCCAGATCCAGGACCTCCTGCGCAACCGGCATCGCATCGCCCCCGGCGCGGAGGACGATTTCACCGTCCGCAACATGTCCGAGATCGCCGAGACGGCCGCCGAGGCCACGAAGATGATGACGGTCCTGCTGGGCAGCATCGCCTCGATCTCGCTCCTCGTCGGCGGCATCGGCATCATGAACATCATGCTCGTCTCGGTCACGGAGCGCATCCGCGAGATCGGCCTGCGCATGGCCGTCGGCGCCCGCGAGATCGATATCCTGCTCCAGTTCCTGACGGAGGCGATCGTCTTGAGCCTCATGGGCGGGCTCATCGGCATCGGCTTCGGGATCGGGGCCTCGCGGCTGGTCAAGAAGATCAAGATGTTCTCGGCCTTCAACACGGTCGTATCGCTGGACTCGGTCCTGCTGGCCTTCTTCTTCGCCGCGGCCATCGGCATCTTCTTCGGCTTCTACCCGGCCCGGAAGGCTTCCCGGCTCGACCCGATCGAGGCCCTGAGGTATGAATGATCCCCGGCGGCCCGCGGGCCGCCCGCTGACGATAAGGAGTCTGATCATGACGAAGAAAACGATCTTCCCGCTGCTCGTCATCGCGCTGACCGTGGCCGGCCCCGGGTTCGCCCAGCAGGCCCCGCAGCCCCAGTCCGACCAGGGCGCCATGTCGATCTCCCTCGATGAATGCATCGCCAGGGCCCTCAGGGACAACCTGGGTATCGCCATCCAGGTCCTCAACCCCGAGATCTCGGCGGCGGCCGTGACTCAGGCCGAGGCCAAGTTCGTCCCGACCCTCAGCCTCAGCGCCAGGGCGGCGAACACCGAGAACGCGTCCTATTCCTATCTCGACTCGGCCGAGAGCCTGATCGACAAGACCCAGAATTACACCTTCCTCAACGCCAGCCAGCCCCTCCCGACCGGCGGCACCCTGAGCTTCGACTTCTCGGGGTCTAAGACGTCGTCCAACCGGACCGGCCAGACGATCAATCCCCGCTACAGCACGACCTTCAGGCTCAACTTCACCCAGCCGCTCCTCAAGAACTTCGGCAGCAAGATCAGCCGCAACCAGATCCTGGTGGCCAAGAACGATCTGGGCGTGTCCGAGGAGAGCCTCCGGAAGACCCTCCAGGACACGGTCTACAACGTCGAGAACGCTTACTGGAACCTGGTCTACAGCATCGAGAACCTCGATGTCCGGCGCCAGTCCCTGCAGCTGGCCAAGGACCTTCTCGAGAAGAACCAGCGCTCGGTCGAGGTCGGCACGCTGGCGCCCATGGAGGTCCTCTCGGCCCAGGCCGAGGTGGCCACGCGCGAGGCCGACCTGATCCAGGCCGAGACCCAGATCAAGAACAACGAGGACCAGCTCAAGCTCCTGCTCCGCTTCACCAGCGCCGAGGACCAGGCCGTGACGGCCATCCTGCCCAAGGACAAGCCGACCTACACCGTCCGCGAGGTCGACCTCGACGAAGCCCTGACCGCGGCCATCCAGAACCGGACCGACCTCGAGATCTCCCGGATCGGGATCGAGACCGAAAAACTCAATGTCCGCTACGCCAAGAACCAGGTCCTGCCCGATCTCAGCGTCTCGGCCAGCTTCTACAGCCCGGGCATCGACGGCACGCGGCTGTTCTTCACCGACAACGACCCGATCTACGGCACGGTCATCCCCGAGCTGACGGAGTACGGCGACATCAGCGGCGCCATGAAGCAGACGGCCCGGTTCCAGTACCCCAACTGGAACTTGGGCCTGACCCTGAGCATACCCGTGGCCAGCGTCTTCTCCCGGGCCAGCCTGGCCCAGGCCAAGCTGAACATGCGCCAGGCCATGCTCGAGATGGAGAACCAGAAGACCCAGGCCTATGTCGAGGTCAAGACCGCCGTCCGCACGGTCGAGGCGAACTACAAGCGCATCCTGGCCTACACGACGGCCCGCGAGCTGGCCGAGCAGAAGCTGGCCGCCGAAGAGGAGAAGCGCCGCGTGGGCATGAGCACCAATTACATGGTCCTGTCCTACCAGCGCGACCTGGCCAACGCCCGGATCTCCGAGCTCAACGCCATCGTCTCCTATAACATTTCGCAGGCCGCCCTGGAGCGGTCGATGGGGACGAACCTGATCTCCAAGAACATCCAGTTCTCCGACTTCATGGCCGGCAGCCACTGAGGCCGGGGGCATCGCGCCGATCCCCCCGTCCGGGGGCGCCGCCACCGCGGCCGCCCGGACGGGGTTCCTCTTTTTCCTGTTGACTCCAAAGGATTTACTTGCTTTTCCCCAGGGGCTGTGCTATCCTCGATTCAAAGGGTGACCGACCCGATTCCAACCCAGCTGTTGGAGAAGCTTCTATGAACAGAAAACTCATCCGGCCCAATCTCACCGAGATCAAAGAGCGCATGAGCCAGGACAAGGAACGGGAAAAGGACGCGGGCCAGCACAAGCGGATGCACCCGCCGACCGACACCTTCGCCGAGAGCTACTACTACCTCAAGCAGATGAACAAGAAGACCCCGATGGCCGTCGTCTACACCGATGGCGGGATCGTCGAGGGCTACGTCGAGTGGTACGACCGCAACTGCATCAAGCTCAATCGCGAGGGAGCCCCGAACCTGCTCATCTACAAGTCGAGCATCCGCTGCATCTACAAGGTGGGCGAAGCGAACGAGCCCGAGGCATCCGACCCGGACAAGAAATGACCGTCCCCACGATCGGGGTGACCTCCGGCGACCCCGGCGGCATCGGTCCCGAGATCCTCGTCAAAACGCTCTTCCGAGCCGGGGACCTGCCGGCCGCGGAGTATGTCGTCTTCGCCGATCCCGGCGTGATCGCCGCGGAGGAGCGGCGGCTAGGCCTCCGGCTGGCCGCCCATCCGTGGTCCCCGGACTCTCAGGGCCGCCCCGGCGTTTTCCTGTCGCCCGTCCCCGCTCCGCCCGGGGCGACGGCGAAGGGCGCCGTCTCGGCGGTCAACGGCGAGGCGTCGTTCCGCGCGTTCGAAGCGGCCGTGGCGTCGGCCCGGGCCGGCCGGATCGGGGCCGTGGTCACCGCTCCGGTCTCGAAGGCCGCCTGGCTGCTGGCCGGCCACCCGTTCCGCGGCCACACGGAGTATCTGGACGGCCTCTACCCGGGGGCCATCATGGCCTTCTGGTCGAAGCCTCTGAAGGTCGCTCTCTTTAGCCACCACCGGCCTCTGCGCGAGGCCGTGGAGGCCGTCCGGGCCGGGGCGCTCTTCGATTTCTTAAGGACCCTCGGCCGGCGCCTCGAGAAGCTTCCCGGAGGCCCGTTCCGTCTTCTCCTGGCCGGCCTGAATCCCCACGCCGGCGAGGACGGCCATCTCGGCGGGGAGGAAGAGGCGGAGATCCGTCCCGCGGTCGAGCGGGCCGCATCGGAGGGGATCCCGGTCTCCGGGCCCTTCCCTCCCGATACGGTCTTCCTCAAGGCTCTGGGAAAAGATGACGCGGTCGTCGTCGCCCTCTACCACGACCAGGGGCTCATCGCCTTCAAGCTGACCGCCTTCGCCTCGGGGGTCAACGTGACCCTCGGCCTGCCCTTCGTCCGGACGTCGCCGGACCACGGGACGGCCTTCGATATCGCGGGGAAAGGCGTCGCCGACGCCCGGAGCATGGAGGAGGCGGTCCGGCTGGCCGCGGCCTTCAGCGCGACCGGTTCTTGAGCGCGGCCCGGATCTCCCGGTCCGTGTCCCTCTTCTTGATGCTCTCGCGCTTCTCGTGTTCCCGCTTGCCGCGGGCGAGGGCGAGCTCCAGCTTGATCCTGCCCTTGTCGCCGAGGTAGACCCGGGTTGGGACGAGGGTCAGGCCGCGCTCCTGGGTTTTCCCGGCGAGGCGCTTGATCTCGCGGCGGTGGAGCAGGAGCCGGCGATCCCTCAGGGGGTCGTGGTTGAAGATGTTGGCCGGCTCGTACGGGCTGATGTGGCACTTGACCAGGAAGACCTCGCCGTTCCGGACCTCGGCGTAGCACTCCTTGAGGCTGATCCGGCCGGCCCGGACCGATTTCACTTCGCTCCCGACGAGGGCCAGCCCGGCCTCGAAGGTCTCGAGGATGATGTAGTCGTGCGAGACGGTCTTGTTGACGGCGACGTTCTTCATGGCGCGGCCGGGCCCCCGGTCGCCGCCGGCGCGATCTCGACCTGCGTGATGCGGCGCTTGACCATCTTCTCGACCGTCAGCCGGAAGCCGCCGAACTCCAGGGAATCCTTCTCGTGCGGCAGGCGCCCGAACTCGTAGAGGAAGAACCCGGCCAGCGTGGTGTAATCCGGCTTCTCGGGGATGCGCAGGGGGACCAGGGCGTTGACGTCCTTGATCGGGGCGGCCCCGGCGACGAGGCAGCGGCCGCCGTCGCGGCGCGAGTACCATTCCTCGGCCTGGCCGTCGTGCTCGTCCTGGATTTCCCCGACGATCTCCTCGATGATGTCCTCGAGCGTCACCAGCCCGTCGACGTTGCCGAACTCGTCGACGACGAGGGCCATGTGGACGGCCTTTTCCTGCATCTGCAGGAGGACCTTTTCGAGCGACGCCAGGTCCGGGACGAATATCGGCTTGCGCATGATCTCTTTGATATCAAACTCTTTATTATTAATCAGATAGCCGGCGATATCCTTGCTGTGGACAATGCCCTCGACGTTGTCGAGGCGGCCCCGGTAGACGGGATAGCGGGAATATCCGCTCGAGCTGAGCGCGGCCAGGATCTCCTCGCGGCCGGCGCCGATCTCGATGGCCTTGATCTCCGGCCGCGGGACCATGACCTCCTTGACCGGGCGCGAGCCGAAGTCGAGCGCGCCGGAAACGATCCGGCGGCGCAGCCCGGAGAGGCCGCGGGCCCCGGCATGGAGGGCGATCCGCGTCTCCTCCTCGTTGAGCTGGACCGCCGCGTAGGCGTCCCGCCGGCGGGAGGAAGGGATGAGCAGCCCGGTCACGAACGAGAGGGCCTTGACGAGCGGATAGAGGACGATCATGAGGCCCCGGACCGGGTAGCCGAGCCGGAGGGCGGTCTTGACCGGGTTCTGGGCGGCGAAGGTCTTGGGAGTGGTCTCGGCGAAGATCAGGATGATCAGGGTCGTGGACACCGTCGCGGCCAGGACCGCGTGGCTCTGATTGGGGATCAAGGTGATGCAGATGGAGGTCGCGATGGCGGACGCGGCCACATTGACGAGCGTGTTCCCGATCAGGATGGTGGCCAGGAACTCGTTCGTCCGGGCCCGCATCCTCCTGACCAGGGCGGCGCGCTTGGAGCCTTCACGCTCCCGGTATTGGAGGGCGAAGGGGTTGGCGGCGATGAACGAGGTCTCGGAGGCGGAAAAGAAAGCGTAAAGGAGAACACACAGGGCAAAGAGGGCTATCCCCGGAAGGACCATGGACGACGGTTATGCGGTGGCGCGGGTCTTGGCGGTCTTGAACGAGCGGGACAGGGTGCCCAGGAGCTTCTCCTCGATCTTGGCGCAGGGGGCGTCGACAGCCTCCGAGATCTCCGAGACGATGAGCTCCTTGGCCTTTTCCATCATCTTCTTCTCCCGGAAGGAGAGGGGCTTCTGGAGGCTCAGGAAATAGAGGCTCTTCAGAACGGTGGCCATGTCGAGGAGCGTTCCCGATTTCATCAGGTTGAGGTGCTCCTTGTAGCGCCCCTTCCAGTCCGTCGTGACGTCGACATCGCCATTCCCCACATACTGGAAGATCTTGCGGATGGACTCTTCCGGCACGGGCCTGCGGATCCCGAGCTCGAGGGCGGTGGCGCTGGGGACCGTGACCAGGGTGTTGTTGCAGATGATCCTCAGGTTATAGACGGTGAACCGTTCGCCGTTATAGGCCTCCTCGTGGATGGCCTCGATGACCCCGAGGCCCTGATTAGGGTAGATGACCTTGTCACCGATTTTCAATGATTTCATGGGTTTCCATTATACCTCAGGAGGGGGCGGCGAGTCAACGCGATCCCTGCGGGCCGGCCTTGACAGGCGGGGGGGCTTCGGGTAACATACTTGCTCCATACAAGTTGGACCATCATGAAGAGAACGTTTCAGCCAAACAACAGAAAACGCAAGAAAGCCCACGGTTTCCGAGTCCGCATGAAGACCAAAGGCGGCCAGGAAGTCATCAAGAGCAGAAGGCGCAAGGGTCGCAAGCGCGTTTCTGTCGGATGAACGAGCGCCTCACGCCTCTCGAGAGAATCCGCAGAAAGAGCGATTTCGCGAGCCTCTACCGGGACGGCAGCCGCTTTCGGGGACGATATTTCACCCTGGTCTTCTCGAGAAATGGACTAGGCCATTCGCGCCTGGCGGTCGTCGCCAGCCGGAAGGTCGGTCCCGCGGTCGTCCGGAACCGGGCCAAGCGCAGGTTCCGCGAGCTTTTCCGGAGGAATAAGGACCTCCTGGGAGAGCCGCTCGATTTGATCGTCATAACCAGGCCCGGGTCGGGCGAGGCCGCCTGGCCCGACCTCCGGGACGCGTACACGTCGTCGCTGACAACGATATTGCGAAAACGGATATCACCGTGAAGGCCGTCGCGCTCGCCCTGATCCGGTTGTACCAGCTCACCCTTTCCCCGCTCCTCGGCACCCGCTGCCGCTACCACCCCACCTGCTCCGTTTACACCCAGGAGGCGATCGTCAAGTACGGGCTCCTCAAGGGCGTTTCCCTGGGGACCCGACGGCTTCTGCGCTGCCATCCTTTTCACGCGGGCGGGATCGATCCCGTGCCCTGAGAGTGAGACACATGGAAAAACGACTCATCCTGGCCATCGTCCTGATCTTTCTGGTCTTGATGGGCCTCCAGTACTTCTTCGTCAGGAGGGCCCCCGTCCCCGTGAGCCCGCCGGCCCCGGCCGCCGCCGCTCCCACGAATCCTGTTCCCGGAACGGCCGGCGCTATCCAGCAGCGGCCCAAAACGGCTCCTGCCGAGGCTAAGCCGGCTCCGGACCAGCCGGCCGCGCCTGTGGACCTTACCGCCGTCGCCGGCCAGGCGGAAAAGGACATCGTCGTCGACACGCCGCTCTACCGGGCCGTCTGGTCGAACAAGGGCGCCGTCCTCAAGAGCTGGAAGCTCAAGAAATATCAGACCGTTTCCGGGACAAGCATCTCCTGGAATAAGCTCCCGAAGTTGATCTGGGCGAAGCTCAAGGGGAAAGGAGCCAGCCCTCAGAAGGAAAGTCTGAAGGAGGACCTCGAGCTCGTTCCCACCCTGGCGGGCGAGATCGGCCGCTACCCGTTCTCCCTCGGGCTCGAGGATGCCGCCCTTATGGCGTCTCTCAACGGGGCCCTCTTCGAGGCCTCGGGAGCCGGGCTCGACCTCGTCGAGGGGGCCCAGGGCGAGGTGCGCTTCGTCTACTCCGACGGCGCCACGGTCCGGGCCGAGAAGACCTTCTCTTTCACCGGCGGATCCTATGCGCTGAAGACCGACGTCAAGATCTGGAAGAACGGCCAGCCGGTCACGGCGTCCTTTCTCTGGGGCCCGGGTCTCGGCAATATCGCCCCCGAGGAGACCAAGCAGAGCTTCAGCGCCAGCCGCGGCTCGGCCGTTTACACGGGCGGCAAGGTCATTCGCATGAACGAGGCGAAGTACAAGGCCGGGGCGAACGCGTACAACTTCGTCGATTGGGCCGCTTACGAGGAGAACTACTTCGTCGCTCTCTTCCTCATGCCGCCGCAGAGGGGGCAGGCGGCCTTCCTCCGCGAAAGCGGCGAGGTCGCCGGAGGCGAGGTGCAGGCCCATTTCGTTTATGCGACGGGGCCGACCGAGGCTTACATCGGGCCCAAAGACGTCGACATCCTCAAGGCCTATGGACACGACGCGAAAAAGGTCATCAGCTTCGGATTCTTCGGCAGCATCGCGGAACTCCTTCTGGCCGTCGTGAAGTTCTGCCACAAGCTCGTCCCGAACTGGGGCGTGGCCATCATCCTCCTGACCCTCTTCATCAAGATCATCTTCTTCCCGCTGACCTACAGCTCGACGAAGTCCATGGCCAAGATGGCCGACCTGGCGCCGAAGATCAAGGCCCTGAATGCCAAGTACAAAAAAGCCAAGACCGATATAGATCAGAGGCGCCAGAAGCAGGAAGAGATGATGAAGATCTACAAGGAGAACGGCGTCAACCCGGCCGGGGGATGCCTGCCGCTGCTCATCCAGCTGCCGGTGTTCTGGGGGGTCTTCCGCATGCTCGTCGTGGCCGTCGAGTTCCGCCACGCGCCCTTCGCGCTCTGGATCACGGACCTGTCGGTGAGGGATCCCCTCTACGTCACGCCCGTGCTCATGGGCATCACCCAGTTCATCTCCCAGAAGATGACGCCGACCTCGGCCGACCCGTCCCAGGCCAAGATGATGCTCATCATGCCGTTCGTAATGACCATATTTTTCATCAACTTCCAGAGCGGCCTGGTCCTCTACTGGCTGACCACGAACGTCCTCCAGATCGGCCAGCAGGCCCTGATGAACCACCTGATGCACCGGCATCCCACCACCGGCAAAGCGAGATCATGATGGATAACGATACGAAGATCGAGAACGGACAGCCAAGCGGGCAGACGGACGAGCCCGCCAACGGCCGGCCGGCCGTACCGCCGGCCGACGAGCGGCCGGAGTACAGCGGCCGCAATCTGGAGGAGGCCATCAGCCTGGCCGAGCACCGGTTGAAGCTGCCGCGGGAGAAGTTCGACTACGAGATCGTCACGGAGAAGACGAGGCTCTTCGGATTGAAGGGCAAGGAGATCGTCATCCGGGCCTGGGCCAAGGACGAGCGCGCCGACAACGCGGTCGAGCGCTTCCTGGCCGAGCTCATGACGGTCTTCCCGCTCGAGCTCACGTACCAGGTCAAGAAGCGCGCCGACATCATCTTCGTCATCTTCGACGGCCAGGACAAGTCCGTGCTCCTGCGCAACGACGGCTCGCTGCTGCTGGCGATCCAGCACGTGCTGAACAAGGTCTCGCCGGTCAAGGTCCAGGTGGACTGCGAGTTCTACCGGAAGCGGAAAGAGAAGAAGCTCCGGGAGTACGCCCAGCGCATCGCGCGCCAGGTGTCGGAATCGGGACGCGAAGAGGTCCTGGAGCTCATGAATCCGTACGAGCGGCGCATCGTCCACATCGTCGCCAACGAGACCAACGGCGTCACCAGCGAGAGCCTCGGCGAGGGCTTCCTCAAGAAGGTCAAGATTTTCAAGGCCCCGCGCTGAGGCCTCTTCCGCAAAGGAACATTCCCCGCGGGGGTGGGGCCTCTTCCCGATCGGCACAATGCCGATAGTCGCCCGGAATATCGCTCACCGTCTTTCGCTCGGAGTATTCCCTCCGTCAGCCGCTCGCCGGCCCGGCGCGCCGGCTCGCTTCGTACCCGGGCTTCGCTCTCCTCTCCCTTCGGTCGAGGATCCGTGCCCGCTCCGCCCTCCCACGGCTTCCTCCGGGAACACTCCTGCGCGCGGTGATCGACATTCCGGGCCTTTGCATGCTGACTCGAGGGCACTAGTGCGGGCCTGAGATCCAGGGCTGGCGACGCAACGGCGTGGTGGGCCCCCACGCCTCGCGTCATCTCTCCTCGCCTCCTCACCGAACGCCGGTCCCAATTTTTCCGCCCCGTTTGACAGAGCGAAGCGCGGCTGACGGAAGTAATACCCCGAGCGGAAAACGGTGAACGGTATTCCCGGCGACCTTGAATCCGGCGACTTTGAGCGCTTGCCTTCGAGTGAAGCGTCACCTAGAATGGGGATTCGGACAGGAACGAGGACGTGCTCGAAGATACCATCATTGCGATCGCGACGCCGCCGGGATTCGGCGGGCTGGGCATCGTGCGCCTCAGCGGCCGGAAGGCCCTGCCGATCGCCAGGCGGATCTTCGATCCGGCGGGCCGCAGCAAAGGGCCGTTCCCGGTCAGCCGGCCGGTCTTCGGGACGATCCGCGACCCCGAACGCGGGGGGGCTCTCGACGAGGCCTTCCTGACCTATTTCAAGGCGCCGCGGTCCTATACCCGGGAGGATGTGGTCGAGCTGAGCGCGCACGGCAGTCCGGCGGTTCTCGAGGGCATTCTGAGGCTTGGAACCCGGGCCGGGGCCCGGCTGGCCCGCCCGGGCGAGTTCACGCTCCGCGCCTATCTCAACGGCCGCCTGGATATCCTGCAGGCCCAGGCTGTCAACGACCTCATCCGGTCCGTTTCCCTGCCCCAGGCCCAGGTCGCGTCGCGCCAGCTCGGCGGAAGCCTGTCCCGGCTGATCAAGAAGCTTCGGGCCCGGCTGATCGTTCTGCTCTCGCGCGTCGAGGCCGGGCTGGAATTCCCCGAGGAGAACCTTCGTCCCGGCGCCGCGGCGGACAGAAAAACCCTGGACCGCCTCATCGGTGACGTCCGGCGTCTGGTCGCCAGCCACGAGACAGGCCGGGCCCTCGCCGAAGGCGTCACTCTGGCCATCGTCGGCCGGACCAACGTCGGCAAGTCCACCCTGTTCAACGCGCTTCTCGAGCAGGACAGGGCCATAGTCACCCCTTTCCCGGGGACGACCCGGGATTTTCTCCGAGAAGAGCTGGTCATCGACGGC
>Ga0316601_100000704_pt1 | contig 15212 bp, 13 predicted proteins | sample OWC_soil_day5_no_FD_207663 | JGI IMG/M metagenome (GOLD analysis project Ga0316601, IMG submission 207663) | Wetland soil microbial communities from Old Woman Creek delta, Ohio, United States - OWC_soil_day5_noCT | ecosystem: Environmental > Terrestrial > Soil > Wetlands | place: USA: Ohio... | reverse complement strand
CAAGGCGCTCCCCGAATCGGATCGGCCGCCCACGTTCGCGGGCGCGGTCGGCGATCAGTTCTCGATCGAGGTGCGCACGAGCCGCTCCGTGGTCTCGCTCGGCGAGCCCGTCGAGCTCGACGTCAAGGTCAAGAGCAACCAGCTGCTCGACACCCTGTCGCTCGGCAAGCTCGACGGCGAGGGCCGCCTGCCGAAGGACCGGTTCACCGTGCCGGCGGAGCCGCCGACCGGCGAGCTGTCGGACGAGGGCAAGACCAAGACGTTCAAGATCACGGCGCAGGTCACCGGGCCGACGACCGAGATCCCCGCCCTCGCCTTCTCGTACTTCGATCCGACGAAGAGCACGTACCAGACGATCCACTCCGAGCCGATCGCGCTGTCGGTCAAGGGCGGCACCTTCGTCGGTGCCGGCGACGTGGTGTCGGCCGCGCCCAGCAAGCGCACGCAGACCACGGCGCCGACCGACGACGCGAGTGCGCTCGTCAACGCCGACCTGGCGCTCTCGGGCCTCTCGGCCGTCGACAACCGACCGCTCGGCGGGACGTTCCTGTGGGTCCTCGTCGGACTCCTCTACGCGATCCCGCTCGCGATGCTCCTCGCGCGCAGCTACCAGCTGCGCACCCGGGGCCAGCGCGAGGAGGCCGCCGAGGTTCGCGCCGCGCGCAAGCGGGTCGAGGTGCTCCTCGACAAGGCCGCGACGGCGCCCGCGCGCGAGGTCGCCGGCGCGCTCGGCGGCGCCCTCCGCGATCTCGCCCGCGTGCTCGGCGTGACGCTCGCTGCATCCGGATCCGACGGCGAGCTGTTCGCGAAGCTCGAGACGGAGAGCTTCGCTCCGAGCGCGGCCTCGACGCCGCTGTCGAGCGATGTGCGCTCCGACGCCGCGGGCCTGCTCCGGCGCTGGCTCGGCGAAGCGCGCCGCGGCGGTGCTTCGAACAAGGCCTCCGCGGTCGCGGTGGTGCTCGTGCTGCTCGCCGCTCCCCGCGTGGAGGCGGGTCCGCTCCAGGACGGCCGCGCCGCGTACCAGCAGGCGATGGAGATGAGCACCGACGCCACCGCGCGCAAGGCCGCGTTCGCGCGCGCCGCGATCGCGCTCGGTGATGCCGCGCGCGACCTGCCGGATCGCCCCGAGCTCCTCACCGACTGGGGCAACGCGGCGCTCGGTGCCGGTGACGTCGCGACCGCGACCCTCGCCTATCGCCGCGCGCTCACCCTCGACGGGAGCAACGCGCGCGCCCGCCACAACCTCGCGTGGCTGCGCAGCAGGCAGTCCGATGCGTTTCGTCCCGCCGCGATCGGCGCCACCGATACGCTGCTGTTCTTCCACAGCTGGCCGCGCGCACGGAAGCTGATCGTCGGCGCCGCGGCGTTCGCGATCGCGGTCCTGCTCGTGGTCCCGTGGGCAGGCCGCCGGCGGCGCGGGTTGACCGGGATCGCGGTGCTGCCGTTCGTCGTGTGGCTCGCGATGATCGCGTCGGTCGTGCTCGAGACGGATCACGGCGACGACGGCGTCGTGATGGACGACGTCGTGATGCGCGCCGCCGACAGCGCCGGGGCTCCCGCCGCGCTGAGCCAGCCGCTGCCGCGCGGGATCGAGGTCACGGTGCTCGAGCGTCGCGATGCCTGGACGCGGATCCGGATCGCGAACGGTACGTCGGGGTGGGTCCCCGGTGGCGCGGTCGAGCGCGTCGCGCGCTGAGCCGCCACCCGACCTGACCAGGACGTGAAACCATGGGGCCGTGCTGCGGCTGGCCTTGGTCCTCGCTCTCCTCGCGCTCGGCGCGTGCCCGCCGCCCGCGCCGCCCGTCGGGCCGACCGCTCCGAGCGGGGAGCTCACCCTGCCGCCGGGACCGCCCGGCGCTCCACGGATCTCGTGGAGCCGGGTGACGACGGCCGCGGAGCTCCCCGCCGCGCCCGCGTCGGGGACGTTTCGCATCCACCTGATCGATGTCGGCACCGGCCTGGCGATCCTCGTCCAGGGCGCCGACTTCGCGATGCTGTTCGATGGTGGCACCAACGACCCCGTCGAGCGGCCGCTGCGCGTCGTCGCCTACCTGGCGGCGGTGCTCGGACCGTCGGGCGACGAGCTGTGCGTCGAGCCGGGTGCGGAGAAGCCGAGCGAGCGACGGAAGCTCGATCATGTCGTGCTGTCTCACCCGCACCTCGATCACGGCTCTGCGCTCGACCTCGTCCTCCACTGCTACGACGTCACGCACGTCTGGGACTCGGGCCGGATCAACCCGACCGTGTTCTACGGCGACTTCCTCGACGCCGTCGCGAACAGCACGGCGAGCTACCACACCGCAGCGTCGGTACCGGAGACGCACGACGTGACCGTCAAGGACCGCACGTTCACGATCCCCCGCTGGCAGCGGTTCAGCGAGGGCGACGTGCAGCCGCTCGGCGAGCGCGCGAAGTTCACGATCCTCCACGCCGAGGCGAAGTCGAGCAGCAGCCCGAACGACAACTCGATCGTCCTCGCCGTCGAGCTCGCCGGTGCGCGGATGCTCCTCGTCGGCGATGCAGAGTCGGGACCGCGCAAGGATCCGAGCTATCCGGTGGGCGACATCGAGGAGTTTCTGATCGAGCAACACAAGGACGCGATCCGGTCCGACATCCTGCAGGTCGGCCACCACGGCTCGAAGACGTCGAGCCGGCGCGACTTCCTCGAGGCGGTGAAGCCGAGCCTCGCGCTGGTGTCGACCGGTCCGAAGAAGTACGGCACCGTGACGCTCCCCGACGTCGAGGTCCTCGACGAGCTGAAGCGCGTCGGCGCGCTGATCCTGCGCACCGACGAGCGCGATGCCGCCTGCCCGGTCACGGGCCGGATCGGCGGGGACAAGGGCCCCGGCGGTTGCGACTCCTGGGTCATCACGATCGGTCCGTGATAGATCTCCCGCGATGACGCGCCGCCTGTATCACGACGATGCGACCACCCGCCGGTTCGACGCAGTCGTCGCCGCGATCACGACGTGGAAGGATCAGCCCGCGATCGTCCTCGATCGCACCGCGTTCTATCCCGAGGCCGGCGGTCAGCTCGGTGATCGCGGCGTGCTCGGCGGCGCGACCGTCGTCGATACCCAGGAGACCGACGACGGCGTGATCGTCCACGTGATCACCGGCCTTGCGCCCGCGGTCGGCGCGCAGGTCACTGGCGAGCTCGACTGGGCGCGCCGCCGGCAGCACATGGCGCAGCACACCGCGCAGCACCTGCTCTCGGGCGCCCTCCTCGATCGCGCCGCTGCGCCGACGTCCTCGGCGCGGCTCGGCGAGACCGCGCTGACGATCGATGTCGCCCGCGACCGGATCCCCGAGGCGGAGCTCGCCGCCGCCGAGGACCTCGCCAACGATCTGATCGACGACGATCTCGTGATCCGCGCCTGGTTTCCGGAGCCCGACGAGCTCGCGGCCCTGAAGCTGCGCCGCGATCCCAAGGTCGATGCCAACATTCGCGTGATCGCGATCGGTGACTTCGACTACTCGCCTTGCGGCGGCACGCACTGCGCGCGGACCTCGCAGCTCGCCGCGATCCGGATCGCCGGCGCCGAGCGCTACAAGGGCATGACCCGGGTGACGTTCACCGCGGCACGCCGCGCGCGCGCCGAGCTGTTCGCGCGCGACGCGGTGCTGCGCACCCTCGCGACCCGGTTCTCGTGCGGACCGGCCGAGGTCCCCGCGGCGATCGACAAGATCGCGCGCGATGCCGAGGCCGCGGGCACCGAGCTCACGGCGCTGCGCGGGCGGCTCGCCTCGTTGATCGCCGCGTCGTTCCCGGGGACCGGGCCCGTGGTCGCGGTGGTCCCCGCCGAGGCGGAGGTCCTGCGCAGCGTCGCGGCCAAGCTGGTCACCGCCGGCCGCGATGCGATCCTGTGCGCGCCCGAGGACGCCGGGGCGACGGTGGTCTTGTTCCGCGCCCAGGGCTCGACCCTGGATTGTGGCGCGTTGTGGAAGGCCCTGGCCGCCCGGGTCGGCGGACGCGGCGGTGGGCGGGCCGATCGGGCCGAGGGCCGGCTGACCGCGGCGATCCCGGACTGGACGACGTTGATCGCCGAGCTGTCGCCCTGAGCCTCAGCTCGTCTTGAACGTCACGGACACCTGCTTCTCGTCCTTGTCCTTCGGGAACGTGGTCGCGGACAGCACGTTCTTGATGCAGGTGCCGAGCGGCGTGCTGTTGAGGCCCGCGGGCTCGAGGGAGATCGTCTTCGCCCGGCCGTCGGTCGACACCACGATCACGACCTTGACGCCCGCTGGCGGCGCGCCGTGCTCCTGGGCGCACTTGTTGATCCCGGGCCGGTGGGCCTGCAGCGCGGCCGTGTACGGGTTGCCGCGCGGCGGCGTCGGCTTGACCACGGGCTTGTCGGGCTTGACCGTTCCCTTGTCGAGCACCGGCGTCTCGGCCGCGCTGCCGGAGCCCAACGCGACGGGCGTGGGCACCACGGGCACCTCGTCCGAGCCGTCGTTCGCCGAGGACGACGTGATGTTGACGACCGCGGGCGCCTGCTGCTGCTGCATCTGCTTCCAGACCAGGAACAGCGCGCCACCGGCGACTCCCACCATCGCGATCGCGAGCAGCGGCCACACGATGCTGCGCGACTTCGCCGGCAGCATCTGAGCCTGCGGCATTGCGGGCAGCGGCTGGATCGCGACGCCGCTCGTGCTCGTCTCGTTGCCGAACGGCGGCGGTGTGACCTGACCGGTGTGACCGGAGAACTCCTTGCCGTCCTGGGGCGGGCGGGTCGCGCGGAACGCGACCGGGGTCTCGGTGACGGTCGAGTCGACCGCCGGAAACTCGTCGTCGTCGTCGTCCTCGTCGATCTGCGTGGCCGGGCCGTCGTCGTGCGCGATCAGCGGCATCGTCGAGCGCACGCCGGAGCTCGTGCGCGCGACCGCGGTCTGCACCTGGTAGCTGCGCTTCTGGATGTCGTCCGCGAACTCCTTGCGGATGAAGTCGCTGATCTCACCCTGCGACCACGGCCGACCGAGGGGCCCCAGCGCGTCGAGCACCGCGGTCCCGTACTGGCGCGCGGTCTCGAACCGATTGTTCGGGTCGCGATCGAGCGCCCGCGCGAGCACCTCCGCGAGTGCATCAGGCACGTCGGGGCGATAGCGCCGCACGTCGGGGATCGGCTGCTCCATCACGGCGCGGAACGTCAGGTAGTCGGTCTTGCGCTGGAACAGGCGGCGCAGCGCGATCATCTCGTACGAGACGACGCCGAGCGCGAACACGTCGGCGCGGCGATCGAGCCCGGCGCCGCGCAGCTGCTCTGGCGCCATGTACGCGTACTTGCCCTTGACCGTGCCGGTCTGGGTGTTCGACGACGCGTCCTTGACCTTCGCGATCCCGAAGTCGAGGACCTTCGCGACCCCTGCTTCGGTGATGAAGATGTTCGACGGCGTGACGTCGCGGTGGACGATGCCGAGGTTCTCGCCGGTGCGCGGCTCCTTGAGCTCGTGCGCGAAGTGGAGCGCGTCGGTCGCCTGCTGGATCACGCCGGCGACGAGGCTGAAGTCGAGCGGGCTGCCCTCCTTCGAGGCCTTGCGCAACAGCGGGAGCAGCGTGATGCCGTCGAGGTACTCCATCACGATGTAGAGCTGGCCGTCAGTCTCGCCGAGCTCGTAGACCTGACAGATATTCGCGTGCGACAGCCGCGAGGCGAGGCGCGCCTCGGCGATCAGCATCTGGCGGAACCGCTGATCGTCCGCGAGGTGCGGGAGGATCCGTTTGACGACGAACAGCTTCTCGAACCCGGCCGCACCTTCGAGGCGGGCGAGGAAGATCTCGCCCATGCCGCCGGTCGCGAGCCGCGCGAGCAGCTCGTAGCGACCGAGCCGTGTCGGCGCCTGGACCCCCGGAATGCCCATTCGAACCAAATTCTAGCAGAGCCACGACCTTCGTACGCCGCCTACATCGCCCTACTGATCCGCGCGGTATACAGCCGCATGCGCTTCGAGCTGCACTGTCACTCCACGTGCTCCGACGGCACCGAGGCCCCCGCCCAGGTCGCCGCCCGGGCCGCCGAGCGCAACGTCGAGATCTTCGCGCTGACCGATCACGACACCTGCGCGGGATCGGCCGTCGACGTCGCAGGCGGGCGGACGATCCGCGCCGTGGAGATGTCGTGCGACGACGCGGGCCGGACGGTCCATGTCCTCGCCTACGATCGCGGCGGAGCGTGGCACCTGCTCGAGGATCGGCTCGCGGCGGTGCGGACGGCGCGGACGAACCGGCTGCGCGTGATGGCAGCGCGGCTGCTGCAACGTGGGATCGCGATCGACATCGACGCGCTGCTCGCGCAGGCCGGTCACCGCGCGGTCGGGCGCCCCGATCTCGCGCGCGCGATGCTCGCCGCGGGCGTCGTGACCTCGATGAAGGACGCGTTCGCGCGCCACCTCTACGACGGCGGGCCAGTCGACGTCCCGCACTCCGCGCTCCCGATCCACGAGGCCCTCGAGCTCGGTCGCGCGGCCAACGCCGCGATGGCGCTCGCGCACCCGCACCTCTACGATCACCGGAGCGTGCAGCTCGTGCGAACGCACCGCACCGACGGACTCACCGGGATCGAAGCGTTCAATGGCGCCTACGATCCGCGCGAGCGCTCGCGATGGACCAAGCTCGCCGACGACGTCGGCCTGGTGTGTACCGGCGGCTCGGACTGGCACGGCCCGGAGGAGGCGACGAGCCTGCCCGGCGTCGATCTGCCGCCCGACCGCAGCGACGCGCTCGTCGCCTGGCTCGCGGGCTAGCGTGTGTGCTTGCGGGCGCGAGGCCGGGGCTTGGTCCGGGTCTTCGCCTTGGCCTTCTTCGCCCTCACCTGGGCCTTCGACCGCGTGATCGCGGTCCCCTTCGCCCTGGGCTTGCTCGCCGTCGTCGCGTGCAGGACCGAGGGTGCCTTCGGCGGGGCTGCGGGCGGCTCGACGTGGCCGAGCTCGACGATCCGCACGTACTCGTCCTCGCGCACGGGCTGCACGCTGAGGCGCATGCCGCGCCGCAGGACCATCATGTCGGCGAGCGCGGGCTCCGAGCGCAATCGATCCATCGCGACGAAGTACGGGAACGTCTCGACGTACTCGACATCGACGCAGTCCCACACCGGCGTCTCGCGCGTCGCTTTCGGGTCGTAGTACGGGCTGTCCGGATCGAACTGCGTCTCGTCGACGACGCCGACCCGCACGACCTTCGCGAGCCCTGCGACACCCGGAGGATCGACGCTCGAGTGATGGAACAGGACCTGATCGCCGACGGCCATCGCACGCATGTGATTGCGTGCGAAGTAGCTGCGGACGCCGCTCCACGGCTCGATCTTCACGCGCTCCAGATCGGAGATCGAGAACGTCTCGGGCTCGGACTTCATGAGCCACTGCTTCGGCATGGCGCGACCATACGGCATCGCGCGCGACCGCGCTCTAGCTCCCGATCGGAACGCCGACCTCGAGCGTGTGCAGCGGGATGTCCGCCGACGCCGCGCGGACCTCGTCGGCGAAGCCGGTCAGGTTGACGTTGAACGAGAACTTCGTCGGCCCGCCGAGCGGGCGGAAGAAGTCGTCGTAGTGGGTCGGGATGATCATCTTCGGATCGAGCGCGCGCACGATCCGCTCGACGTAGCGCGGCGTGAACCGCCGCCCCGACGCGCCGCACAGGAACAGATCGACGCCGCGATCCTTGATCTCGTCCTCGAGGAGATCCGCCGATCCCTGGTGGTAGATCCGCAGGCCGGCGACCTCGACGAACACGCCCCAGACCTGCCCGCAGCGGTACGCCTGCGGCGTCAGCTCGTCGAGGTGCTCGCACGTCAGCTCGCCCGAGTACGGGATCCCCAGCCCGAGCTGGAGCTTCGAGTGAACGCTCGGTACGAAGTGGAACCGGAACGGCCCGACCTCGTAGTCGCGGTGCGCTTCGACGACGACCGTGCGCTCCGCCATCGCGTGCAGCCCCATCAGGTGCTCGAGCGACGCGGAGCCATAGACGGGGCAGCCGAACCGCCGCGCGATCGCCGGGACGTCGAGCGCGTGATCGAAGTGCGTGTGCCCGACGAGCACCGCATCCGCGCGATCGATCCACGTGGCGACCGCGTCGTCTGACGGCGGGACGACGCGGCGCCGGACGAGCTCCCCGAGCCGGAGGCGCGTGACGTACGGATCGATCCACACGACGGTGTCCTGATAGGCGAGGCGAAACCCCGCGGTGCCGAACCAGGTCAGCGACAGCCCGCGCGGGAGGATCGTCCCCGGCGACGTCCACGCCAGCTGCCGAGCGGTCAGCTGATCGCTCGTGTGCTGGCGGCGCGCGGTGGCCAGGTACGCGAGACCCGCGCCGATGTGTCCGAGCGGTCCGAGCACGCGGCTCACTTTACCCCGCTCCCGGCTCCCGCGCGCCGCGGCAGGGCGCTACAACAGCGCCTATGGCATTCACACTCCCCGCGCTGCCCTGGGCCAACGATGCGCTCTCGCCGACGATCTCGGCGGAGACCATCGAGTACCACTACGGCAAGCACCACAAGACGTACGTCGACAACCTCAACAAGTTCGCCCCCGGAACCAAGTACGAGACCATGTCGCTCGAGGAGGTCATCAAAGCCTCGCACGCAGCGGGTGACAAGAAGATCTTCAACAACGCGGCGCAGGTCTGGAACCACACGTTCTTCTGGAACGGCATGGCGCCGAAGGCCGGCGGCAACCCGACCGGCGCGATCGCGGCCGCGATCGACAAGGCGTTCGGCAGCTTCGCCGACTTCAAGACCAAGTTCTCCGAGGCCTCGATCGGTCAGTTCGGCTCGGGCTGGGGCTGGCTCGTCAAGACGGCGGACGGTGGGCTCGCGATCGAGACCACCGGGAACGCGGACACGCCGTTCGCGACCGGCAAGACCTGCATCCTGACGCTCGACGTCTGGGAGCACGCCTACTACATCGACTACCGCAACGCGCGCGCGAAGTTCGTCGAGGCCTGGTGGACGCTGGTCAACTGGGATTTCGCGAACAAGAACTTCGCCTGATCTCAACGCTGTTATCGTGGTCGTCATGGTGGACGACCGCGACCAGCACACCGAGCTAGCGACGATCGACGGACGCCCGACGGCGTCCGACGGTGGCGCGGGCTCCGCGGATCGCGGCGTCAAGAAGACGGCCGGCGACCGCTATCGCATCATCAACCGCCTCGGCAAGGGCGGGATGGGCGAGGTGATGCAGGTCCGCGACGAGGTCATCGGTCGCGAGGTCGCACTCAAGCGGATCCGCAAGGTCGAGCCGAGCGACCGCGTGATGCAGCGATTCCTCCGCGAGGCCTCGATCCAGGGTCGGCTCGAGCATCCCGCGATCGTCCCGCTCTACGACATCGGGCGCGATCCGGCGGGACTGCCCTTCTTCACGATGAAGAAGCTCACCGGCACCACGCTGTCGAAGATCCTCGCGAACGACCGCGCCGAGTTCACGCTCCAGCGCCTGCTCCGCGCGTTCGCCGAGGTCTGCCTCGCCGTCGAGTTCGCGCACGTACGCGGGATCGTCCATCGCGATCTCAAGCCCGACAACATCGTGCTCGGCGACTTCGGCGAGGTCTACGTGCTCGACTGGGGCGTCGCGAAGGTGATCGGCGAGTCCGATGCCGAGTTCGCCGACGTCAGCAGTGGCTCGTCAGATGACAACGAGCACGCCACGGTGCCGGGCACCGCGGTCGGCACGCCGGGCTTCATGCCGCCGGAGCAGGTCCGGGGCGACGTCGATGTCGATGCCCGCGCCGATGTCTACGCGCTCGGCTGCCTGCTGTTCCAGATCCTCGCAGGCTCGATGCTCCATCCGCCCGGCAAGGCCGGGCTCGCGAGCGCGGAGGCGGGGATCGATGCACGCCCATCGCTGCGCGCGCCGAACCGCGCGATCCCACCGGAGCTCGACGAGCTGTGCGTCCACGCGACCCACATCGCGCGCGACAGGAGGGTCCAGACCGCGCGCGAGCTCGGCGATCGCGTGCAGAGCTTCCTCGACGGCGATCGCGACCTCGCGCTGCGGCAGAAGCTCGCGACCGATCACCTCGCGAGGGCGCAGGCCGCGTTCGCCGCCGGCGACGATCGACGCGCCATCGCGATGCGCGAGGCATCGAGTGCGATCGCCCTCGATCCGAAGCTGACCGCCGCCGCCGAGCTCCTCGGCCGGCTGATGCTCGAGCCGCCGAGCACGATGCCGCGCGAGGTCGAGGACTCGATGCTCGAGGACGACGTCGCGACCTTGCGCGGCAACGCGCGCATCGGGGTCTACTCCTACATCGTCTTCCTCGCGTTCATGCCGTTCGTGTGGTGGATCGCCCCCGCGGGCTCGCCCTACGTCCTCGCTCTCTCCCTCCTCGTGCTCGTCAACATGGGCGTGTGCTGGTGGGGCTCTCGGGTCAACCCGATCGGCAGAGAGGGCGTGATCGCGGTGACCAACGCGCTGCTGCTCGTGGTCGTGTCACGGATGTACACGCCGTTCCTGATCGCGCCGGGTCTCGCCGCGATGTCCGCGATGGCGATCATGTACACGCCGACGCGCTCGCGATTGACCTCGATCGCCGGCATGGTCGCGCTCCCATTCCTCGCGGTCATCGCCCCCTGGCTCCTCGAGCGCTTCGACGTCATCTCCGTCACCACCACCGTCGACGAGCGCGGCATCCTGCTCGACGCGGCCGCGATCGCCGGCGATCAGTCCAGCACCCTCGCCGTCTCTGCCCTCTACGTCCTCGCCCTGATCGCTGCCGCTGCCGGCATGGCCAATCGCATGCGCACCCGCGAGCGCGCCGCCAAGCGCCACCTCCAGCTCCAGGCCTGGCAGCTCCGCCAGCTCGTGCCCTAGGTCCCTAGTTCCGGAGGAGTGCGCGCGCGGCGTTGACGCGGGGGAGGAGGTGGGCGGTGGCCCACGCGCGGACGGGTGCGTAGACGGGGCGCGGGCTGGGTAAGCGTCGGGGCAGCCGCGTGATCAGGGCGAGGACGACGGTGGTGAGCAGGGCCTGCTGCGCGCGGCCGGTGACGACGGGGTTCGCGTTCGAGGTGGGGGCCGGCGGAGCGAGGGCCGCGCGGACCGCGCGCAGGAGCGAGGGTGCGGTCGTCGGGAGGGCGCCGGGTGCGGGGAGCGCGCGGTTCGCGTCGCGCATCGCGAGCTCGGCCTGGGCCTGCGCGAGCTGGACGGGGGTGGCGCGGCCGACGGCGCGGGCGAGCTGCTCGGCGGCGGCGACGACGTCCTCGGCTGGATCGAGCGGTGAGCCGGCCCGTACCCCGCAGCGCGGGCACGCCACCTGGGTCGCGACGTTGTAGGCGCACTGGCAGGTCGGGCAGTGGAGGTAGCTCATCTTCGATCGAGCCTCGCGGGCGCCCGGCGCACGGGCAAGTTTTCTTGCCGTCGCCGCAGGGATGCGAGGCGTCTATCCGGGGCGACGACGATCCCGGAAGTCTCGCAAGGGGGTCGCGGGGTTACCGCTGGAGCGCGGCTTGCTCGGGGAGACTGCGTGCGCCTGCGCTACCTGCTCGCTCTCGCCTTCGGCTTTCGCCTGCTGGTCGGGTGCAGCCGCACCCCCGAGCCGCGTCCGCCGATCGCCACGACCTGCACCGCGAACCGGATCGCGCACCCGTGATCCTGCTCAGGAGCGCAGCTGCGGAAACTCGACGCGCTGGATCGTCCCGAGCTCGGGGCATACGAGCAGCACGCCATCGACGTCGAACGCGACGTGATATTCGAGCAGCTGCCGCCGGGTCGCGGCCGTCGACAGGAGCGGCGCCTCGTCGCCGGTCTTGACCTCCGCGACGAACATCTCGCCGCCCGCCTCGACCAGGTAGTCAGCGCGCAGCTCGGTCTCGAAGGGCTCTCCATCGACGAGCGGTGACCACCACGTCCGCGCCTGGCGGGCGACGATCGTGTAGCCCGCCAGGCGCAGCATCGCGGCGGCGCCGTCCTCCCCCGCCCCTGCCCGCTCGGCGCGGACCCGCGCGCGCCACGATCCGCGCCACGCGCGCAACATGCGCCCGATCACCAGCGCGACGAGCGCACCCGCGAGGACGGCGACGGCGACCAGCCAGATCGGGAGATCATCCACTCGGCGTGCAGCATGGCGGATCCGTCTGACGTCGCCGTCAGCCCGCCCGCTCGCGCTCGACGACCTAGCGCGTCCGCCGCTGCTTCATGGTCGGCGAGGTCGTGTCGCCCGGCAGCTCGCCCAGCTTCGCCTTGATGACGGTCTTGCCCGCGGTCCGGCGCACGACCTCGAGATCGACCGTCGTGCCGGGCCTGATCATCGCGATCGTGTTGCGCAGCACGTCGCTCGTGCGCACCTCGGTGCCGTTGATCGCGGTGATGACGTCGCCTTCGACGAGGCCCGCTTTGTCGGCGGGGCCCTCGTCCTGGACCCCGGCGACCACGGCACCGCGCGCGGCGCCCAGCTTCTGATCCGCGGCCAGCGCCTTGGTCACCGTCACGATGTTCACGCCGAGGTACCCGCGCGCGACCTTGCCGTCCTTGATCAGCATGTCCATGATCGGCCGCGCCATGTTCGTCGGGATCGCGAACCCGATCCCGGCGTAGCCGCGGTTCGGCGACGCGATGGCGGTGTTGATCCCGACGAGCTCGCCGCGCAGGTTGACCAGCGCGCCACCCGAGTTGCCGGGATTGATCGCCGCATCGGTCTGGATGAAGTCCTCGTACTCCTCGATCCCCATGCCGCCGCGGCCCTTCGCCGACACGATGCCCATGGTGACGCTCTTGCCGACGCCGAACGGATCGCCGACGGCGAGCACGACCTCTCCGAGCCGCAGCGCGGTCGAGTCACCGAACACGAGCGGCCGCAGCACCGGGACCTTGCCCTCGAGCTGGAGCACCGCGAGATCCGCCTTCGGATCGGTGCCGATGACCTTGGCGTCGAAGTCACTGCCGTCGTGCAGCGTCACCGTGATCTGCGACGCACCCTTCACGACGTGCGCGTTCGTCAGGATCCGGCCGCCGGCGGTGACGATCACCCCCGAGCCCTTTGACATCTGCTTGCGCGCCGTTGGCTCCATCCCGTAGTACGGCGAGCTCGGATCGGTGAAGAACGGATCCCACGCGGCCGGCCCCGTGGTCGCGGCTTGCGTCGAGATGTTGACGACGCTGTCGACGACACGCTCGGCGACATCGGGGATCGACGTATCGGTGAGGTTCGGACCGGCGTACGCCGCGGTCGGTGGCTGGAACGCGGCGCCGACCCCGACGAGGCCGACGACCGCAACAGCGGCAAACAGATTGCGAAGCGGGGTCATGGATCGGTAGCTCCTCCGATGGTTACGAACCTTGGACCGGTCAACGGGTTGCCTGTATTCCGGGCCCAAACGACCTGATCGGGCAGGCTTTGGGAGGTGTTAGTTTGCCGCCGTGTCCCAGGTCGCATGCATCGGCTGCAACTCCATGATCGATCTCGCGAAGGCCGATCTGACCGGGCGCGGCTATCGGTGCAGCGCCTGCTCGCTCAAGGCGAGCCTCGCCGCGGATGCCGGCAGGAACGACGTCCGAGATCATCTGACCGAGGACGAACGGCGAGCGCGCCACGCCGACGCCCGCAAGCGGATGTCCGCGGGCGCCTGGATCGTGGGGGGCGGCGTCCTCGTCACCATGGGCTTCGGCGCGCTGTTCGGCTTCCCGGTCGTGTTCCTCGGGCTCGGGACGATCTCGCACGGCTACCTCACGCGGCGCGAGATGCACGGCGAACGCACGCGCTGAGCGTTCAGTTGATCAGGCCGCCGGGGTGGCCGACCGGCATGACGTCGAGGATGACCTCGATCGTCGGGTCGCCATGGAACGCCTCGCCATCGATCAGCGGCTTGCCCTCGGCCGCCCACTGATCCTGGAGCTCGATCTGCGCGTGGGTGTCATCGGCGTCGTCGGGCGTCTCGAGCTCGTACTCGCGGCTCTCCGCGATCCACGTGCCGAGCCCGTCGCGCAGCTTCACCCGTCCGAGCCAGCGCTTCATGACTCCCGTGCGCCCACCCTACGAATCTAGCTGGTCGGCGTGGCCGTCGCGAGCTTGTGATGGGGGGCCCTGCCAGCAGGCGCAGGCGTCACGGCGTCGCGCTGCCGGCGGGCGTCGAATGCGCCCGGTGCGCGATCGCAGCTACGGCGTCGCGCTGCCGGCGGCGGGCGCAGGCGTCGGTGCAGCCGGTGCGGGCGCCGGTGCAGCGGGCGCCGGCGTCGGTGCCGGCGGTGGTGCCGGTGCCGCGGGCTTCGGTGCCGGAGGCGTCGCCGGTGCAGCGGGCTTCGCAGCGCCGCTCGGTGCGGCAGCGCCACCAGGAGCAGCAGCACCGGTGGGTGCAGCGCCGCCCGGTGCAGCGCCGCCCGGTGCAGCGCCGTGACCGTGCGGATCGCCGCCGTGCGGATCGCCGCCCGGCATCGCGCCACCCGGAGCGGGCATCGCCCCGCCCGGCTTCGGGCCACCAGGCAGTGCGCCGCCCGGCTTGAGCGGCGTGTTGCCGAACGGGTTGCCCTTGGGATCGACGCTCTGGACCGGGTTGTCGCTGAACACGGTCGCGACGTCCTGCTCGGTGCGCTGTGCGGTGTCCGCGCGAACGATCGCGGGGACGCGCGTGCGCGGCGTCATGATGAAGTACTCGGTCTCGCCCTGCGGCGGGTTCGCCGGATCGAGGTCCTGGCCCTCGGGCAGCACGGCGGACTTCTGGTGCTTGTAGAGGGACAGCGTGCCGAGCTTGGCGCCGCGCTCGTCCTTGTACGTCAGCGTCACGATCGGCGCGAGCCCGGCGATCTTGGTCGACGTCGAGTACTCGGTCGGCCGCAGGTTGTTCGCGTTGTCGATGAAGTTGGCGACGGTCTGGTTCGGCTTCTTGGTCGCCGCATCGCCCCACGTCTTGACCTGCTGGCCCTCGGCGCCGGCGGTGACGCGGACCGCGATCTTGGTCTTGCCACCGGCCTCGATCTCGACGCTCGCGATCTTCGCGGCATCGAAGCCGCGCGGATCGGTGAGCTGCAGGCTCGACATGCCGGCCTCGAGCGAGGACACGATGTCCTTCGACAGGACGTAGGCCTTGCCCGAGGTCTGGTCGACGGCGTAGCGATCGCTGCCCCCGTAGACCGAGCCGCCGACGAGGAACGTCCGCGCTCCATCCTTGAACGTGATGGTCAGCGTGGTCTTGGAATCGACGAGCTTGTAGTCCTTGCGAGCCGCCTCGTTGGGCTTGCCGAGATCGCGGAGCGCGCGTGCCGCGACGTAGTTCTTGACGAGCTTG
>Ga0316601_100000703_pt1 | contig 15213 bp, 11 predicted proteins | sample OWC_soil_day5_no_FD_207663 | JGI IMG/M metagenome (GOLD analysis project Ga0316601, IMG submission 207663) | Wetland soil microbial communities from Old Woman Creek delta, Ohio, United States - OWC_soil_day5_noCT | ecosystem: Environmental > Terrestrial > Soil > Wetlands | place: USA: Ohio... | reverse complement strand
GCGCACGCTGATCGTGAGCCGCGGCGTCGGCGGCACCGAGGTCGCGCTCCGCTGGAACGCCGACCCCGATATCCTCGTCGTCGAAGTCGGTCGCTGACCAGCGATGATGGCGATCAGTCCGGCCGCGCGAGCTGCTGTTGCTGCGCCTGCAGCACGGTGTGTGCGGTCATGTTGACGATCTCCTCGACCGTCGCGTCGTTCTGCATCGCCGCCACCGGCTTGGCCACGCCGAGCAGGATCGGGCCCACCGCCGACGCGCCGCCGATCACCTTCGCGACCTGGTAGGCCGCGTTGCCCGAGGCGAGCGAGCTGAACACCAGCGTGTTCGCCGAGCGCGTCAGCTTCGAGAAGCCATACGCCTGCTCGCGGCGGACCGGATCGAGCGCCATCTCGGGCTGCATCTCGCCGTCGATCTCGAGCTCCGGCCGACGGGCACGGACCAGCTCGATCGCGTGATGGATGCGCGTGACGTCCGGGTGCCGGACCGAGCCGAAGTTCGAGTACGAGATCATCGCGACGCGCGGCGTGATGCCGAATCGCTGGACGGCATCGGCCATCTGCACGGTGATGTCGGCGAGCCCCTCGGCATCGGGGAAGATGTTGAACACGGTGTCGCCGAAGAACTTGACGGAGTTCTGCAGCACCATCATGTACATCCCGACCGCGACCTTCGCGCCCGGTGACAGCCCGAAGATCTCGAGCGGCGGCCGCACGGTCTCGGGATAGTTGAGGCGGAACCCGGTGACCATGCCGTCGGCGTCGCCGCGATCGACCATCAGCGCCGCGTAGTAGTCGCTCTTCTGCAGCAGGCTGTGCGCCGCGAAGTGGGTCAGGCCCTTGCGCTGGCGCAGCTCGTACATCCGATCGATGTAGCCCTGGTTGACGTCGGTGCGCGGATCGATCACCTCGACACCGCGCTCGAGCATGTCGAGCGACAGCTCGTTGCACAGCCGCTCGATCTCGTGCTTGCGTCCGAGCAGCACCGGCTTGGCGATGCCCTCGTCGACGATCTGCTGCACCGCGTGGAGCAGGCGCGGGTTCGCCGCGTGCGGGAAGGCGATGCGCTTCGGATCCCGGCGCGCCTCGCGGGCGATCGTCCGCATGATCGAGTACGCGGCATTCGAGCCCTTGAGCATCAGCTTCTCGCGGTACTCGCCGGTGTCGAACTTGATCCGGGCGACCCCGGAGTCCATCGCCGCCTGCGCCACCGCGGGCGCCACCCACCACAGGACGCGGGGATCGAACGGCTTCGGGATGAAGTAGTCCGGACCCATCTTCAGCGCCTTGCCGCCGTACGCCATGATCACCGAATCGGGCACTGGCTCGCGGGTCAGCTGGGCGAGCGCACGCGCGGCCGCCAGCTTCATCTGCTCGGAGACCGAGGTCGCGCGGCAATCGAGCGCGCCGCGGAAGATGTACGGGAAGCCGAGGACGTTGTTGACCTGGTTGGGGAAGTCCGAGCGCCCGGTCGCGACGATCGCGTCGGGGCGGGCGGCGATCGCGTCGGGGTACGAGATCTCGGGATCCGGGTTGGCGAGCGCGAAGATGATCGGCCGGGCGGCCATGGTCAGGAGCATCTCGGGCTTGACCGTGTTGGCCACCGAGACGCCCATGAACATGTCCGCGCCGCGCATCGCGTCGGCGAGCGAGCGACGGCCGTCGTCGGCGATCGCGAACTTGAGCTTCTGGCGATTGAGGTCCGTGCGGCCCTTGTGGATCACGCCCTTGGAGTCGACCAGCACCACGTTCTGCGCGGCGAGTCCGAGGCTGATGAAGAACTCGACGCACGCGATGGCGGCGGCCCCGGCGCCCGAGACCACCAGCTTGATGTCTGCGAGCTGCTTGCCCGCGAGCTCGGCCGCATTGATGAGGCCGGCCCCGGTGATGATCGCGGTCCCGTGCTGGTCGTCATGAAACACCGGGATCCGCATGCGCTTGCGCAGCTTCTCCTCGATCTCGAAGCAGGCCGGGGCCGAGATGTCTTCGAGGTTGATGCCGCCGAACGTCGGCTCGAGCGCGGCGACGATGTCGCAGAACTTGTCGACGTTGGTCTCGGCGACCTCGAGGTCGAACACGTCGATATCGGCGAACTTCTTGAACAGGCACGCCTTGCCCTCCATCACCGGCTTGCTCGCGGCGGGCCCGATGTTGCCCAGGCCCAGCACCGCGGTGCCATTCGAGATCACCGCCACGAGATTCGCGCGGGCCGTGTACTCCCACGACATGTCCTCGTTCGCCGCGATCTCCAGGCAGGGCTCGGCGACGCCCGGCGTGTACGCCAGCGCCAGATCGATCTGGCTGACCAGTGGCTTGGTCGGGACGACCTCGAGCTTTCCCTTGCGGCCTCGTCGGTGATACTCGAGCGCGTCTTGCTTTCGCCCCATGGCGCGGACGTTAGACCCGCAGCGTGGCGCTGGCAAATCGCGTTAGCCGTCGATCAGGATCGACACGTCGAGCCGCGCGGCCATCCCCAGCATCCGGAGGAACGCGGCGAGCTGCTCGATATCCGCGTCCGCCTCGGTCGGCAACCGGGCCCCATCGAGCGCCCGCGCCCGGCCGTCCTTGTCCTTGAGGTTGGACAGGCTGGTGTCGTGCGGGATGACCCCGAAGAACAGCGCGAGCATCAGGCAGTGCGTCGGCGCCAGGTTGCCGACCATGAACATCATCTGGAACAGCTGGTCCGACGAGATCTCGATCACCCCGTCGTCGCCTTGCCAGCGCACGCCGTAGGGAGCCCGGCTCTCGAAGAAGGTGGTGCCGGTGGTCCGCAGCTTGGCGGTGGGTTCGCCGTTCCAGCCGAACTCGCCCAGCCCGCGCACGAGCAACGCCCCGGCGGTACACGCGAGCTCGGTCGGCAGCCGGGTCATCAGCCAGGCCTCGACGTGCTCGGGGATGGGGTAGCGGATCCGGCGATGGCACGCGAACTCCCGGGGGAGCCCGGCAGGGCAGGTCGCACAGTGGCCGGCCACCTCGTCGAGCGGGGCGGATTCGTTCAGCAGGTCCTGCAGGGTCACCCCACGCGCCGAATCCCCTTCGGGCTTGCGCATCGTGAGCTGGACCTCGATGTCCGTCGGAGGCCTCTCCTCGCCGTCCTCGCGCAGGTGGGCGAGGGCAGATCGGGCCAGGATCCGGGTGCGATGCAGCCCGATGAGTCGGTGGACTCCGAGCTGACGGTGCGGCTCGCAGCCCATCGCGAGCACGTAGTCGATCGCCATGTCGACATCGTACCCTGACACCGAGCGCTTGTTTCTAGCGGCGGAGGCAGGTAGAACCCACCACACGCACCCGTAGCTCAGCTGGATAGAGCGTTGGCCTCCGGAGCCAAAGGTCACAGGTTCGAATCTTGTCGGGTGCACTGGGGTTTGTGGTTTGCCAAAGACTCTCGCAGAGATCGCGATCGACGCGAAGCTGATCAACAAGGCCGACGCCGCGAAGGCGGGTCGGATGGCCGAGGAGCGCGTGCAGCCCCTCGTCGTCGTGCTCATCCGCGATCTCGGGATCGACGAGGTGGCGCTGGTGGCCGCGTTCAAGAAGCAGACGCGGGTGCAGCTCATCGACCCGGGCGAGATCCAGATCGACGCGGATGCCCTGCGCTCGGTCCCGCGCGACATGTGTGCGCGACTCCGCGTCCTGCCGATCTCGCTGTCGACCGACGGCGCGGCGAAGGTGCTGCGGCTCGCGATGGCCGATCCGACCGACACCGCGGCGGTCGCCGAGATCGAGCAGCTCACCCACTGCGAGATCGATGTCTGCGTCTTGCCGCTGTCGGCGATCGACGAGCTCGTCGACAAGGGCTATCGCCAGATCAACACGGCGGTGGTCAAGCGACCGAGCAACCCGAACAGCACGATGTTCGTCACGGCCAGGAGTGGCTCGGTCGCCACCGCCTACGCGGACTCCGAGATCTCGGTCACCGCCCAGGTCCCGCTGTCCTCGCTGCTCGGCCCCGACAACCTGGAGGCCCGGCTGTCGGCGCTGGTCGAGGTGCTCGTCGGGAAGGGCCTGATCACCGAGGCCGAGCTGGCCGAGGCGCTGGTTCGGCCCAAGACACCGCCGACGTCCTGACCCCAGGGTTAGCTGGCCCAGATTCGGCCCCCAAGGGCTGATTTTGCCACCGGCCTGCACCGGGTCGCTGGGCTATCATCGGAGCGGGTCGTCCGTCGTCACCTACCCACCAGGGCCATGTCCCAACATGAAATGAGCGCGTCGATCACCTGCGCCGGTTGCCAGCACGCCTACGTGGAGAGCGCGCTATTCTGTCCAAACTGCGGGCGGCCCAAGGCGCGCGCTGCGGCCAGTGATGCGCTGATCGGCAAGGTGCTGGGCGAACGCTTCGAGGTGATCGAGCCGATCGGCCAGGGATCCTCCGGCACGATCTACCGCGCCGAGCACGTGACGCTCCGCCGCAAGGTGGCGATCAAGGTGCTCCACGACGAGCTGTCGCGTGATGATCTCGCGGTCGAGCGGTTCCGCCGTGAGGCGACGACGGTCGCCGAGATCGACAACGAGCACATCGTCGAGATCCACGACTTCGGCCGGACGCCCGATGGCCGGCTCTATCTGGCGATGGAGCTGCTCGAGGGCGAGACGCTCGACGCGGTGCTCGCGCGCGAGACTCAGCTCTCGATCGAGCGCACCGCCGACATCTTGATCCAGGTCGGCGAGGCGCTGATGGAGGCGCACGCGATCGGCTACGTCCATCGCGATCTCCGGCCCCGCAACGTCTACCTCGCGAACCGGCGCGGCAAGGCGAACTTCGTCAAGCTGCTCGACTTCGGGCTCGCGAAGCTCGTCGAGACCGACGCGTCGGCCGCGTCGACCAGCCTCGGGATGACGTTCGGCGATCCCCGCTACATGTCGCCCGAGCAGGCGCGCGGCGACCGCATCGACCGGCGAGCCGACATCTACCAGCTCGGCTGCGTCGCGTACGAGATGCTGACCGGTGCGCCTCCGTTCGGCGGCAACCGGGTGTTCGATATCCTCACCAAGCAGGTGACCGAGGTCCCGGTGCCGCTCCCGACGCGCCGCCCCGGCGTGCCGCTGTGGGTCGAGGCCGCGGTCGCGAAGATGCTCGCCAAGAGCCCGGAGAACCGGTTCGCGACGACGACCCGCATGGTCGAAGCGCTCCGCCGCGGGCTCGAGACCGGCGAGATCATGGAGGACGAGGTCGCGCGCCGTCGCGAGAGCGTCCCGCCGCCGTCGGTGTCGCGCGTGATGGCGAAGATGGGCATCACGACGCCCCAGGATCCGCCGGCCCCGCCGACAGCCGACTCGATCAAGCCGGCCCGGCCGGCGCACGAGCCGATCAAGCAGGCCCTGCCGGCGTACGATGCAAGGGCCACCGCCCGCGGGCTGCCGCCGGGGCCGCCGGCGCCGCCGGCGAACCCGGCGAACCCGGACTCCGTGGAGCTGCTCCGCAAGCGTACCGGCACGCCGCAGCTCGGGGTTCCGGGGATCGCCGCGGCCGTGGCAGGCGCCCCGACCGCCGATCCGGTCGAGCCGCAATCGCCGCGTGCAGGCACGATCGATCCATCGCCCGCGGTGCGCGTGAGCCCGCCGATCGGACCCGTGCAAGCGCGGATCAAGCGGCCGACGGCGGAACCCGGGATCTCGCAGGTCTGGTACGACGACGGTGACCGCGCCTCCGAAGACGTCGAGCATGGCCACTCCGAGCGCGCTCGGAACCTGATCTCCCCGAGCGCCACCGACCTCGGGTTCTACGACGAGGCGCCTCGTGGTCGCCGCTGGGGCCTCATCGTCGCCGCCCTCGGCGCGGTGGTCGTGATCGGCGGCGTGGCCTTCGCGCTCAGCCGCGGCGACACCAGCGCCCAGACGGCGAGCACGCCGCGGGCACCGAGCCTGGATCCGATCGCGAGCGCGGCGGTCAGCATCGACGCCGCGCCGAGCACCGTCATCTCCTCCGAGGTTCCCGATGCGGCGGCTCCCGCGGTCGCGCCGGAGATCCCGTCCGGGGTCGCGTCGGTCACCAAGCCCACCCCCACGCCGCCGCCCACGATCCGGGCTCCGGGCGGCGGCGCGCGGCGTCCTGCCGACCTCGGGAGCTTCGTGCCTCCCGGTGGCGATCCGATCCGTCGGACCCCCGGAGACACCGGCGTCGTCGATTCCCACCCGACCCCCGTGGTCATTCCGCCTCCCACCAACGCCGGAACCGGATCGGGGGGGGTCAGCGGTACCCCGCTCGATCCGTATGGCGGCGGCAATGACGCGACCCCGCCCACCGACGGTGCGCCGGTCGCGAACAAGGCCGAGTTCTACGGAAACCTCGGGACCCAGCAGCTCGGCACCGGCGACACGACGAGCGCGGCGTCGAGCTTCAAGAAGGCGCTCGAGCTCGACGCGAACAACGCGATCGCGACGATCGGCATGGGCGAGATCGCGCTCCGTCAGGGCCTGTTCGGCGACGCGATCGCGCACCTCAAGAAGGCCGCACGGATCGCGCCGCGGAGCTCGCGGGTGTTCACCCTGCTCGGCGAGGCGTACCTCAACAGTGGTCAGAGCAAGGACGCGGCGACCAACTTCAAGAAGGCCCTCCAGCTCGATCCAGACAACACGCGCGCGCGTGATGGCTACAACGAAGCCTCGAGCCGCGTTCCACCGGCGAGCGACGAGCCGTAGTTTCGCCGGCGCGGTGCGCTAACGGCGCTTCTTGTTCGGCCGGCTAGGCTCTGCCGGAACATCCTTGGCAGGCGCCGACCACGCCGAGGGTGCGCCATGGTGTGCGACACCGAGCCGGATGCGGCGAGTCGTGAACGACAGCGCCAGCTTCGGACGAGCCTTGCCGAGGTGCATGGATCTACCTTTGACCTGTCGATCGACGTTTGCAACTTTCCTGGGCGTCGTCTGCGTGCCGAAGTGATCTCCACACGCAGGCAGATGTGGGATGATGTGACGACATGGGGACGTTCGACGTGTTCGTCGAGGGGCCTGTCGATCCATCGCCGGAGGCCACGCGTCGGCTCGCCGAGATGATGTCGCAGCGCTATGGCCTGCCAGCAGCCGACTTGATGGCGCGGATCGCGAGGGGCCGGTTCCGCGTCAAAGGCAACGCCGATCGGGCCACCGCGGACACGTACGCGCATGACCTCGAGGCGATCGGTGCGCGAGTCACGATCTCCCCGGCGATCGTGAGCAGCCCCTCGATCCCGGTCCCGGCGACGCCGGCTCCGACCACGCCGACGCCGAAAGCGCCGCCCGCGACCGCTGCGTCGTCCGGATCGTTGCGGGCCTCCGGGTCGTCGCTGCCGCCGCAGGCCGTGGCTCGCCCCAGCTCGTCGTCGCTGCCGCCGCAGGCCGTGGCTCGCCCCAGCTCGTCGTCGCTACCGCCGCAGGCGCCACGCACGGTCACCCCGCAGCCGTTCACCAGTGGCCTCTCGGCCGCGTTCTCGGACCAACATCAGCCGGCGGCGGACCTCGGCGCGCTCGGGGCGGGCGCCGAGTTCTCGCTGTCCTCACTCGACGGCACCGCCGAATCCAAGGACGCCGCTCCGGCCTCGTTCGCACCGCCCGCCAGCACGGGCGCGAGCACGACCACGAGCAAGTCTGGCACGCCGTCCCCTCAGAAGGCCGCGCCGCTCGATCTGTTCGCGCCGCCGGACGCCGAGGCCGCCGCGTTCGTCGTCGATCTCGCGGTCGACGAGGTCCAGCCTCGCGAGCGCACGACCACGCCGGTCTCGACCCGGGCCCCGACCCCGCTGCCGATCCCTGCAACGCCCGTGGCGCCACGCCGCGCCACCGATCCATCGATGCCCTCGGTGGCCAACGTCGCCCATGCGGCGCCACCGCGCTGGCGGTTCGCCGCCGGTGTGTTGATCGCGATCGTGCTCGGGTTCATCCCGGCGCACTTGGTCGCGGCGATGCGCGAGCGCTCCGCCTTCAGCAAGATCGACGAGCACGTCAAACAGGTCCAGCTGAAGGTCGGCACGCCCGATGCGCCGATCGCGTACGACCGGCTCGATGACTTTCGCCGCGATCAGGAAGATCGCAAGAAGACCGAGCGGCGCAACATCGCGCTGATCTCGATGTTGATCTGGGCCGCGGCCGGCGGGTTGTTCGCGTACGTCTGGTTCCGCCGGATCCCCTGGGATCGCCAGTAGCGCGATCGCCACGCGCGGCCTCGGTGCGTCTTGGTCGTCATCGACGTGGGCGTGAGGGTTGACGGCGACGGCGACGGCGACGGCGAACGTTGACCTGGGCGACCATGCACCCGTCGACGCTGTCCGCCCAGGTCAACGTCGCCGTGAAACGTCGCCGTCGCCGTCGCCGTCGCCGTCGCCGTCAACCCCTACGTTGACGCCCACGGCCACGCCGACGCCCACGCCGATGGTGCCGGACTGACCCTAGTCGTCATCGTCGTCGTCGTCGTCATCCTCATCCTCATCGCGGTCGGGCAGACCCTTCGCCCTGCGCTCGGCGCGCTCCTTCTCGTCAGCGATCCGCTCGCGCTCCCGCACGATCGCCTCGGCCTTCTCGCGCTTGGAGGTCACGTACCACGCGAGCAGGATCGAGACGTTGTAGAGGATGATCATCGGCGTCGCCATCATGATCTGGGAGACCACATCCGGAGACGGCGTGAGGATCGCGCCGATGACGAACGCGATCACGACGAACCAACGGTTGAACTTCCACAGCCCCCGATGGGTCACCATCCCGACCATCGACAGGAACAGGATCAGCAGCGGCAGCTCGAACACCGCGCCGAACGCGAGCATCATGTCGCGCGTCAGATCGAGGTACTCCTGCATCGCGATCACCGCGGTCTGTTGCTGAGTGGCGTACCCGAGCAAGAACCCGTAGAGGTTATCGAGGACGAAGTAGTAGCAAAACAGCGCGCCCGCCGTGAAGAACAGGCCCGAGAAGGTGGCGAACGCGATCGTGATCCGGCGCTCGCGCTTGTAGAGCCCGGGGGCGATGAACCTCCACAGCTGATAGAAGATGAACGGCGACGACACGAAGATCCCGGCCCACATGCCGATCGACATGTCGACCCAGAAGCCCTCGGTGAGCTTCATGAACGAGACGTGAAACGGGCCGAGCTTCTTGACGTCCCAGACGTTCTTCAGCGGCTGGAGCAGCCAGTTGAACAAGTCGCGGGCGAAGTACCAGGAGACCGCGAAGCCGAGCATGAAGAAGATGGACGCGTTGCGGACGCGGTCGCGCAGCTCGCGGAGGTGCGAGAGAAACGGCATGCGGCTCTCTTCGAGGTCGCTCTTCGAGGCCTCGTCGTCGACCTCGTCGTCGGGCGCCTTCGCGCGTGCCTTAGCCATGCGTGGGCTCGGAACCCTTGGCGACCGTACCCGAGGCCGGCTTGATCATCGACGCGAGATCCTCGTGGTCGTCCTCGGGCGAGCTGCCCGGGACATCATCCGGCTCACCGGCGCTCTGCGGGAGCGTGAGCGCGGGCCGGACCGGCGTCTCGAGCCCTGCCTCGGTGGCCTCGCCGCCCTGGTCGCCGACAGCCGCGGCCACCGCGGCCCCGTGCGCGCTGCCGTCGGGCTCGAGCACGGGCTCGAGCCCGTCCTCCACGTGGACCTTCGGCTCGGGGAGTGCGCCGGGCTCGGCACTCTCGGTGGCGCCGGCGGTCAGCTCCTGCTTGGGGCGCGGCTTGATCTTCTTCGGCTTGACGGGGAGATCATCGCCGCGCAGGGCGCTCTTGAGGTCGCGAATCGCGCCACCGATCTGCTCGTCACCCTCGATCTGTTGCTGGAGCGCGCGCGACTGCTTCTTGATGTCGCGGATGCCCTTGCTGATCTGCTTGGCCGCACCCGGCAGCTTGTCGGGGCCCAGGAACAGCAGGGCCACGATCAAGATCACGATGATCTCGCTGCCGCCCATGCCAAACATGCGCCGGCAGCATACCACCCGGTCGGGCACATGCCCCGTCCCCGACCGGCGCAACGCCCTCGGCCCCCGAAAGGGGGACCCTCGCCGCGATGTGACGCCGATCCTTGCTTCGCTGCGGACCGGCGTTGATCGATCCGGCTCGGGCCGAGGCTCAGAACTCGCGGGTGGTCCGGCCGAAATCCGTCGTAGATGTCCCCGGTTGCCCGGTCACCTCGGTCGGCGCCGTGCCGGTGCGAAACCACAGGGCGAGGCCACCGCCCCCGGGCGCCGCGACCAGCCCGCTCTCGCGGTCGATCGCGACCTGCTCCATGCCGGCAGGTGGCGCGCCCGGGACGGCGACCAGAGGCCGCCCACCCTCGGCGGCGCGCATCGCACGCATCCACAGCGGCAGCGCGGCATGGGCGCCATCTCCCTCCGGGCCGAGCTTGTGGAGAGGGTCGTCGAACCCGAGCCATACCGCCGCGAGCACCCGCCCCGAGAATCCGATGAACCACGCATCGGTGTTGTCGTTCGTGGTGCCGGTCTTGCCCGCGGCCGGTCGCCCGAGTCCGCTCGCCGCCGCCGCGGTACCGCGGGAGACCACGGCGGCCATCATGTCCTGGAGCTGGAACGCGGTGCGCTCGTCCACGAGCTGGCCGCCCACGGCGCCGACCCGTTCATCTGGGTCCGTGCCGGCGGTGGCCGCAAGCCGATCGAACCGGCGATCGGGATCGAGCCACGGATCCTCCGGCACGGCGACATCGAACAGGACGTTCCCGCCTCGCCGGATCCGCACCGCGAACCGGGGCGCGATCGCCCAGCCTCGCCGCGCGATCACCGCGTAGCCACGCGCGAGCTCGATCGGCTTGATGCACGAGGCGCCGAGCGCCATCGGCCGGAGGTCCGCGATCGCGCTCGAGATCCCGAGCCGGCGCGCGAACGCGATGACGCGCGTGGTGCCGATGCGATCGAGGACATCGATCGCCGGTGCGTTGAGCGAGGCGGCGAACGCATCCTGGGCCAGCACGACGCCGCGGAACCGGTTGCCCGACTTCGGCTTCCAGTGGACGTTCGTGCGTTCGTCGTACTCGGCGATCGGCGCGTCGCGCAGCGCGGTCCCCGGCGTGATCGCGCCGCCGTCGAGCGCCGCCCCGTAGACCATCGGCTTCCACGCCGACCCGGGCTGGCGGCAGCTCTGCAACATCCGATCGAAGCGATCCGGATTCCACTCGCGTCCGCCGACGAGAGCCTCGACGTACCCCGTGTGGTGATCCCAGATCAGCGCCGCGACCTGCGACCTCCCCCAGCGATCGGCTTGCGCCACCGCGTCCCGCTGGAGCTCGGTCCCGAGCGCCGGCGCGGCCGCGGTCTCGATCGTGAGGCCACCGAGCTGGAGGTCGGCCGGTAGCGCCGCCGCGACGAGCCCGCGCACCTGCTCGGTGTACCAGGGCACGCGCGTGCCGTAGCTCGGCTTCGGGCGGTGGAGCGCGATCGGGGATCCCGCGGCCTGCCCTCGGGTGGCGTCGTCGATCATCCCGGCGCGCATCATGCGCTGGAGGATCTCGTCGCGACGCGCGCGCGCGGCCTCGGGGTGGCGGTAGGGATCGAGCCGCGTCGGCGCCTGGATGAGCCCCGCGAGCATCGCGGCTTGTGGGAGGTCGAGCTCGGCAACATCGCGATCGAAGTACGCGCGCGCCGCCGCGGCCATGCCGTATGCGTTCTCGCCGAGGAACACGAATGCCAGGTAGGTCTCGAGCACCTCGCGCTTGGTCCACCGGCGCTCGATCGCGCGGGCCATCAGCGCCTCGCGCACCTTGCGCCTCACGCTGCGCACGTTGCCGATCTTCTCGGGCAACAGGTTCCGCGCGAGCTGCTGCGTGATGGTCGAGGCGCCCTCGACGACCCGGTTGGCACGGTAGTTCGCCCACGCGGCACGCACGATCGCGGGGTAGTCGACGCCGCGGTGGTCATAGAACCGTACGTCCTCGGCCGCGAGCACTGCCTGGACGAGCCGCGGTGGCATCCGCTCGAGCGCGAGGACCGTGCGGTGGCCGACCGCCTTGCCGTCCTCGAACGGCAGCTCGGCGAGCCGCGTCCCGTCGGCCGCGATGATGTACGACGTCTGCGGCGCTGCCCTGCGCCACGCCGCGAGATCCGGGGCGTCGGGGAGGTCGCGCGCCCAGCCACGCAGGGCGACGGCGACCACGAGCGCGACGATGATCGGCGCCGCGATCAGGAGCCAGATCGTCGCGAGCAGCGGCAGCCGCCACCACCAGCCACCGTCGCGCCGATTCGCGACGATGACTCGCTGGTCGGTCACCTCGCGGCCTCGCGCGGGAACAGCGTCATCTGATGGGGCGGCCCGATGATGCGGGCGCGCGGCCCGAGCACGCCCGCGATCGCCTCGGCGAACGCGCCGGTCACGAACACCTCGCGCGCGCTCGTGGCCTCGATCCATTCGAGCAGTTGCTCGCGATCGGCGGCATTCGCCCACGCGAACGCAGCATCGCAGGTGCCTCGGCCTTCGAGCGCACGACCCGATACCAGCGCGGTGGCGAACGGCCGATCCGCGAGCGCGCGCGCCAGCCCTCCTCGATCGGAGTCGAGCCACACCACGGCGCGCGGCTCGCGGCCGGGCGAGGTGATCACGAGCTCACCGGATCGTGAGGCGAGCGACGAGATCGCGGTGCCGCTGATCGGGTACCGATCGCGCACCGCCCGTGCGGGGTTGCTGTGCTCCTCGATCGTGACGCCCGTGCCCGCGAGCTCGCCGGCGCGGCGAGCCAGATCGCGGATCGCCCGGGCCCCCGAGAGCGCGATCCCCGCCGCGTGCAGGCAGGCCGCGACCTCGAGGCCGTCGAGCGCGGTGTCGACGAACAGCACGGGCCGTCGAGCGGTCGCGAGCTGCGCGCGAACCCAGTCGAGCGTCTGCGCGATCGCATCGCCGAGCGGTGGAAAGCGTTGGTGCTCGGCCCCGTAGGGAGCGGCCACCACCACCGCGTGGCTCGTGCGGACCTCCGCGACCTCGATCGCTTCGCCGGCACGCGGACCTCGCAGCGGCCGCACGGCGCCCGCGTACAGCACGCGCTTGCCGTCGTGATCGACGTGCAGCGCCGCCGCGCCCGGACCTCGCCCCGACGCGACGAGCTCGAGCCGCACGGTCCCGAGCGTGAACCGGCGGTGGAGCGGCACGCCGAGGTGGCCTCCGCCGCGCGCGCCGAGCAACGCCAGCGTGAGCGGGCTGCCGATCAGCTGGTGATGGCCGGCGCGTCCGACGCGGTCCGCGGACGACACGAAGCAGACGTCGCGCCTGCGTCGCGCGTCGCACCAGATCGGCGTGCCCGTGAGGTGGACGCCATCGCGCCACGTCACTGCCGCGATCGGAGCTGTTTGTCGGCCTGCACGGCGCGCCACAGCTGACGGTGCCACCCACTCCTCGATCACGCAATGATCCGGCCCACCTCCAACCGGGCCAGATCAGCGGGATCGGCCAGCCAGGTCGGCCAGATCGGCCGCAATGATCACTCCACGGTGTTGGTCGGCAGCTGGCCCGCGTGGAACTGGCGTTCGAGCTCCTGCATGAGCGCGATCAGCAGCTCGCGCTGGGCTTCGTCGAGCTCGAACACGACGCCCATGCCCGGCAGCTCCTCGTCCTGTTCGAGGATCGTGTGGGACACCTTGCCCATCAGCGACAGCGGCTGCGGCTGTCCAGGGATCGTCACCAGCATGTGGATCTGCGAGGTCTCGGGCAGCGGCTTGTTCGTGAACAGGAACACGCCTTCCTCGTTGATGTCCTTCGTGAACGTGTTCGCGGGGCCCTCGACCGCGCCGTAGGTCACCTGCAGCCGGAGCGGCAGCCGCCGCTTCTCGCGCAGGTTCAGTAGCCCGCCGCGGACGTAGCCGTTGAGATAGTTGATCTTGTCGCGCTCGGAACCGCCGAGCGCCACGACGAGCCCGTTCGGCTCCTGGCGCGAGCCGACCACCGTGCCACGCAGCGTGACGAGCCATCCACCGACATCGAGATCGATGCGGAGCTGGGTCCCGTCGACCACGTCCTCTTCGCTCTGCACGAACACCGTCCAGTCGCGGGGATCAAAGATCTTGATCCACTCGGACTGGTTCGAGAGTCGCAACTCGAGCCGGACAGCTCCCACCGGATTATCGTACCACCCCCCACCCGCCGCGCGGGTGACTCGCTACCGCGGCACGATCCCGATCGCGATGTGCAGCGTGGTGGGCTTGCCCCCCCGGATCACCTGGACCGTGACGTTCCGAGCGGTCGACACGCGGGCGTAGAGCTCCGCCGTGTCATCGAGGGTGCGCAGCGGCCTGTCGTCGACGCCAGAGACCACATCGCCGACCCGGAGCCCGGCCCTGGCGAACAGCGAGCCGTCGGAGACCTGCTCGATCCGCACCCCGCTGTTCGTGAATGCGCCACGGATCGAGCCGAGCAGCGCATGAAAGTCTTCGAGCGCGTGGTCGACATCGGTCCGCGAGATCACCACGTCGGTCCGGGTGCCGCTGGAGGGCGCCCGGTGCGCGCGGTTCGGCGTCGGGGGCCGCGGGTCCGGCGTCGCCTTGGGGCCGGCGTCCTCGGCGTCCGCATCGGTCAGCGCCTCCGAGTAGGCCGTGCCGATCGACTCGCTCCAGTCGACCGATTCTCCCGCATAAGGATCCACCGGCGCCGGCTGCGGGCCGGGCGGGGCGGGTGGGGCGCTCGGCCGCACCGGGCGGGTGTTCGAGGCGCTCGGCGGTGCGCCCGGCGTCGCGGGGATGAGCGATGGCAGAGCCGTCAGGACGATCTGGGTATTGTGGCCGGTCAGCGTGACCTGGTCCTCGGCGATCGCCTCGACGGCGTATCCGGCGACCTGCATGCCGACCTCGACCACGAGGTGCGTGTTGCGAGTCGGGTCGAACAGCAGGGCTTGCGAGCTCTCCGGCATCACCTGGAGCAGGCGGAGCGGGATGGTGCCGCGGGACGGCGCAGCAGGTCGTGGTGGCGGGCCAACTCGACTCGGGCCCACCACCCTCGATGGTGGGGCGGATGGTGGGGCGGATGGTTGAGCAACGGCCGTGCTGGTCAGAACAACGATGAAGAAGCTGGCTGGACGAAACATGCTTGGGCGGTGGTGCAAGCACCAAGCCGCCACCTGTCGGAACAACACGGTGGCGCCCGTCGACGATCGAGCCCCGCGGACGCGCGCTCTGGCACCAACGCGACGCGCTTGATGAGCAGGGCGCTCTGAGCCATCGGCTCAGGTCGACTTCTTCGCGTCCTTCGAACCGTCGAGCTCGGACAGATCGAGATCCTCGAGCTCCTTGAGATCTTCCGCCGTCAGGCTGCCCATCGATGCGCTGGCGGTGCCCAGGTCA
>Ga0316601_100000702_pt1 | contig 15223 bp, 15 predicted proteins | sample OWC_soil_day5_no_FD_207663 | JGI IMG/M metagenome (GOLD analysis project Ga0316601, IMG submission 207663) | Wetland soil microbial communities from Old Woman Creek delta, Ohio, United States - OWC_soil_day5_noCT | ecosystem: Environmental > Terrestrial > Soil > Wetlands | place: USA: Ohio... | reverse complement strand
GAGGTGCACGCCGGGCGCGCCCCGCCCGACGTGGGCCACGTCGTCTCGCTATGGGATTGAGGCGGCCCGGTAGACGACTCCGTCCTTCATCACGAAGGCCACCTTGCGCGTGAGCGCGATGTCGGTCAGCGGATTGCCGGGCACCGCCACGACGTCGGCCCGGAAGCCGGGTTCGAGCTGGCCCAAGTCGCTCTCGCCGAGCACCTCCGCGGCGCGGTAGGTCGCGGACTGCAGCGCCTCGGCCGCCGGCATTCCACTCTCGACCATGTAGCCGAACTCGAGCGCGTTGTCGCCGTGCGGGCCCACGCCCATGTCGGTGCCGAAGGCGATCTTCACGCCGGACGCGTAGGCCTTGGCGAACGTCTCCTGTATCTGCGCACCGATGCGCTCGGCCTTCACCCGCACGATCTCCGGCAGGTAGCCGGGCACCTTGGCCTTCTCCGCGACGAAGCGGCCGGCCGAGATGGTCGGCACATACCAGGTGCCGTGCTTCTTCATGAGCGCGAAGATCTCCTCGTCCATGTAGGTGCCGTGCTCGATGGAGGTGACGCCGCCCTCGATGGCGCGCTTCATGCCTTCCTTGCCGTGGGCGTGAGCGGCCACCTTGTAGCCGTAGTCCTTCGCAGTCTCGACGACCACCCGCACCTCGTCGACCGTGAACTGGGGCGCATCGCCGCTCTTCGCGTAGCTCATCACGCCGCCGGTGGCGGTGATCTTGATGACGTCGGAGCCGTCCTTGTAGCGCTGGCGCACGGCCTGCCGCGCATCGTCCGCGCCGTTCACGACGCCCTCGGTCGGGCCCGGCGTGCCGAGCACGAACGACAGCTCGGAATTCATGCCGTTGGTCGGGTCGGCGTGACCGCCGGTCGTGGCGATCGACTTGCCAGCGGCGAAGATGCGCGGACCCTTCACGAGGCCGGCGTTGATGGCGTCGCGCAGCTTCAGCGTGACTTCGCCGCCGAGGTCGCGCACCGTCGTGAAACCGGCCAGCAGGGTCTTCTCGGCGTAGCCGACCGCACGCAGCGCGAAGTCGGCATCGTCGAGTCGGAAGCGCTCCTCGTAGCTGCGAGGTCCCGACTGCGAGGCCATGTGCACGTGCAGGTCGATCCAGCCGGGCATGCAGGTGTGGCCGGCGAGGTCCACCACGCGGGCGCCGGGGACGGATGCGCGGCCCGGCAGCACCTCGCCGATCCTGCCGTCGCGGGTGACGATCGTGCGCGCGCCCACGAGGCGCGCCGACTTCGAGTCGAACACGTCGCCGCACTGCAGGGCGATGGTCTCGGCAGCAGCGGGCAGCGCAACCACGAGGGCGGCGGCGAGCAGGATCGTACGCATGCGGGGCTCCGACGGAAAAGCGCGGAGTGTACCAAGTGCAGCGGCCGCGACGTCGGGCGCCTGGGTTCACGAACCCGTGGCTCCGGGGCGCCGGGACCGCTAACCTCCGCGCACCTTGATCGAGCCACCCTACGCCGCGACCCGCGGAACCTACGCCAAGCTCGTGGCCGTACCGGCCATCTGGGGCGGCACGTTCATCGCCGGGCGGATCCTGGCGCTGGCCGTGCCGGCCGCCGTGGGCGCGCTGCTGCGCTTCGTCGTCGCCGTCCTGGCGCTGCTCGCGGCGGCGTGGTGGCTGGAAGGCGGGCTTCCGCGCCTCACCCGCCGGCAGCTGATCGGCACGCTGCTGCTCGGTGCCACTGGCATCTTCGCCTACAACCTGTTCTTCCTCGGCGCGCTGGCGCGGCTGCCGGCGAGCCGCACCTCGCTCATCATCGCGCTGAATCCGATCGTCACCATCGCCACGGCCTCGCTGCTGCTCGGCGAGCGCATGAGTGCACGGCGCTGGCTGGGCGTCGCCATCGCGCTCGTCGGGGTCTGGATCGTCGTGTCGCGGGGCGACGTGCTCGGCTCGGTGGTTGGCGCCGTGGGCCTCGGCGAACTGCTGATGTTCGGCGGCGTGTGCTCCTGGGCGGCCTACACGCTGATCGGCCGGCGGGTGCTCGCGGGCCTCACGCCGCTCGCCGCCACCACCTGGGCCGCACTGTGGGGGATGGCCCTGCTCGCGCTCGCCGCGCTGCCCGATCTGAGCCGGGTCGACGTGGCCGACCTCACGCTGCCCGTCGTGCTCAGCGTGCTGTACCTCGGCGTGCTCGGCACGGCGGTGGGATTCGTCTGGTACTACCAGGCGGTGCAGCGGCTCGGCGCCTCGCGCACCGTGATCTTCAACAACCTCGTGCCGGTGTTCGGCGCGACCTTCGGCGTGCTGCTGCTCGGCGAGCCGCTGCTGCCGAGCATGCTGCTCGGCGGCGCGATCGCGGTCGCCGGCGTGATGCTGGTGACCAAAGCCTGAGGCGCGGGCGGCTCAGTCCGTGGAACGGGCCTGGTACACCATTCGTCCGATCTCGGCATAGCCGAGCATCGCGGCCTCGAAGTTGTCGAGCAGCGTCCGGGCGAGCGCGGGCAACTCGGAGGCCGGCTGGCCGGATTCCTCGAGCAGCCCTTCGGCAAACTTCGGGTCGATGAAGAACAGCAGCGCGCTCAGGCAGGCGCCGAGCTCTTCGTCCACTTCCTGCGGCAGGTCGACCTCCCAGGATTCCTCGAGCCAGTCGTGGCCCTGGGCAAAGCCGCGCGACCACTGCATGAGCGGCGCATCCTTGGCGAAGTTCGCCTCGGCCGGCTGGCGCACGTCCACGCACGCTGGCAGCCGCACCGTGGCGTCGAGCACGTCGCGGTTCAGCTGGTTGTAGAGCGCCATGATCACGTGGTGGAAGCGCACGGCCTCGGCCTCGTCGGCGACCACCGGCGCATCGGTGTCGAAGATGGCCGGGATCCACTCCGAGGGCAGCACGAGGTCTGGCGCCGAGACGATCGCGAACAGGAAACCGTACAGCTCCGCGAACTCGAGCGTGTCGGGCGCACGCGAGCGGGCGTCGACGAGGAATTGCCGGAGCCACGCCTCGTCGGCAGGGGACAGGTCCGGAATGTTCGAGGCCGTCGGGGTGCTGCTCATTGCGGCATTCTACGCACTCAGCCCAGTTTCAGCAGGTGCTCCCCGTAGGCGCGGACGTCGTTCCAGTCGGTGTAGTCGATGACCGTGCGCGGGTCGGTCGGACCGTGGGTGTACTTCATGATCAACTGGATCATGACGCGCTCGTGCCAGGGCCACGAAGGGTAGTCGACCTTGCCGGCGATGACCTTGAGGTCCTTCGGGCGCCAGGGCGACAGCTGCAGGAATTTCTGCAGGTAGCGATTGCCCTCGACCGTCGCCTTCTCGGGCGTGCGGGCCACCACCGACACGTTGAAGAAGCTGTTGGGCCGTGCCTCGAGCGACGCGCGGTGCCGCGTGACGAACTCGAACACGCTCTTGTCGTATGTGCCGTAGAGCACCGGCGCACCGAAGGCGAGGACGTCGTAGCGGTCCCATTCCACCCCCTCGTGATCGGCTTCGTTGATGTCCATCATCTCGGCACGGCCACCTGCCGCGACCACGCTCTCGCAGATGCGGCGCGCGATGCGGGCGGTGTGACCGCCCCGGCTCATGTACAGGACGAGGACCGATTTCATGCCTGATGCTCCAGATCTTGCGTCTCAACCGGGCACGCGCGGGGCACACGGTACGCGGCCACGCTGCGCCGAGGAATCGCGGAAAGCCGACATCGGCACAGTGCGGCCCCGGACCCGCGCCATAATGCCGGCGTCATGAACCGCCTGCCGACGCTGCTGCTCGGCCTTGCGCTCCTGCCCGGCAGCGTGGCCGCCGACGACTGGACGCCGGTCATCGCCGGCGTCGAGTACCGTCGGATCCTTCGCGACGGGGTCGATGCCCACGCGGTGCGCGTCGATCTCGACGCGACGTGCCTGACGATCGCGACCACACCGGCCAACGATCGCGGCCTGACGGTCAGCGAGCTCGCCCGGCGCCACGGGGCCGTCGTGGCCATCAACGGCGACTACTTCGACCCGGCGCTCAACCCGATCGGGCTCGCCATGGGTGGCGGCGAGGTCTGGGCGCACGCCGACGAGCGGGTCCGCCGGCAGGAAGTCGTGGGCGTGGGCGGCCGGAAGGTCGAGATCTTCCCGCGCGCGGCGCCGTTGCGGGAGCCCGCGCCGTGGATGACCGGCGCGATCTCCGGCTGGCCGATGGTGGTGGAGGACTGCGAGCCGGTCGCGAAGCTGCCGGGCAGCGATCATTTCACGAACGCGCCACATCCACGCACGGCCGTCGGACTGTCCGCGGACCGGCGGCAGCTGCTGCTCGTGGTCGCGGACGGTCGCCGGACGGACGTTCCCGGCCCGACCCTACCCGAGCTCGCCGCCTTGATGGTCGAGGTGGGCGCGTGCACGGCGCTCAACCTCGACGGCGGCGGCTCCAGCGCGCTGTGGATCCACGACCGCATCGTGAACCGGCCGAGCGACCTCGTCGAGCGACCGGTAGCGAACCATCTCGCCGTGGTGCCTGCCGTCGATTGCGCGCCGGGCGACCCCTCGCACGCCCAGGAAGAGGACTGACCGATGCCCGTCCCGATGCCCACCGTCCAGCAGGTGGACGAACTGCCGAGCCTCATGGAGCGGCGCATCCCGCCCGAGTGGCAGGACCTCAACGGCCACGTCAACGTGCGCCACTACCTCGAGCTCTACGACGCGGCGAGCTGGCCCATGCTCGAGCAGTTCGGCCTCGACGCGCGCAGCTTCACCGAGCACCGCGTGGGCTTGTTCGACCTCGAGCACCACCTGTGGTACCTCGCCGAGCTGCACGTCGGCGACCTCGTGAGCGTGCACTCGCGATTCGTCGCCCGCAGCGTGAAGCGCTACCACGGCGTCATGTTCATCGTGAACCGGACGCGGTCACAGCTCGCGAGCGCCTTCGAGTACGTGAGCAGCGGCGCCGACCTCGAGGCCCGCCGCACGGCACCGCTGCCGCAGCGCTTCGCCGCCGAGTTCGACCGGATGATGGCGGTGCACGCGCGGCTCGACTGGCCCGCGCCGGTGTGCGGGGTGATGTCGCCCTGAGGTCCGGGCTGAGGCCTGGGTCACTGCGAGGGCCGCCGGGCTCCTGCTAGCATACGCAGCCCCACCGCTGTACCAGCCCGAGGTCCAAGATGAGCCTGTCCCTCCGCGAGCAGCTGCTCAAAGCCGGGCTCGTCACCGAGAAGCAGACGAAGCAGGCTGAGCGCCAGACCAGCCAGCAGGCGCATCAGCGCAAGAAGGGCAGCGCCCCCGACCCGACGCCGAAGCAGAAGGCCGCGGCGCAGCAGGCCGCGGCGGCCAAGATCGCCCGCGACCTCGAGCTCAATCGCAAGCAGCAGGAGAAGGCGCAGCGCCGGGCCCGCGCCGCCGAGCTGCGCCAGCTGGTCGAGCAGCTGCGGGTGCCGCGACCCGAGAGCGACGAGTACTACAACTTCGTGGACGGCGGCCGGATCCGCCGGCTGCAGATCACGCCCGAGCTGCGGGCGCGACTGGCGGCAGGCACCGTCTCGATCGTCCGCTACGACGGCCGCTACGACCTCGTGCCGACTGAACTCCTCGAGCGCATCCGCGAGCGCCACCCCGACGCGATCGTCGCGAGCCCGGCGTCCGAGACCGCCACCGCTGCGCCGGCGGAGGACGATCCCTACAAGGACTTCGTCGTCCCCGACGACCTGACCTGGTGATCACGATGACCGCGACTTTCGGTGCGGTACTCGACTCCCTCAGCCACGAAGGCGACCGCTGGGCCGTCGCGATCCCGAAGGCCTGGTCGAACGGGCGGACCGTGTTCGGGGGCCTGCAGGTGGCGCTCAGTGTGCGCGCGATGCGCGGCGCGCTCGGCGTATCCCTCGGCGACGGCAAGGGCAACGTCGCCGCCCTGCCCCTGCGCAGCCTGCAGGCGACGTTCGTGGCCCCGGTGCCGGCCGGCACGCGCGTCGAGCTGCGCGCCGAGTTCCTGCGCAGCGGTCGCTCGGCCACCCACGCCCGCTGCGACCTGCTGCACGAGGGCACGCTCGCGTGCACCACGGTCGCGATCTTCGGCGCCGCGCGTCCGTCGCGCATCACGCTCGACATTCCGCGCCCGTCGCTGCGGGCCGATCCGGAAGCGCTGCCCGACCTGCCGTACATCCCCGGCATCACGCCCGAGTTCCTGCAGCAACTGCAGTTGCGATGGGGTGCCGGAAAGGTGCCTTATTCCGGCCACCACGAACCCCATTCGACGATATTCGCGCGCCTGCGCGATCCGGACTGCAGCGCCGAGGACGCACTGATCGCGCTGGCCGACTCGATACCGACGCCCGGCCTGTCGATGCTCGACACGCCCGCGCCCGCGACATCGATGAACTGGATGCTGGAGCTGATCGGCGATCCGGCCCTGCTCGAGCGCGACGAGTGGTCCATGATCGGCACCGACGTGCGCGCGGGCGCCGACGGCTACCTGAGCCAGACCTCGGTGCTGTGGGGCTCCGGCGGGCACGCCTTCTCGGTCAGCCACCAGAGCGTGGCGATCTTCGGCTGACGAGCGCCCACTGCTCGCGCAAGATCAGCAGCGCCGCCGTGACGACTGTCTTCATCATCGCCCTCGCCGCCGCCGTGCTCCTCTGGGGCGTGGTGAGCTACAACCTGCTGGTGCGCGATCACCACCGCGTCGCGCAGTCGTGGAGCGACGTGGGCGTGCAGCTTGCGCGCCGCCACGATCTCGTCCCGAAGCTGGTCGAGGTGGTGCAGCGCCACGCCGGCTACGAGCGCGCCGTGCTCGAGGAGGTGACCGCGCTCCGCGCCGCCGGCATGCGCGAGACCTCGCCCGCAGCGCTCGGCAGCGTCGAAGGGCGCCTCGGTGCCGGGCTTCAGCGGCTGCTGGCGATTGCCGAGTCCTATCCCGACCTGACGGCGAGCGCAAGCTACCTGGACCTTATGCGCAACCTCACCGAGGTCGAGGAGCAGATCCAGTTTGCGCGCCGCTACTACAACGGCGCGGTAAACAATCTCAACACCCGTATCGCCACCTTCCCCGACCTGCTGGTGGCCCGGCTGCTGCGGTTCGTGCCCGCCGAGTACTTCGAGTTCGAACCGTGACGCGACTGCTGCTCGCGCTCACGCTGCTCCTGTCGCTCACCGCCGCCCGGGCCGACGAGCGCATCCTCGACTGGCAGAGCGACATCCACGTGCGACCGGACAGCACGCTCGAGGTGATCGAGACACTGCGGGTGCGGGCGGAAGGCGAGCAGATCCGGCGCGGCCTGCTGCGCGACTTCCCGACCCGCTACGTCGACCGGCACGGCCGGCGCGTGGTGACCGGCTTCGAGGTGGTCTCGGTCCGCCGCGACGGAAACGTGGAACCACACGCCCTCGAGAAGCTGGCGAACGGTGTGCGCATCCGAATCGGCGACCCGGAGGTGTACTTGTCGCCGGGCGAGTACACCTACGCCATCACCTATCGCACCGACCGGCAGCTCGGCTTCTTCGCCGATCACGACGAGCTGTACTGGAACGTGACGGGCAACGGCTGGGACTTCCCGATCGACGCGGTGAGCGCGCAGGTGTTCCTGCCCCGCAACATCGACGCCGCCTCGATCGCCGTCGAGGCCTACACCGGGCCGCAGGGCGCGCAGGGGCGCGACTGGGAGGCGGACTCGGGTCCGAGCCTCGCGACCTTCCGCAGCACGCGGGGCCTCGGTCCGCGGGAAGGACTGACCCTCGTGGCGAGCTGGCCGAAGGGTCACGTCGCGCCGCCGGGTCTGGACCAGCGCACCGGCTACCTGCTGCGCGACGCCTGGCCGGCGGGCCTCGCGCTCGGAGGCCTCGCGCTGTTGCTCGTGTACTACCTCCGGGTGTGGCACCGGGTCGGCCGCGATCCACCGGGGCAGATCATCGTGCCCCGCTACGAGCCGCCCGCGGGGCTGTCGCCGGCGGCCATGCGCTTCCTGCGTCGCATGGCCTACGACGACCGCTGCTTCGCGGCCGCCGTGCTGAGCCTCGCCGTGCAGGGAGCGCTGCGCATCGAGCAGGAGTCGGGGGGCCTCCTCAACCGGACCCGCAAGTTCACGCTGCATCGGGCCGATGCTCCGACCGACGCGGCGCTGGGCGAGGACGAGCGCGTGCTGTGCGACCGGCTGTTCGCGGCTGCATCGAGCGTCGAGCTCGACAACGCCAACCACGTGGTGCTGAGCGGCGCAAAGCTCGAGCACCTGCGCGCGCTCAAGGCGCGCTACATGCCCTCGGCGTTCCGTGCCAACGGCGTCTGGCACGCCCTCGGCATCGCGCTGAGCCTGCTCATCGGCGTGTTCGGCGTTCTGATTCCCGCGGCGAAGGGCGGCTTCGGGCCGTCCTGGTGGTTCATGACGACGCCGGGCCGTGTGGCCCTGGCGGCAGTCGGCGTCGCGCTGGTCGCGAACGTGGCGTTCGGCCGCCTGCTCAAGGCTCCATCCGTCGCCGGCCGCGCGACGATGGATCACGTCGAGGGATTCCGGATGTACCTCGAAGTCGCCGAGGGCGACGAGCTCAAGCTCATCGACGCGCCGCCGCTCACCGTGCGCCTCTACGAACGCTACCTGCCCGCCGCACTCGCGCTCGAGGTCGAGCAGCGCTGGGCGGAGCGGTTCGCGACGGTGTTCGCCACGCAGGCCGCTGCGCACACGCCGAGCTGGTACTCGGGCGATGCCTGGGACAGCCGGAACGTCGCCGGCTTCACCTCGGGCTTCGGCTCCTCGTTCAGCAGCGCGATCAGCTCCTCCTCGACCGCGCCAGGCTCCAGCTCGGGCAGTGGCGGCGGCGGCTCCTCCGGCGGCGGGGGTGGGGGCGGTGGCGGGGGCGGATGGTGAATGCCCGCCGGGCGACGACCCGACGACCCGCTCAGGTCGCGTTCTGCGACTGCACCCAGCGCTCCAGCACAGGCAACTGCTTCGCCCGGACGTCCGCGCGGTAGCGGATGTCGGCCATCGCCGTGTCCGCCGACTGCCGTGCGTCGGCGGGCAGGGCGCGTTCCGCGTACGCCCTAACCTTCTCGACCATCGCCGGGTCGAAGGACTGCGCGGCGAGCAGGGGAATGAACGAGTTCCGCGACGAAGCCTCCACCAGGGCGAGCACCATTTCTTCGTGCCGAACGGCGAAGTCGAAGGCGAGTTCCGGGTGCTCGTACGACACCTGGGCGATCATTGCCACGGCGGAGTCGCGCGGCGCCTCGGGCGAGATGGCGAACTCGAGCGTGCGCGCCGCGAGCGCGGGGTCGCGCGCTGCCCCGAGCGCACGCCACAATTCCTGCTGCTCGACCGGCTCGGCAGCCGCAGTTGCGCGCCGACGGATTTCGTCCCAGGTCGCGGCATCGGCGTGCCGGGCCACTACGTGGATCGCGGCGGTGCGAATGGCCGGCGGCAGGGCGTCGGGCGCCCGCGCGGCACGGGCGAATCGCTGCCGTGCCTCGGCCAGCACGATCGGATCCTCCAGTCGTCCCAGCACATGGACCAGCTGCTCGCGCAGCAGGGCGACGTTGTCGCCCTCGCCTTCGACCGGCAGCCACCCAACCCGCGTGAACGCCGGCTGCAGCCGGGCCCGGGCATGCGCGCGCCAGGCGCCCTGCTCCGGGGAACCCTCGAACAACCGGTCGATGCGCGCGAAGGTGCGGGTGAGCTGCAGGAGGATCAGCGGATCACTGTCGACCGTCACGACGGAGGCGAGGTCGAGGTACCGGGTCACCGGCAGTTCGCCCGCCTCGCCGAGCGACCAGGCGTCGTTCAGGAGGCCGAGACGGTCGATCTCATCGAGGCCGCCGAAGGCCGCGCGCAACCGCACGAGATCCGCCTCGGCGTACCTGGTGCGGAAGTAGCCCGCCTGGCCGGTGTTGACGACCACGGCCCCGCAGCCGTCCACCTCGGTTGTCACGGGCTTGCCGTCCTTGCCGAGCCGGACCGTCGTGACGGTGTCGCCCTCCGCGGAACGGAGGCGCACCGGGATCGTCCACGTGTAGGGCTGCGGATCCTTCGCGCCGGTCTCGAAGCGCTGCTGGGCAAGCGTGACTGGCGTGCGACCGTCCCGGCAGGCCGCGGTCTCCACCGTGACCATCGGCACGCCGGGCTGCAGCGTGAAATCCTGCGCGACCTCCTTCACCGGCTGTCCGGTCGCCGCGGCAAGCTCGGACCAAAGTTGCTCCGTCACCGCGTTGCCAAAGGCGTGGGCGCGGATGTACCGACGTATGCCGTCCCGGAAGCCCGCCTCGCCCACGAAGTCCTCGAGCATGTTCAGTACCGCCGGACCCTTCGAGTACGAGATCGCATCGAATGCCTGGTTGGCCGCCTCCACGGACGGCACGGGCCGCACAATCGGACGCGTCGCCGCGCTTGCATCCCGGCGCAGCGCAAATTCACGCGTGTCGTTCACGAACTGCAGTGCCGGCTTGTTGCCCGGCAGCAGGGCCGCCTCGACCTTGCCTTCCATCCACGACGCGAAGCTTTCGTTGAGCCAGAGGTCGTCCCACCACTCCATGGTGACGAGGTTGCCGAACCACTGGTGCGCGACCTCGTGTGCGACCGCGGCGAACACGGTGCGCCGGTCCGACGTGGAAGACCGCTTCGGATCGACCAGCAGGTAGGGCTCGAAGTACATGATCGCGCCCCAGTTCTCCATGGCCCCGAAGAACTGGCTGCTGCCGGGAACGGCGATCTGGTCGAGCTTCGGCAGCGGGTACGGCGTCCCGAAGTAGTCGTTGTACCAGGGCAGGAGGCGTGCGGTCGCCTCGAGCGCGTAGCGGCCGGTCTCGGCTGCGCCGCGGCGAGTGACGATGCCCGCGTCCACGCCCGCGATGGGCTGTGCGAGCCGGTCGAGTTCGCCGACCGACAGGTGCAGGAGGTAGGACGACATGCGCGGGCTGGTCGCAAACCGCACCCGCTGCCGGTCGCCCTCGACCTCGGTGTCGAGCACCGGCATGTTCGAATAGGCGACCTGCCCGGCGGGTATCACGACCTCGAGGGTGAACGTCGCCTTGGCGGCCGGCTCGTCCCACATGGGCACGAAGCGCCGGCCGTCCGCGACCTGGAACTGGCTGGTCAACATACGGCGCTTGCCCGCCGGGGTGTCGTAGTCGACCGCGAACAGGCCCATCGCGGTGGTGTAGATCCTGCCCGAGTAGTCGACCGCCAGTCGGTGACGCCCGGGCGCGACGGGTTCGGCCAACTCGAATCGCGCCACCTGGCCGCCTGCGTCGATCTCGACATCGGACACGGGCACGCCGTCGAACTCGGCCCGAGCGATCTCGAGGTCGAGCGCGTTGAGCGTGATGACGCGGGTCGGGTCCCGGACCTCGAGGTCGATGACGGCACGGCCGTCGAAGGTCAGCGACTCGGCATCCGGGACGATGCGGATCTCGTAGTGCCGCGGCGTGACACCCGGGGGCAGACTCCCCGGGAGCGCCTCCGTCGCCGGTGCCAGCGAGGGCACTGCGAGCGCGAGGCAAAGCAGTACGAGCCGGGCAAGCATCGGTCGCATCGTTGGCTCCCCGAACTTTGGAGTTTGCGGGTCGGGATCCATGCCTTGCGCGAAGCTAGCACGGGCTGGCCGGCTCGGGACAGGATCGCTATGGTGCGGGCATGAAGCGATCTGCACGAGTGCTCGCCGCGGTCGGGGCCGCCGTCGCCCTGCTGGTCGGGGTATTCGCGATGCTGAACTGGGCGCCGGATCGGCCTGTGGAGGAACTCGCCGCCCGCTGGGCCGGACCGCCTTCGACCTTCCTGGAACTCGCCGGCCTGTCGGTCCACCTGCGCGACGAAGGCCGGCGCGACGACCCGCTGCCGGTCGTGCTACTGCACGGCACGTCGGCATCGCTCCACACCTGGGACGGCTGGGTCGCAGCCCTGGCGCCGGCGCGGCGCGTGGTGCGCGTGGACATGCCGGGCTTCGGGCTCACCGGCCCGGCGCTGGACGGCGACTACCGCATCGAGCGCTACGTCGAGTTCGTAGCCGCGCTGCTCGACGCGCTCGGTATCGAACGCTGCGTGCTGGCAGGCAACTCCTTCGGAGGCTGGGTCGCCTGGGAAACGGCGCTCGCGGAGCCCGGGCGCGTCGGGGCACTGATCCTGGTGGACTCGGCCGGCTACCCGATCGAGTCGGAATCGGTGCCGATCGCATTTCGCATCGCGCGGATCCCGCTGCTCAATCGCCTCATGGAGGTGACACTGCCGCGCGGCGTGGTGGAGTCGAGCCTGCGAAATACCTACGGCGATCCCTCGCGGGTGACGCCTGCGCTGGTCGACCGGTACTACGAGCTCACGCTGCGGGAGGGCAACCGCGCCGCACTTGCGAAGCGCTTCACCGATGGGCGGCATTCCAGCCACAGCGCTCGCCTTGGGGAACTGCAGGTGCCCACGCTGATCCTCTGGGGCGGCCGCGACCGGCTCATCCCGCCCGCCTACGGCGAGCAGTTCCGGCGCGACATCGCGGGCAGCCGGCTGGTCGTGTTCCCTGCGCTCGGGCACGTGCCGCACGAGGAGGACGCCGCGGCGACCTCAGCGGTTGTGCGAACCTTCCTGGACGAACTCGGGCGCGATGAGGCGCTCGCCAAGTCCCTGCAGTGAGGCACCGGCATGAACAGTGAAAGCGTCGTGTTGCCCGCGGCCGTGCTCGAGTTCTGGTTCGGTGAACTGACACCCGAGGACTGGTGGCGCAAGGACCCGGCGCTCGACCGGCGCATCGCCGATCGATTCAGCCCGACCCTGGAAGCGGCGGCCCGCTGCGAGCTTTACGCCTGGCGCGCGACGGCGCGGGGGCGGCTGGCCGAGGTCATCGTCCTCGACCAGTTCTCGCGCAACATCCACCGCGACACGGCGGCAGCGTTCGCAAACGACGCGCTGGCGCTGGCCCTGGCGCAGGAAGCCGTCGCACTCGGCTGCGATCGCGAACTGCCCCCGACTGAGCGCGCCTTCCTTTACCTGCCCTGGATGCACAGCGAGTCGGCACTCATCCACGAGGAGGCGTTGCGCCTGTTCGCGGCGCCGGGGCTGGAGAAGAACCTCGATTTCGAGCTGAAGCACAAGGCGATCATCGATCGCTTCGGACGCTACCCGCACCGCAACGCAATGCTCGGCCGTGCCTCGACCGCCGAGGAACTCGAGTTCCTGAAGCAGCCGGGCTCGTCGTTCTGACTACGACTCGAGCACCCTCGGCAGCGTGAGCGCGTCCACCAGCCCGCGCGCGCCGTACAGCGCCGGCAGGATCACGTCCGGCGCGTACCGACGGCGCAGCGCCGCGACGAGCTCGGTGCCGGCGCGATAGGCCGGCAGGTACATGCGGCCGAGCAGCGGGTGACGGCCCCAGGCGCCGGAGAGCTTGTCGGCGCGCTCGGTCGAGACGAGGAGCTCCCGGCGCAGGGTCGAGGCCACCTCGTCCTGCGGCCTGCCCTCGCACCACGTCAGGTAGGACGCCTGGTTCTTCGCATCGTCCTGCAGCAGCGCCAGCAGCACACCGAGTTCGAGGTCACGATCCGGCAGGTCCGCGGGCTCGGCCACGCCGTGCGCAATGAGGATGGCGTTGTTGGCGATGCCCTCGAACAGCACGCTCGCGCGCGTGTTCATGGTGAGCAGCGAGGCCTCGAACCCGGCGAGCCCGCGCACGAACAGGTCCTGCAGGTACGCGAACGTCGTCACGTGCCCCGGCACCACCTCGTGGCTGACCAGCTGCTGGAACTCCGGCAACGAGATCTCGAGCGCGGAGTTGAGCTCGTAGGTGGCCTCGTACTCCGGCGAGCCGTCCGGCCGGCGCTCATGGCCGAGGTAGTTCATGGAGCCCGAGAACCACGCGTTCTCGATGGCGAGGAAGCGCACGTTGGCCCGCGGCACGCGCGCGAACTCCGACGGCAGGTGCGGCAGGAGATGCCGTGCCGACAGCGCGTCGTACTGCGCGACGAAGGCGTCCCCGACCGCCGCGATGGACTTCGCCGGCACGCGCCGCGCCGCGCGCCACTCGTCCACGGCCGCGAGCAGCGAGTCGGAGTCGCTCGAGGCGTGGCCTGCCGCGACCAGCAGCTCCGCCGCACGTGCGCGCTTGGCGGCGGGCTGCGACGGCTCGGGCGCGCGGCCCGTGATGGTCTGTACGCAGCGCTCGTACGGCACCTCAGGTCCCTGACCCACAAGCTCCATCGCGAGGTCCCACATGACCTCGCAACACAGGCCCAGTCCCTCGAGATAGTCGCCGCGCAGGCCGCCGGTCGCACGGGCGCCCTCGAGCAGCCTCCCGATCGCGCCGTGCACGTCCACGGCCGCGAGATACGCCTCGACCGCGGCGCGGTCCGGCACCTTCGCGCCGACCCCGCCGTTGGCGCGCAGCACAGCCGCCGCGGGATGCGTGTAGGCGACGGGCAACGGTTCGTCCGAGAACCAGCAGTCGGCGATGAAGCGCCCGACACCGGACGGGTTCATGACGTCGCCACCCCACAGCGTGTCGATGCCGACGAGCGCCTCGGCGGTTGCGGTGTCCAGGCTGTCAAGCGGCATCTCGTGTCTTCTCCGGGTCATACCAGGGGACCGTTAAGGAACCCCTAAGCCTCGCCGCATAGCCTACTCCGCGACGTGGGCACGGCGCCCGATGACCCGACGACGAGGAGAATCCGATGCAGACTTCGACTTCCACCGGCCTGCACCTCATCTGGGACCTGCCGACGCGCGTGTTCCACTGGGCGCTGGCGGGGTCCTTCCTCGGCGCTTACCTGCTCGCCGAGGAGGACGGCTCCCGCAATCTCCACGTGATGTTCGGCTACACGGTGGCCGGACTGCTCGTCTTCCGGCTGCTGTGGGGATTCGTGGGTTCCACGCATGCGCGCTTCCATGACTTCGCCTACGGTCCGGGCGCAGCCGTGGGCTATCTGCGCGACCTCGTGCGGGGTCGCGCGCGGGACTACGACGGCCACAACCCGGCCGGCAGCTGGGCCATCTACGCGCTGCTCGCGGTCGCCGCGGCCACCGCGCTGACGGGCTGGCTGCACTACAATGGAATGGGTGGCGAGACCTTCGAGGAAATCCACGAGGTGCTCGCCAACGCGTGGCTGGTGATGATCGCCGTGCACCTCGCCGGCGTGGTCGTCGCAAGCCTCGCGCATCGGCGGAACCTCGTGGCCTCGATGATCACCGGTCGTCGGAACGGTGGCAGCGCAGTTCCGACTGACGACGCGGGCAGCGACCCGACGCCGGATCGCCCGTCCCGGCCGACGGGTCCGCGATGGGCCCTCGGCTCGACACTCGCGGTGGCGGTACTCGGCTTCTGGAGCTAGGCCGTGACG
>Ga0316601_100000701_pt1 | contig 15236 bp, 11 predicted proteins | sample OWC_soil_day5_no_FD_207663 | JGI IMG/M metagenome (GOLD analysis project Ga0316601, IMG submission 207663) | Wetland soil microbial communities from Old Woman Creek delta, Ohio, United States - OWC_soil_day5_noCT | ecosystem: Environmental > Terrestrial > Soil > Wetlands | place: USA: Ohio... | reverse complement strand
TTTCTGCCTGAAAGATATACCTATCCCTTCTTTTCAGCTTCCCGATAATTTTGTCTTTGAAACTGCTAATTTTGTAATTAAAGGAGTTTGTCCTCATTGCCATAAATAATGCAACACTGTTGCACGTCTATATAACTTATCTTTGTTATGCACAAATGATTAATTTGTATACATAACAAAATAAGTATAAATTCTAAATAGAAGTATGATGACAAACTCAGAACAAAATCTCTATCAAAAAGCTTGGTTACTAAGTTTATTTACAATATTCTATAATGTGATTGAAGGTCTGGTTTCCATGTTTTTTGGATACGAAGACGAAACATTGGCGTTATTTGGTTTTGGTGTGGATAGTTTTATAGAAGTAATGTCAGGCATTGGTATTGCTGTTATGATATTGCGCATAAAACAAAATCCCGCAAGCAATAAGAGCGCTTTTGAAAAAACAGCATTAAAAATTACAGGATTTGCCTTTTATATCTTATCACTCGGTCTATTGGCTGGCATTATTATGAACCTGATAAATGGGCATAAGCCAGAGACTACCCTTTGGGGATTAATTGTGTCTTCTTTATCTATAATGACAATGATATGGCTAATGTATGCCAAAAAGAAGATCGGGAAAAAACTAGGTTCAGACCCAATTATTGCTGATAGTAATTGCACAAAGGTGTGTGTATATATGTCGGTTGTTTTGCTTTTATCAAGTTTAATCTATGAATTAACAGGCTTTGCCTATGCCGATGTTATTGGTACCGCTGGATTAATATATTTCTCTTTATCCGAGGGGAAAGAAGCTTTTGAGAAAGCAGAAGGAAAGGAATGTTGCTGTCATTGAATCAATGGAAGACAGAACGAGAATCATAAAATAAAAGGAATCTTTAAATTTTTGACTTTTGTGCAAATAATAGCAGTGAAGAGGGATATAATTATGAACTACCTTCAAGCAAAGGAATGCTCTGGTTGTATTATTATATCTGAAGTTGAAATAATAATCTTGATGTTATAAAAAGATATAATAAATTTGTATCATAATTTATTGGAATGCGGTAGTAAATGTTTTATTTATTACTGCATTCTTTTTTTATATAATGTTATTTGTAAAATAATTATTTTTTATTTGTTTGGAATAGAATATTTATTACATTTGTATATAAATAAAAAATACTATTATGAAAAACAAATTAAATCTTGTCGTTTTATTAGTTGGATTAGTTCTGACTAATTGCAATAATAAGAACAAAAATGTTATGCTTGAGGGAAATAAAGTTGCAGCTTTAGATGTTAAACCAACTTTTTTACCGACAAAAAACGGAGTGATATTTAAGGACTGGAATAAGAAGAGAGGGCAGGATCTTGAATTTTATTATGATAAAGAGACCTTTAATGTTATTTCTTCTGTGCAATTAGAAAAAAATCCTCAATTGGAGGTGCATTATAAAATTAAAAAAGAGCATAATAAAAGCGTGGTGAAGTATTCTGATTGTAACTATATAACATTGGGAATCAGTGAAGTTACTGACGGAAAATATATTTATAAGTTGCAGTTGAAAGATATGGCGAATAAGTATCCTCTGGATTACATAGCTATTACAGGTGTTGGTAATAATAGTTTTACTTTTGGTGACAAAGAAATAGGAGATTATTTTCCTAACCTGAAAAAATATATTTCTCAAGTAAATTTATAAAAAATAGTTCGTTACTAAAATAATATATAACTATGCTGCAATAGCAGCAAACTCAATGAACTCTTTCTGAAATTTGTCATTTCACTTCAGCAAGAACATCCTTACAGATATCCATATATTGGTTAAGTATGCTTGATTTTGTCTTATTATTTACGGCATCAAATACTGTAGAAATACTAAAAAAATCAGCGACTTAACCATTTTTTATGATAAAATCCAAAGATACTTTCTAGTTTCACAAGAGCTTGATGAATTATTTAACGAAGTATTGAACTTACAAGCATTGGTTTAATAGTATAATTTCTTTGCATTCTGAAAAAGAAGAATTATTTTTGGTGTCCAAAGTCAAAGTGTTATACCTTACAGATTATTAATATTATAATCAAATATAAATTTAACCGTTATCTAATTATTATGAATTCTATTGTAATTGTAATTATTGCCGCATTATTTCTTGTTATAGGTTATGGTGTCTACGGCAGATTCATGGCGTACAAAGTTTTAATGCTGAATAAAAACAATGTTGTTCCTTCGGAAACTCTTAATGATGGACACGATTATGTACCAACAAACAAAGTTGTATTAATGGGACACCATTTCGCAGCAATTGCCGGAGCAGGCCCTTTAATTGGTCCGGTACTTGCAGCCCAGTATGGATTTCTTCCCGGGGTTTTATGGATATTGATCGGCTCTTTATTTGCCGGAGCTGTTCACGATATGGTAATTCTTACGGCTTCTGTTCGTTATAGAGGAAAGTCAATCGCTGAAATTGCAAGAGATTTAGTTGGCGACAGATTAGGTTTTATAACCTCCATTGCTGTAATAGCAATTTTAATCGTATCAATGGCCGGTTTAGGTATTCCCGTTGTTAATGCCTTGAAAAACTCACCCTGGGGAACATTCACGGTTGGTTTTACAATTCCTGTGGCACTTTTTATTGGTGTCTATTTAAAATATATCCGTCCCGATAAAATATGGGAAGGAACTATAATTGGCGTTCTTTTGGTTCTGATGGGAGTAGTTCTTGGTCCGGTGATTCAAAATTCAGCTTTAGGTGCTTATTTGGATTTTGACCAGAAGCAGATGTCTTTAATTCTGGCAATTTATGGATTCTTTGCTGCTGCATTGCCTGTTTGGTTATTACTCTTGCCAAGAGACTATCTTAGTACTTACATGAAACTAGGTGTTATCGGAGCATTGGCAATTGGTATCATTATTATTCAGCCGGATATTAAAATGCCTGCTATTACAGAATTTGTACATGGAGGTGGTCCGATTGTTCCAGGTAAAGTATTTCCTTTTCTTTTTATAACTATTGCCTGTGGCGCATTGTCTGGTTTCCATTCACTGATAAGTTCCGGAACAACACCTAAACTGATTAAAAACGAAAAAGATATATTGCCAATCGGCTTTGGTGCAATGCTATTAGAAGCCTTTGTTGCTATCATGGCTTTACTGGCTGCAACCGTTTTACCAACTTCCGATTATTTTGCAATTAATTCTCTACCTGAAGTATTTTCTAAACTGCATATGGTTCCTGTTGATTTGCCTGAACTTTCGTCTTTAGTAGGAGAGGATCTGGCAGGCAGACCCGGAGGTTCGGTATCTTTGGCAGTGGGAATGACTTATGTATTTGAGAGTATTCCATGGTTAAGATCAATGATGGGGTACTGGTATCATTTCTGCATAATGTTCGAAGCATTGTTTATTCTCACAACAATTGATTCCGGTACAAGAATCGGCAGATATTTGCTTCAGGATTTATTCCGTCAGAACTCAGGTGATATGTCAAAAGGGCGTGCATGGTTTAATGCTATTTTCTTTTCTGGACTCATTACTTTCTTCTGGGGATATCTATTATACACCGGCGATATTTCAACTATCTGGCCTCTCTTTGGAACAGCCAATCAAATGCTGGCAATCATTGCATTTGCCATTGGAACAACATATTTACTCCGTTCTCAGCAGAATAAATATGTTTGGGTTACTGCTATTCCTTTGTGCTTTGTTACGGTTACGACCTTATCGTCGGCATTGATGAATATTTTTGATAATTATCTGCCAAAAGGTTTGTATGCACTTTCTGCTATTTCCGGCATATTAGTTATTCTAGTTTGTCTGGTGCTTATTGAGAGCTTTGTCAACTGGAAAAGAATAACTCGCATGAGTAACGAAGAACTTACGTCTGTAAAAATTGGACTAATTGGGGAACCGGTTGTTTCATATAGCAATATTAAAAGTGGTAAGCCATCAAACGAATAGGTGTTTAAGAAAGATAGAAAGATAAACAATAAATGAATATGAGAAAGGCAATATTTCTTTTAATTGGAATGCTAATTGCAGTGAACGCTTTTTCGAATGTGAACTACATTGAAATCTCTAAAATTAGTAATGAGGGTAGATTAGTAAATGCTTTCAACTATATTAAAGTCAATCAACAATACTTTAATCATTGGACAAATGAATGGAACTATGACAAATCCCAAAAAGAATTAATCAAGAATCTTCGTGAAAGTTATGCAATGTTTTCATCTGTTGCAACAAAAAATGAAGAACTTTTCATGTTGCTGGGTGACATTGCGCATTACCTGTATAATCTTAACGAATCTGATTATTACCAGTTAGCTGTAAATAATTACAATTCGGCCATTGCGATTAATCCCGATGATTATAGAACTTACTGGTTTCTGGGTTTTCATTATGTGCTTTCCAATGCTCCTACATTAGGCATTGATAATTTTCTAAAAGCACAACAATTATTGCCTGCAAAACAACCTGCTGACTTTTGGGAAGAATATGCATGGGCAACAGCTGTTACAAATATGCCATCACATTGCATTTATGCTATGGATAAAGCGAGAAGCATTTTGGGCACTCCTGGACGTTTCGAATCACAGCTTGGACTGGAAATGCATAAAAGAATCGTTGATGTAGATAAAAATATCTCTTATAAAAAAGAAGATATATGGTCATCGTCAGAAGGAGAAAAAATGGCATTTACTTCCCGGCCGTTAGGTATTAAAGTCTTGGTGGATTCTACATGGAAGCTATCAATCTATGATTATAAAAATAGTCAAAGTGCATTTATCTTAATTCCACCTGCAATTAAGAGCAAAAAAGGAAAAGACATTAATTATACTATTGCTATAATCATGAAAGCGGCGAATTTAACTGACCAGTTAGATGATTATATTAACACTCTGACCTCGAATTACTCAAATAAAAGTAAGATAACATTTTCTGATAAATATGAAAAGATGGTTGCTTACGAAATAAAAGATAAAGAAATATATAAAGATATGGGTGGAGGTCGCACATATATGATTGGTATTGAAAGAAATAGCCCAATGTATCCTGGACTGCTTTTGGAAAATCCAGCGACTATTCCAGATGGTAATAATAATAAGATCTCATATTATAGGGCAACATATAGTAAAAACCGATTTGAAGGACGAATATTCTATGCCATCATGTTAGATTGTTGCGAAGATATCAATGAACAATCGCTAGCTGTTTTCAAGACTCTTTTTGATAATCAAATAATAATAGAATAAGATATTAAGATTTGTAATGACGAAATTTTAGCCACTGTCTATATAATTGTGTAAATCGGAAATGCAGAATTAATTAAATTCTGTATTTCTTATTTTTCAATTTTAATAAGTACTCTTCATCGCTCTGTTAAACGATAAGTTTGTTTGGGTCAACGTTACGTTTTACTTGTCGCTGACCTTCGTGGCGAACTAATAAGAATTTCTTATAAGTTCGATTTTTGCCCAATCCATAATCTTTGAATATGTTGGGAATGTGCATAGATATATTCTCTTGCGTAGTGTTGTCGTATATCTCAGCCAACAGTTATTAGGTGAGCTATAAGTCTTCATCTGCAAAGCGGATATTTATCTTAGATACACCGTTATCATCTTGATAGATAACAATGCCATTTCACGCCCAAAACTATAATTTTTATCTGTATACCAACAAACTTTCTTTTTTTAATGTTGTTGCTCCAGCTTGGGACAGCTTGGGACAAACTTGGGACAAGCTTGGGACGACTTATCCCATTTTGATCTTCTGTACCCTGCTTTATATACTCTTTTGAAGGAATCTCAAATTTCTTTTATCTTAATCATTTTGGTTTGTCTGGTTTTTATTGAGAGTTTTGTCAACTGGAGAAGAATAACTCGCATGAGTAATGAAGAGTTAACCTCTGTTGAATTTGGACTTATTGGGAAACCTATTATTTCATATAGCAATATTAAAAGGAGTAAACCATTTAAAGAATAAGTGCTTAAAAATGCTGTATAGGTATTTTACTTATTACTGCAATATTTATTAATCCGAGATCTATAAATTTGTTTTCAAGGTTGTAACTATAGATGGTTCCAATATTATTTAGATTTATAAGCATAAAATACATGTATTGAATGTATAAAACTAAATAAAATACAATTTATACTTGTATTTTCAGGTTTTAATATATATCTTTGCACAAGATCAAAATATTTATAAGATGGGACTATATTTTTCTTCGACAGAATTGCTTGATAGAATGACTATAAACATAAATTTTTATAGTATTCATTCGGTTTCTAAGGTAATGAATATTTCTTCATCAGATGTATTAATAATATTGAAAAATGCTGGCTTTACTCTAGATGAGGGATACCATACACTGCTTAATCAAAAGCATCTAGATGTACTAAGTAAAAAATATATAGAATACTTACAAAGGTATTTTTCAAATTCACTTAAAAATATACATAATCTAAGTTTTTCTGAAATTATTGATTTTGATGATTTTTGCAATAGATTTAGAAAACAAAATAACCCAATTAAAGGAGTTATACAATGGTCTCATATTAATACGGAGCTACTTAAAGATTTTTTCTTCGAGCAAGTAAAAGAAGAAAATAACAAGATAAATAGCTTCTTTAGTTTATTTGAAAATGTTTTTACGTATGAGTCGATTCTACAAGCAAAGTTCTCCTATTATATAAAAGAGAACAATTTAATGAAAAAGATTGTTAGCAATCGTTTTTATAGAATAAAAATAAAGATTAAAAAAATATTTTGTTTTTTTATCCAAGTAATAAAACTAATTATACGATCATATAGATATCATATTTTTGTTACTGAAGATAGTCATAATTCTAAGGTTCAAGCACTTTGTATAGCTTCTTTAGAATGATAATAATATAATATTTTCTCAAGAGGCTTTAATTAAATCATTAATTATTAAAGTTTCAAATATGAAAGAGAATAAAATTTTACTCATCGAAAAGGTGAATGCAAGTAATCTTACCGATGATGAAAAAAATAGTTTAATTGAAATTATAACAAAATCAAATAAGGATTGGATGCAAATGATTGAAGCTGTTCTTAAAATATTAGGTATAAGTAAAGAACTGTTAGATATCTTTGATATTCATTTATAAATATTTTCATTATGGATATCGGAATAGCAATAAAAACACTAAGGAAAAGAAAAAAAATTAGTCAAAAGGATCTGGCTAAGGAATGTAATTTATCTGTTAATGCATTGTGTAATATTGAGAATAACATTTCATTCCCACAGAAAAGTACCATCTCAAGGATTTGTGAAGTGCTGAATATTCCGACATCTTATCTTTTATTTTTTTCAATATCAGATGATGATATACCAAATGATAAAAAAGCAGTCTTTGATTCTTTAAATTCAACTATAAAAAACTTACTTTTAGACTCAATAGATTAACTTTTGATGTTTTTATTCAATGGCATAGTTTGTTAGTGAGGACAACCCCAATAAATAAAATTCATTGGTGAATAATTGAAAATCTCCTGCCAGCTTTTTTAAAAACGTAACCGGATGTTGAACAAACTCCCGCCAGGTTTCAAAAAAAGCTGGCGGGAGTTTATTGCTCTTTTTACTTCAAAATGTTGACAATATCAATAATATCTATTCTGCAGTGGTGCACATGGTGTAGATAAATTGTTCTTTTTTCGTTCTGAGAAATCTAATTTCAATAATTCTGCAATTTGCAGAATTATTGAAATTCATTTTCTGGAAACAGAAAAAACTCTTTTTTAGTACACCATGTACACCACTTTTTGTTGATTATAGTACTGTTCTATTTTGTAATTAGCTGGTTATTAATGATATAAAATTTAGTAGGTGGCAGAGGTGGCAGATAAATAATACTTTTTCCGATTCTGAAAAATGAAATTTGATAATTCCGCAAAATGCAGAATTTTCAAATTTTTATTTCTGAGAAGCCAAAAAGTTCTTTTTTACTGCCACCTCTACCACCTGATGTGATACTATAGACCTAATATATGGAATAATAATTTATTCAGATTAATGTTTCAGTGGTAAATTAGTTATTTACCTATAAAAATAAAAGTAGCTGTAACAACCCAGAACTGATTATAGTAACAACGTGATCATGAAAATAAAGCTTTATATATAAAATGCTGAATTAAACAATGGCTTTTGCAAAAGCCATTGTTATTCTATTTTCTCCTACTGATATTTATTCCACAACAATTGTATTCTTACTTTGTTTTATACGTAATACCATAATAATTCTATTTTATCATTTTGATTGTGTGTAATCTCTTGTTTGTGGCGTTTGGCCTATATTTAAAGGTGTAATAATGGATTATGATGTATTTTTCTATCATATTTCTATCTATGAAATAAACTATTCTTTAAATATTTATGCGAAAAATATTGCTTAAGTCAAAGCGAAACACTATTTTAGAGGCTTAGATCTTACAGATCAAAAAAAGATATAAACCTTATTCTTTATACATAGATGGAAAAACGAATCGTAGAGTGCGTACCCAACTTCAGTGAGGGGCGTGATATGTCTGTCATTAAACAAATTACCGATGTGATAGAGGGTGTAGAGGGCATCAAACTTCTTGATGTTGACCCAGGTAAAGCTACCAACCGTACAGTTGTTACTTTTGTGGGAGAGATTGATGCTGTGGTAGAAGCAGCTTTTCGTTGTGTAGTGAAAGCTGCAGAAGTGATAGATATGAGAAAGCACCACGGTGAACACCCGCGTATGGGAGCTACCGATGTACTGCCACTTATTCCTGTCTCTGGCATAACGATGGAAGAGACTGCTGAATATGCCCGACAGCTGGCAAAAAGAATTGCAATCGAGGGAGGCGTACCAACCTATTGTTATGAGTATGCTGCGATTCGTCCTGAACGTAAAAAACTAGCTGCTTGCCGCGAAGGCGAGTACGAAGGCTTGAAACCACGTTTTGGCATTCCTGATAAAATGCCCGATTTTGGCGGTGAGGTATGGACTAAACGTGCTGCCCAAACAGGATGTACTGCTGTGGGAGCCAGAGATTTCTTGATTGCAGTGAATTTCAATCTCAATACAACTTCTACTCGTCGTGCCAATGCCATTGCTTTCGATGTTCGCGAGCGTGGACGTGTGAAGCGTGAAGGAGATTCTCCTGCAGGAAAAATTATGAAAGATGAACATGGAGAAGAAATATTTATTCCGGGTACGCTGAAAAGTACGGCTGCTATTGGCTGGTTCATTGAAGAATATGGCATTGCTCAGGTGTCTATGAATATAACCAATATATCTGTAACTCCTTTACATGTTGCATTTGAGGAAGTTGTGGCAAAAGCTGCAGCACGTGGTGTTCGGGTAAGCGGTACCGAGATTGTTGGTCTGGTGCCAAAATTTACACTGATTGATGCTGGTAAATATTTCCTGCGCAAACAACAACGCTCTGTGGGTATCTCTGAAAAGGAGATTATTAAGATTGCCATAAAGTCTATGGGGCTCGATGACCTGAAACCTTTTGACGCTAAGGATAAGGTGATAGAATTCATGATGGAAGATGATTCTGAAGATAAGCTGGTAGATATGTCTGTTGCTGATTTTGCTTACGAAACAGCCAGTGAATCGGCTGCTCCCGGTGGTGGTTCTATCTCTGCTTACATGGGAGCGTTGGGCGCTGCTTTGGGAACGATGGTTGCCAATCTCTCTTCGCACAAAGCTGGGTGGGATAGCCGTTGGGAAGAGTTCTCCAATTATGCCGAACGCGGTCAGGCTTTGCTTAACGAACTTCTTTTTCTGGTAGACGAAGATACTCGCTCATTCAATAAGGTGATGGCTGCTTTTGGTTTGCCAAAGAATACAGAAGAAGAAAAGTCTACTCGTAGCAAAGCTATTCAGGAAGCTACATTTTATGCTACTCAGATACCGTTCAGGGTGATGAAGGCTTCTTTGGCTGTATTTGATATTGTGGAGCAGATGGCTAAAGAGGGCAATCCTAATTCTGTATCGGATGCCGGAGTAGGTGCATTGGCTGCTCGGTCTGCTGTGCTTGGTGCCTGGCTGAATGTACGCATTAATGCTGCCGGAATTAAAAACAGAGATTTGGTTGAACCGATTCTGCTGGAGTCTGCTGCTATAGCCAAACTTGCCCAGGAGAGAGAAGAAGCTATTCTTGAAATTGTTAATAGTAAAATATAACCGGCTATGGAAGAAATCAGTAAAGAGGAATTTCGCCGATTGATCCTGGCTGGTATTCCTGATAGTCTACCCGATGCGAAGCCTTACGAACTGGCTGTTAATCATGCGCCCAAACGAAAGGATATTTTGACTGACAGTGAAAAAGAACTTGCCTTGAAGAATGCGCTTCGCTATTTTCCTGCCAAACATCATGCGATACTGGCTCCTGAGTTTGCAGAAGAGTTGGCTAAGTATGGTCGTATTTACATGTATCGCTTTCGTCCCGATTATAAAATATATGCCCATCCTATAGAAGATTATCCATATAAGTCGAAACAGGCTGCAGCTATTATGCTGATGTTGAGTAATAACCTGGATGATGCGGTAGCTCAACATCCGCGTGAACTGATTACATATGGTGGTAATGGTGCAGTTTTTCAGAACTGGGCGCAGTACTTGCTTACCATGAAGTACCTGGCTACCATGACAGACGATCAGACTTTGGTGATGTATTCCGGTCATCCGATGGGATTGTTTCCTTCTCACAAAGATGCCCCGCGAGTAGTGGTGACCAATGGTATGGTGATACCTAATTACTCATCCAAAGATCATTGGGAAAAGTTCAATGCTTTGGGTGTGTCTCAATACGGACAAATGACTGCCGGGTCGTATATGTACATTGGTCCGCAAGGTATTGTGCACGGAACAACCATCACTGTACTGAATGCCAAACGGATGCAACGGGCCAAACATCCATCTGAGAAAGGCGTATTGTTTATTTCTTCTGGTTTAGGGGGAATGTCGGGTGCACAACCGAAGGCCGGAAATATTGCCGGAATGGTTTCTGTTATTGCGGAGATTAATCCCAAAGCTGTGGCTGTCCGCCGTTCGCAAGGTTGGGTAGACGAGGTGTTTACTGATTTAGATATATTGATGCCGCGTATCCGCAAAGCGGTCGATAAAAACGAAGTGGTGTCTATTGCTTATCAGGGAAATATTGTGGATTTATGGGAACGGTTGGCTGCAGAGCAAATGTATGTAGATCTTGGTTCCGATCAGACTTCCTTGCATAATCCCTGGGCGGGTGGTTATTATCCGGTAGATGTTGATTTTAATGAGGCTAACCGTATGATGGCTGAAGAACCTGATAAGTTTCAAGCGAAGGTTCGCAGTACATTGAGGCGTCATGCTGCAGCGATCAATAAACTTACTGCTGCCGGCATGTACTTCTTTGATTACGGCAATGCCTTTCTGTTGGAAGCATCCCGCGCCGGAGCCGATGTGATGAAGTCCGATGGTACTTTCCGTTATCCTTCGTATGTACAGGATATTATGGGACCGCTTTTCTTTGATTACGGTTTCGGACCTTTTCGTTGGGTTTGTACTTCGGGCGATCCGAAAGACCTTGCTGTAACTGACAGGATTGCTGCCGAAGTACTCGAAAAGATTCTCCAGACTGCATCTGCTGATATTAGGTCTCAACTGGAAGATAACCTGCATTGGATAAAAGAGGCCGGAAAAAATAATCTGGTCGTTGGTTCTCAGGCACGTATCCTTTATCTTGATTCCATGGGGCGTATTGAAGTGGCCAGGGCATTCAATGAGGCAATCAAGCTTGGTGAGATTTCTGCCCCGGTAGTATTGGGACGCGATCATCACGATGTGTCGGGTACTGATTCGCCTTTCCGTGAAACGTCCAATATATACGATGGCTCTTCATTTACTGCAGATATGGCAGTGCAGAATGTAATCGGTGATTCTTTTCGCGGTGCTACCTGGGTTTCTATCCACAACGGTGGTGGTGTAGGTTGGGGAGAGGTTATCAATGGCGGTTTTGGAATGATGATCGATGGCACGGTTGATGCAGACCGTCGTTTGAAATCCATGCTCTTGTGGGATGTAAATAACGGACTGGCTCGTCGTAGCTGGGCTCGTAATCAGGGAGCAATGGATGCAATTCGCAGAGAAATGGAACGTATTCCGCAATTGGTGGTTACTTTACCTAATATAGCTGATGAAAATATTATCAAAGCAGCATTAAAACATAAATAACTATGGCAAAAATACATAAAATAAGCACAGCGCACCTGTCAATTGACGGACTGCAACAAATCATTGAGAATGGATATAAACTGGAATTGTCCGACGAATCGAAAGCACTGATTCTAAAATGTCGCAAGTATCTGGATGATAAGATAAAGACTCAGGACGAACCTATTTATGGTGTATCTACAGGTTTTGGGTGTTTTTGTGATATTAGTGTGAGCAGCGAGCAACTTTCCATTCTTCAGCGTAATTTGGTGATGTCTCATGCCTGTGGTGTTGGCGATCGTGTACCAAATGAGATTGTGAAGCTGATGCTAATCCTTAAGATTCAATCGCTTTCTTATGGCTATTCGGGCGTGCAGCTGGAAACGGTACAACGTTTAGTCGACTTTTATAATAACGGTGTGTATCCGGTTGTTTATCAGCTGGGTTCATTAGGCGCATCGGGCGATTTGGTGCCGCTTGCACATTTATGTTTGCCTATTCTGAATTTGGGAGAAGTGAATTATAAAGGCAAAGATGTGCCTGCTCACGTAGTAAACCATAAGTTTGGATGGGAACCAATCACGCTGCAATCTAAAGAGGGGCTGGCTTTGCTGAATGGAACACAATTTATGGGAGCTTTCGGCTGTTGGTGTCTTATAAATGCAAAGAGATTATCGGCTGTAGCAGATGTAACGGCTGCCCTTTCAATTGATGCTTTCGATGGTCGTATTGAACCTTTTCATCCGGCAGTTCATGCTATCCGTCCGCACAAAGGACAGATTGAAACAGCTCGTCGTATTCGGGAGTTGCTTGCCGGCAGTGAGATTATTTCACGTAAGAAAGTACATGTTCAGGATCCATATTCCTTCCGCTGCGTTCCGCAAGTTCACGGTGCATCTAAGGATACCATTGATTTTGTGGAAAGCGTATTTACAACAGAGATAAACTCTGCTACCGATAATCCAACGATTATTCCCGATGAAGATTTGATTATCTCGGCCGGTAACTTTCACGGTGAACCTCTGGCAGTAGCTCTTGATTATCTGGCTATTGGTGTGGCTGAACTTGGCAGTATATCTTCTCAACGAATCTATCGGCTTATTGCAGGTAAACGTGATCTTCCGGTTTCTTTGGCAGGTAATCCGGGATTGAATAGTGGTTTTATGATTCCGCAGTATGCTGCAGCTTCTATTGTAAGTCAAAGCAAGCAGTTATGTACTCCTGCATCGGTCGATTCTATTGAGTCGTCCAATGGTCAGGAAGATCATGTAAGTATGGGAGCTAATGCTGCTACTAAATGTTATAAAGTGATGGAAAATACAGAACGGGTATTGGCTATTGAAATGTACAATGCAGTACAGGCACTCGATTTCCGTCGCCCGCTAAAGACTTCTCCTGTTCTGGAAAATATATGTAATGAGTACCGTAAGGTAGTGCCTTTTGTTGAGAATGATTGCGTGATGTATACACACATTCAGACTAGTGTGGATTTTCTAAAGCAAGAAAAGATCTTTAAAGCATGAAGCTATTGATTACAAATATACGTGAACTATATCAGGTGGAAGAAACTCCACGTTTAATGGTTTGCGGCAAAGATATGGCTTCTCTGCCCAGTATCAGAAATGCTTATTTGTTGATGGAAGATGAACGCATCTCTGCTTTTGGAGAGATGTCGTCTCTTTCACCAAATCTTGTAGCTGATAAGGTAATAGATGCAACTGGTAAGATTGTTTTGCCTGCATTTTGTGATTCTCATACACATATAGTCTACGCAGGTAGCAGGGAACAGGAGTTTATTGACAAGATAAACGGATTATCATACGAAGAGATTGCCCGGCGCGGAGGTGGCATATTAAATTCTGCCCAACAGTTGCACGAGACAACTGAAGATCAACTTTATGCTGAGGCTCATATACGGGTTAATGAGATGATCCGAATGGGAACCGGTGCCGCCGAAATAAAGAGCGGATATGGACTAAATACCGAAGATGAGCTTAAGATGCTGCGTGTTATAAAACGACTTCGTGAAACTACACCTCTTACCATTCGTGCCACTTTTCTGGGTGCTCATGCTGTGCCTGCAGCTTATAAAGGTCGGCAATCTGCTTACGTGGATTTAATTGTGAACGAAATGATACCTGCTGTGGCAAGTGAAGGTTTGGCAGATTTTGTAGACTGTTTTTGCGATAAAGGTTTCTTTACTTGTGAAGAGACAGAACGTATTATGGAAGCTGGTGTCAAATATGGTATGCGTTCAAAGATACATGCCAATGAGCTGGCTCTTTCTGGTGGCATACAAATAGGAGTGAAGCATAATGCGCTATCGGTTGATCATCTGGAGTTTACAGGTGATGCTGAGATTGAGGCCCTGCATGGAAGTGGCACTATGCCAACTTTGCTACCTGGAGCTGCTTTCTTCCTGGGAATGAACTATTCACCTGCTCGAAAAATGATAGATAGCGGACTGCCCGTTGCTCTTGCTTCCGATTATAATCCGGGTTCGTCGCCATCGGGTAACATGAAGTTTATTCTTTCATTGGCAACAATCAAAATGAAGTTAACTCCCGAAGAGGCAATCAATGCTGTAACTATTAATAGTGCTTATGCAATGGGCATCAGTGATACACATGGTTCTATCTGTGTTGGGAAACGGGCAAATGTACTTATCACGAAAGAAATCCCATCGATCTACTATTTACCGTATGCATATACCTCTGATTTGATAGATAGTGTGATTCTTGGTGGGGAAGTGGTTTGTTTCTAAGATGATTTCATATTCAGAAATTCTCTCATGTTAAATATATCCATAGCAACGCATACAAATATAAAGATTCCCATACATATAAGTGAAGCGCTGGTAGCCCAGAAAATTCTTCTGGTGAAAATATACCATTCGGGATTCATGAAATCATCGCACGAAACAATGATGGCTTCGTCACTAATAGCCCAGGCAATAAGAAAAGCAACAAATCCTATGAATATAACACTTCCAAGAGTACTTCCTGTAAGTACCCAACAAGCCGCACCTGCTCCAATCCAAATG
>Ga0316601_100000700_pt1 | contig 15240 bp, 12 predicted proteins | sample OWC_soil_day5_no_FD_207663 | JGI IMG/M metagenome (GOLD analysis project Ga0316601, IMG submission 207663) | Wetland soil microbial communities from Old Woman Creek delta, Ohio, United States - OWC_soil_day5_noCT | ecosystem: Environmental > Terrestrial > Soil > Wetlands | place: USA: Ohio... | reverse complement strand
CCGTGACGAGCAGCGCGGTGCCCAGGTCCGGTTGCTCGGCGATGAGCAGGACCGGCACGAGGATGGTGACGGCCATGACGACGAGCGAGCGGAAGTCCGGCGGCAACGGGCGATCGTGCAGGTACCATGCGCAGGCAAGTGGCACGGCGATCTTCATGATCTCGGACGGCTGGAACCGGATGAACCCGAGGTCGAGCCAGCGCTGCGCGCCCATCGCGATGTCGCCCTTGACGGCGACGGCGATCAGCAGCAGCACCCCGAGCGAGTACAGCCAGGGCGCGCCGAAACGCATGACGCGCGGCGGTATCTGGGCCACTGCAACCATTACGCCCAGCGCGAGACCCACGCGCACCGATTGGCGGAGGAAGACGCCCAGGTCCTCGCCGGCAGCGCTGAACAGCACGACCAGGCCCGCCACGCACACGGCCAGCACGGACAGCAGCAGCGGGCCGTCGATGTGCAGGGCCTCCAGGACGCGGCCCGTCACCGTGAAGGTGCGCTGCGCGCGGCTCGAGGAGCCCATTCCGGCGATTTCGGTCCTCATTCCTCGGTGCCTCCAGCCGTCGGCACGGGCGTCTCCCCGGGCGCCACCTGCGCGGCCTCGGGCGGCAGCAGGTACGCGTCGAACACCTTGCGGGCGATCGGCGCCGCGGTGCCACTGCCGCTGCGTCCGTTTTCGACCAGTACGGCGACCGCAAGTTTCGGAGCATCGGCCGGTGCAAACGCAATGAACAGCGCGTGATCACGCAGCCGCTCGGCCACGTCCTTCTCGTTGTACTTCTCGCTCTGCCCGACGCTGAAGACCTGGGCCGTGCCCGTCTTGCCGGCAATCTTGTACGGCGCCCCCGCCTGGCTGCGGCGCGCGGTTCCCGCCGGATCGTTCGTCACGCCGATCATGCCGTTGATGATGACGTCCCAGTTCTTCGGGTCGCTCACCTTCACCGGCGTCAGCGGCCTCGGCGGCAACTCGCGCACCTCGCCCGTGCTGGCGTCACGCACCTTCTTCACCAGCCGCGGCGCGAATCTCTGCCCGCGCATCGAGATCGTGGCCGCCACGTGCGCCAGCTGCAGGGGTGTCGCGAGCATGTAGCCCTGCCCGATGCCGGCGATGATGGTTTCTCCCGGGAACCAGACCTGCAGCTCCTTGCGCTTGAAGGCCTTCTTCTTCCAGTCGCGCGACGGCACCAGGCCCGTCCGCTCGCCCCGGATGTCGATGCCGGTCTCGGAGCCGAGGCCGAACTGGACCAGGAAGTCGTGCATGCGGTCGATGCCGATCTGGTCGGACACCCCGTAGAAATAGACGTCGCAGGACTGCGCGATGGCCTTGTGCATGTCGACGGTGCCGTGGCCGCCCTTCTTCCAGTCGCGGTAACGGTGACTCGACCCCGGCAGCTGGAAGACGCCACGGCAATAGCGCGTGGATGCGGCATCCGTAACCCCGTACTCGAGTGCCGCGAGTGCGACCAGTGGCTTGATGGTCGAGCCTGGCGGGTACACGCCGCGCAGCGCCCGGTCATAGAGCGGTACGTCGATGTTCTCGGACATGGCCGCATACTCCGCATACGTGAGCCCGCGCGCGAAGCCGTTCGGGTCGAACGTCGGCGTGCTGACGTAGGCGATCACGTCGCCGTTGGCAGGATCGATGGCGACCACTGCAGCGCGTTGACCGGCGAGCGCATCCTCGGCGGCCTTCTGGACCCGCGCATCGATCGCGAGGAACAGGTCGTTGCCGGCGATCGGTTGGTGCCGCTCGAGTTCGGGTGCCGTGAGCCCGAGGCGCTCGACGCGGCGACCCTGCGCGTTGACGAGCAGTTGCTGATAGCCGGTTTCACCGTGCAGTTCATCCTCGTACGCGCGCTCGATGCCGAGCTTGCCGATGAGCGTCGTGCCCGCGTAATTCGCGACGTCGATGCGGTCCTGGTCCTGTTCGCTGATCGCTGCGACGTAGCCCAGGGCGTGCACACCGGTGCCGCCCTGCGGGTAGTAGCGCGTGAGCCGCGGCCGCACGTCGACGCCGGGAAAGTCGGGACGATTGACGGCGAAGCGCGCGAGTTCCTCTTCGTCGAGCTGCAGCCGGACCGGCACGGCATCGAAGCTGCGGCGGGCCTTGATCGTGCGCCGCGTGCGCTCGAGTTCATCGGCCGGCAGCAGGCCGATCTTGACCAGGCGCGCGAGAGTGTCGTCGAGGTCAGGCGTCTGCTCGCGGACGATTTCGAGCTGGTAGGCGGGACGGTTGAGCGCCAGCGCCTCGCCGTTGCGGTCGAAGATCAGGCCCCGGCTCGGCGGCACGGGATCGATGCGAATCCGGTTGCCCTGCGACAGGTCGCTGAAGTAGTCGTGCTTGACGACCTGCAGGAACACGAGTCGCGCGAACAGCGCGCCGACGCACAGCAGCAGCACGAACGTCGAGGCGATCACGCGACGGCCGAACAGTCGCTGCTCGGCCCAGTGGTCCTTCAGGCGTACGGCGCGGGGCATCGTGCTGGGTTGCGAGCGCGCTCAGCGCGAGCGGCGCGTCAACGTGTCGCCGGCCGCCACGATCAGCGGCCAGAGCAGGGCGCCCGACAGCACCGGCAGCCAGCGGTCCCATCCCGTGTAACCGTGGCCGGTGAGCCCGTCGGTCCAGAAGATGATGAAGTGGTACAGGACGAGCAGCAGGAGGACCGAGGCGGCCTGGTGCAGGATCGGGAACATTCGCATGCGCAGCTGCAGGCGGTGCGTGAGAAAGGCAACGACCAGGAAGCCGAGCGCGTGCTGGCCCAGGACCATCCCGCGCAGCACGTCGAGGAAGAGACCGCTCAGCCAGGCGTAGCCGAGGCCGGCAATGCGGGGACTGGTGAGGATCCAGTAGATGACCGCGAGGAGCGCGAGGTCCGGGCGCGCGGGGTCGAGCCAGTCGGGCAGCGGCACGATGGCGAGGACCAGGCCCGCGGCGACACTGAGCCAGTAGAGAATGCGGCGGGTGAACTCGCTTGGCCTCATTCGCCGGCCCCCGCTGGGGCTGTCGGCGCGGCCGGTGGCGCCGCCGGCTCCGGCGCGACCGGCGGCGTGAACCACACCAGCAGTACTTCACGGTCACGGTCGAGCAGCGCCGTCGGGCGGGCTTCCACGAGCGCGAAGGTCGCGCTGGCGGCACGATCGACGCGCGTGACCTCGGCGACGGGATAACCCGGCGGGAACACGCCGCCCATGCCGGTCGAGAGCAGCAGGTCGCCGGGCTTCAGGTCGGCCTCGGTGGTGACGAACGGCAGCGAGAGCCGGTCAGGATCTCCCGTGCCGACCGCGATCGTGCGCAGACCGCTGCGATTGGACTGCACGGGGATCGCGTGTTCGGCGTCGCTGATGAGGATCGCTTCGGCGGTCTGCACGTTGACCTTCGACACTTGCCCGAAGATGCCTTCCGCGTCGAGGACTGCCTGGCCCTTGAACACGCCGTCGACGGCGCCCTTGTCGAGCAGGACGCGATGCCGGAACGGATCGAGGTCCACGTTCATGATCGACGCGACCAGCGCGCGCTCGGCGACACCCGCGGAGTTCTCCCGCATGTCGCGCAGGCGGCGGTTCTCCTCCTCGAGTGCGGCGAATCGCTGCAGCTGCAGGTTCGCGAGCCGCAGGCGCGCGGTGAGTTCGAGGTTCTCCTGCCGCAGGCGGCTGCGATCCGCGAACGAGCCGGTCAGCCAGTCCCAGGCGCGGAAGGGCAGGTCCACGCCGACCTGCACGGGATAGGCGGCTGCCGTGAGCCAGCCGCGGACGCGTCCGACCTGCGGGTAGCGCTGGTCCGCGACCATCAGCGCGATCGATACGATCGCCAGCGTCAGGAACGTCGCGCCGAGCGGTGGCCCGCGGCCGATGATCGGGCGGGAGTCGTGCGTCAGTTCGACCACGGTGGCTGCGGCTGGAGTGTCACTCCGCGCTCAATCCAGGCCGAACAGGCCCGGGCCGTGCTCGTCGATCAGCTCCAGCATCTTGCCGCCGCCGCGCGCAACGCAGGTGAGCGGGTCTTCGGCCACCACGACCGGCAGGCCCGTCTCCTCCATCAGCAGCTTGTCGATGTCGCGCACCAGCGCGCCGCCGCCCGTGAGCACGATGCCGCGCTCCGCGACGTCCGAGCCGAGCTCCGGAGGCGTCTGCTCGAGCGCGGCCTTGACCGCGCCGACGATGCCCTGCAGCGGTTCCTGCAGCGCCTCCAGGATCTCGTTCGAATTGAGTGTGAAGCTGCGCGGCACGCCTTCGGAGAGGTTGCGTCCCTTGACCGAGATCTCGCGCACCTGCTGGCCCGGGTACGCCGAGCCGATTTCGATCTTGATGCGCTCCGCGGTCGCCTCGCCGATCAGGATGCCGTAGTTGCGGCGCACGTAGTTGATGATCGCTTCGTCGAAGCGGTCGCCACCGATGCGCACCGAGGCCGCATAGACGATGCCGTTCAGCGAGATGACGGCGACCTCGGAGGTGCCGCCGCCGATGTCGAGCACCATCGAGCCGCGCGCCTCGTGCACCGGCATGCCCGCGCCGACCGCGGCTGCCATCGGCTCCTCGATCAGGCGTACCCAGCGGGCGCCGGCGCCTTCGGCCGACTCCTGGATAGCGCGCCGCTCGACCTGTGTCGAGCCGTAGGGCACGCACACCAGCACGCGCGGGCTCGGGCGGATGAGGCGGTTACCGTGCACCTTCTCGATGAAGTACTGCAGCATCTTCTCGGTGACGGTGAAGTCCGCGATCACGCCGTCCTTGAGCGGCCGGATGGCGGTGATGTTGCCCGGCGTCCGGCCAAGCATGTTCTTCGCCTCGGTGCCCACCGCCTCGATCTTCTTGCCGCCGCGCGAGGGTTCCTCGCGGATGGCGACGACGGAGGGTTCGTTCAGGACGATGCCCTTGCCGCGGACGTAGATCAGCGTGTTGGCCGTGCCAAGGTCGATCGAGAGGTCGTTGGAGAAATAACCCCGGAGTTTCTTGAACATCTGGTTCGCAGGAGAGGAAAAGGAGGGGCGCGCGAGACGGCGCGGATCCGCGGCAATTTAACCATTGTCAGGACTTTCGGCAAGGCGACGTGTATGATTTACGTCGCTTTTTTCCCTTTTGACCGAGCTTTTCAGCATGAGCCTGACGCGTGCCCAGGTCGAGGCCATCGCACACCTTGCCCGCCTCGAGATCACCGAGGCGCAGATGCCGGTGTACGTGGACAGCCTCTCCCGCATCATCGATTTCGTCGAGCACCTGTCCGCCGCGGACACGAGCGGCGTGGAGCCAATGGCCCACCCGCTGTCGGACCAGGTCCAGCGGCTGCGCGTGGATGAGGTCACCGAAGCCGACCAGCACGAGAAGTACCAGCAGAACGCGCCCGCGGTGGCCGCCGGGCTGTACCTCGTGCCCAAAGTCATCGAATAAGACGCGACCATGTCCCTGCACACGCTGACCGTTGCCGAGCTGGCCGCGGGCCTCCGGGCCCGCCGGTTCTCGAGTCTCGACCTGACCCTGCATTTCCTCGGCCGCATCGAGCGGCTGGCGCCGCAGCTGAATGCCTTCGTGACCGTGACCGCCGACCGGGCACTGGCCGACGCGCGCGCCGCGGACGAGCAGCTGGCGCGGGGCGAGGGCGGGCCGCTCACGGGCGTTCCGATCGCGCACAAGGACATCTTCTGCACCGACGGCATCCTCACGACCTGCGCGTCGAAGATGCTGTCGAACTTCGTGGCGCCCTACGACGCCACCGTGGTCGAGCGCTGGCGGGCGGCCGGTACGGTGTTGCTCGGCAAGACCAACATGGATGAATTTGCCATGGGCTCGTCCAACGAGACGAGTTTCTACGGCCCGGTGCGCAATCCGTGGGACCCGCTGCGGGTTCCGGGCGGCTCCTCGGGCGGTTCCGCGGCGGCGGTGTCGGCCTGCCTCGCGCCGGCGGCGAGCGGGACCGACACGGGCGGCTCGATCCGCCAGCCGGCGGCGCTCACCAGCCTCACGGGCCTGAAGCCCACGTACGGCCGGGTCTCCCGCTACGGAATGATCGCTTTCGCCTCGAGTCTCGACCAGGGCGGCGTGCTCACGCGCTCGGCGGAAGACGCCGCACTGCTGCTCAAGCTCATGGCCGGTTTCGATCGGCGCGACTCGACCAGTGTCGACGTGCCGGTACCGGACTACGTCGCGGAACTCGTGCGGCCGCTCGCGGGGCTGCGCGTGGGCGTGATCCGCGAGTTCTTCGACAAGGGGCTCGAGCCCGGCGTCGGGACGCTCGTGCAGGACGCCATCGAGGCCTTGCGCCTGCAGGGGGCCGCCGTGCGCGAAGTGAGCCTGCCCGCGCTGCCGTTGTCCGTGCCCACCTACTACGTGGTCGCGCCTGCCGAGTGCTCGTCCAACCTGTCGCGGTTCGACGGCGTGCGTTTCGGGCACCGCTGCGAATCGCCGCGCGACCTGCTCGACCTCTACAAGCGCTCGCGCGGGGAGGGCTTCGGCGACGAGGTGAAGCGCCGCATCATGACCGGCACGTACGTGCTGTCGGCGGGTTACTACGACGCCTATTACCTCAAGGCGCAGAAGGTGCGGCAACTCATCGCGGCCGACTTCGAACGCGCCTTCCGGGACGTGGACGTGGTGATCGGTCCCACGGCGCCGACGCCCGCCTTCGAGCTGGGCGCCAAGACCAGCGACCCGATCACGATGTACCTGAACGACATCTACACGATCGGCGCGAACCTCGCGGGCCTGCCGGCGATCTCGATCCCCTGCGGTTTCGTGAACGAGGGAGGCAGGGACCTGCCGGTTGGGATGCAGCTCGTCGGTCCGCATTTCTCGGAGTCGCGGCTGCTGTCGGTGTCGCACCAGTACCAGAGGATCACCGAGTGGCATCGCAGGGTGCCGCCGGGTTACGCGTAGGAAAGGGGATAGGGGTTACGGGATAGGGGTTAGTGAAGAGGAGGGTTTCCTGATGCCTCGATGGACACGCGACGCTGGTTCGAGCCACCTCCGGCCACTATCCCCTATCCCCTATCTCCTTTCTTCTCTTCACTACCCGCTATCCGCTAATCACTAGTCACTTCCTCTATGGACTGGGAAACCGTCATCGGCCTCGAGATCCACGCGCAGCTCGCCACGCGCAGCAAGATTTTCTCGAGTTCCCCCACCGCCTACGGCGCCGCGCCGAACACGCAGGCCAGCCTCGTCGACCTCGGCTATCCGGGCGTGCTGCCCGTGCTGAACCGCGAGGCCGTACGCATGGCCGTGTGTTTCGGGCTCGCGACGGGCGCGAAGATTTCGCGCCGCTCGATTTTCGCGCGTAAGAACTACTTCTACCCGGACCTGCCGAAGGGCTACCAGATCAGCCAGTACGAGCGCCCGGTCGTCGAGGACGGGTCGCTGGAAATCGTGCTCGAGGATGGCACGCGCAAGACGATCGGCATCACGCGCGCGCACCTCGAGGAGGACGCCGGCAAGTCGCTGCACGAGGATTTTCACGGGCTCTCCGGCATCGACCTGAACCGTGCCGGCACGCCGCTGCTCGAGATCGTCTCCGAGCCGGACCTTCGCTCCGCGAAGGAAGCCGTGGCGTACATGAAGAAGATCCACACGCTGGTGCGCTACCTCGAGATCTGCGACGGCAACATGCAGGAAGGCTCGTTCCGTTGCGACGCCAACGTATCCGTACGCCCCCGGGGCCAGGCAGAGTTCGGCACGCGCGCCGAGATCAAGAACCTGAATTCGTTCCGGTTCGTCGAGCGCGCCATCAACTACGAGATCGAGCGCCAGATCGACCTGATCGACGGCGGTGGCAAGGTGGTACAGGAAACGCGCCTGTACGACCCGGATCGCGGCGAGACCCGATCGATGCGCTCGAAGGAAGAGGCGAACGACTACCGCTATTTCCCGGATCCCGACCTCCTGCCGCTCGCCATCGACGAAGCGCTCATCGAGGCCGTGCGCGCCGGCTTGCCAGAGTTGCCCGACGAGAAGGCCGCGCGCTTCGGGCGCGACCACGGGCTGTCGGATTACGATGCGGGCGTGCTGACAGCGAGCCGCGAGATGGCCGACTACTACGAGTCGGTCGTGAAGGGCCTTGGCGGCCAGCCGAAGCTCGCCGCCAACTGGGTGATGGGCGAACTGTCGGGCGCGCTGAACCGCGACGGGCTCGACGTGGCGCAGAGTCGCATCTCCGCCGCGGGGCTGGCCGGACTGCTCGCGCGAATCGCAGACGACACGATTTCGGGCAAGATCGGCAAGGAAGTCTTCGAGGCGATGTGGTCCGAGGGCCACGGCGCCGACGAGGTCATCGAGGCCCGTGGGCTCAGGCAGATTACGGACACCTCGGCGATCGAGCGTGCCATCGACGAGGTGATGGCGAAGAACCCGCAGCAGCTCGCCGACTTCCGGGCGGGCAAGGACAAGCTGTTCGGCTTCTTCGTCGGACAGGTGATGAAGGCCACCCAGGGCAAGGCCAATCCGGCACAGCTGAACGAGCTGCTCAAGCGCAAGCTGGGCGGCTGAGGAGTCGCGCCATGACCGTGATCCGCGAGGACGATTTCGTCCAGAGCGTCGCAGACGCCTTGCAGTTCATCTCCTACTACCACCCGCTCGACTACATCGAGCACCTCGGTCGCGCCTACGATCGCGAGCAATCACCCGCGGCAAAGGACGCGATCGCGCAGATCCACACGAATTCGCGCCTGTGCGCCGAGGGTCACCGGCCGATCTGCCAGGACACGGGAATCGTCAACCTGTTCCTCAAGGTCGGGATGGACGTGCGGTGGGAAACGAAGCGCGGGCTCGGCGAGTTGGTGAACGAGGGCGTGCGACGCGCCTACCGCAACCCGGACAACACCCTGCGTGCGTCGGTCGTGGACGACCCGATTTTTGCCCGCAAGAACACGAAGGACAATTCCCCCGCCGTGTTCCACGTCGAGCTCGTGCCGGGTGACGAGGTCGAGGTCACCGTCGCTGCGAAAGGCGGCGGCTCGGAGAACAAGTCGAAGTTCGTCATGCTGAACCCGAGTGATTCGCTCGAGAACTGGGTGCTCAAGACCGTGCCGACGATGGGCGCCGGCTGGTGCCCGCCCGGCATCCTCGGCATCGGAGTCGGCGGCACCGCCGAGAAGGCCATGCTGCTCGCCAAGGAAGCGCTGATGGACCCGATCGACATGCACGAGTTGCTCGAGCGGGGGCCGTCGAGCCAGCTCGAGGAACTGCGGATCAGCCTCTACGGGAAGGTGAATGCGCTCGGCATCGGCGCGCAGGGCCTCGGGGGCCTCACGACGGTGCTCGACGTGAAGATCCGCACCTACCCCACGCACGCGGCCTCGAAGCCGGTTGCGATGATTCCGAACTGTGCGGCCACGCGCCACGCGCACTTCGTGCTCGACGGTTCCGGGCCCGCGGTACTCGAGCCGCCGTCACTCGAGCACTGGCCCAAGGTGACCTGGAGCGCCGGCCCGGGGTCGCGCCGGGTGAACCTCGATGCGCTCACGCGCACCGAAGTCGAGAGCTGGAAGCCCGGTGAGACGTTGCTGCTGAACGGGAAGATGCTCACGGGTCGCGATGCGGCACACCAGCGCATCGCCGATCTCTACGCGAGCGGGCAGGGCCTGCCGGAAGGCGTCGATTTCACCAATCGGGCGATCTACTACGTGGGCCCGGTCGATCCGGTGCGCGACGAGGTCGTGGGTCCCGCGGGCCCGACGACCGCCACGCGCATGGACAAGTTCACTGACATGATGCTCGAGAAGACCGGCCTGATCGCGATGATCGGCAAGTCGGAGCGCGGCCCGACGGCGATCGAGGCGATCCGCAGGCACAAGGCGGCCTATCTCATGGCCGTGGGTGGCGCCGCATACCTCGTCTCCAAGGCGATCCGCTCGGCGCGCGTCGTCGCGTTTGCCGACCTCGGCATGGAAGCGATCTACGAATTCGAGGTGAAGGACATGCCCGTGACCGTCGCGGTGGATTCGCGCGGTACGTCCGTGCACGACACGGCTCCGGCACAGTGGTCCGAGAAGATCCGCACCCTCGGTATCCCGGTGCGCGTCGCCTGAGCCATGCAGTTCGCCGATTCACTGCGCCGCTTCGTCTTCGAGCGCTACCCGTTCCGCGGGCAGCTGGTCCACCTCGGGCCGGCGTGGCGCGCGATGATGGAGCACCACGAGTACCCGGACGAGATCCGCGACAGCCTCGGCGAGGCGGCTGCGGCCACGGTCCTGCTTGCGGCGACGCTCAAGTTCAAGGGGCAGCTGTCGCTGCAGCTGCGCGGCGCCGGGCCGATGCACCTGATGCTCGTGGAATGCAGCGACGGCCTCGCCGTGCGCGGCGTTGCACGGTTTCGCGATCCGCCGCCGACCCGCGACCTGCGCGTACTGTCGGGTGACGGCACGCTTACGGTGACGCTCGGGGGCGACGATCTTGCCAACCGCTACCAGGGCATCGTGCCGCTGGCCGGCGAGCGCATGAGCGAGTGCCTGCGCGACTATTTCGAGAACTCCGAGCAGTTGCCCACTCGCCTGTGGTTGCGGGCCGACGCGGACCAGGTGAGCGGCCTCCTGCTGCAGCGGCTGCCCGTCACTTCGCGGCCGGCTTCAGTGACCGAGTCCGGCGCCGGCGGGGTGTCCGAGGACGAGGTGGAGGACGCGTGGCGCCGCGTGCAACTGGTGGCCGGCACGGTCACCGACACGGAACTCGCGTCGCTGCCCGATCGTGACCTGCTGCGCCGCCTGTTCGCCGAGGACGACGTGCGCATGTTCGAGGCAGCGCCGGTGTTCTTCCGGTGCCGCTGCTCGCGAGAGCGTGTCGAGACCATGCTCAAGTCGCTCGGCCGCGACGAGGTCGAGGGTGTCCTGTCGGAGCGGGGCAACGTCGAGGTTCGCTGCGAATTCTGCAGCCGTGCCTACCGCTTCGATGCAGTGGATGTCGGCGCGCTGTTCAAGGAAGGCGCGCGGGCCGGCGGGGCGGGGCTGCACTGATCGCATGCTGCCTTTCTCAGAGGCTTGCGAGCGCAACAAGGGCCCCATCCTCGAGATATTGACGCGAGCGATGGCGAACTCGTCGGCCGTGCTCGAGATCGGGTCAGGCACCGGTCAGCACGCAGTGCACTTCGCCCGGCACCTCGCGCACCTGACCTGGCAGCCGACCGAGCGCGCGGAAAATCTTCCGTGGCTCGCGGCCCGGGTGGCCGCGGAGGGTCCGTCGAACCTCCGTCCCCCGCTCGAACTCGACGTCGCACACCGTGTCTGGCCCGCGGTCGCCTGCGACGTCGTGTTCAGCGCCAATACGCTGCACATCATGTCCTGGCCCGAGGTAGAGGCCTTCTTCCGCGGCATCGGTCGGGTGCTCGGCCCGGGTGGACGGCTGGTGGTCTACGGACCGTTCCGGCGTGGCGGCGCCTACACCTCGGACAGCAACGCGCTCTTCGACCAGAGCCTGCGCGCACGGGACCCGGAAAGTGGCCTCCGTGACCTCGAAGCCGTCGACCGGCTCGCGGCCGGGGTCGGCCTGGGCCTCGAGGCGCATCACCCGATGCCTGCCAATAACGACACACTGGTCTGGCGGCGGACAGGCTGATCGGCAAAAGGGAGGGGGACTGGACATAGAATAAAGAGTTCCTTATATTTTGATCCATGTCGCAATCGACCGAAGATGTGCTCCGCGGACTACGCGCCGCGGCGGAACCGACCCGCCTGCGCATGCTCGCCGTGCTCTCGCGCGGCGAGTTCTCCGTCACCGACCTCACGAGAATATTCGGACAGAGCCAGCCGCGCGTATCCCGGCACCTCAAGCTGCTCGGTGAAAGCGGACTGCTCGAACGGTTTCGCGAGCAGCACTGGATCTACTACCGCGTGCCCGTGGACGGGGCTGGCGCGACGCTCGTGCGTTCGTTGCTCGAACTGCTGGATCCCGACGATGCGAGCATCGCGGCAGATCGGGAGCGGGCAGCAGCCGTGCTCGCCGAGCGCGCTGGAGGCCCGTCCGGCAAGCCGGGCGAAGGCGCGCCTGGTTCCGACGACCTGGCCCGTGAACTCACGGAAGTCATTGCGGCCGAGTTCGGCGAGCGCGCATTCGGCACGGTCCTGTTCCTCGGCCACGAGCCATCGGTCCTGCTCGCGGGCATCGGACCCAGGGCACGCCGCGTCGTCGGCCTGAGCGACTCCCGGCACGAGGTGCAGCGCGCACGCGCGCTCCTGCACGGCCGCGGTCTGAGTCACTGCGTGCTCCAGCACGGCGACCTGAAGTCGATCCCGAATCCGGGTGTGAGCTTCGACGCCGTCATCCTCGATCGCGTCCTGGCGGACCACGCCCGCCCCGGGTCCCTGCTCCTGGAATCGGCGCGGATGCTCGAGCCACAGGGGCGAATGATCGTGATCGAGGACTACGACGCGCTGTCGGAACGGGCGTCCGGCGAAAACCCGCTCAAGGCGGTGCGCGATTGGATCGCGGAAAGCGGGCTCCTGTGTGTCCGGCTTCGCCCGGTGGATGTGGGTGGTCGGCACCTGCTCATGGCAACGGCGGCGACGGAGCAGGGTGCGGAGGCAGCAGCATGAATGCCAGATCAGGCGATGCAGTGGCCGAGGCGGTCTCGCGGCTGCAGGGGCCCGTCTCGGTGTCCTTCGAGTTCTTTCCGCCCAACGACGCGGAAATGGAGCGGACACTGTGGGCGTCGGTGCAGCGCCTTGCGCCGCTCAAGCCGCATTTCGTGTCCGTGACCTATGGCGCGGACGGTTCCACTCGCGAGCGCACGCACAACGTGGTCACTCGCATCCTGCGCGAAACGTCGCTCACACCGGCGCCACACCTCACCTGTATCGGTGCGCCCCGCGAGGAAATCCTCTCGATCGCGCGCGGGTACTGGGACGCGGGCGTCCGGCACATCGTCGCACTGCGCGGCGACGCGCCGGCCGGGCAGGGAACCTACCAGCCGTACCCCGGCGGATTCGATTACGCCGTGGATCTCGTGCGCGGCCTGCGCGACGTCGGCGACTTCGACATCTCGGTGGCCGCCTATCCCGAGGGGCATCCCGAGGCACCGAGTGCCGAATTCGACCTGGACCGGCTGCACGCCAAGCTCGATGCCGGCGCGAACCGCGCCATCACGCAGTTCTTCTTCGAGACCGACGCATTCCTGCGTTTCCGCGACCGCTGCGTTGCGCGCGGAATTGCGGCCGAACTCGTGCCGGGGATCCTGCCCATCACGCGTTTCCCGCAGATGCTGCGCTTTGCCAGGCGCTGTGGCGCAAGCGTCCCGGAGTGGCTGCAGCAGCGCTTCGAGGGCCTCGACGACGATCCCGAGACGCGCCGCATGATCGCCGCCAGCGTGGCGATCGACCAGGTACGCAAGCTCCAGCGCGAAGGCGTGCAGGAGTTCCATTTCTACACGCTGAATCGAGCCGAACTCACCTACGCGATCTGCCATGCGCTCGGCGTCCGGCCGGAAACCTCGCGTGCCGCGGCCCAGGGAGCCTGATCCATGCTTCGCAACGAACGCCTGCGCGAATTCAGCCGCCTGCTCGGCGAGCGAATCCTCGTGCTCGATGGCGCCATGGGCACCGTCATCCAGTCGTACAAGCTCGGCGAGACCGACTACCGGGGCGACCGTTTCCGCGACTGGCCGAAGGACCTGAAGGGCAACAACGACCTGCTGGTGCTCACGCGACCGGAGCTGATCGGCGAAATCCATCGCCGCTACCTCGAGGCCGGCGCCGACATCGTCGAGACCAACACGTTCAACGCGAGCGCGACCTCGCAGGCCGACTACGGCACCGAGGCGCTGGTTCGCGAGATCAACCTTGCGGCGGCGCAGATCGCCCGCCGGGCCGCCGATGACGTCGCTGCGCGCACCGGCCGGGTGCGTTTCGTCGCCGGCGCGATCGGGCCCACGAACCGGACGGCCTCGCTGTCGCCGAACGTCAACGATCCGGCCTTTCGCAACGTGACGTTCGACGAGCTGGCGGCGACCTACGGTGAGGCCACGCGCGCGCTGGTCGAAGGCGGCGTGGACTTCATCCTCGTCGAAACGATTTTCGACACGCTCAATGCCAAGGCTGCGCTGCATGCGGCCCGGCAGGTGCTGGACGAGCTCGGGCTCGACCTGCCGATCATGATCTCGGGGACCATCACCGACGCGTCCGGGCGCACGCTGTCGGGGCAGACGGTCGAGGCCTTCTGGAACTCGGTGCGCCATGCGCGGCCCACGGTCATCGGGCTCAACTGTGCCCTCGGTGCGCGGCAGCTGCGTCCGTACATCGAGGAGCTTTCGCGGATATCCGACGCTTACGTGTGCGCGTACCCGAATGCAGGCCTGCCGAACGCGTTCGGCGAGTACGAGGAGACGGCCTGCGAGACGGCCGACCTGATCCGCGACTTCGCCGCCAGCGGCTTCGTCAACATCGTCGGCGGTTGCTGCGGAACCACCGCGGATCACATTGCACACATCGCGGAAGCCGTCGCCGGCCTGCCGACCCGTAAACTGCCGGTCATCGAGCCGCGTTGCCGCCTGAGTGGCCTCGAGCCGCTCAACATCGGTCCCGACAGCCTGTTCGTGAACGTGGGCGAACGCACCAACGTCACCGGTTCGGCCAAGTTCCGTCGCCTGATCGAGGCCGACGACTACGCCGGCGCGCTCGACGTGGCGCGCCAGCAGGTCGCCAGTGGCGCGCAGGTCATCGACATCAACATGGACGAGGGGATGCTCGACTCGGAAGGTGCGATGGTTCGCTTCCTGAACCTGCTCGCAACTGAACCTGACGTCGCGCGCGTGCCGGTGATGATCGATTCGTCGAAGTGGTCGATCATCGAAGCGGGCCTCAAGTGTCTGCAGGGCAAGGGTATCGTCAACTCGATCAGCCTGAAGGAAGGCGAGCGTGCCTTTCTCGAACAGGCCCGGCGGGTGCGTGCGTACGGCGCGGCGGTGGTCGTCATGGCCTTCGACGAGCACGGCCAGGCCGACACCGTCGAGCGCAAGGTGTCGATCTGCAAGCGGTCGTACGAGCTGCTGACGCAGAAGGCCGGCATCCCGGCCGAGGACATCATCTTCGACCCGAACATCTTCGCCGTGGCCACCGGCATCGAGCAGCACGAGCGCTACGCGCTCGACTTCATCGAGGCGACGGCGCAGATCCGCGCCGCCTGCCCGCACGCGCAGGTGAGCGGCGGTGTAAGCAACGTGTCGTTCTCGTTCCGCGGCAACGAGCCGGTGCGCGAGGCAATGCACTCGGTGTTCCTCTACCACGCGATCCGCGCCGGCATGAGCATGGGTATCGTCAACGCAGGCCAGCT
>Ga0316601_100000698_pt1 | contig 15254 bp, 14 predicted proteins | sample OWC_soil_day5_no_FD_207663 | JGI IMG/M metagenome (GOLD analysis project Ga0316601, IMG submission 207663) | Wetland soil microbial communities from Old Woman Creek delta, Ohio, United States - OWC_soil_day5_noCT | ecosystem: Environmental > Terrestrial > Soil > Wetlands | place: USA: Ohio... | reverse complement strand
CCGCGCGATGCCGACCGCTCGCAGAAGGACATCCTCGATGCGGCGCTCGCCGAATTCGCAGAGCACGGGCTGGGCGGTGCGCGCATGGACCGCATCGCCGAACGCGCCGGCGTCAACAAGCGGCTGATCTACTACTATTTCGAGAGCAAGGAGAGCCTCTTCCTGGCAGTGCTGGAGCGCGCCTACGAGGGCATCCGCAGCGAGGAGCAGCAGCTCAACCTGACGCAGGTGGAGCCGGTGGAGGCGATCCGCCGGCTGATCGCCTTCACCTGGAACTACTACATCGAGCATCCGGAGTTCCTGACGCTGCTGAACAGCGAGAACCTGCATCGCGCGCGCCACCTGAAGCGCTCGACCAAGATCCCGGCGATGCATTCACCGCTGGTGCAGACCCTGGCCGACGTGCTGGAGCGCGGCCACAAGGGCGGCATCTTCCGCGCCGGCGTGGACCCGGTGCAGCTGTACATCTCGATCGCCGGGCTGTCGTACTTCTACCTGGGCAACAACCACACGCTGTCGACCATCTTCAACCGGCCGCTGCTCGGCCCGAAGGCCAAGCTGGAGCGGCTGTCGCACATGAACGACCTGGTGCTGGGCTACTTGGTGAGAGATTGAGTGTTCCCCAAGGTTGCCCGTTGCGCCGCTCGGGCTTACGATTCACCAATCAGTTAACAACCGGAGACGCGCATGAACAAGACCCTGCTGGCCACGCTGCTGGCCGTCGCCTGCATTTCGCCTGCCCTGGCCCAGGCGCAATGGAAGCCGACCAAGCCGGTGACCATCATCGTGCCCTGGGCCGCCGGCGGCGCCACCGACCAGGTGACGCGGCTGGCCGCGTCGGAGCTGGAAGCCGGCCTGGGCCAGAAGATCGTCGTCGTCAACCAGCCTGGGGGCGCCGGATCCATCGGCACCAAGGCAGCGATGGACGCGCCCAAGGACGGCTACACCTGGACGGCCGGCGCGGCCAAGCAGCTGGGCACCTACCCGGTGCTGGGCATGATCAACAGCAAGGTCGACGACTTCAACCTGTACCTGGCGGTGACCAACGTGTCGATCGTCAGCGTCAACCCGAACTCGCCGTACCAGACCTTCCCGCAGCTGCTGGAAGCGATGAAGAACAAGCAGGTGTCTGTCGCTACTGCGGGCAACAGCTCGTCGGGCCACTTCGCGATGGAAGCCATCGCCAAGGCCACCGGCGCGAAGTACCGGCACGTCACCTACGACGGCGGCAACCCGGCTGTCGTGTCCACCGTGGCCGGCGAGACCGAAGTCACCACGCAGCTGGCGCCCGAGCAGGCCGAGATGATCAAGGCCAAGCGCCTGCGTCCGCTGGCGGTGGTGGCCGACCAGGCGCTGACCATCGAGGGCGTGGGCACGATCCCGCCGATCACCGACTTCGTCAAGGACTTCCCCAAGGTGACCACCGGTTTCGGCATCTTCATCCCCAAGGGCGTGCCGCCCGAGGTGGTGGCCACGGTGGACAAGCTGTGGGCCGAGAAGATCGCCACCTCGGACAAGCTGAAGAAGTACGCCGCCGAAAAGGGCGCGCTGTTCACGCCGCTGTACGGCAAGGCCGCCTACGACGCGGTGTGGCCGACGGTGGTGACCGATGCCTACCTGCTGCAGGACGCTGGCCTGGCCAAGGCGTCGCCGGAATCGCTGGGCATCAAACGCTAGGACATGGCCCACCCCCGCAGCGCCTGCGGCGCTCCCCCTCAAGGGGGCGACGCCAGTGGCCCGGCGAAGCCAGTTCCACGGCGTCCGCTCGATCGCAGCGCCTAACCGCTGATGCGACGCGGAGATCTGACCAGCGCAGGCGTCTTCGCCGCCGCCGGCGCGGCGATCCTGATCGCCTCGCTGCGCATGGACCGGCTCACCGACCGCGGCATCGAAGCCTGGTCGGTGCCGGGGCTGACGCCGGGCGTGGTGGGCGCGCTGATGATCGTGTTGTCGCTGGTGCTGGGCCTGCAGGCGCTGCGTGCCCCGGCGCAGGCCGCGGCAGACGAGCCGGCCGTGCCCGGCGCGATGCGCCGCGCCGGCCTGGCGCTGCTGTTGTGCGTGGTCTTCGCCGGCGTCACGCTGGGCCACGGATTGCCCTTCGCTGTCGAAGGCGCGGTCTTCATCTTCGTCTTCACCACGCTGTTCAGCTGGGCCGAATGGAAGGCCGCGGGGCGCGTGGCACGCGGCCTGGCGCAGACCTTGGCGGTGGCCGTGGGCGCCTCGGCCTTCATCTCATGGCTGTTCGAATCGGTCTTTCTCGTTCGGCTTCCGTGAGCGTGCGATGGACGGCCTGAGCCATCTGGGCGCGGCGCTAGCCGCGCTGGCCGGACCCTGGCAGATCGCCTACGCGCTGGGCGCCACGCTGGCCGGCATCATGATCGGCCTGCTGCCGGGGCTGTCGGCCACGCTGGGCGTGGCGCTGTTCACCACGCTGACGCTGAAGATGGCGCCGGCCGATGCGATCCTGGTGCTGATCTGCGTCTACGTCGGCGCCATCTACGGCGGCAGCCGCACCGCGATCCTGCTCAACATCCCCGGCACTGCGGCCAACGCCGCTGCCTGCCTGGACGGCAACATGCTGGCGCGCCAGGGCCAGGCTGGCCGCGCGATGGGCATCGCCACCACCGGCTCGGTGGCCGGCTCGCTGTTCGGCGTGCTCTGCCTGGCGATGTTCACGCCGCTGCTGGCCGAAACCGCGCTGAAGTTCGGCGCCTTCGAGTTCTTCTGGCTGGGCATGGTCGGCGTGATGATGTCCGGCACGCTCACCGGCTCCAACCCGATCAAGGGCTGGCTGATGGGCCTGCTGGGCATCTTCGTCGCCAGCATCGGGCTGGACCCGATCCACGCGCACCCGCGCTTCACCTTCGACAACAACGAGATCAGCGGCGGCATCGGCCTGATCCCCGCGCTGGTGGGCGCCTTCGGCTTTGCCGAGATCCTGACGGTGATGAGCCAGTCGAAGCTGAAGACGATGATCAGTTCGGTCGATTCGGTGCTGCCGAAGATCGCCGACCTGCTGCGCTACTGGCGCACCATCATCCGCTCGGGGTTGATCGGCGTGTTCGTCGGGATCCTGCCCGGCGTGGGCGAGGACATGGCGGCCTGGTCGTCCTACGCCGCGGCCAAGCGCGCCAGCAAGGAGCGCGAGAAGTTCGGCAAGGGCTCGGTCGACGGCCTGATCGCCGCCGAGACCGGCGACAACGCCGCCATCCCCGGCGCACTGATCCCGGCGCTGGCGCTGGGCATCCCCGGCTCGGCACCCGCCGCGGTGCTGATGGCGGCGATGATCATCCACGGCGCCCAGCCCGGCCCGATGCTGATGGTCAACCAGCCGCAGTTCGTCTACGACGTGGTCGGCATCACGCTGCTGGCCACGCTGGCGATCCTGGTGTTCGGGCTGGTGCTGGTGCGGCCCATCCTGTGGGTGCTGCGCGTGCCGCGCGAGGTCATCATGCCCATCGTCTTCGTGCTGTGCGTGCTGGGTTCGTACTCCATCACGCAGCGGCTGTTCGACGTCTGGGTGATGCTGGGCGTGGGCATCGCCTGCTTCTGGCTGCGCCGGCGCGGCTTTCCGGTGGCGCCCTTCGTGCTGGGCCTGGTGCTGGGCGACATCGTCGACAAGTCGCTGCGCCGCGGTCTGGTGCTGTCCGACGGCAGCCTGCTGCCCTTCTTCACCCGGCCGATCAGCGCCGCGCTGGCTGCGCTGGTGGTGGTGATGCTGCTGACGCAGATTCCCATGGTGCGGCGCTGGTTCACGCCGAGGAGCAAGACATGATCGAACGCCTGGCACTGTGCAACGAGGTGCTCGCACCGTGGAGCTTCGAGCAGCAGTGCGCCTATGCCGCCAAGCTCGGCTACCGCGCGCTGGAAGTCGCGCCCTTCACGCTGGCCGAAGACCCGTTGACGATCACCGACGCGCAAGCCACGCGCTGGGCCGCGATCGCCCGCGACCATGGCTTGGCGATCAGCGGGCTGCACTGGCTGCTGGTGGCGCCGAAGGGCCTGTCGATCAGCAGCCCGGATGCCGGCGTGCGGCAGCGTACCCGCTCGGCCATCGCGCGGTGGATCGAGTTGTGTGCGCTGCTCGGTGGCCGCTACCTGGTGCACGGCTCGCCGGCGCAGCGCAACCCGCAACCCGGCCAGAGCCACGCGGACGCGCTGGCCCGCGCCACCGAAGCCTGGGTCTTCGCCGGCGAACTGGCCGGACGCGCCGGGTTGCACTACTGCATCGAACCGCTGTCGCGCGATCAGACCTCGGTGGTCAACACGCTCGACGAGGCGCTGGCCATCGTCAATGCCGCGGCGTTGCCGGGCCTGAAGACTATGCTCGACACCAGCTCGGCCGGCGCCACCGAAAGCGAAGCGCTGGACACGCTGATCGCCCGCGTCTGGCCCAGCGGCCAGCTGGTGCATGTGCAGTTGAACGACCGCAACCGCCGCGGCCCGGGCCAGGGCGAGGACCGCTTCGCGCCGATCCTGGCGGCGCTGCAGCGCCAAGGCTACAGCGGCTGGCTGGCGATGGAACCCTTCGACTACCTGCCTGACGGGCCGGGCTGCGCGGCCTACTCGATCGGCTATGTGCGCGGGCTGCTGGAGGGGTCCGCGGCGTTCTGACCTGGCTCTCGTCCGGGTTGCCGAGCACTTCAGCCGCGGGCAACGCATTCACCGAAGCCGCAGCTCAAGGTGAAAGCATCGGCTTCATTGCCTGCCAGTCGGGTGTCGCGCCGCTGGCGAATCCGGGGCCGCGATGCAGCGAGCCGATGGCCAGTTCACCGCCGGCGATGCGCAGCCGCACCGCGCCGTGGCTGCGCTCATAAAGATCGGGGTGCGCGTCCAGAAAGGCCTGCTGTTCGCTGGGCCCCAGCGCCGCCATGCCGTTGACGTAGTGGTGGCCATTTCGCTCGACATGCGTGATGCCGAGCAGCGAGACCAGCGCCAGATCCTGCTGCAGCGCCAGGCCGGCCTGGATCGTCAGGTCCTCGGCGCTCATGAGGTAGCGCTCCGCGCCAGCCTCGGCGTTCCACTTCGCGCAGCGGGCACGGTTCAGGATCGACTTGTACAAGCCCTTGCAGGTCTTCGATGAGACGCCGACGTAGCCATGCTCGCGGCCCCGCACGAAGGCATCGAGCGAGTCGTCGGACTCGTCGAGGATCACGTTCTGCGCCGCCAATGCCGTAACGTCCTGCGCCAGCGCGGCGGCGCGCTTGATCGGCTGCTCGATGAAGATCACGCTGTCGCACAGCCGCTGCAGGCCCGGTTCGGCGCGCATGCGCTGCCAAAGCTGCAGCACGCCGTCGATGCTGTCGTACTGCTCGTTGCCGTCCAGCGTGCTGCGGTAGCCGCCGTCGATGCGGTCCAGCACCGTGGCGATGCGCAGCAGCCGCGCCACGTCGGCGTCGATGTTGCCGGCCACCTTGAGCTTGAACCAGCGGTGGCCGTAGCTGGACACCACCTCTTCCAGCGTCTCGGGCAGGCCGTCGGCGACGCGCTCGCTCTGGTCGTCGGCGGTGATCGGGTCGACCAGGCCGACGGTGTGGCGCGCAGAGATGTGTTCCGCCGGCCGCAGGCCGGCCAGGAAGGCGTCGAGGTCGAAGCCCGCCAGGTCGGGCGTCAATGGCGTGACCTGGATGCCGGCACGGTTGCTGCGGATCACTTCGTGGAAAGGCTGGCCGAGCGCGCGGCACAGCGCATCGAGCAGCGCCCGGTCGATCAGTGCCGGGCCGTAGTTGGCCACCAGGCTGTTGAGGCCTTGCTGCGCGCCGCGGTTGATCTGAGCCTGGTAGTGGCGCGCAAAGTGGCCGAAGGCACTGTCGACCCCGCCGTCCGTGTAGAGCCCGCGGGCGATGCGCAAGGCACTACGCAGCTGCTCGAAGTTGTCGTCGTTGCTGAGTGCGGGGTTCTTGTCGAACCACTTCGGCGCCATCAGCTCGGCCGCCATGCCCTCGGCCTGCGTGCCATCGTCCAGCCGGATGCGCGCGCGCACGAAGGCCTGCGGCGCGGCGGTGAGCGTGACCACGCCGAAGCGGAAGGGCATGCGCAGCCTGACGTCGCGCTCGAGCAGCTCGATCGATTCGACGGTAAAGATCGGTGCAGCGCTCATTCCATGCCCAGCAGTTTGTAGATGCGCCGCGTGTAGACGCCGAAGCTCTCGTGCGTCTTCATGTCCAGCGTGCGCGGGTGCGGCAGGTCGATCTGGAAGTTGTCGGCCATGCGCGCGGGGCCGGCCGTCATCACCACCACGCGCGTGCCCAGAAACACCGCTTCGGAAATGCCGTGCGTGACGAAAACGATGGTCTTGCCCGATTCCTTCCAGATGCGCAGCAGCTCCAGGTTCATCTTCTCGCGCGTTAACGCGTCCAGCGCGCCGAAGGGCTCGTCCATCAGCACCAGCTTCGGGTCGTGCACCAGAGAGCGTGCGATGGCCGCGCGCTGCTGCATGCCGCCTGAGAGCTCGTACGGGTACTTCTCTTCATAGCCCTGCAGGCCGACCATGGCCATCAACCCGCGTGCCCGCTCGCGCGCCGCCGCCATCGGCAGGCCCAGGATCTCGGCCGGCAGCAGGATGTTGTCGAGGATGCGCCGCCACTTCAGCAGCAGCGGCGCCTGGAACACCATGCCGATGTCGCGCGCCGGATCGAAGGGATGCTTGGCCGAGCCGATGCGCACCGTGCCGCCGTCGTGCGTGTGCAGCCCCGCCAGCACCTTCAGCAGCGTGCTCTTGCCGCAGCCCGAGGGCCCGACCAGCGCCACCAGCTCGCCGGGCATCACGTCGAAGCTGGCATCGGAGATGGCCAGATGCTGCTTGCGCCCGGCCTTGTAGCTCTTGGTGACCCCGGACAGATGGATGAAAGCATCGACCGTCATGACACCCGCGCATCCTTCGCCACGAAGATCCTTTCGAGCAGCAGCACCAACCCATACAGCAGCATGCCCAGCAGCGTGATCAGGATCACCGCCATGAACATCGCCGGCGTGTCCAGCGTCACCTGCACCTGCAGCATCAGGTAGCCCAGGCCGCGGTCGGAGCCCAGGAACTCGCCGACGATGGCGCCGGCCACCGCCAGGATGGCGGCCACCTTCATGCCGGCAAACACATAGGGCAGCGCGCCGGGCAGCTGGATCTTGGTGAACAGCTGCCAGCGCGAGCCGCGCAGCGAACGCACCAGGTCCAGCAGGTCGGGCTCGACCTCGCGCAAGCCGCGCGCGGTGGTCAACAGGATCGGGAACACTGCGATCGAGAAGGCCATCATCGCGTTGGGGAACACGCCGTACTTGAACCAGACGATGATCAGCGGCCCCAGCGCCACCTTCGGAATCATGTTCAGCGTCACCAGCAGCGGCAGCATCAACGATTCGAGCGTCTTCGACCAGGTGAACAGCAGCGCCAGCACCACGCCCACCGCCAGCGCCAGGGAATAACCGCCGAAGATCTCGGTGGCGGTGACCGCGGTGTTCGTCCACCAACCGTAGTCGGGCACGAACAGCGCGCGCAGCGTGTCGCCGGGAGACGGCATCACGAACTTGGGCACGTCCCCCAGGCGCACGAACAGGTACCAGGCCAGCAGCAGCAGCAGGTGCGCCAGCACGCCCAGCGAGTACTGCTTGAGTTTGCTTTCGGAAGCTTCCATCGCGCCGTCAGTCCAGCCAGCGCGCGAGGTTCTGCGCGACAAAGGCATCGTCGGACAGGTCGGCATGTTCACGGCAGACGCGGTCAATCTCGGCCGCCTGGCCCGACGACAGCGTCTCGTCCGGGTCCAGGCACCAGATGCCCTTCAGCAGCCCCTGGCGGCGCAGCACCTCGTGGCAGCCAGGGATGCAGCCGGCGAAGCCGTGGGCCACGTCGAAGAAGGCGCTGTTGCAGTCGGTGACGCGCGAATCCAGCGCCAGCAGATCGGCATCGGCGGAACCTGCGTCCACCGCCGCGTGGATGCGCTGCAACTGCTCGACCGCACGCTTAGTCCACACGCTCCAGTGGCCGAGCAGGCCGCCGCGAATGCGCAGCGTCACCGGCGTGTCGCCGCGCTGCACTACGAAAGGCGCCAGCAGGTCGAGCACGATGTGGTCGTCGTTGCCGGTGTAGAGCGTGACGCGCTCCTCGGCGCCGGCCGAGGCCACGCCGCGGATCACGTCCAGCGTGCGGTAGCGGTCGAAGGGCGCCATCTTGATGGCGATGACGTTGTCGATCGTCGCAAAGCGGCGCCAGAACTCCGCCGGCAGCGCGATGCCGCCCACCGCCGTCTGCAGGTAGAAGCCCACCAGCGGGATGCGCTCGGCCACGGCCGCGCAGTGCGCCACCAGCTCGTCGACCGACGCGCCTTTCATCGCCGCCAGCGACAGCATGCCGGCGTGGTAGCCCAGGCCGCGCGCGATGTCGGCCTCGCGCAGCGCCTGCGCCGTGGGGCCGCACAGGCCGGCGATCATCACCGTGGGTGCATCGCTCCATTCGGCCGCGGTGCGCGCAGCAAGCTCCAGCACCGGCTCGTACAGCCCGACGTCGCGAATCGCGAACTGCGTGGAATGCACGCCCACCGCCAGCCCGCCGGCGCCGGCGTCGAGGTAGTAGCGCGTCAGCGCACGCTGGCGCACGAGATCCAGGCGACGCGATACGTCCAGCGCCAGCGGATGGGCGGGAATGACGGTGCCGCGTCGCAGCGACGCGAGCACATCCTGTGGCAACTCAGACCAGTGCTTGGGCATAGGGAAACTCAGTAGCTGCACCCGCGCCATGCACCGGGTGAAATGGGTTGCCGTTCTCTATACTTTGATTCACGAAATCACTAGTTGGTGAATTTACTTCAACGCCAGCCTGCCTGGCAACAGGAGAAGTCCATGTTCAAGCAATTCGTAATCGGCGCCGTGGCCGCGGCGGCCAGCCTCATGTCGCTGTCGGCGCATGCGCAGCAAAAGGTCGACTTCGTGCTCAACTGGGTGCCCGGCGGTGACCACGCGCCCTACTACTACGCCAAGAAGATGGGCTGGTACCAGCAGGCCGGCATCGACTTGCAAATCGAGCCCGGCAAGGGTTCGGCGCTGGCCACGCAGCGCGTGGGCGCGGGCGCCACGCCGATCGGCCTGGCCGACATGGGCGGCGTGCTGGTGGCCAAGGGCAAGGGTGCGGACACCGTGGCGGTGTTCAACGTCTATGCCAACTCGCCGCAGGGCATGTACTGGTTGAAGAGCTCGGGCATCAGCAGCGTGAAGGACTTCCCGGGCAAGAAGATCGGCAACCCTGCGGCCGATGGCGCGCGCGTGATGTGGCCGGCGCTGGCCAAGGCCAACGGCATCGACCCGAAGTCGGTGACCTGGGTGAACATCGACGCCAACGCCAAGCTTGCTTCGCTGAAGGCCAAGTCGATCGACGTGACCACGTCCTTCTACAACATCCACCACATCTTCCAGCGCGAGCTCGGTGGCGACATGGGCTTCCTGGCCTGGCGTGACGCCGGCCTGAACCCCTACGGCAACTCGATCATCGTCAACGCCAAGTACCTCGCCGAGAACAAGGCGCTGGTCGACAAGTTCGTCAAGGTCACGCAGCGCGCCTTTGCCGCCTGCGTGAAGGACCCGAACCCCTGCGTGCAGGCGTTGATCGACGCCAATGGTGCGCTGAAGCTCGACAACGAGCTGGTCAACTGGAGCCTGGTCGAGAAGCTGATGAGCGACAAGCACTCGCGCGAGGTCGCCCTTGGCATCCACGACGACGCGCGCATGGCCGCCGACTACGAGCTGGTGCGTGAGTACATCGGCATCGACAAACCCTTCGACGTAAAGAGCACCTACACCAACGAGTTCCTCGACCGTTCGGTGAAGATGACCAAGTAGCGCGGGGCGGCTTCAGCCCAGTTCGGGGCCGGCCGCCAGCACCAGCGTCGCCGGATTTCCTGGCGTGGCATCGGTGCCATGCACCATGCGCGTGAACGGTCGCTGGAAGGCAAAGCCCAGTTGCTGCAGCCAGGGCAGCAGTGCGAGGTGTTGGTCGAGCAGATCCGCATACACCGCCTCGCCCGACAACGGCAGCAAGGCATCGTGCAGCAGCGCGCGTGCGAGGTCCGTGTCCTCGGCCAGCAGCGGGCCGATCTGCCGCGCCTCGCGCCCGTCGCGTCCGAGCACGTAGCCGCGCAGCCGGCCGCCCTGCTCCACGACGCGCGCCGCCTGCGGCAGCCGCCGCGCCAGCACGCGCAATAGCGGCAGGCGGCTGGCGCCGAAGGCATTGCGGTCGAGTGCATCGAGCGCTAACCAGTCGTCCTCACGCAAGGGTCGGGTGTGCGGCGCGACAGGACGCTCCAGCAGCATGCTGCCCGCCTCGCGTCGGTAGCGGGCAAAGCCCCAGGTGTCGGCAAAGCCCTCGTGCACGTACACCGCATGGCCTGCCGGGGTGGCATCCAGGACCGCAGCCCGGCCCTGCGCGGCCAGGTTCGACAGGGCATGACGAAGCAGCAGTTGCGCGTAGCCGCGGCGGCGAAACTGCGGCAACACCAGCACCATGCTCGCCCACGCGAAATGCTCGCCATAAGGCAGCACGACGACGGAGGCGGCCAGTTGCACGCGGCCGGCATCGTCGGTCGCATCGATCCCCCAGCCCTGACCCAGGCGCAGCATCATCGACCAGTCATTGGCGTTCTGATTCCACTGCGCCGATTCGGACAGCGCAAGGGCGGCATTCAAGTCGTCCATGCCGAGTGGCCGGATGGGCCTGGCCGAGCCAGGCTCAGCCCGATCCACAGGGGGATCGGTCCTTCGCAGGCGAGGATCCCCGCGCAGGCGAGTCTCCTCGTCCGGCTCAGTACTTGCCATCTCGTGTCGAGAAATGGGTCGGCTTGCCCAGGCTCGGGCCGCCGCGCTGCACCCAGTCGGCCACCCAGTCGATCATCGTCGCCAGCGGCACGCGCGGCTCGCCGAACAGCGAGCGCGCCTGCGTGGTGTCCTCCAGCCAGGCGGTGGGGGCTTCCTGGCCAGTGAGCGCCGGCGTCTTGCCGAAGCGCTTGCCGAATTCGGCAGCCAGCCAGCGGATGCGGGTGTGGTGCGGCCCGGTGATGTTGATCGGCGTGGCCGGCGTCGTGCAATGCGCCAGCAGCCGCAGCGATTGTTCGTTGGCATCGCCTTGCCAGATGACGTCGGCATGGCCCATCGTCACATCGAGCGGCCGGCCGGCGAAGACGGCACTGGCCACGTCGTAGAGCACGCCGTAGCGCATGTCGATGGCATAGGACAGCCGCACCATGCGCCCAGGCGTGCCATAAGCGCGCGAGCCGTACTCGAACATGCGCTCGCGGCCGACACAGGAGTTGGCATAGTCGCCCGCCGGCGGTGTGGCCGGCGTGGCCTCGTCGGCACCGGGGCCGTCCACCGGCACGAACGGGTACACGCAGGCCGTCGAGAAGGACACGATGCGCGTGTCGCGGAAGACGTCGGCCACCATCATCGGCACGCCGACGTTCATCATCCAGGTGAGCGACGCGTTGTCGGCCGCGCCGAACTTGTGGCCGGCCATGAACACGCAGTTGCGCACGCCTTCGGCTACGTTGGGCAACTTGCGCACCGCCTCGCGATCGAGCAGGTCGCAGGCGATGCATTCGACGCCATGCGCCTGCAACGACACACGCGCCTGCGGGTTGCTGAAGCGTGCCACGCCGATCACGCGTTTGCCCGGCGCCGCGCGCTTGGCCATGCGCGCCAAGGTCGGCCCCATCTTGCCGCCCACGCCGATGACGATGAGGTCGCCGTCCACGCGTTCCAGGTCGGCCACCAGGCCCGGCGTGGGTTCGCTCATGAAGTCTTCCAGCGCCTCGACGTCCTCGAAGCGCTGCGGCAAGCGGCTCACGACGCGATGCCCTCGAAGCGGTCGCGGCCCAGCGCCAGCGCGCGCATCTTGGCATCGGCGATCGAGCGCTTGAGCATCCAGAAGCCGCAGTCCGGGTGGATGTAGCGCACGCGCCCTGCTCCCAGCACCTTCTCGGCGCGCTCGATGGCGCGCGCCACCTGGTCGGCGCTTTCCACGTCGGTGGCCTTGATGTCAACCACGCCCAGGCCGAAGCCGATCTCCGGCTTCAGGTCCTTGAAGGCCGCCAGTTCCTCGGGTGGCCGGTGCGCGCACTCCATGACGATGTGGTCGGCATGCAGCGCGTTCAGGTAGTTCATCAGCTGGTCCCAGGTGCCCTTCTGCACCGTCTGCCCGCCGTAGTTGCCGAAGCACAGATGCACGGCCGGCGTGCCCGGCACGGCGTCGAGCACACGGTTGATGGCCGACGCGGCCCATTCCCATTCTTCGGGGTGGCCCGGCAGGTTGGCTTCGTCGATCTGCACGATGTCGGCATTCAGGTGCTTCACCTGTTCGGCCAGCGCGTCGGCGATGGCATGCGCCACCTGCGACACGTCGCCGTAGTGTTTGTCGATCAGCGTCTTGGCCAGCATGTGCGGGCCGGTGAGCGTGAACTTGAAGGTCTTGGTCGCCAGTGCCTTGGCACGCGCGCAGACCAGCGGCAGGTCGAGGCTGCCGTTGCCGATGGGCCCCACCACCGTACCCGGCGGGCGGGTGCGGAACTTCATGCCGCTCTTGGAGCGGTAGGCGATCAGGTCGTCGAAGGAAAAGCGCTGCGTGATGCCGTCCATCGGCCGCACGAAGTACTCGATCATGCCGTTGGTTTCGGGGTGGTTGATGTCGAAGCGGTACAGCTCGCCGTCGCAGACCACGTCCACGCCGCACTGTTCCTGCGTGTCGATGACCACGCGCGTCGCATCGATCAGCGCCTGTTCAGAGGGGCTGGCCACCAGCCAGTCGGGCACCGGGTACGAGCCGACGACGGTGGTTTGGATTCTGGGCATACGGCGCTCCAACGTGTGTTAACCAGATGGTGATGAACCATGCTAGCCCCGCCCTCCAGGGGCGTCAACCCGAGGCAGCCACTATGGGCTCAGGCTTGACGCGGCCGGCGCCCCACCGTACATTAATTCACCAACTGGATACAAACAACGCACGCGGCCATGAAGCTCAGCGACACCGACCTGGCACGCTACCGACACGTCGGCCACCTCACGGTGCCGAAGCTGTTCACGGCCGAAGAAACCGATGCGGTGGTGGCCGACATCCAGGCCTGGAGCGAGGAGTTCCTGGCCGAGCTGCCGCCGGCGCAGCGCGCCTGGTACGTGGACGGCGGCGTCAAGGCGCGCTTGGTGCTGCGCAAGCTGGACAACCCGCACCACCACCGCGCGTCGGTGCAGCGCCTGGCCAGGCACCCGGCGCTGGTGGAGATGGTCGAATCGATCATCGGAGCGGGCGTGTCGGTGTACTTCAGCCAAATCTTCTTCAAGCCGCCCGAAGGCGGCGGGCCGAAGCCGGCACATCAGGACAACTTCTACTTCGGCCCGAATGACCTGGACGGGCTGGTCACCGCCTGGGTGGCGCTGGACGACGCCACGCTGGAAAACGGCTGCCTGTACTTCGGCGAAGGCAGCAACCTCGGCCCGGTGTACGCGCACGAGGCACCGGCCAACGAGCCCTTCAACCTGCAGCTGCCCGATGTGATCCTGCAGCGGCAGCCGATGGTGCCGGCGCCTGTGCCGCGCGGCGGGGTGTCCTTCCATCACGGCAACACCTTCCACCAGTCGGCCGCCAACCTGTCCTCGCGCTGGCGCCGTGCCTGCGCGCTGCACTACGTCAACGCGGGCACGCGCTTCGTGCATCCGGCGTTGCCCTACGACGATTCGCTGATGATGCGCATCAGCTGACTCCACTAGAAAGAGCACACATGAGCACAAGACGTCTGGGCATCGTGATGAACGGCGTGACCGGCCGCATGGGCATGAACCAGCACCTGATCCGCTCGATCGTCGCCATCCGCGACGCGGGCGGCGTGGCGCTGGCCAATGGCGACCGCGTGATGCCCGACCCAGTGCTGATCGGCCGCAATGCCGAGAAGATCGAAGCGCTGGCCCGGGCGCATGGCGTGGCGCGCTTCGGCACCAACCTGGACGCCGCGCTGGACAACCGCGAGGACATGGTCTTCTTCGACGCCGGCACCACGCAGATGCGCCCCGCTCTGCTGGCCCAGGCGCTGCGCGCCGGCAAGCATGTCTACTGCGAAAAGCCTATCGCCACCAACCTGGCCGAGGCAGTCGAGGTCTGCAAGCTGGCCCAGGCCTCGGGCCTGAAGCATGGCGCGGTGCAGGACAAGCTGTTCCTGCCCGGGCTGCGCAAGCTGGACATGCTGCGCCGGGCCGGATTCTTCGGCCGCATGCTCAACGTGCGCATCGATTTCGGCTACTGGGTCTTCGAAGGCGACCTGCAGCCGATCCAGCGCCCCAGCTGGAACTACCGCAAGGAAGACGGCGGCGGCATGATCCTGGACATGATGTGCCACTGGCGCTATGTGCTGGACAACCTGTTCGGCGAGGTGCAGTCCATCACCTGCCTGGGCGCGACACACATTCCGCAGCGCTGGGACGAAGCCGGCCAGCCCTATGCCGCCACCGCCGACGACGCGGCCTATGCCACCGCGCAGCTCAAGGGCCACAACGGCGAGCCGGTGGTGGCGCAGCTGACGATGAGCTGGGCCACGCGCGTGCGCCGCGACGACCTGGTCACCTTCCATGTCGACGGCACACATGGTTCGGCCGTGGCCGGGCTGCAGGAATGCCGCGCGCAAAGCCGCGTGACCACGCCGCGGCCGGTGTGGAACCCCGACGTCAAGCAGACGATGAACTTCTTCGACCAGTGGCAGCAAGTGCCCGACGCGCAGGTCTACGACAACGGCTTCAAGATCCAGTGGGAAGCCTTCATCCGCCACGTCGCCGAGGACGCGCCCTACAAGTGGACGCTGCCCGAAGGCGCCAAGGGCGTGCAGCTGGTCGAGGCCGCGCTGCAGAGCTGGACGGAGCGGCGCTGGATCGACGTGCCGGCGCTGGAACTATGAGCACGCCGGGCCGTTTCCAAGTGCGAATCCCGGAGCACGCAGTGCGGAGGGTCGTCCAGTGACCATGAAGATCACCCTGCCTGCCGCCAACGGCACGATGCAGCCCCACACCCTGCGCGGCCCGGCCGACTTCCGCCCCGCCGCACCGGGCACCGCGCTGAACCGCATCGCCTATTCCGCCGCGCACGTGGTGGCCGATGCCCGCGCCGCCATCGACCCGTGGCTGCAATGTGCGATCGACTGGGACGCGACCATCGCCTACCGCCAGCGGCTGTGGCGCATGGGCCTGGGCGTGGCCGAGGCGATGGACACAGCGCAGCGCGGCATGGGGCTCGATTGGCCCAC
>Ga0316601_100000696_pt1 | contig 15262 bp, 19 predicted proteins | sample OWC_soil_day5_no_FD_207663 | JGI IMG/M metagenome (GOLD analysis project Ga0316601, IMG submission 207663) | Wetland soil microbial communities from Old Woman Creek delta, Ohio, United States - OWC_soil_day5_noCT | ecosystem: Environmental > Terrestrial > Soil > Wetlands | place: USA: Ohio... | reverse complement strand
GGAGAAATCAAACCGTTCGGAGATCCGGAAGTGCCTTTGACACCGCACATACATGAGAAGGAGGCAAAGGGAGTAGGGGAAATCAAACCGTTCGGAGATCCGGAAGTGCCGCTGACACCTCACAGACACGAGAGAGAGGTAGAGGAAGGCGAAGAAAACATACCTGGTGAACAGCTTCCATTGACCCCACACAGAAAAGAATAAACTGATGACCAAACATGAAACCGCCGGCGCTGTTAAATCAAGCGCCGGCGGTTTATTATGCTATTTGAAGTTCTTTGTAGTTGAATTGCCCCTCATGTCTATCTCGATAAGTTTTACAGCCTCATCGCCCCTGCAGCTGCCTGCATGCGGATCATCTCAATGCTTTTGTGTGTTTTTACCATAGGCCAGAGCTGTTTGCCGTTCTTATCGCAAAGTTCCTGATAACGGCTGATGTTATAATCCAAAACATCGAGGTCGACCAGAATCGCAGGTGTCTGAAGCTCTGTCTTTTTCATCTAAAGTACCTCCTATACTCTTGGAAATTCACTTCCGTTTTAATACAACAATATCACTTATCCGTGCCCATATCAATGATGGTTCTTGCTTTCATTTTGATACGATCTGAGGTAAAATGTAAAGAAAAGCAGCAAGAAATATCAAGGAGGTGCGTCATGAAAAGGTTGCTTCATATAACAGCCCAGAGGCCGGAAAAGACAGGCAGCGGAACTTATCTGCAGGCGATGATGAGGGAAGCTGACAAGAAGGATTATGAGCAGGCTTTCGTGGCTGCACTGAACCAGGGGGAGGAGTTCGAATTCACGGGCGACCGGAAAATAGCCTTCTACCCGGTATATTTTCACACAGAGGAGCTCCCCTTCAGCATAGCGGGCATGACCGACATTATGCCCTATGAGAGCACTAAATACAGGGACATGACGGAAGGAATGCTGCAGCAGTGGAAAAACGCTTTCAGGGAGGTCATAACCAGGGCTGTGGCTGAGTTTAAGCCTGACGCCATAATATGCCACCACCTGTGGATACTAACCGCTTTCGTCAGGGAGCTGTTCCCGGACATTACACTGGCGGCCGTATGCCATGGCACAGACCTAAGGCAGCTGGTCCTGGCCGAAAGGTTCGCGGGCTATGTCAGGAAAGGCTGCTCAAGGCTGGACCTTGCATTCGCGCTCAACGACTACCAGAAGGACAGGATTGCCGAGGAATACGGCATTGAACCGGGCAGGGTCCATGTAATCGGAAGCGGCTACAACGCATACATCTTCCACAGGGAGGACTGCAGGGTCAACGTGAATTCGGTTGAGCTTGTCTATGCAGGCAAACTGAACCGCGCGAAGGGCGTCGTTTCGCTCATCAGGGCTGTGGACGGATTGGATTTCTACAGCAGGAAGGTACGGCTGACGATAGCCGGCACTGGCAGCGGGGAGGAGGCGGATGCCATATACTCCGCAGCAAGGGAATGCCGCCATGAGGTCGTGTTCACCGGGAATCTGCCTCAAGACAGGCTTTCCAGGCTTTTCAGGGACTCAGACATATTCATACTCCCGTCCTTTTATGAGGGGCTGCCGCTCGTCCTAATAGAGGCGATGGCTTCCGGGCTTAGGGTCGTGACTACAGATCTTCCGGGCGTTAAGGGCTGGATAGGAATGGACATCAACAGCAGCGGGATTATAGAATATGTGGATATGCCTGAGATGGAGGGCATAGACATTCCGTTCGAAAGCGAGCTTCCGGGCTTTGAAAAGAGGCTCAGGGAAGCCATCGAAATCCAGTTCAGCAGGATGCTCAGGCATGAGAACGCAGACGAGGACTTTGTTTACGAGAGCATAAAGAAGCTCTCCTGGAGCGGCGTTTTTTCAACCATGGAGAATATTTTGGACAAAACTATTGAACAAAATAGAGAATCGTAGTATACTATTTAATGTTGCAGATAAAAAAGCAGCACAAAAATTCGTGAGTAAATCTAATTTGGAGAGATGTCCGAGCGGTTTAAGGAGCACGCCTGGAAAGCGTGTGTAGGGGAAACTCTACCGGGGGTTCGAATCCCCCTTTCTCCGCCATTAAGACTTTGCCGTGCTAGATGGGGAACTAGCGGTGCCCTGTAACCTGCAATCCGCTACAGCAGGGTTGAACTCCTTGCCTAGACTATAATTTGTGGGGTCTGACCTGTAAAAGTGGCGTTGAGAACTTGGTCCCACGCAACGGAAACTCATGAACCCCGTCAGGTCCGGAAGGAAGCAGCGGTAAGTGAAATTTTTCGTGTGCCGTGGAACAACCTGGTTTGAGTTAACTGTACAGGTAACGCTCATAGATTAGCAGCCGAAGCAAGGTGCGCGGCATTTATTTTAAAATTAAAGATACCAGTTTGGTATCTTTTTTGTTATTTAATATATTATAATGTAATTGCAAGTAAAAAAGAGAAGGTGAAGCGATTGTCTTACACGGCACTATACAGGGAATGGAGGCCAAGCACATTCGACGATGTGGTGGGCCAGAAGCACATAACCGTAACACTGAAAAACCAGATACTAAAAAACAGGATAGCACATGCATACCTTTTTTGCGGAACACGGGGGACGGGCAAGACTTCCACTGCGAAGATCCTTGCAAAGGCCGTGAACTGCCTGGACATCCAGAACGGCGAGCCCTGCAACAAGTGCGAGATGTGCAGGAAGATAAATGCCGGGATCCTCATAGATGTCATAGAGATGGATGCGGCTTCAAAAAGGAAGCTGGAGGACATAAAGGATATCATAGAAAACGTCAAGTATCCGCCTCAGGAGGGCAGGTACAAGGTTTATATAATGGACGAGGTTCACATGCTCACTGCGGAGGCGGTGAATGCCTTCCTCAAGACGCTTGAAGAGCCGCCCGGCAATGTCATATTCATCCTGGCCACAACCGACCCGCAGAAGCTGCCGGTAACCATATTGTCAAGGTGCCAGAAGTTCGATTTCAGGAGGATCAAATCCTCGGAAATATTCGACAGGCTCAGGAGGATAGTCGACGAGCAGGGGATTTTAGCCGACGACAAGAGCCTGCACCTCATAGGAAGAATGTCCGACGGCGCCATGAGGGATGCGCTTAGCATACTCGACCAGGCCATATCCATGGGCGAAGGGAAGGTCCAGTACGAAAACGTCCTGGACATGCTCGGTCTTGTCACCAACGAGAACCTGATCCGGCTGACGGACGCCATCATCGGCAGGGACATAGACAGGTCCATGAAGGTTGTGGACGAGGTCGTCTACAGCGGCAGGGACATCTATAATTTCATAAGGGACATGATATCCCACATGAGGAACCTGCTTGTTGTCAAGGTCAGCCAGAATGCAACAGACATCCTGGACATGTCCGACGAGAACATCGAGCTCCTGAGCGACCAGGCATCCAACATCAGGATCGAGGAGATCATGAGGAACATACGCATCCTCCAGGATACGGAAGAGCAGACTAAATGGATAAAGCAGAGCAGGATATATCTTGAGCTTGCAGTAATAAAGATGTGCAAGATTGAATATGACACTTCAAAAGAGGTTGTGCTGGCGAGGCTGAACAGGCTCGAGGAATCCTACAGGCAGGGCGAGGTCAAGGTCTCCTGCGAGAGGATAATAGAGCGCGAGCAGGCGCCGGCGGCAGAGTCGAAAGCGGCCGTCCAGCCCAGGGCGAAAAAAGAGGAGAGCATCAGGCCCGTCATGGACGAAAACATGGAATCGTCTCTGACAATGGACAGCGTGAGGAAAAAGTGGAGGGACATCCTGGAGGCCTTCAAGGCCAGAAGGATGATGGTGCTGTTTGCCGCACTGACCACAGGGGAAGTGACCGACTGCACCAACGGGGTCATAACTATAAAATATGAACCGAGCTACAGATTCAACAAGGAGCGCCTTGAGAAGGAAGACAACAGGAAAGCCGTAAACAGTCTGTTCTCGGAAGTTCTCGGGGAGCAGGTATCCGTCAGGTACAGGATCGACGAGGACAGATCGGATGTCTCGAAGGAGGACCTGATAAAGCAGGCTTTCGGAGAGGATTTTGTGGAAATTATTGAAGAATAGCCTATGGAGTAAAAACTTCAATTTTGGTATAATGATAACGGAATAACACAAAAGGAATTTTAAGGAGGAAATTAAGATGGCAAAAGGCGGATTTGGAGGCTTCGGAGGCGGAGCTAACATGAATAATATGATAAAACAGGCTCAGAAACTTCAGAAGCAGATGGAAGATAAGCAAAAGGAGCTTGAGAACAGGAATTATGAGGCTACTGTAGGCGGCGGAGCGGTAATCGCATACGCAAACGGCAAGAAGCAGCTGACCGATATCAAGATCAAGCCTGAAGTGGTTGATCCTGACGACGTTGAAATGCTGCAGGACCTTATCCTGCTGGCAGTAAACGAGGTTATCGCAAAGGCAGAGGCGGACAACGCGGCCGAAATGGGCAAAATGACAGGCGGAATGAACCTTCCTGGATTCTAATAAGAGGTGAATAATTTGGATTTTTATCCGGTGGCAATTGAAAGACTGATAGAGGAATTTGCAAAGCTTCCAGGGATAGGCTACAAGACGGCGCAGAGGCTTACCATCCATGTGCTGAACCTGCCCGGGGACCAGGTCAGGGAATTTGCCGAGGCGCTCATAAACGCCAAAGGCACCATAAAATACTGTTCCGTTTGCGGAAACTATACTGACACGGATCCGTGCGCAATATGCAGGAATCCCAACAGGGACAAGGCTGTCATCTGTGTTGTGGAACAGCCGAAGGACATAATTGCCATGGAGAGGATCAAGGAATTCAACGGCATGTACCATGTGCTTCACGGCACGATTTCACCTATGGCGGGCAGGGGGCCCGAGGACATCAAGCTGAAGGAGCTTATCAGAAGGGTAAACGGCGACCTGAAAGAGGTCATCGTGGCAACAAACCCCAATATCGAGGGAGAAGCCACGGCGATGTATATATCGAAAATTTTAAGACCTTTCGGTGTAAAGGTTACAAGGATAGCCCACGGGATTCCGATGGGCGGAGACCTGGAATACGCAGATGAGGTAACGCTGGCAAAGGCGCTGGAGGGAAGAACCGAGCTGTAAGAAAATATCAGAGTGGGGGGCACGCGTAGAATTTTACCAGATGCTTTTCACTCTTGATTTTTATATGGAGGAGGTGGCCTGTGGGTATAGAATACGTGGCTTATTTTCTGATAGCGGCAGCGGTTCTTGCGGTTGTCGTCAAGCTGTTCTCATGGCCGATAAAGATCCTCGGAAAGCTTATGGTCAACGGAGTCGTGGGAATTATCCTGCTTTTACTGGTGAATGCAGTGGGTCAGTTTTTCAGCTTTTTTGTTCCAATCACGTGGATCACGGCTCTTGTCGCAGGTGTTTTCGGCATTCCGGGCGTAATAGTAATGGTGTTCTGCGTTTATTTTTCGTAGAGAGGTGCGGCATTGAAAATCGAAAAGAAAATCATAATGGCCAGGTTCATCCACAGGCCAAACAGGTTTCAGGCTTATGTGGATATTGACGGCGAGGAGACCATGGTGCACGTGCCTAACACAGGCAGGTGCAGGGAGATCCTGCTGCCTGGAACATCGGTGGTGCTCCGCGAAGAAAACGGGGAGCACAGAAAGACGAAATACGATCTTATAGCAGGCTTTAAACAGGAAAGGATAATAAACATCGATTCGCAGATTCCCAACAAGGTTGTGGCCGAAGCCCTGGAGGCGCGGAAGATAGCCGGCCTTGAGCGGTACGTAAAAGTTGAAAGGGAGAAGACCTACGGAGCGAGCAGGTTCGACTTCAGGCTGACAGACGACTGCGGCGAGACCTATTACCTTGAAGTCAAAGGGGTAACCCTGGAGGAGGACGGAGTGGCCATGTTCCCCGACGCTCCTACGGAAAGAGGCAGAAAGCATCTTAGGGAGCTAATCGAAGTGCGCAGGAACAGCGGCGGCGCGGGAGTCTTGTTCCTCATCCAGATGAGGGATGCGGACTGCTTCAGGCCCCACGACGAAAGGGACAGCCTTTTCGGCGAGGCGCTCAGGGAAGCAAGCGAAAACGGAGTCGATCTGTTTGCGTACAACTGCGATGTCGGGGAGGACCACATCACGCTTCTGGACAAGGTGGAGATCCTATTATAGTTGTATTGCTGCCCGCAAAAATTTATAATGTATTTGAAGATAAAAATATTTATGAGGGGTAAGTATTATTATGAAATTTATTTATTGTCCAATTTGCGGTACGAAGCTGCAGTCCAGGGACAGCTGGGATGAGGGAGCAGTTCCGTATTGTCCCAATGACGACACAATGTTTTTCGACACGCCGAAGCCGTGCATAGTAGTGGCGATAATTAAAGAGAGGGACATACTGCTTCTGAAGCAGAATTATACGTATGAAAATTCGAAGGTGCTGCTTTCCGGATACGTGGGGCACGGTGAAAAGGTCGAAGATGCAGTCCACAGGGAAGTTAAGGAAGAGGCAGGACTGAATATAAAGGATCTGAAATATCTGGGCAGCGACTGTCTGGAGTCAAAGGAGATAGTGATGCTCACATTCATGGCCCATTACGAGTCAGGCGAATTAAAAAAATCATCAGAGGTTGACGATGTGGCATGGGTGAGCATAAAGAACGCCCTTGAAGAGATGAACGAGGACGAGATAGGGAAAAGGGTAGTTAGAAAGGTGATCAGAGAACTGGATTGGCAGGATGTAATGGAGGAGAAATATGAATAGTAAATACGTGCCTGAGATAAAAGGAATATTGAGAAGCCACATGATAGAGGTTCCCGAGGTGATAAGGGAAGCAAGCGGAATAAGGGTGTTCGGAAAGAGGATAAAATCCCTGGTATTCAGCACAGACGTTGCAGTGATCAAGAATACGAATGCCGATGCTGTCATCGCTGTCTATCCTTTCACTCCGCAGCCGGTAATAACAGAAGCTATAATAAACTCTGCCGACATACCTGTTTTTTGCGGAGTCGGAGGAGGCATAACCACGGGCAAAAGGGTGGTCAACCTGGCCCTGGATGCGGAGTTTAAGGGAGCAATGGGCGTCGTCGTCAACAGCCCCACTCCGAACGAGCTGGTGGTGCAGATGAGGGAAACGATAGATATCCCCATAGTGGTTACAGTTGTATCCGAATTCGAGGATTTTGGCGCCCGCATAGAAGCCGGGGCCACAATACTCAATGTATCGGGCGCAAAGAAGACAGCAGAGATTGTCAGGATGATAAGGCAGCAATATCCCCTGTTCCCTATAATAGCAACAGGCGGTCCTACGGAAAAATCCATCAGGGAAACGATAGCAGCGGGCGCCAATGCGATCACTTTTACGCCTCCGCCAGCGTCGGACATACAGAGCGATCTCATGAACAAATACAGAAGGATATACAGAGAGGAAGCAGAGGAATAGGAGGAACGCGGATGAAAGGCGTTTTATATTATTTCAGCGGAACGGGCAACACAAAATGGGCTGCTGACAAGTTGAAGGAGATTTTCGAGAGGTACGACCTGCAGCTTGACCTGAAAAGCATAGAGGAGGAGAAGAGGGCCGACACAAGGGGCTATTCTTTTCTTGTGATAGGAACGCCGGTATATGCGGAAATTGAACCGAAAATCGTGGAGGACTTCATCAGCACAGTCCCTGTAACCGAAACACAAACCAGATGCATAGTCTATTCAACACAGGGGGCGGCCAAATGCTCTGCGGTAAGGAGAATATCGACGGAGTTGGCTAAGAGGGGATATGACGTTGCGGTTGAGGCTATGATCGAGATGCCGAACAATTTCTATTTCTATTTCGGAAAGGAACCCTCCGATAAGAAAATGCGAAGGGTCATGATCGGTGCAGAGAGAAAGCTGAGGAAGCTTGCGCGGGATTTCAGCAGGGACAGGGAACAGAAGCAGAGGACCTCCGCGCTGAGGCTGAGCGTAGGAGCGTTTGCCGGCAAGACATTCAGGAAATCCATACCAAAAATTTCCCAGAACATCACTGCAAGCGGAGACTGCATAAAGTGCGGACTCTGCCTAAGGAACTGCCCAAAAGGGAACATCACTTTCGAAGGAGGGCTCGCTATAATCCACAGCAACTGCATCCTGTGCCTTAGATGCATCCACCTGTGCCCGGAAAACGCGATTCTCTACAAGGGCAGGAGGATAAACCAAACCCAGAAGGATATCATAAAACACCTGGAGCTTAAATGAGGTTCCAAAGCTTTTTAAGCAATATTGAAAATATTTTAATTATTGTGTTGACAAGCCCGCAAATCCATATTATAGTATACACTATAAACAAAATAGTTTCCGTTGAAGAGAATAGTAACAGCAGAAAGAGGATAAGAGAGCCGGTGGTTGGTGAGAACCGGTGCCTGATAATGTTGTGAATCCGCCTCGGAGGAATATTGCGAAGAGCAATACGGCAAGACCGATAAATCGATTGAGTGGATTATCAAGCTTAGGCATGATGGTCAATTAGGGTGGCAACGCGAGTCAATCGTCCCTGTTAGGGATTGATTGGCTTTTTTATTTACAAAAAATTATATATTTCCTTTGAAGAGAATAGTAACAGTAGCTAGGGGTTAAGAGAGTCAGCGGAAGGTGCGAGCTGATACCTGCTAATATTGTGAATCCGCCTCGGAGGAATATTGCGAAGAGCAATACGGCAAGACCGATAAATCGATCGAGAGGGTTATCAAGCTTCTGCATGATAGCCAATGAGGGTGGCAACGCGAGTCAATCGTCCCTATTATAGGGATTGATTGGCTTTTTTTATTTAAAAGATTTAAAAAAAGGAGGATATTGAAATGGGAAAAAGGGAACAGATGATGAACGTGACAGGAAAATGCGTAAATAATAGAAGAGGTAGGATGATATCCTCTTGTGAAGAAAAAGAAGATATACTCGTGCTCACATAGTTTGATAAAAGGAATAAGGAGGAGAAGAAAATGCATAACATGGAACAGATGATACATGTGGCTGAGAGATGCCTTAGATACGAAAAGGCGGCAGGGAGGATGGTGCTCTGCGACGGAAATATAGTATGCAAAACCTGCAAAAACTGCATGCACTGCGAGGACAGCACCTGCCTCAGGGACATGTTCGAATGCACGCTTATGGGGATAGACTGAAAGGAAACAAACAGAAAACTGAATAGCTCCTGTGAAGAGAATAGTAACGATGGACAGAGGTAAAGAGAGTCAGCGTACGGTGCGAGCTGATACCTTCCAAAACCGTGAATCCGCCTCGGAGGAATATTGCGATGAGCAATACGGCAAGACCGATAAATCGATTGAGAGGGTTGTCACAGCTTCGGCGTGACGGCCAATTAGGGTGGCAACGCGAGACCATCGTCCCTGCAGAGAAATTCTGGGGGACATTTTTTTATACTTTTTTATAATTTAGGAGGAATTTATTATGGCAATATTAAGACCGTTTAAAGCGATAAGACCGAAGGAAGAGTATGCATACAAGATAGCAGCATTACCATATGATGTAATGGACAGTGAGGAAGCAAGGATCATGGCGCAGGACAACCCTTATTCATTCCTGCATGTCGACAAGGCGGAGATTGACCTGGATGAGAATGTGAATATCTACGACAAAAAAGTCTATGCAAAAGCAAGAGAAAACCTGGACAAGCTTGTTGAGGAGGGGGCGATGGTCCAGGACGAAAGGCCGAACCTTTTCATATACAGGCTGATAATGAACGGAAGGGCGCAGACCGGCATAGTGGGCTGCACATCAATAGATGACTACATGAACGACATAATAAAGAAGCATGAACATACAAGGGCGGATAAGGAGGCGGACAGGATAAACCACGTGGATACCTGCGACGCACACACAGGCCCTATATTCATGACCTACAGGTACAATGACAAAATCGATGCGATAGTCAAAAGGTGGACAAAAAACGAGCCTGTTTACAATTTCGTGGCTGAGGACGGTGTGGAGCACATCGTCTGGACAATAGATGACGACAATGCGATAGAAAAGGTGAGGACCATCTTTGGGGGAATCGAAAGCCTCTACATCGCAGACGGACACCACAGAGCGGCTTCAGCCGTAAAGGTCGGATTGAAGAGAAGAGAGCAGAATCCGAACTACACAGGCGAGGAGGAATTCAACTACTTCCTTGCAGTGGCCTTCCCTGACAGGGATCTTGAGATAATGGATTACAACAGAGTGGTTTTCGATGTCAACAGACTGACTAAGGAAGAGTATATCGAACTCGTTAAGGAAAACTTCGAGATGAAAATCCATGAAGAAAATCAGGCTTACAAGCCAGAGGACAGGCATACGTACGGCATGTATTACGAAGGAGTCTGGTACAAGCTTAGGGCAAAGCAGGGGACATTCAACCACAATGACCCGGTAGACAGGCTGGACGTCTCAATCCTGCAGAACAACCTGCTGAAGCCGGTGCTGGGAATCGAAGATCCTAGGACCGACAAGAGGATAGATTTCGTCGGAGGAATAAGAGGGGTAAGGGAGCTTGAGAGGAGAATCCACAAAAATAGGGAAGGGGTTGCTTTCTCAGTGCATCCGACAACTATAAAGGACCTGATGGCCATAGCAGATGCTAAAAAGGTTATGCCTCCGAAGTCAACCTGGTTTGAGCCAAAACTGAGAAGCGGCCTGTTCATTCATCCGCTGACATAATAAATAAGATAAGAGAACCGCTGATCAGCGGTTCTCTTTGATTTGCTATTCTTCTGTATAATCTTCGTTCAGGTATCCGTAGAGTGCAGGGTATACGCCCAGCTGTGCCATGAGGTTGAAATATTCACCCATTGCATCCTCGTCGTGCTCCTTGACCTTTACCGCCCGTATCATTAAATTCTTTGGGGTCTCAAGGGGAGATATATACTCCACTACAGAAACGTTGTACCCCTTCGCCTCCAGCATAAGCGCCCTCATGCCGTCTGTGAGGATGTCGGCAAGCCTTGCCTTCAGAACGCCGTATTTTGTTATGCCCTTCAACAGGTCGAAGGAATACTGGCCAAGTATCTCCTTGTGGCAGCAGGGCACGGCGATTATGGCATCAGAATCCACCCTGATTCCGAGCGCGAGGGCCATGTCCGTAGCTGTGTCGCAGGCGTGAAGTGACATAACCACATTAATTTTGGTTGCAGGCTTGTACTGTTGTATGTCGACAGCGTGGAATTCCATGTTCCTGTACCTGAGGGTTTCGGCTATCTTTCGGGAATTCTCTATCACGCTTTCCTTGTAGTCGAGGCCTATGAAGTGGCAGTTGATCTTTTTGACTTCAGTCAGATAGTAGTTCAGCACAAAGGACAGGTAGGATTTGCCGCATCCGCAGTCAAGGATCACCAGCTTTTTTTGCCTTGGGATTTTGTCTATGATTTCCGAGAACAGCTCCACGTAGTGATCGATCTGATTGTATTTTCTTATCTTGTCGTTCTTAACCTTGCCGTCCTTGGTCATTATGCCGATTTCCTTGAGAAGAGGAGCTGCGTCCTCCGCCTTGACAAGGTAATTCCTGTTCAGCAGTGTTGAGGTTTCTTGAGGAGCGTGTCCCTTCTGGGCTTCAATCTCCTTGACCTCAACGTTCTTCATCTTGACGTTCTTGTTGTCAGCGGTAATCTGTATGTCCACGCCTCTCTCGCTGTATATGAGGTTAAGGCTTTCGTATTTCTCCGCCTCGATACATATGCTGTCGAACAGCTTGTCAACGGTAAGCAACCGGGTGCTGCCTCCGAAGTTGTAATTGATATCGCCGTTATCGAAGGAGCCTGTGCCGTAGAAATCCTTAAGACCTGTGCTGAAGGTTACCTTTATCCCCTTGAAAATGGAGGAATGCTCCTCAAACCTGCTTGTGAGTCCCATAAGAAAAAGCCTGAGCTTGGAAATATTCTGCTTGTTCATTGTTCAAATCCCCTTTTGGTACGTAAATTTTCGGTAATTTAATAATAAGCATATGGAGGGAAAATATCAACTTATAATGATTATTTATGTGATATAATATTATCCATATCATTGCTATTGTGGAGGTAAACCAGGCATGCAAAAGGAAATATCGGTATCTATAACTGCTGTAGCCGGCAATGCCAGCGAGCTAATAATTAAAGACAGATCAGGTATAACCGTGGGCAGGATATTTGTGATCGATTTTTCGACAATAAACAAGTTCGGCCTGATAAGGTTAAAACTATATAAGAAAAACAGGCAGTACTTGAAGGACGCGCTGAACTTGTTCCTTGAAACTGCTTTCAACAAGTCAAACCTCCGCAAGGTAGACGTCCTTGTAGATGAGGATATAGAAACTGAGCCGTTCGTTGAACTTGGATTCAGCCTGGAGGGTGTGCTGTCGGGAAGCATCAAGGTGAACAAAACATTGAAGGACGAGTTTGTTTTCGGCATAGAACAGGACAGCTACAGATTCAAAAACAGCCTCAGGATCATGAAGCTCAAGGGAAACGGCATAGAGCTGGAGGTGCTGACGCCTGAGCATGCCGAAAAGCTTCTTGAGTATTATGTGCGGAACGAGGAATATCTAAGGCCGTTTGAGCCGGACAGGGATAAGGACTTCTACACTATCGAAGCCCAGCGGAGGTACCTTTCCGAGGAGTACAGGCAGTTCCTGAACGGCGACGCTGTAAGCTTCGGAATCTTCAAGGAAGAAGAGCTAATAGGCAGGGTGAGGATATCGAATGTCATATACGGCGTTTTCAAGAATGCCTTTATAGGATACTCCATAGATGAAAAGGAGCAGGGCAAGGGATACATGAAACAGGCTGTGAAACTGTCCTGCGGATATGCGTTCGAGTTCATGGACCTTCACAGGATGGAGGCTTCGACGCTGGTGGACAACATCAAATCCCAGAGGGTGCTCCTTTCCTGCGGCTTCAAAAAGGTGGGGCTCAGCGAAAAATACCTATTAATACACGGGAAATGGAGAGACCACGTGAACTTTGCGCTCATAAACGAGAGGCTTTAACAGACTATTTCGTGAATAAGGATCTGTGTTGACAGCCGAAAACATAAGTGATATTATAAAAAAGCTGTCGCTTCCAGAGAGAAGCTTAACATAGATTCTGGTTCACTAGCTCAGTCGGTAGAGCACTTGACTTTTAATCAAGTTGTCCGGGGTTCGATTCCCCGGTGAGCCACCAAAGCATCCTTGAAAAAGGATGCTTTTTATTATTTCATAAATAAATTATAATGGTATAAGGTGAATGAATTCGAGGTATATATTAATGAAAAAATATTTTAAGCTGCTTATGGTCCTGATGTGGATGCTCATTATCTTCTATTTTTCGGGCAAGCCCGCGGTCGCATCCGACCAGGACAGCGAGCTGATAATCCGGATAGTTAAATTCCTTGGACTGGACCTGAACTCCGTCCTTGGAGAAATGGCAAGTTTTGCGGTGAGGAAAGCTGCGCATTTCACAGAGTACTTCATTTTGTGCCTGCTGTGGTTCAATCTTCTGTATGAAAAATTCGACCTGAGAAAAGCTGCATTATATTCCGTTGCAGCGGTTTTCATGTATTCGGTGACAGATGAGCTTCACCAGATGTTTGTTCCCGGAAGGGCTGCAAGGTTCGCTGATGTAATGATAGACCTTTCCGGAGGCTGTGCGGCTGCAGCTAGCAGATATCTTACCCTTAAAAGAAAGGGAATTGAAATAAAAAAAACGGAGGCTGAATAATATGAAAAAAGCGGCGGTGGTTTACAAGTCCAGGTACGGGAGCACCAGGAAATACGCAGGCTGGATTGCAGAGATCCTGGGATCTGATTTGTTCGAGGAATCGGAAATCAGCGGCAGCGAACTGGAAAGCTACAGCGTCATCATTTACGGCGGAGGGCTTTACGCCAGCGGCATAAACGGCATATCCCTCCTGACAAAGAACTTTCATTCCATCAAGGACAAGAGCCTTATAGTCTTTACGGTCGGGCTCGCATCCCCGGAAGACACAAGCATCTACAAGCCGATAATCGAGAAGAATATACCTGACGAGATGAGAAGCAGCATCAAATTCTTCCATCTTAGAGGGGGTATAGACTACAGTGAGCTGAACATGATTCACAAGGGGATGATGGCGATGCTTAAGAAGATGGTCGAGAAAAAGCCTGAAGGGGAAAAGACAGGAGAGGACAGGCAGATGCTTGAAACCTACGGGCAGAAGGTTGACTTCACGGACAGGGATTCAATATCGCCACTGGTGGAATATGTTCTGAAGCTGGAAGGGGAGAAATAGGGATTATATGAATCTGGAAGAGCTTTTTAAGAATCTCGGGAAAGCAGGAGCAAAGCTTCTGCTTAATAAGGAAGAGAAAAAAAGCGAGGTCATTAACCTGGATCAGATCAGCAGCGCGGATATTCTTCCTGGAGTTTTGAAAAGGCTCGTCAGTCAGGGTGAATACAACAAGGCTGAGGACATGCTCTTCAGTGAGTGGAGCGAGGATTGTTCCGGGGAGATGTACAACATCGCTGTCGATTTTTACGGGCTTCTCAGGGAAAAGACCGATGAGGAACTTAGGCGGGGCAATTTCTCGAGAGAAGAAATTTACCAAGGTCTGAAGGAAATAGAAGAAAAAATGAAGGAAAGCAAAAAGTTCCGGGGAGAATGATCCCCGGAACTTTTTGCTAGAAATGGTTCCCGTTTTCGTAGTACTCATTTTCCTTCAAAGCTGTGAATACGACATCGACATTCTCATAGCCGGCGCACTGGACTGCCTTGGTTATTGCAAGAGCGGTCTTGTCCTGAACTTCCTGGCCTCTGTCAAACCATGATACTTCTACAAAAGGATAGCTTTTTGTTACGCTTCCGTCCGCTATAAATGTTGAAGATATGTGTTCGATTGTAAAATAACTTCTTGGACAATTTATTATATCCTCAAGTTCATCTATGAGATTTTTGCTGAACGAACATATCTTTTCAACTTCAACGCCTCTTATTTTCAACTGCGGCATACTTATCACCCCCAGATTATTTTAACCCATATTCCGTTGAAAATACATGGTTTGTACAAAAAAGCATGAGTTGGAAACGCAAACCTATCCTGGTGTATCAGCCTGCGGATAAATGAGAAAAACTGATGAAAGCTGAGCATTTGAGGGGCAAAGCGGATTGATGCGATTAAATGCAGATTCAAGGCCGGATATTCGTGGTATACTAATTTTCGTTGTCACGAAAACGGCGGCTTGGAGAACAAAGTAAAATCTGAAAAAGATTTGAAAAAATGTATTGACAAGGAAGCCGCAGGGTGATAAGATATACAAGTCGTCAAATGAGGCGGCGGACAAAA
>Ga0316601_100000694_pt1 | contig 15279 bp, 15 predicted proteins | sample OWC_soil_day5_no_FD_207663 | JGI IMG/M metagenome (GOLD analysis project Ga0316601, IMG submission 207663) | Wetland soil microbial communities from Old Woman Creek delta, Ohio, United States - OWC_soil_day5_noCT | ecosystem: Environmental > Terrestrial > Soil > Wetlands | place: USA: Ohio... | reverse complement strand
GCGGTTCGCGAGCTGGTCCGGGTCGCAACGCCCGAGACCGAGGCCGCGTGGCTCGAAGCTGCGGTCGGCAAGAATCAGCGCGAGCTCGAGCAGCTCGTCGCAGGCCACGGGCCGGGAGACCATCCCGACGATCCGGTGGATCCCGAGGTCCGCACGCACAGCATCCGGTACGAGCTGTCGCCCGCGACCTTCGCGCTGCTGCGGCAGGCCCAGCTCGCGCTCGACGAGGAGCACGGTCGCCGCCTCGATGACGACCAGCTCGTCGCCGCGCTGTGCACCGCGGTGCTCGACGGACCGGCGCACCGAGAGCCCACCGGACGGGCGAAGTTCCAGATCGCGATGATCGTCTGCGAACGGTGCGATCAGGGCTGGCAGGAGGCCGCAGGAGTGCGCGTCCCGGTCGAGCCCTCGACGGTCGAACGCGCTCGGTGCGACGCGCAACACCTCGGCTCTCTCGAGGGCGACCGTCCCGAGCGTGCCTACCAGGACATCTCACCGGCGGTCGCGCGCTTCGTCTGGCGTCGAGATCACGGACGCTGCCAGACGCCTGGCTGCCGATCCGCGCGTGGGCTGGAGATCCACCACATCCTCGCTCGAGCCGACGGCGGGGCTCACGCTCCGCCGAATCTGACGCTCCGCTGCTCGGCCTGCCACGCCGCCCACCACGCGGGGACGTTGACGATCCGCGGAACTGCGCCCGATCAACTCGAGACCCGCCGGCGTCACGATCATGCAGCGCCCGTGGGTCCCGTGCCGTCGATCGGTGCTCGCGGGGCCGCGACGAAGCTCGACGATGCGGGGATGCGCGCGCAGGCACGCGACGCGCTGGTCGGCCTCGGCTGGAAGCCGGGGATCGCGAGGGCGGCGGTCGACGAGGCCTGCGCCCACGTGGGCGCGGGGATGGCGATCGAGGTCGTGATCCGCGACGCGCTCCGGCGGTGCCCCAGGCCCGGGGGATGAAGGCGCGCAGAGAGCGCGCGCCCCCTCGCTCACCCTCCGTCTTCGAGCTTCACGGATCATCCATGACGCCCGCTGGGCCCGACGCGACGGTCCTCGGGGACACCGCGCTCTCCGCCCGACGCGGCCTCCGGAGCCTCTGCTCGCTCGCGCTCTACGTCAGGCGGGATCGCGCGAGCGGCGGGTTGTACGGGCTTCGAAGCGAGCGGCGACGTCGACGACGTGGGCCTCGCAGGTGCGACCGCCGCCGGTCCTTCGAACACCCATCGACGAGGTCTCACGACCTGCGCGACTCTGTTTGGTCCCAGGGATCGCTACTGTTGAGCTGATGCCACGACCCGTGGTCGACGAGAAGCAGCCGCGCAACGCGGATCAACCGAGCCGGACTCTGGGCTTGGACGCTCCAGCGGGCCCACGGATCTGATGCGGTCGCCCGAGCTACGGCTTGGTCGTGGCGGTGATCCTCGAGAGGTGCTGCGGTTCGCTCTGCCCGTTGGCCTCGGCGAATACAGGATCAAACGCCACGTAGGTCTCCCCAAGATCGAGGAAGTCGCCGTCGCCGTTGCCGTCGACGAGCCTGATGAGTCGTTTGTAGCTCAGGACGAGGATCGACCCGTCCTCGAGGATCTTCAGGTCCTGGAAGGTGCAGTCGAACTCTCCGGACTCGAAATTCCAGATCGTCGTCACTTCGTTCGTCGCGATCTCGCGATCGTGGTTCGAGTCGACCAGCGCGGCCAGCGATGCCTTGCGCGACAGATCAGCGACCTCGCGTCCGGAGAACGCGATCGAGCCATCGCCGAGGACGTCGAGCTTGAAGGGGACCGGCAACAGTCCACGCGCGGCACTGAGCGCGGCGCGTTCGATCACCAGCGCGGGCACTCCGCTTCGCACGCGATAGAGGTCAGCACCGTCGTCCGGACTCCCGGCGCTACCGACGAACCAGAGCTCGTCATTGCCATCCAGCGCGAGCGTGTCCGCATGGATCGCCGAGGGCACCGTCGTCACGACCACCACCTCGTCGAGATCATCGGTGTCTCCATCGCCATTCGCGTCGGTCAGTCGATAGATCGTCTGCCCGACGCCGCCGACGACCTGATCGCTCACGTAGAGGCTCCCATCTCTGGCGAGCGCCAGGCTCTGCATGCGCGCGATCAGCGTCCCGCCGGGCAACGTTCCCGAGAACACCAAGCGACTCTCGCCGGGATCCTGTGCGTCGCCGTCCCCGTTGGCGTCTTGAAGCCAGCGAACCTGCCCGGTGTTGGCGGAGGGCGAGTTGAAGACCATGATCAACGTTCGACCATCGAGCGCGACCATCGGCTTGAAGAAGGCGCTGGGGTCCGCGAGAAACTCGCTGCGCTCGTTCGCTTCGTTGTAGTCGCCGTCACCGTCGAGGTCGATCCATCGATAGATGAACCCGTCGTCCTGGGCGAACGCCACGGCGGGTTCTCCGTAGCTCACGTCCCAGCCCGCGCCCGAGCCGTTCGGTCCGCCGTCGTCGCCTCCGCAGGCGCACAGGATCGAAACGGCCACCATCCAGAGCCCACCCCGATCCACGCGTGTCGCCGTCACCGACTCGATTCTATCGGATCCGAGTCGAGGGAACGTGAGAAACTCGGAGCGATGCGGCGCGCGCGAGTCCAGCTGGTCGGCGTTTTGCTGTCGTTGTCGGCGGCCTGCGATACGACAGGCGAAGCAACGGAGACCAGTGCCCTGGGGGAGCCGTGCGCCTGGATTGCCGGGCGGTGGGCATGGGATGGGTGCGGCGAGGACGTCTGCACGTTCTTCGAGGACCACTGTCAGATCCACTACGAGTGCAGCAGCCGCTCGAATTCCATTTTCGGCTCGGGCTCCATCGAAGGCAACGTCCTCACGTTCGGAGGTGGCTACTGCACCGCCCAGATCAACGGGAAGATGATGAGCGGTTCGTGCTCGGCTCCTCAAGCGTGCGCCTTCACGGCGACCCATCCGTAGTCGTCGCGCAATCCATGCGCAATCGAGAGGAAGCATGCCGCACCGCGCGTCGGCGGCGGTGGCATGCAGCGTGAACTACCCGGTGTGTGTCGGCCCGCTGGCTCGCAGCGCTCGCAACCCTGACCGTCGGGACCACCGTCCTCGCCGAGCCGGTCCCGGAGGATCCGGTCCTCGAGCCCGTCGAGATCCACTGGGGGATGGGGGCCGTCGAGGCGGCGATCTCGCTCGCGATCCCGACCACCTGGTACTGGATGACCGAGGAGCATCAGCAGATCGACTACTCGCTGGGGGGCGACTGGGCGAGCTGGAAGATCAAGTTCACCTCGACCGAGAAGATCAAGTGGGACACGAACCAGTTCCACATCAACGCGATCCGTCACCCGCTCGCCGGCGCGATCGACTACCAGATCGCCCGTAGCAATGGCGTCCGCGTGTTCGGCTCGACGCTGTTCGCCGCGCTGAAGGGCGCGTTCTGGGAGTACTTCATCGAGTTCCGCGAGGCGCCATCGCTCAATGACATGCTGCTCAACGCCTCCGCCGGGGTCTCGATCGGCGAGCCGATGTACCAGCTCGGTCAGCTGTGGCGCGGACCGGACGTCACGTGGGCCGATCGCGCACGCACGGCGGTGTTCTCGCCGTTCGATGCGTTGCACGACACGTATCGCTCGGGGCAGCGCCGCTGGCGCCCGCGTGCGTGGCGAGAGATCGATCTCGGCGCAGGCGCGATGCAGCGGCGCGCGGACGGCGCCGATCGCAGCGAGCTCGCCGTCGGTGCGGATCTCGATCTCGTCACCGAGCCCGCGTACGTGACGCCCGGCGTGCACGACGTCCACACTCGAGCCGGGGCCTGGAGCCGGTTCAGGATCGGCGCGCGCCTCGGGGACATCGGCGACGGGCTGCAGCTCGTCGGGACGGAGTTCCGGACCAGCACGTCGTTCTTCGGGCGATATGCGCAGAGCGCCACCGGCGTCGGCTTGTTCGTCGGCCTCGGCACCGCGTTCACGTACCGGAACGACACCCTCGCGATCGACAAGGATCGTCTCGCGATCGCCCACCTGCTCGGTCCGCAGCTGTCGCTGACCACGCGCGGCAACGGGCTCGAGCTGCGCCTCGACGCGGCGGCCTATGCGGATTTCGGGCTCGCCCAGGCGATGGTGTTCAGCCCCAACAATCCGTTCCCGCGGCCACCGCCGTTCTACACGGCCCTCCAGTCCGACGGCTACATCGACGCGTTCGGCGTCACCGGGACCACCCGCCTCCGCGCGAGGAGCGGCCCCGTGCGTGCCGAGCTCGAGGTGATGGCGCACGGCCTGTGGCAGACGGTCGGACACGATCGCGAGGAGCAGGTCGCGGCGATGCTCGCCGAGCCCGCGGTCACGGCATACGGCATCGTCGAGCTGCGAGCGTTCTGGCGCGGGCAGCTCGCGTACGATCCCGGTGGCTGGGGCGCGGCGCTCGTCGTCGACGGTGCGCAGCGCAAGAGCACCTGGGCGCGCGGCGGGCAGGAGCGCTCGATCTCCGACTACGCGGTCGGCGCGCTCCTCACCCGTACCTACTGAGCGCGAGAGCTGCGCGACGAGGGGCGGCGGGCGCAGGTCTTGCGCGCGAACCGATGAGACCGCTGGACCTACGCTGGCCTGCGCACTGCAATCATTCCCGATCGATATGAGGACCACACAGATCAAGGCTAGCCTGCTCCAGCGACGGCAGGACCTGCTCGCCCGCTATCACGACGAGCTCGGACGTGCAGCGGAGGAGCTCGACTCGCGGGAGTCCGAGGAGGTCGAGAAGTCGACCGAGCAATGGGACGCCCGCGTCCTGTCGCTGCTCGGAGACGCCGACGCCGCCGCGCTCGCGCGGATCGTCGCCGCCCTCCGTCGCGTCGAGGATGGGACCTACGGAGCGTGCCTCGAATGTAGTGCGCCGATCGATCGCGATCGCCTGGCCGCACTCCCCGAGGCCGCGACCTGCATCGACTGCGCGGTCGACGCTGAGCTCCGGGCACCCAAGCGCATCGCCCTTTGACCGAGCGGCCGACCAGCTCGACGGCGCGGTTGTGGCCGCGCGAGCACGGCGCCTACGTCCAGCTCCTGGCGCCGCTGGTGGCCGTGTTCCTCGCCACCGGCGCGACGGCCGCCGCGCTCCTGTTCGCGCTCGGTGGTGGTCTCGCGTTCATCGCCAACGAATCACTCCTCGTGATCCTCGGCCACCGTGGCCGTCGCAGCCGGGAGCGGGATGGGCTACGCGCCCGCCGCGCGCTGCTGCTGCTCGTCCCGATCGCGGTGGCGTCCGGCATCGCGGGGTTCTCGCTCGGCCCCGCGGACGCGCGCGCGAGCGCTGCCCTGGTGGCGGGTCCCGCGGTCGTGCTGGTGCTCCTCGCGTGGAGGCGCCAGGAGCGCTCGCTGGCGGGAGAGCTGGTGGCTGCGGTGGTGTTGACCGGAGTCGCCGCGCCCACGGCGGTGGCTGCGGGCATGCCGTGGAACGACGCCCTGATCGTGTGGGCTGCGTGGGCCTGCGGCTACGCGAGCACGGTGATCGGCGTCCATCGCGTGATCGCACGCCATCGGCGCCGCGCGACGCGGCGTGATCGGGTGATCGGGTTCGGGATGGTCCTCGCGACGCTCGCGGTGATCACGGGCGCGGTCCTCACGCCGTGGGCGCTGGTCGCGTTGCCGCTCGTCGCGAGCTCCGCCGCGCTGGTCCTGTGGCCACCGCCGGCGAGCCGGCTGCGGACGATCGGGCTCGGCCTCGTGGGCGCCTCGCTGGTCTCGATCGCGGTCGTCGTCGCGTGCAGTCCCGCGGGCTGAGCGAGTCCGTCGTGGATCAGGCGTGGCCGAGCGCGCGACGGAGCTGGGCCCAGGCGTCGGCGAGCTGCCACTCGGCCTGGATCAGATTTCCCTCGGCGGTCGTCACCGCGGTCTGCGCATCTGCGAGCTCGATCTGGCTGCCGAGGCCCTGCGCGTAGCGTGCGTCCGCGAGCTTGAGCTGCGCACGCGCGGCGGTCACCGCCTCGGTCGATGCGACGACGTTCGCGCGGTTCGCGATGATCCGCGAGCGCGCCGCGTCGAGCTGCGAGGTCAGCGAGACGAGCAGGGTGTCTCGACCCGCGATCACGCCGGCGAGGTTCGCGCGGGCGACGCGCTGGGACGCGGCCGAGGCGCCGCCGTCGTAGAGCTGCCACGACAGCGTGAGGCCGGCATTCCAGCTCGGCTCGGCGTCCCAGGCGCCGGTGCCGAGATCCCACCCGGTGCTGGCGACCGCGTTGAGCACGGGGCGCCGCTGCGCCTCGGCGGCGGTGACGCTCGCCTCGGCGGCGATCACCTGCTTGTCGAGCTGGAGCAGCTCGGGGCGGTTCTTCCGGGCGGCGTCGACGAGCGCCGGGAGGGCCGCGGGATCGTCGATCGGTGGCGTCGGCCAGCTCTGATCGACCACGAACGTGACGTTCGGATCGACCCAGCCGATCGCGGAGCGGAGGTTCGCGAGCGCGACCGCCGCGTTGGCCTGCGCCTGCGAGAGCGCGGAGCGGGCGTTCGCCGCGCGGGCCTGCGCCTGCGCGACCTCGATCGGATCCTTGGCCTGCGCGGCGACGAACCGGCGCGCCTGATCGAGGTGGAGCTCCTCGCTCTTGACGGTCGCCTCGGCGACGGAGATCAGCCGCAAGCGTGCGACGGCCTCGAGGAAGGTGATCGACACGGTGCTCTCGATGTCGAGCGTGGTCGTGCCGATCGACGCGGTCACGGCCTCGGCGCTCGCCTCGGCGGCGCGGATGTTGGCGCGGGTCTGCCCGAAGTCGTAGATCCGCCAGCTCGCATTCGCGCCGAGGCCGGTGCGCACGGCAGGATCGAAGAAGGTGCCGTTGCTCGAGCCCGCGCCGACGCTGGCATCGACGGAGAGCTGCGGGCGGCGCGCGACGTGCGCCTGATCGACGCGGCCCTGTGCCGCCTCGATGTCGGCCCGGGTCGCGCGGATGTTGGGCTGCTGCTGCATCGCGATCTCGATCGCGCGCGGCAGGGTCAAGGCCTCCTCCCGGGGTTGCGCGGCTGCTGGAGCCGCGAGCGCGAGGATCATCAAGACCGAGCGGAACGTCCGGAGCGACTTCATGTCTCGTACCTCAAGGCCGTGATCGGATCGAGCTGCGAGGCGCGGATCGCGGGATACAGGCCAAAGCCGATGCCGACCCCACCCGCGACGCCGAATGCGATCGCGGCGGTGTCCGCCGGGAAGAAGAACTTCCAGCCGAAGTAGTCCGCCATGTACTGCGCGGCGCCATAGCCGACCAGGAGACCGAGCGCGCCGCCAACGGCGGCGAGGACGATCGCCTCGACGAGGAACTGGGTCATCACGTCGATCGGCTTGGCCCCGACGGCCATCCGGATCCCGATCTCGCGCGTTCGCTCGATCACGCTGACGAGCATGATGTTCATGACGCCGATCCCGCCGACGAACAGCGAGACCGCGGCGACGATCGCCAGCAGCATCGCGATCCGCTCCGTCGAGTCCTGCTGTGCCTTCGCGAACTCCGCCGGGTTGCGGATCCGGAAGTCGTCCTCTTGGGTCGTGTCGAGCTTGTGACGGTCGCGGAGGACGGCGGTGATCTTCGCGATCGTGGTCTCGGCCTGGTTGTCCTCCGCGGTCGAGACCAGGAGCTGGCCCTGGATGTACTTGCCGAGGCCCTTGGACAGCTTCTGCTGGTAGGTCTTGACGGGGATCACGACGATGTCGTCGTTGTCGCCCATCGGGCCCTGGCCCTTGGAGGCGAGGACGCCCACCACCTCGTACGGCTGACCTGCGATCCGGATCACCTGGTTGAGCGCGCTGCTCTCGCCGAACAGCTGCGTCGCGACGGTCCGGCCGACCACCGCGATCTTCGCGTTGCCGCCGCCGGTGTCCTCGTCGAAGACCACGCCCTCGGCGGCCTCCCAGTTGCGGATCTTGAACCAGGTCGCCGTCGTCCCGTTGACCTGGGTATTCCAGTTGTTGTCCTCCGACGCGATCTGGGTGTTGCGCGCCTGGAGCAGCGGCGCGATCCACTTGATCGTCGGGACCTCGGCCTCGAGCGCGGTCATGTCATCCCACGTGATCGACAGCCGCGAGCCCGCGCCCCCGGCAGCGCCGAAGCTCTGGGTCGAGCTGTTGGTCACGATCAGGACGTTGGTGCCGAGGCTCTGGAACACCTCCTTGACCGACGCCTGTGCGCCCTGGCCGCCGGCGACCATCGCGATCACCGCGCCGATGCCGAACACGATGCCGAGCATGGTCAAGAGCGTGCGGACCTTGTTCCGCCACAGGGCGCGGAGCGCGAGCTTGAACGTGGTGAAGATGTTCACGCTGCCACCTCTGCCTTGACCGGCGTCTGTTGCTTGTCGTCGATGATCAGGCCATCGCGCAGGGTGATGACGCGCGCCGCGAAGGCGGCGATGTCGCTCTCGTGGGTCACCAGGATCACCGTGCGGCCCTCCGCGACGAGGCCCTGGAGGATCCCCATCACCTCGTGCGAAGTCTTGCTGTCGAGGTTGCCGGTCGGCTCGTCGGCCATGATCACCGGCGCATCCGTCACGAGAGCGCGGGCGATCGCGACACGCTGCTGCTGGCCACCGGAGAGCTGGTTCGGCTGGTGGTCCTCGCGGCCCTTGAGGTTGACGCGCTCGAGCGCGGCCATCGCCCGCCGGTGCCGGTCGCGCGCGCCGACGCCCTGGTACATCAGCGGCATCTCGACGTTCTCGAGCGCGGTCGTCCGGGACAGCAGGTTGAAGCTCTGGAACACGAAGCCGATCATCCGGCCGCGCACGTCGGCGAGCTGCGACTTCGACAGGCGCGCGACGTCCTTGCCGTTGAGCATGTAGCTGCCCTTCGACGGCTGGTCGAGGCAGCCCATGATGTTCATCATCGTGGACTTGCCGGATCCCGACGTGCCCATGATCGCGATCGACGCGCCCTTGTCGATCGTCAGGTCGACGCCGCGCAGCGCGTGGACGAGGTTGTCGCCCATCACGTACGTGCGCTCGATTCCGCGCATCTCGATCAGAGGGGCCGGCATCAGAACGCTCCGGTCCTCCGGGTGTTCGTCGCCTTGACCCCGGTGACCTCGGTGACGAGCTCGTCGCCGGGCTGGAGGTCGCCCTCGAGCATCTCGGTCGTCGAGCCGTCGGTCAGGCCCGGCTTGACGAGCACCATCTGCGGCTTGCCGGCGACGAGCTTCCACACCGGCTTCTTGTCGCCGAAGTCGCGCATCCGGCCGCCGCCGCTCGCACCGCTGACCATGTCGGGGCGGCCGCTGCCGCCGGCCTCGCGGCCGCCCGGCGAGCCCGAGCCGGTCATGCCGGCGGAGCCCGACCCGCTGCCACTGCCACTGCCATTGCGGCGCCGGCCCGAGCCCGAGCCCCGCCCACCCGCGTCGCCGCCGCGCATCGCCACCATCTGATCGCGGGTCGGCTTGAACCGCAGCGCGGCATTCGGGATCTTGACCGCGTTGGCGACCTGCGCGAGGACGAACGTCACGTTCGCGGTCATGCCGGGGCGCAGCGACTTGTCCGTGTTGTCGACGTCGATCACCGCGTCGTACGTGACGACGCCCTGCGTGGTCGTCGGTGCGTTGCGGACCTGCCGCACGGTGCCCTTGAAGGTCTTGCCAGGGAACGCGTCGACGGTGAACGTCGCCTCCATGCCGTCCTTGAGGCGGCCGACATCGGCCTCGCTGACCGCGGTGTCGATCTGCATGCGCGCGAGATCCTCTGCGATCGTGAACAGCACCGGCGCGCTCAGCGAAGCGGCAACGGTCTGGCCCACGTCGACCGCGCGCGACAGCACCACGCCGTCGACCGGCGAGTAGATCGTCGCGTACGACATGTTGAGCTTGGCCTGGGCGAGCTGGGCCTGCGCCTGCGCGAGCTGGGCCTTGGAGGCGACCAGCGCGGCCTTCGCGGTGTCGAATGCGACCTCGGCGCTCTCGACGGTCGCACCCGCGACGAGCTGCTGGTCCTGGAGCGTCTTCTGGCGCTTGTACTGGCGATCCGCGTCGCTGACCGTGACCTGCGCCTTGCTGACATTGGCGCTCGCGAGCGCGACCGACGCCGAGGCCGACGTGATCTGCGCCCGCAGCACCTGCTCGTCGAGCTTCGCGATGACCTGGCCCTTGGTGACCTTGTCGTTGAAGTCGGCGTGGATCTCGACGACGCGCCCGGAGACCTGGGCCCCGACCTGCACCGTGCCGCGCGCGGACAGCGTGCCGTTCGCGGTGACCTGCGCTGCGATGTTGCCCCTGCCGACCGCCACCGTCTGGTAGCTGATCGGTGCCACGGCCTTGACCCAGGGCTTCTTGATCCACAGGAAGACGGCGCCACTTGCGACGAGCGCGAGGGCGATGATCCTCGGGATCCAGCGTTTGATGCTCACGTTACTCAAGGTGATACCCCGCCCTGTAGTTGCCGTTGCGCGTGGATTGCGGTTTGTTGCAGGAGATTCCCGAGAGATTACGCGGGGTCCATCACGAGCGGCACCTCGAGGCGGGCGGTCGTCCCCTCGCCAGGAGCGGAGGCGAGGGTGACGTCCCCGCCATGGACCCGGGCGATCCGCCGCGCCAGGGCCAGCCCGAGGCCGACCCCGCCGGTCTTGCGCGTGCGGCTCTGGTCGGCGCGCCAGAACGGGGTGAACGCCCGATCGAGCTCGGCCTCGCTCATCCCGATCCCGTGGTCGACGATCTCGAAGGCGACCCGGGCGCCGTTCGGGATCACCGCGAGCGTCACCGTGGTCGACGGATCGGAGTACTTCGCGGCGTTGTCGAGGAGGTTATCGATCGCGCGGCGGAGCAGCACCGGATCGCACTCGAGCTCGCGGCCCGTGCCCTCGATCTGGCGGTCGAGCTTGCGGTGCGGATGCCGCGCGCTGAACCGCTTGACCGCGCGGTCGGCGAGCTCGCCGAGGTCGATCGGATGCCGCTCGAGCGGGACGCTCTCGCCTCCCTCGAGTCGCGCGGTCGTCAGGATGTCCCTGATCAGCTGATCGATCTCGTCGAGATCGGTGGTGACGTCGGCGAGGACGTCCTTGGCCGCGACCGGATCTTCGGCCGCGAGCTCGAGGGCGACGCGGATCCGCGCGAGCGGCGTGCGCAGCTCGTGGGACACGTCGCCCATCAGCCGGCGCTGCGCCTGGATCACGGCGCTGGTGCGCTCCGCCATCTCGTCGAAGGCGCGCCCGACATCGCCGAGCTCGTCCTTGCGCCCGAGCTGCGCGCGCGCGGCGGTGTCGCCCTCGCCGAACTTGCGGGCGGCGTTCGCGAGCTGATCGAGGGGACGCGCGAGCCGGCGCGAGAACCAGATCGAGAGCGCACCGACGAGGATCAAGATTCCCCCGCACACCGGCAGCACGTAGGCCCACGGGAACCCTGGGCGGTTCGGCGCGTAGACGCCGATCAGCGAGCCGTCGTCGCTGCGCACGACGATCCGCCCGACATCGAGCGCCCACTTCTCCGTGCCGAGTGCGGCGAGCTCGCGCTTCGACGCAGCTCGCAGCGGCGGGGTCACGCTCGTTCGCACGAGCGTTCCCTGGGCATCGAACAGCGACAGCTCGCCGCGCAGCCGCGGCTCGATCCGCTCGATCGCCTCGACGAACCGGGTCGGGTTCTTGAGCGACAGCCGCTCGACCATGTACTGGAGCAGCGCCGCCTGCGGCTCGAGGTAGCGCGCGCCGCGCATGTACCGCGGCAGCGTCAGGAGCGCGACCATCACCGCGATCGCGAGCAAGGTGGCCACCACGTAGACCCGGAACACGAGCCTCGGGCGCCTCGGCAGCGAGATCACGCGTCGCCTCCCGCGAGCAGGTAGCCGACGCCGCGCACCGTCTTCAAGATCTTCGGGCTGCGGCTGTCGTCGCCGAGCTTGGCGCGCAGCCGCGAGACGTGGACATCGATCGACCGATCGAACGACAGCTCCGCCGAGCCCTTCGCGAGGTCGAGCAGCTGCTCGCGCGACAGCACGCGGCCCGGGCGTTGCGCGAGTGCGCGCAGGATCGAGAACTCGTACGCCGTCACGTCGATCGCCTTGCCGTCGAGGGTGACCGTCATCCGCTGCGGATCGAGGATGAGGCCCCCGACCTGGACCGTCTGCTGCTGCGGCCCGGCCTGGCCACGCACGCGGCGCACGGTCGCGCGGATCCGCGCGAGCAGCTCGCGCGGCGAGAACGGCTTGGTCACGTAGTCATCGGCACCGACCTCGAGCCCGAGGACGCGGTCGGCTTCCTCGGCGCGCGCGGTGACCATCACGATCGGGACATCCGTGCGCGCGCGGAGCTCGCGCGTGATCTCGAGGCCGTCGCGGCCGGGGAGCATCAGATCGAGGACGATGCAGTCGTACTGGCGGCGCAGCGCCTCCGTCTGTCCCTCGAGCCCGTCGTGCACGACGGTGACCACGACGCCGTGGCTCTCGAGGTAGCGCGCGGTGAGCTGGGCGAGACGCGTGTCGTCCTCGACCAGGAGCACCTTGATGGTGGGAGCCGCGGCGTCCGTCACCCTCGCAGAGTACCTCCCCGAAGGCCCCGCGCCGGCCCCCTTCACAGTTCGCAATCAGCCGGAGCTCACGGCGCCGAGGCGAAGATCGTGGCGAGGGTCTGCTCGAGGGCCTCGATCCGGAACGGCTTGGGCAGGTACGCGTCGGCCTCGACGGGGCCACGGCGGTCACGATCGAACCCGGTACACAGGATCACGGGCAGGGTCGGGCGGCGCTGGCGGAGCGCGGCGATCACCTCGGCGCCGCTCATCCGCGGCATCGTGAGATCGACGAGCACCGCATCGATCGTCTCGCGATCGAGGATCTCCAGACCCACCACGCCGTCGCTGGCGGTCAGGGCCGCGTAGCCGAGCTCTTCGATCATCCGCGCGACGACATCGCGGACGAGATCCTCGTCGTCGATCACGAGCACCGTGCGCGTCACGCCGAGCATCGTAGCCGGGATCACAGCAGCAGCGCGTCTCCGATCTGGTCGAACGCACCCGCGCGCCACCGCGTCAGCGGGCTGCGGCCCTGGAGGAGATTCTCGGTCTCGACGAGGACCGCCGCGAGGTCGACGAGCCAGACCTTCGGATCGAACTCCGACGGGCTGCCGACCTCCTCGGGGACCTCGTCCGGCGGCATCCACGCCGCCATCTTCTGGCTGACGCCCGCGGCCAGCGCGCGCACGGCGACGTTGCCGAGCCGGCTGCCGATCAGACGATCGAACGCCGACGGGCGCCCGCCGCGCACGACGTGACCGAGCACGGTGACACGCGTCTCGATCGTCCCCGGCTCGGTGCCCGGGATCATCTCGCGCAGGCGTGCATCGACCAGCTCCTTGAGCCGCTCCGTGGGGACCGAGACGCCTTCGGCCTTGATGATGATCACGCGCCGCGACTTGCGCGAGCGGCTGCGGACCGTGAGCACGGTCTTGACGATCTGCTCGATGATCGCCGCCTCCGGCTTGCCCGCCTCGGGGAACAGCGCGAGGTCGGCACCCACGGCGATCGCCGACGTCATCGCGAGGTAGCCGCAGTCGCGGCCCATCACCTCGATGATGAAGGTCCGGTCGTGGGCGGTCGCGGTGTCCGCGATCTTGTCGCACGCCTCGACGATCGTGTTCATCGCGGTGTCGACGCCGATGCACATCCCGGTCATGCCGAGGTCGTTGTCGATCGACGCCGGGATGCCGACCACCTTGAGCGACGGACCGCTGCCGATCTCCGTCGCGTCCGCGAGGTGGAGGGCGCCGGTCAGCGAGCCGTTGCCGCCGATCACGATCAGCCCGTCGACGCCCTTGTTCGCGAGGTTCGCGCGCGCCTTGTCGCGGACCTCCTTGTGGTGGAACTCCTTGCAGCGCGCGGAGCCGAGGATCGTCCCGCCCTCGCGGAGGATCCCCTGCACGTCGCCCGGCATCAGCGTGACGAACTCGTTCTCGAGCAGGCCCTTGTAGCCGCGCTCGATGCCGAGGATATCCGCGCCCAGAGATCTCCCGACCAGCGCGGCGGCGCGGATCGCCGCGTTCATTCCCGGGGCATCGCCGCCGCTCGACAAGATCGCGATTCGCTTGCAGCCACTCATGGCCGGGAATGTAAGCTGATCTCGCTGGTGACGTCGCGGGTTCGGGCTAGACTGCCCCGGATGATCCGCACGGAGCGGCAGGGGGCCGTCACGACCGTGGTGATCGATCGACGCGGCGCGAAGAACGCCGTCGATCGACAGACAGCCGAGGAGCTCGCCGACGCGTTCAGGGCGTTCGATGCGGACGACGCGGCCCGCGTCGCCGTGCTCGCCGGCGACCACGGTACGTTCTGCGCGGGTGCCGACCTCAAGGCGATGGCGGCGGGCAACCCCAATCGCGTCGCGCCCGACGGCGATGGCCCGATGGGCCCGTCGCGCATGCTGCTGAGCAAGCCGGTGATCGCCGCGATCTCCGGCCACGCCGTCGCGGGTGGCCTCGAGCTCGCGCTGTGGTGTGACCTGCGCGTCGCCGACGACGATGCGGTCCTCGGCGTGTTCTGTCGCCGGTTCGGCGTCCCGCTGATCGATGGCGGGACCATCCGGCTGCCGCGCCTGATCGGCCTGTCGCGCGCCCTCGATCTGATCCTCACCGGTCGCGCGGTCACCGCCGCCGAGGCGCTCGCCTTCGGGCTCGTCAACCGCGTCGTGCCCACCGGCACCGCGCTCGTCGCCGCACAGACCCTCGCCGCGCAGCTCGCCGAGCTCCCGCAGGCCGCGCTGCGCGCCGATCGGATGAGTGCGTACCTCCAGCACGATCTCGATCTCCCCGCGGCCCTCGCGAAGGAGCTCGAGCTCGGATCCGCCGCGCTCGCCGAGGCGATCCACGGCGCGGGCCGGTTCTCTGCCGGCGCGGGCCGGCACGGGAGCCAGGCGTGAAGAGCGCGCTGCGCGCCGTCGTGCTGGGGCTCGGGATCTCCCTGTTGATCGCGAGCTGCATCGTCAAGCGGTTCACCTCACCGCGGCTGACCGGGACCTGCGACGGCGCGTGCGCGCACTACATCGAGTGCAAGCCGGGGCACCCCGAGGTCGATCGCGCGCGCTGCATGACCGAGTGCCCCGACGTGTTCGCCGACAGCGACTCGATCATGGGGTACGAGAGCCTGTCGTGCAAAGACGCCGTCGAGTACGTCGACGGCACCCCGAACAAGACCGCCGGTACGCCGAACCGCTCATGAGCTACCGCGACGACGTCGACACGCTGTACACGCGCGCGATGATCCTCCAGCGCGAGCTCGATGCGGCGAAGGACACGCTCGCGGCGCGCGACGAGGAGCTCGCGAAGCTGCGCGGGACCCAGGTGGGACGTGAGGACACGAGCCCCGGGATGCGCGCCCTCCGCGAGCTGCCG
>Ga0316601_100000693_pt1 | contig 15279 bp, 12 predicted proteins | sample OWC_soil_day5_no_FD_207663 | JGI IMG/M metagenome (GOLD analysis project Ga0316601, IMG submission 207663) | Wetland soil microbial communities from Old Woman Creek delta, Ohio, United States - OWC_soil_day5_noCT | ecosystem: Environmental > Terrestrial > Soil > Wetlands | place: USA: Ohio... | reverse complement strand
CTGATTTCACCGTTGATCCGGTGCGCACGGTCCTGAGCGATGGTTGGCTTCTCCTGGTTTCAAAAAATCAAGCCGTACTGCCCACGTTGCGGCGCTCGTCAACGTCGTCTTGCAGACGCTGAACGAAGGCAGACAAAGGCATCACGCCAAGATCTGCTCCGCCGCGGGCACGTACGGCCACCCGCATTTCCTGCAAACCTGCGTCCTTCTCCTTGTCCCCAACGACGAGGATATACGGAATTTTCTGCAGGCTAAGCTGGCGGATTTTATAGGTGATCTTTTCGTTGCGCAAATCGCCCTCAACTCTAAATCCTTGTTTTTTCAGCGTTTGCGCAACAGCCACGGCGTAATCGGCCTGGCCTTCGGAAATATTGGCGATGGCCACCTGCACTGGCGCCAGCCAAGGCGGCATCGCCCCTGCGTAGTTCTCGATCAGCATGCCGATGAACCGCTCCATCGACCCGATGATGGCCCGGTGCAGCATGACCGGCGTCTTGCGGCTGTTGTCCTCGGCGACGTACTCGGCGCCCAGCCGGCCAGGCATCTGGAAGTCCACCTGCATCGTGCCGCATTGCCACTCGCGGCCGATCGCATCCTTGAGCGTGTACTCGATCTTGGGGCCGTAGAAGGCGCCGTCGCCCGGCGAGATCGTGAACTCGACCCCCGATCGCTTCAGCGACTCCATCAGCGCGTCCTCGGCCTTGTCCCAGCTTTCATCCGAGCCGATGCGCTGCGCCGGCCGCGTCGAGACCTTGTAGAGGATGTGCTCGAAATTGAAGTCGCGGTAGACGTTCTGCAACTGCCCCGTGTAGGCGACGCATTCATCGAGGATCTGCCCTTCCGTGCAGAAGATGTGCCCGTCGTCCTGGGTAAAGCCGCGAACCCGCATCATCCCGTGCAGCGAGCCGGAGGACTCGTTGCGATGGCACGCGCCAAACTCACCATAGCGGAGCGGCAGCTCGCGATAGCTGTGCAAATTGGCGTTGTAGATCTGGATGTGGCCCGGGCAGTTCATCGGCTTCAGCGCGTAGTACCGATTCTCCGACTCCGTCGTGAACATGTTCTCCCGGTACTTTTCCCAATGGCCGGACTTCTCCCAAAGCGACCGGTCGAGGATCTGCGGGGCCTTAACCTCCTGGTAACCGTTATCGCGGTACACACCGCGCATGTACTGCTCGACCGCCTGCCAGATCGCCCAGCCTTTGGGATGCCAGAAAATCAGTCCCGGCGCCTCTTCCTGGAAGTGAAAGAGATCCAGTTCCCGTCCCAGCTTGCGGTGGTCGCGGCGCTCGGCCTCCTCCAGCATCTTGAGATACGCGTCCTGGTCCTCCTTCTTCGCCCAGGCGGTGCCGTAGATGCGCTGCAGTTGTTCATTCGCGCTGTCGCCACGCCAGTACGCGCCCGCGACCTTCATCAGCTTGAAGACCTTCAGCTTCCCCGTCGAAGGCACGTGCGGGCCGCGACACAGGTCGATGAATCGTCCCTCGCGATACAGGGAGATGTCCTCGTTGGCCGGGATAGACGCGATGATCTCGGCCTTGTACTTCTCGCCGATCGAATGGAAGAACTTCACCGCGTCGTCACGCTTCCAGACCTCGCGTACCACCGGCTCATCCTTCTTCGCGAGCTCGGCCATCTTCTTCTCGATCGCCTCGAGGTCCTCCGGCGTGAAGCCGCGCGCGAACGAGAAGTCGTAGTAGAAGCCGTTGTCGATGACCGGCCCTATCGTCACCTGCGCCTCGGGGAACAGCTCCTTCACCGCGTAGGCGAGCAGGTGTGCCGTCGAGTGCCGCAGCACCTCGATGCCGTCGGCGTCACGGTCGGTGACGATCGCAAGGTCGGCATCCTGGTCGATCACATACGATGTATCGACCAGCTTGCCGTCCACGCGGCCGGCCAGTGCCGCTTTCGCCAGGCCGGGCCCGATGGAAGCCGCGACATCCGCGACGCGCACCGGAGCGTCGAAGGCGCGCCGTGAACCATCCGGCAATCGAACTGAAATCATCTGGAATCTCCACGCGAAAAAAAAGTGCGGGCGAGCCGCACTTTCTTTCTAAAGGCGCACTCGTCCCCGGGGCTCAACCGTCCGTGAATCGAGTTCGAAGCATTTCTCCGCGTCCTTTAGTGGATGAAGATTCTGGTAGGCGCGATTGGACTCGAACCAACGACCCCCACCATGTCAAGGTGGTGCTCTAACCAGCTGAGCTACGCGCCTGAAGGGTCGGAAGTATATCAGCGCATGGCGCAGGGGCAGCCGCTTCAAAGGTCGGCGCGGATTGACACGCCGGTTGGGGATGCCCAACATCCGGGAAGTAGGTGCAGCCTCTGGATCACGATCGCGTCATCGACGCTGATCAAGCTGCCACCCTCCCGATACTGTCATTCGAACCATGTCCCGATCGGACGGCGCTTCGCGTGCCGCAGCACAGCCCCCCGTAAGCGCCGAGCCGCGGCTCGGTGTCGCGCTGGCGCATTCCCCCGCCGACATCGAGGACGCGCAGCGCCTTCGCTACAAGGTCTTCGCCGAGGAGATGGGTGCGAAGGTCGGCGACCCGGCCACCGGCATCGAGGCCGACGACTTCGATCCGTACTGCGACCACCTGATCGTGCGCGATCTGGACACCCTGCGCGTTGTCGGCACCTACCGGATCCTGACGCCGCACAAGGCGCGCGAACTCGGGCGCCTGTACTCGGAAGGCGAGTTCGACCTGTCACGATTGCACCACATTGCGCCGACCATGGTCGAGGTCGGCCGCTCCTGCGTCCACCGCGACTACCGGTCCGGCAGCACGATCCTGCTGCTCTGGGCTGGCATGGCGCACTACATGAAGGCGGGCGGCTACGGCCATTTGATCGGTTGCGCGAGTGTTCCGCTGTCCGACGGCGGCCATGCCGCCGCGCGTGTGCGGCTCGACCTGCAGAAATACCTGACCGACCCGGAGTACCGAGTGTTCCCGCACCTGTCGTTCCCTTTCGAGCGAATCGACCCAGCGGCGTCGGGTGAGATGCCGCCGCTGCTGAAGGGGTATCTCAGAATCGGCGCGCGCATCTGCGGCGAGCCGGCATGGGATCCGGATTTCAACACTGCGGATTTCCTGGTGTGGTTATCTCTGAGCAACCTGCATCCGCGGTACGCGCGCCACTTCGAACTGCTGGCGGCACAGGGCGACGCGGCCGAGAAAGCCTTGCCGCTCGACTGACGGCGGCGCTGCCCCTCAGCGGCGGCGCACCGCAATCACCCCGGACACCTCGCGCAGCAACGAGCAGACGCGAGCGATGTCGCCCGCATCCCTGACTTCCGCCGTGAAACCCATGCGGGCTTCGCCTCGCTGGCTTTGCGTGCTCACGCCGATCACATTGAGCTTTTCACGCGCGAACACTTCGGAGATGTCGCGCAGCAGGCCCTGCCGGTCCTGCGCGATCGTCAGGATCTCGACCGGATAGACCGCATCCGCCGCGCGGCCCCAAGCGACCTCGACCACGCGTTCGGGTTGCCGCTGGATCAGCGCCTGCAGGTTCGAGCAGTTGGCGCGATGAATCGAGACTCCTCGCCCGCGCGTCACATAACCGCCGATCTCGTCGGGCGGCGCCGGCCGGCAGCAGCGTGCCAGTTGTGTCAGCAGCGAGTCGACGCCGACGACCAGCACCTTGCCGCGGCCCGCCGGCGCCTCGCGCGGTTTGCCGGTGAGGAGGTGCGGTGGGAACTCGTCCGGCTGCGGCACCGGCGCGAGCGCCTGCTCAATCGACCGGATGCTGAACTCTTCCTTCGTCGCCGCGGCGCAGAGTTCGTCGACCTTGCTGAACCCGAGCCGGTGGGCGAGGTCTTCCAGCTTGGTCGCCGTCTTGCCGAGGCGCTGCAGTTCCTTTTCTACGATCTCGCGGCCCGCGGCGACTGATTGCTCGAACTCGAGCGCGTTGAACCACTGCCGCACCTTGGCCCGTGAGCGCGCGCTCTGCAGGTAGCCGAGTTCGAGATTCAGCCAGTCGCGGCTCGGGCCGCCGGTCTTCGCCGACACGATCTCGACGGTCTGCCCGGTGGCCAGTGGCGTATTGAGTGGCACCATCGCGCCATCGACCCGAGCGCCGCGGCAGCGGTGCCCCAGCTCGGAGTGAATGTGGTACGCGAAGTCGATCGGCGTGCCGCCGGCGGGCAACTCAACGACGCGCGCCTGCGGCGTCAGCACGTAGATGCGCTCCTCTCGCAGCAGTCCGCTCGCCGGCGGCGCATCGACCTCGGCGCGCCAGGCCAGCAGCTGGCGCAACCACGCCACGCGCTGTTCATCGTCGTCGCGACCCTTTCCGCCTTCCTTGTAGCGCCAGTGCGCCGCAACGCCGAGCTCTGCATGCTCGTGCATGCGCCGCGTGCGGATCTGAACTTCGAGCGTGCGTCCGGCGTCGTCACCGACGACCGTATGCAACGACTGATAACCGTTGGGCTTCGGCCTCGCGATGTAGTCATCGTATTCGGATTCCACCGGCGTCCAGGCCGAGTGCACCAGCGCCAGTACCTGATAGCACTGCGGCACCTCGTCGACGATGACGCGTAGACCGCGCACGTCGTAGACCTGCTCGAAGGCGTAGCCCTTGGTGCGCATCTTGTTCCAGATGCTGTAGATGTGCTTGGGCCGGCCGCTGATCTCGGCACGCAGTCCGGCCTCTGCCACGAGGGTGCGCAACCGGACCAGCGCTTCGTCAATGAACGACTCGCGCTCCGAACGCTTTTCATCGAGCAGGCGCGCAACCGACTTGTAGGTCTCAGGCTCGAGAAAGCGGAACGACAGATCCTCGAGTTCCCACTTCAGCTGCCAGATTCCGAGCCGGTTTGCCAGTGGCGCGTACAACTCCAGCGTCTCGCGAGCGATGGGCTCGGCACCGGGGCGCTTGCTGAGCGCGAAGTAGCGCAGGGTCTGCAGTCGCGACGCCAGCCGCAGCAGCACGACACGCAGGTCGTTCGCCATCGCCAGCAACATCCGGCGCAGCGCCTCGGCCTGGTCGGCCGGGTTCTCGCGGCCGCGCGCGGCCTCGCGCGCCCGGGTCAACTCCGAAAGCCGCATCAGTTGCCGCAGGTCGGCGACCAGCTGGGCGATGCCGGGCCCGAAGCGGGCGCGCAGCCACTCATCCGGCTCTCGCAGCACGTCGTAAACACCGAAGAGCTGCGCTGCGACCAGCAGGTCGGGGTCCGGACGCAGCGTCGAAACGATCGCCGCAATGCCGTCGGCATGCGCGGTAAACGACTCGCCGGTGCGCAGTTCCTTGCCCGCATAGAGCGGTAGCACCTGCGCGCGCGTGGCCGCCGCGTCCAGCGCGGCTTCCGCGCCAGACACGATGGTCTCGCTTTCGATCGCTCGCGGAGTCATGTGTGGATTATCCCGCGTGCGACCGTTGACCGTTGCGGCACAATCTTCCGATGTTGAAAGGACTGCTTGAGCGCCTGGTAGGCGGCCCGGTCGCGATTCCGGACCCGCTCTGGGCCTCCACGCTCGCTTCCGTTCCTTTTCTTGCGCGCCTCTCCGGCGACGAACGCGTCCGTCTGCGCACGCTGGCCGAGCGGTTCCTTGCCGAAAAGCAGATGGGCGCCGCCGCCGGTCTCGAACTCACCGCCGAGATGCAGGTTCACATCGCCGCCCAGGCCTGTCTGCCGATCCTCAATCTGGACCTCGGCTGGTACCGCGGCTGGAACAGCATTGTCGTGTACCCGGACGAGTTCCTCGTTCCCCGCAGCGTGACGGACGACGCCGGTGTGGTCCACGAATTCACGGAGCCGATTTCCGGCGAGGCCTGGGATGGCGGGCCGGTGCTGATCTCCTGGGAGGATGCGCAGAAGTCGAGCACGGACGACGGTACGGCGTACTCCGTCGTCATCCACGAATTTACTCACAAGATCGACCTGCTGAACGGCGATGCGGATGGCGTTCCGCCGTTTACTCCAGCATTGCACCGGGGGCTCGACCTCCGAAACTGGCAAACCACGCTGGGTGATGCCTATGAGGCTTTCATCGCCGAAATCGAGCTGGTGGAAAGCGAATTGCCGTCGACCATCGATCCGGAGTCCCGCGAAGCGGATTCGTACTACGCCCACCTGCCTCTTGATGCTTACGCCGCGCAGGACCCCGGGGAGTTTTTCGCGGTGTCGTCAGAGGCATTCTTCGTCAAACCGGCACGCCTTCAGGCGGCCTTCCCGGCGTGGTACGCGCTGCTCGCCGCGTTCTTCCGTCAGAACCCGCTGGCGCAGCCGTGAAACGTCTTCTGATCGTCTATCACTCGATGACCGGAGCGGCCGAGCAGCTTGCCGCTGCGGCAGCCGCGGGCGCGCGCGATGAGCCGGAGGTCGAAACACAGTTCGTGCGCGCCGCCGGCGCCGGCGTCGACGATGTGCTGGCAGCCCACGGCTATCTCTTTGCGACGCCCGAGAACCTCGCGACGATGGCCGGACTGATGAAGGACTTCTTCGATCGCGTGTATTACCCGGCCCTCGATCGCGTCAATGGCCGCCCGTATGCGACCATCATCGCGGCCGGCACGGACGGTACAGGCGCCGCCCGCCAGGTGCAGCGGATCGCCACCGGACTGCGGCTGCGCGAGGTTGCTCCACCGCTCGTCGTACGTAACGGCGCACAGACGCCCGAGGAGATCCTCGCGCCGAAGACCGTCCCGGCATCAGACCTCGAGCTTGCACGGGAACTGGGCGCCGCGCTGGCGGCCGGCCTGGCCAGCGGTATCTTCTAGCCCGCGCCCTCGAGCAGGAAGTCGCGCACCAGCCGGATCTCGTGCGCCGGCATGAAGGTGGGAGCGTGGCCAACCTCCGGGACCTCGACCACCCGGGGACGCGGCCCGCGGGCCGCCATCTCGGCAGCGGTCTCGGTGGTCAGCAGGTCCGACTGCGCACCGCGCACCAGCAGCGTGCGCGCCGCGATGCGGTCGTACAGCGCCCACGTTGCCGCTTCACCCGCGGCGGCCGCTTGTGGCGTCGTGCTCTTGAACGGCACCGCGATCCCCGGGTCATAACGGAACCGGTAACGTCCGTCGACCTGGCGCAGCGTCGGCGCGATCAGTTCTCGCCAGTCCTCGCGGGTCTTCAGGCCAAAGGGCGCCGCGGTCACCGACTGGTAGTCGACGGCCTCCTCGAGGCTCGCGAACGACACCGGCTGCCCGACATAGCTGCCGATGCGCGCAATCGCGACCGGCCCAAGCCGCGGACCGACGTCGTTGATCACGAGTTGCCGGATCGGCGAACCGGCCTGGCCGGCGAGCGCAATGCCGATCAGGCCGCCCATTGAGGTACCAACCCAGTCGACCTGCTCGACATCGAGCCGCGCAATCAGCGCCGCCATGTCCGACGCGTACTGCGGGATGCCGTAGAACGCCGGGTCGCGCAGCCAGTCGCTGAAGCCGCGACCGACGACATCGGGGCAGACGACGCGATAGCGATCTGCCATCGCACGCGCCAGCCGGTCGAAATCGCGGCCCATGCGCGTCAACCCGTGCACACACAGCAGCACCCGGGGATTGTGCGCATCGCCCCACTCCACATAGGCCATGCGGTGAAAACCCACCGGGCTAAGGCACTGGACGTGGTACTGGCGAGGTTCCATTGAGCGTCTTGGTCACATTGCTGAAGGCGGGGCATTGTAGTCAGCCTGCAGTGGCATACTCGTCCGCCGCAAAGGGAGGTTTGCATGCTGAAGGGGAAGACGGCTCTGGTGACCGGATCCACCAGCGGTATCGGGCTCGCCATGGCAGACGCGCTGGCCGCCCAGGGGGCCAACATCGTCGTCAACGGCTTCGGTGAGCCCGACGCGATCCGTGCGGCCGAAGCGCAGTTGCAGAAGCACGGCGTGAAGACGATGTACGACGGCGCCGACATGAGCAAGCCAGCCGAGATTGAACGGATGATCCGCGCCGCCGAGGGCACCTTCGGCCGCATCGACATCCTCGTCAACAACGCCGGCATACAGCACGTTTCGCCGGTGGAATCGTTTCCGGTCGAGCGCTGGGACGCGATCATCGCCATCAACCTCACGTCGGCGTTCCACACAATCCGGCTGACTCTGCCGAAGATGAAGCAGGCCAAATGGGGCCGCATTATCAACATTGCCTCGGTGCACGGACTGGTCGCGTCCGCGGAGAAGTCCGCCTACGTCGCAGCCAAGCACGGCATCGTCGGCCTGACCAAGACAGTGGCGCTGGAAACGGCGACGACCGGCGTCACCTGCAATGCGATCTGTCCCGGCTGGGTACTTACCCCGCTGGTTCAGAAGCAGGTCGAAGCCCGCGCGGCGCGCGACAACTTGAGCCAGGAGGCTGCGAAGAAATCGCTGCTGGGCGAGAAGCAGCCGTCGATGCAGTTCGCCACGACCGAGCAACTCGCCGGCCTCGCAGTGTTCATGTGTTCGCCGGCGGCGGACCAGGTACGCGGCGTCGCCTGGAACGTCGACGGCGGCTGGTACGCGCAGTAGCCGCGCAGTGGCTGCGGCTTATTCGGGTGCGCGGCCGCCCGACGTGCCGGCGACCAGCTGCACCGGCGTTGGGCCGACCTCGCCGGCCAGAAACGGCGGCAACGGTGCGCGAACCGGCTGCGTGACATCGGTTTCGAGCCGGGGCGCACCGGGCGCGGCGGTCGAATCGCGCCATGTCGGGTCAGGGATCTCCGTGAACACTTGCTTGAGCCGCGCACCCCAAGTGTTACGAATCATGCCCATGTACTGGTTCGAGCTGTCGATCTGCACGAACTTCGTCACGCGCAGCGAATCGGCCTCGTAGACCAGCAGGTCCAGCGGCAGTCCGACCGAAATGTTCGAGCGCAGCGTCGAGTCCATCGAGATCAGGGCCGCCTTCGCCGCCTCGTCGAGCGGTGTCTTCGGCAGGACTACGCGGTCGATGATCGGTTTGCCGTACTTCGACTCGCCGATCTGGAAATACGGGTTCTCGTGGGTGGCCTCGATGAAATTGCCGGCCGAATAGATCTGGAACAGCCGCAACCCCTCGCCTCGGATCTGGCCACCGAGGATGAAATTGGCATTGAACTCGATGCCGAACTCCTTCAGCGACTCGGCATCGCGCTCATGCACTTCGCGGATTGCATCGCCGAGGATGCGCACCGCATGGAACATCGTCTTCACGTTCCAGACGCTGGTGTCCGTTGGACTGATGCGCTCGCACAGGATCTGTCGCACCGCCTGCGTGACGGCCAGGTTGCCTGCGGACATCAGTACGAGCAACCGTTCGCCAGGATGCTCGAACACCGTCATCTTGCGGAACGTCGAGATCTGGTCGACACCCGCATTGGTGCGGGAGTCGGCCAAAAATACGAGCCCGGCATCGAGTCGCATCGCCACGCAGTAAGTCATCGTTGCGCCTGTTCGTCCTGATGTTCAGCAGCAGCAAAGGGAAACGGTCGAATGTTAACGCGCACCTCCATCGTCTCCTCGCCCCCACCCACGCGCACGCCGCGCACCGGTCCCGCCGACGCATAGTCGCGGCCGACGGCCAGCCGGCACAGGCGCTCCGAGGCGAAGGTGCGATGGGTCACATCGATGCTGACCCAGCCTTCGTCGGCCAGGTACACATCCGCCCACGCATGGCTCGCCGCGTGCGGTGCGTCTCCAGGGTGCACATAGCCCGACACGTAGCGTGCCGGCAGCCCGCGCACGCGACAGCAGGCAACGAACAGATGCGCATGGTCCTGGCACACACCACGTCCCTGCGCCAACACCTCTGTGGCGGTGCTCGTCACCTCGGTGGTTCCCGGGTGATAGGACACGGAGCGACAGATCCGGTGGGCGAACTCCAGAAGCCCGTCGGCATCGAGGCGACGCAAGTTCTCGTGCGCGAAGTCCTGAACCCGGGTGTCCGGCTCCGTCAGTGTCGTCTGCGCCAGGTAGGACTGCGGCGGAACTCCGCCGTCGACCTCGTCGAGCCGTCCCCGCACCAACGGGTCCACTTCCACTTCGCCGCGCGCCTCGATGTGCACGTCGCCGTGCGCCTCGGTCATAGTCATCGTGTGCAGGAGGTTGCCGTAGGCATCGGTGGCTTCAGTCAGTGGTGCCGGGGCGTGCAGGCGCCAGCGCAGCGTGCGCTGATGCGGCTCTGCGCGCGGGGTCAGACGCAGTTGCTGGATCGAATAAACCACCGGTGCCGTATAGCGATACACCGTGCGATGCAGGATCGACAGCCGCATGCGCCTCGCTACGCCGCCTGCAGCGGCACAAGGAAATCCTGGCTGATGCGGCCGCCAAGGTCGTTGATGCGTTCCAGGAAGCGGGTGAGGTAGGCGTGCAGGCCCTGCGAGAGAATGTCCTCGATGCGGCCGTAGCGCAGTTCGGCCCGCAACAGGCCGGCGCGCCGTTCGGTCTCGTTGGAACGGCTGTTGCGCACCATCTCGAGGTTGAGGCTGACCTCGTTCAGGCAGCCCAGCAGCGACCGCGGCATGTCGCCCCGCAGGATCAGCAGCGCCGCCACGCGTGACGGAGTGATCACGTCCCGGTACACCTTGCGATAGATCTCGAATGCCGAGACCGAGCGCAGGATGGCGGCCCAGTGATAGAAGTCGAGATGCTGGTCGTGCGCATCTTCGCTGGCGGCGTTGGCGAACAGCCCAGGCTGAGCCACGCTGTGGTACTTGACATCGAGCAGTCGCGCCGTGTTGTCGGCGCGCTCAAGGAACGTGCCGAGGCGGATGAAATAGAAAGCCTCGTCCTTGAGCATCGTGCCGATCGTGACCCCACGCGACAGGTGCGATCGGAACTTGACCCACTCGAAGAACTCCTGCGGATCGCGCTCGAGCAGCCGGTCGCGTAACAGCCTCTGCAGGCCGAGCCACGTGTCGTTGTGGGTCTCCCACACTTCGGTCGTCAGCGAACCACGCACCGCCCGTGCATTCTCGCGCGCCGCCTGCAGGCAGCAGTAGATCGACGAGGTGTTGCCCGGGTCACGCACCATGAAGTCGATCACTTCACGGCGCGACAGCATCGGATACTTCGCGTCGAACTCGGGTAGCAGCTCGGAGATACTGAGCATTGCGCGCCAGCCGCTTTCCGCCGCCTGCACCGACTGCGGCAGCAGGCTGGTCGACAGATTGACGTCCAGCATGCGCGCGGTGTTCTCCGCGCGCTCGATATAGCGCGCCATCCAGTACAGATGGTCGGCCGTGCGGCTAAGCACGGTCGGCGCTCCAGACGTGCAGCCGGTCGCGACCGGCGTCCTTGGCGCCATACAGCGCTTCGTCGGCGCGCCGCACGAGTTCGCTGGAATCGCCGAAATCGGCCGATTCGCACAGCCCGACGCTCAGTGTCACCGCCATTCCCTCGCCGATCTGGCCCCACGGCATGCCTCGCACCGCCTGCAGGATGCGCTCGACCACCGTGCGCGCCGCCCCGCCTTCGCTGTCGGCCAGCAGCAGCGCGAACTCGTCACCGCCGAGCCGTGCCGCAAAGTCCATGTCGCGCAGGTTGCCGCGGATCACGCTGCCCAGTTGTCGCAACACGACGTCGCCGGTCACATGCGAATAGGTGTCGTTGATCTGCTTGAACCCGTCGATGTCGGCGACGACGAGCCCGAAGCGCAGCTGTCCCGCGCGCGCGCGGCCGCACCAGTTTTCCAGTTCCTTCGTGAACGCACGCCGGTTCGCGAGGCCAGTGAGTTCGTCCTCGAGCGCCAACCGCTCGAGCCGCGAGCGTGATTTCTCGAGATGTTCGGCACGGGCATGCAAAGCGGCCGTCTGGGTCCGCAACTTGACCAGCTCCGTTCGTGCTTCGTGCAGCCGTGCGCGCTGGGTCGACAGCTTGCCGTCGAGCCGCGTCTTCACTTCGACAAAGCGCTTGTGATGGAACAGCGCCCGCTGGTAATCGCCGCGCGCCTCGTACAGAGCTGAGAGCCGTTCGTGCATGTCGGCCGGTCGTCGCAGATCGCCCAGCTCCTCCGCCTGCAGGAACGCCGGCCGCAGCACGGCCAGCCCTTCGGGCTCTCGTCCGGCCGCGACCAGGTGGTAGCCCTGTTCGAGCCGCGCCTGAACTTCGCGCAGGCGGAATCCAGCGCGCGCCGCCTCGGCCACCGCCTCTTCGAGGTCGGCCAGTCCGCCGGCGAAATTGCCCAGCCAGCAGCGGGCGGCGCCGCGCTGCGGGCGCGCGGCGATCGTCGTCGAGCGGTCGGTCGTCCCGGACAGCAACTCGAGAGCGACATCGAAGTGTTCCTCGCCATCGGCCATGCGTCGGGCCACGGTTGCCGCGTCGCCGGCGAGCGCCGCCTTCAGGCCTTCGTTCACGTCGACGAGCCCGAACTGGAGCACCACCATGCCTTCGTCGGCGGCGGTGCCGGACGGCAGTTCCAGCGCCGATCGCAGGCACTCGCGAGCCGCACTGAAATCGCCGAGCACCGTGTGCACGCTCGACGTCTGAACCAGCGCCCGGCGCACCGCCGCATGGTCACGATGCTGGCGCGCCAGCCGTTCAGCCTGGGCGAAGCCGTCAAGCGCCTCCGGATATTCGCCGAGCTCGCAGCACGCCGCGGCGAGCTGCATGATCACCTGGCACTGGGCGGCGATATCGTTCTGCGCGCGATAGATGTGCTCGGCGTGCGACAACTGGCGGATCGCACCGGACCAGTCGCCGGTCTGCGCCAGCGCTGCACCCACAACGTAGTGCGCCCTCGCCATCAAGGCTTCGGCACCGCGCGCCCGCGCGACGCTCTGCGCACGCAGCGCAAAGACGACTGCATCGTGCGGGTCTGTGTTCAGCAGCCCCTCGGCGCGGTCGATCAGCGCGTGCGGGTCGATCTGGTCGGTCGCACGACGGGCGTTGGGCTCGCCGCCGAAGGTCTCACTGCCAAGTTTTTGCCCAGAATTGCGCTTCATCGTTCGAGCACCCAGGTGTCCTTGGTGCCCCCTCCCTGCGACGAATTGACGACGAGCGAGCCCTCGCGCAGAGCGACCCGGCACAGACCACCGGGCACCATCGTGACATTCGTGCCCGACAGCACGAACGGACGCAGGTCGATGTGCCGCGGCGCGATGCCGCTCTCGACGTAGGTGGGACAGGTCGACAGCGCAAGCGTCGGCTGCGCGACATAGTTGCCCGGGTTGGCCCGCACCAGGCCCGCGAACCGGTCGATCTCCGCGCGGGTGGCGGCCGGCCCGACCAGCATGCCGTAGCCGCCGGCGCCATGGACTTCCTTGACGACCAGCTCCGGAAGATGCGCGAGGGTGTACTCCAGGTCCTCGGCACGGCGGCAGCGATACGTCGGGACGTTTTTCAGGATCGGCTTCTCACCGAGGTAGAAGTCGATCATGTCCGGAACATACGGATAGATCGACTTGTCGTCGGCGATGCCAGTGCCGATGGCGTTGGCCAGCGTCACGCGCCCGGCACGATAGACCGACAGCACGCCCGGCACGCCGAGTTGCGAGTCCGGACGGAACGCCAGCGGATCGATGAAATCGTCATCGATTCGTCGATAGATGACATCGACCCGCCGCGGCCCGCGCGTCGTTCTCATGTAGACGTTGTTGTCCTGCACGAACAGGTCCTGGCCCTCGACCAGTTCGATGCCCATCTGCTGCGCGAGAAACGCGTGCTCGAAGTACGCAGAGTTGTACATGCCCGGCGTCAGCAGCACGACGATCGGATCATCGACACCCTGCGGCGCAACCGAGCGCAGATTTTCCAGCAGCAGGTCCGGATAGTGCGCCACCGGCGCAATGCGGTTGCGCACGAAGAGGTCCGGAAACAGACGCATCATCATCTTGCGGTTCTCGAGCATGTACGAGACGCCGCTCGGCACCCGCAGGTTGTCCTCAAGCACGTAGAACTCGCCGGCCCCAGCGCGCACGACGTCGATGCCCGCGATGTGCGTATAGATGTCGCTGGCGACGCTGACGCCGTGCATCTCGGGCCGGTACTGCGAGTTACGGAAGATCTCGTCGGCCGGGATACGCCCGGCTCGCACGATTTCCTGGCCGTGGTAGACGTCGAAGATGTAGCGATTGAGCGCGCGCACGCGCTGCCGCAGTCCGGCTTCGAGCTGGCGCCACTCGGCCGCCGGGATCACACGCGGGACGACGTCGAAGGGGATCAGCCGCTCGGTGCCGTTACCCTCTTCGTCCTTCTCCCCGTAGACCGCAAACGTGATACCCACGCGGCGGAAGACGAGATCGGCTTCCGCACGCTTGTCGCGCATCGTTTCGGCGGTCTGCTCGGAGAGCCAGCGTTCAAACTCGCTGTAGTGCTCGCGCACCGCCCCGCCGGCGCTGTACATCTCGTCAAACGGCATGCTCATCCCGCGGCCTGATGTTTCTGGTTTTGGACCGGCGCCCCCCGACGCAGTGCCGAGCCAGTCTAGCAAGATGTACACCAGTCCTTCGGTCTACGGCATCCCGAAAAGCGGCTCGCGAGACTCCCCTTCTCCCGCGACTTCCTCTTCGCTTTCGAGGGGCCGTGCAGAATGCCCCGCGCCGGGGCGGTTGTGCCCGTAGCGCACCGCGATGGCGCGCCAGGCGCGCGACTGCACGCCACCGTCCGCAGCAAACCGCCACTGCGCGGCGCCCGCATGATCGGTCCGCACAAGGTCGACACCGCGCGCGGCGTAACGCGCGACCACCGCGGGATCGGGGTGCCCGAAGCGATTGCGATAGCCCGCCTGGGCTGCTGCGACCGCGGGCTTTGCCGTATCGAGGAAACCTGCGCTGGACGACGAAACGCTGCCGTGATGAGGAACCATCGTCCAGGTCGCTCGCAGGCACGGCTCGCGCTTGATCAGGCCCGCCTCCTCGCGCGCTGGAACGTCCCCGGTTAGAAGCACGCTGACCGCGCCGCCACGGGCTTCCACGACGCAACTCATCGCGTTGGTCGACAGGTGACGTGCATAGTCTTCCACCGTTGGATGCAGGACGCGCAGTCGCAGTTCGCCCTCCCCGAATCGCTGCCCAGCGACGCACGGCTGGGCGCCCGCTCCGCCGAGCGCCGAATGGCCTGCCGGAACCGAGGTGAGGAGGCGGCGGACAGGGATGCCGCGAAGAACCGAAGCGGCGCCACCGGAGTGGTCCTGGTCCAGGTGCGATACGACGACGCCATCGAGCACTTCGATGCCGCGGCTGCGCAGAAAGGGCAGAACGACGCGCTCGCCCGCGTCGGAATCCTGCGAGTAGCGTGGCCCGGCGTCGTGGAGCCACGCTTGGTCCCGCGTTTCGAGCACGACCGCCGAGCCCTGTCCGACGTCCAGTGCAGTCACCCATAGCGCGCCGGCCTCTGGCCGTTCGGCCGGCCAGACGAAAAGCGGTAGTACCGCCAC
>Ga0316601_100000689_pt1 | contig 15325 bp, 12 predicted proteins | sample OWC_soil_day5_no_FD_207663 | JGI IMG/M metagenome (GOLD analysis project Ga0316601, IMG submission 207663) | Wetland soil microbial communities from Old Woman Creek delta, Ohio, United States - OWC_soil_day5_noCT | ecosystem: Environmental > Terrestrial > Soil > Wetlands | place: USA: Ohio... | reverse complement strand
CCGCTGCATGCGGGAAACCTGTTATAGTGAGCGACATCCCTGAAATGAGTGTTGTGGAAAAAAACGATTTTGGCCTCAGCTTTTCGAGTGGCTCAGTGGATGGGCTTTCAGAAAAAATGGAGATATTACTGGCTGACGAACACATGAGGGCAGTGATGGGAAGACGGGGCAGGGAATTCTCGGCCCAATTTTTGTGGGATCGTATTGCCATCCAATTTGAAGATGTGTTAAATCTTAGTACATAGATTTCTGGTCATAAGTGCGTGAACGTATGGGTAAGAAGCGGCCTGCAGGGAGAAAACAGGACAAGGAAAAAGAGAAGGGGAAGGCGGAGGCAAAGGAACCCGGCGGCGGTACACGCCGTCTCATGCCGCTGGTGTTCTTTTCCCTTGGGGTTGTTTTGACCGTCCTTGCGTATCTCAGGTCCCTCCACGCCCCTCTGGTCTTCGACGATATCATTTTTATCTCTCCCGCAAAGCTGGAAGGCATGTGGCGCCATGTCACATTGCGCGTCCGCTCCGTTGCCGTCTTCTCGTTTGCGGCAAACTATGCCCTTTCGGGATTGAACATTGCCGTATTCAGGGCGACGAACATACTCCTCCACCTCCTCACCGCAGGCCTGGCTTTTTATCTCACGCATCTCATCGTGAATCTTCCCCACCTTAAGGAGAAATACGGAAAGGTATCGGTATTCGTAGCGCCCGCGGTGGCTATGCTCTTCATGCTCCATCCCCTGCAGACCTCTGCAGTGAATTACATAACGCAAAGGATGGCGATCATGGCTGCCATGTTCTCTTTCATGGGACTTATCTTCTACACAAAGGGAGTTGCCGGCACAGGGAAAATGTCGGTGCTCACGTATGTCCTGTCCGCGCTCTCTTTTGTGCTGGCCATTTTTTCGAAGGAGAATGCAGTGATGGTGCTCTTCATGCTTCCGGTCTATGACTTTTTCTTCCTCTCCTCGTTTCAATGGAGGGAATTCAGAAAGAGGTTCATCACGCTCTCTGTGCTGATGCTGTCCCTCGCAGCGGTTGCGGCGTATACCATGGGCATTGCGGGATTTATGGAAAAGATTATTGCCCTTCTCGCAAATCCCAATCAACCCATGGAGCGGTACGCCTGGGGAGGAAAGGACCTCACCTGGACCCCTATTGAATATCTCCTGACGGAATCAAGGGTGGTCTCGAGGTACATACTTCTCATCCTTATCCCCCTGCCTTCGTTCATGGTATTTGATTATTCCAATGCCTACCCCGTCTCAAAAGACTTTTTCCATCCCTTCACTACCATGGTGTCTCTTTTCTTTATCCTCTCCCTCCTGTTTTTTTCGGTGAGATTCATGAAAAAGTTTCCCCTTATCTCCTTTGGCATACTCTGGTATCTGGTGACCATCTCCCTTGAGAGCTTCCTTGCCCTCGGATTAGACCCCTATTTTGAGCACAGGAACTATCTGCCGGGCTTTGGGCTCTTCCTCGCCCTGGCTTCCCTGTTCCTGTATCTGGATACGTCCAGGCTCAGGATAAAGAAAGAAGTGATCATGTGCGGCATCACAGCCGTCTTATTTGTCCTTACCCTGACGAGGAATGGGGTATGGACAACGGAAGAGCGTCTCTGGAAAGATGCCATCGAAAAATCGCCGAACAATCTCAGGGCACTGATAAGCCTGAGCAGCATCTATATTACAGAGAAGAGATTCCGGGAGGCAGAGGAATACCTGAAAAGGGCGGGCGAGGTGAAACCGATGGCTCCCGAGTTCAAGGCTGATATTCTCTTTAATCAGGCCTCTGTATATAAGGAAACAAACAGGCGGAAGGAGGCGCTCGCTATTCTCAAGCGGCTCGATGCGGAGAACGCCTTCACGGGGAAGCGCATGCGTGCGAGTCTCTATCGTTTCACGGGCGAGGTCCTCTGGCAGGAAGGAGATTCTGCCCGGGCGAAGGAGTATTTTGCAAAGGCGTATCAGATATTGCCGAATGACACCGGTTCGCTCATTTCCCTCGGATTGGTAAGCAAATCGCTCGGGGAGACGGACAAGGCTGAAGAATATTTCAAGAATGCGGTCGAAAGAGCGCCGTCAAAGGGCATTCTTTATGTGGAGTTGGGGGATATCTACCTTGTGAGAAACGACATTGACAAGGCCGAGAAGAACTACGGGACAGCCATCGGGAGAGAACCGGAAAATGCGGATTTGCAAAGGCGGGCGATGTTCGGTATGGCCCAGGCAAAAATGATGAGGGGCGAGACCAATGAAGCGAAACGACTTTTTCAAAAGACGGTAAATATTGCCCCTGCCTTTTATCCGCCGTATGTCTTTCTCGGGGGAATATGCGTGAAGGAGGGCAACCCCGATGAGGCACTTGGCTATCTTGAAAAGGCCCTTTCGTTAAAGAAGACCTTCTTGAAAGATGAGCCGAACGCAAAACTTCTCTATTTTTATTTAGCCAGGGCCTACCTTGAAAAAGGTGAGAGGAAACTGGCGAAAATGAACTTTGGTGAGTTTCTCTCAGTGGCAGCCGGCGACAAGAGGCTGGCAGCACAGTACGCACGGGCGAAAGAGGAACGGGCGCGGGTAAGGGAGTGATGATTCAGGAATCCGAACTCGTTCCCTATCACCTCTCGCCTCCGCCGGGGGAAAGGATTGTGGTCCTCGCGCCCCACCCTGACGATGAGACCCTTGGATGTGGAGGGACCTTACGCCTCCTCACCGAGGCTGGAAAAGAAGTGAAAGTCATATTTCTTACGAGCGGTGACAAGGGAGGCCCGGATCAGGAAGCACGCCCTTTGCCTGGCAGTTCCGGGCAGCACGGAGGGACCTGCGTGACTGACTATGCACTCATGAGGGAGAGAGAGGCCGAACGGGCGCTCCGCGTACTGGGCGTTTCCGACTATGAGTTCTTCAGATTCCCTGACAGGGAGATTCATGAACAGTATCACGGCGCGCTCCAGAGGGTTATGAGAACAGCTGAAGCATTCATGCCAGATACGATCTATGCACCGTCAATGGTTGAGCTCAATCCCGACCATCGGGCCACCGCGGCCCTCTCAATGGAGATTCAGAGGAGACTTGCGGAGGGCCCTACAGTTTCTGGCAGCTGCTCACCGGTAAGGATCGTTTTCTATGAGGTTACCACCCCATTGAGACCGAATATCCTTGTTGATATCACGCCGGTGTACAGGAGGAAGAAGAAGGCCATGAAGAGATACCGATCGCAGCTCCGGTGCTCGGATTATCTCGGGCATATCATGGCGATGAACACCATTAGGACATTGACCGTGAACGGGCCGCGATATGTGGAAGCGTTCTGGCGTATGGAGAGGCCATTGAGCGAAGAAGATATTGCCGACTGGCTGAGTTACAGGAAAACGCTCACTCCCGGACATTGACCGGATCTCTCCATCAGGAAGCATGAGGGGGACCCGGAGGTTCCATGGGGAAATGCATAACCCCCTGTGCGGTGTATGGCAAGAACGACACAAGATGACGCAGGAACTACACACACACAAGCTTGAACGTCCTATGAAATTAAGGTTTTCAAGGAATCGTATCTGGCCTGTTTTTTGCTTAATAATTCTTCATGTTTTTTCCTTTAAAACACTTGACAAGAAGGGATTCTCTGTTTATACTCGTTACAGATTGGGATTTGGCAGCCCTGGGAACGTGGCTATGAGTCTAAAAAAAAGCTTGACAATGACAATGCCTTTCATTAAAATTGAGGCAAATGATTCCTGTGAGGGGGTGATGAGCGTATCAATAAATAATCATCAGCTATCGTTGATAGCAGCGTTATTATCAATATACTATGGAAAAGGAGGTGATAGCTTAAGAGAAGGGAGGTCTCATAAACAGGCGTTTTGGTTTTTCTGCTGTGAAAGTACTCAGCCATGGGTTGAGTGGAGAACAAGGTTAGCCTAGGATAGTTTAGAAAAGGAGGTTGAAAGTGAAGAAAAGAAGCTTGTTAACGATTGTAGCAATGCTTAGCGTTTTTCTCATCGGCATCGGAACAGCCCAGGCTGTTACTGGTGTCAATGATGCTGTCCCCGGCCAGGATATCGTCATTCCTTTTATCTGTGAAGGTCATGCCAATCTTCCCTCTGGTGCACCAACCTTTGGGGGGCTGAATACCGTCTGGGCCATTGCCGAGACATCGGGTGGTGAGTCTTGCACCCTTACTAAGTGCGCTGACATCACTGGTGAAGCAGTGCATGCGGCAATAGACGGATATAACCAAAAGTCAGAGCATAAGTTTGACGGCGACGCATGCTGGACCCCTAATGACATTGTCACCGGGAGCTGCCAGGAGATAATCGGCGGAATGGATGCCGTTGCGCAGTCGGAGATGCAGGTGACCCTGGGTGGCGTGACTTACTTCGCGGGCTATGTCATCTATACCCAGGACGATGTGTGCGAGAGTGGGGCTATTAGTAACCGGTTTACGACATGGGTGTACAATACTAACATTGTCAAGGGCTTTGCTGCAGGATTTAATGGTATTTCAGCGGAGAATGGCGTTGGCGCTCAGCTGGAAGAGACATGTAATGGCAATGAAAACTGCACCCCGAGTGTAATCGGCAATGATAGAATTGGCGTTACCGCAGAGAGGATCTTCCCGAGGTACTTCATCCTGAACAGCGATGCCGATAGCCTCAACTGGTGGATACTGCTTATGGGCAGAAACCGTTACGTGTTTGCAAATGAGTTTAACAGAAGACTGGAATGCATCTTCTGCGATGAGGAAGAAGATTGCGACTCCAACAGTATACCCATCCCCTATGAGCTCAATGTCATCGACGTGAAGTCACGTATACCGCAGAGCGTATATGGTGTCAACGATTTTGCGAAGGCTGGTTTTGCGTATTGTATCATCAAAGAAACCGGCAGGTTGGAGGGTGAAAACGATAACACTGAGATAGTTGGAACGCTGTCCTTCCCGTGCGATACCGACGGCGATCCACAATATTGCGAAACCTACAGTCTTTTTGGCTGGTCCTATCAGCAGGGCGTTCCGGTAAGTGCATCGGCGAGAATCGCTGCGATGCATGAAATCCACAGACTCTATTGTGACGGCAGTAACGACCCGACTACACAGGCTTGGGAGCTCCCCAATCGCTTTGAAGAAGGTACGGTTAACTCGTGCACGCTTTCAGGCCCGGCTGTAGACTAACAGTAACTTAGACGCACGCTGGAATTCTTTTTGATTCCAGAGAACATTCGGCCAGTGAGAGGGATGGGTGAATCCCATCCCTCTTTTTTTTCTGCATCTTTGGTGGTAGCCTATTCTTACTATAATTTACTACTGCTTCGGGAGGTTCTTTGAAGATACCAATATTGATAATACTCTTGTCTTTTCTTATCGTGAATGGTTGTTCTACGGTAGGGACAGTGCAGCCCCCCACCGGGAAGGCGGGTTCTCTCGCCCTCGTCGATCTAAGTGAGGGTCTGCCCCGGGACGGTTTATGGAGGCAAAATATAGCCTTGGCCGACATGAACGGGGACGGTCGTTTGGATATTGTTGCGCCTCCGCCGCGAAAGTCTGAGGGAGGGCAAAGGAGGCCTACTCTCTTTTCCCAGGATCTGAAAGGATGGAGAGAAGGCGTCTTCGACTTTCCGGTACTTAAGGATTATGCGTATGGCGGGATAGCGACAGGTGATATAAACGGCGACGGCTTCCCCGACATCATCCTATCAGTCCATCAGGGAAGGATCATTGTTTTGGAAAATAACGGGAGGAGCGGCTTTGTGGAGCGGGCTTTCCCTGCGGCTAAAAACTTCCATTCACGCATGGTTGCAGCATCCGATATAAACGGCGACGGCCGAACAGATGTCATAGCGCTCTCTGAAGCACCGTTTCAATCCACGAACAGGCAGAAAGGAATCCTTGTAGGGATAAACAAACAGGGTGATGGTTGGGATCTGAAGATAATAGAGGAGAGCGAGCAGCACTTTGGTGACTCCATGGCGATCGGGGACATCAACGGAGACGGGAACAACGACATAGCCATCGCTTCCTTGACGGATAAAGAGCTGATAAAAACGATCTGGTTCGGAGATGGAAAGGGCGCTTTTGTCCCCTATAATGATCGTCTCATAGGAGAAGCCTCGAAGGCCTTTTTTGTCGCGGTGGGGGACCTGGACGGTGACGGAAAAGATGAAGTTGTCTTCAAAGAGTCCGGATACGGTTCTGATGCAAAGGTCTTTCTTTCGGCATTCACCTGGAAAGGGCCGGGGTTTGCCGATATATCCGGAGGGCTCGGGGCAATTGAGCGTCCGATGGTTTTCGCCCTTTCAGACATTGACGGAGACCGAAAAAAAGAGTTGATTGTCCTTTCGGTTAAGGGTATTGGCATATATAACTATACGGACAAGGGATTTGTAGAGCGCGGGTTTTATCCCCTGCCTGTTGCGGAAACGGCGGGAGCCTATGACCTGAAGGCCGGAAGAAACAGGGATGGTTCTCTGGTGATTGTATATAACCTCGGAAGGCAGGAGGAAGGTCTCAACCGCGGAATAAGGGCGTATGTGCTGAAGTGAGGCGGCGTATGAAATGCGAGGCACAAAAGAGTGGAACCGCGAAGGCGCGAAGAGATTTAGAGGTAAGTTGAAAGCAGGGAAAGGAGCTGTTCTTTGCGTTCGTTGCGGCTTTGCGGTTTAGGCCTTTTGGGTGTGAGATAACAGAAGAGAAAGGAAATGAAAGGATGAAACGGACATACATATCGGCAGTGACGGGGACTTTCCTTGGGTTTATTCTCCTGCTCAGCGCCTGCGCGACGGTTCCGAAAGAGGCCGACCTTAAGGAGTCGTTGAGCAGCGCTGCATCACTGTACTGGAAGATGAGAATGGACGGCAAGGTGGAGGAGACGTTCAAAATGGAAGACGAAGAAATTTTGGCAAAAGGGAATAAGGCAAAAGAGCCTCTGTTTGAGTACTATAAGCCACGGGCGAAGATAGCCGACACGGTACACTCGTTCTCCATAAAGAGGGTGCAGGTTACGGATGATAATGGCAGGGTGGACGTGGAGTTCAGTTTCTCCCTGGCTCAAGTACCCCGGCCGGTACACCAGACTTTGACGGATGAGTGGGTTTTTAAGGGTGGGCAGTGGCTGCACAAATTCCCCTTAAACTGACAGGGATTGTCAGGACAGGTGACAATGATTGTCAGAAAAAACTGAAAGCGTTAAATTAAGTTTCGTTAATAAAGTATGTAATTAAAGAAAAAATATTGACAATTCATTCCTGATGTGCTTCAATATGAACATATGTGCCTTGGTATAGAATATGCTTTATAAATATTTGGAAATGGCGTTATGTGACTTGGGACATCAATGCATCTCCCGGGACACATAGATCGGCAGGGATTTGAATTTCAGAAGGAGGCAGGGAATGAAAAAAAGATATCTGTTAATGACCGTCATGACGGGTGTTCTCCTATTGTTTGGCAGCACGGTCTGGGCAGGAGAGGCGCATGTCTTTGATAGCAGCAAAGGTATCCTTATCAGGGTTTTTACCACTGGTGATGCGCCGAACATTTCAGCGTATCTTGAAGCAAGGGATGAAGAAGGCGTTCTCTTTGACGGCTTCAACGATTTAGAGGTAACAAAACTTCAGAATGGGAACCCTGCACATGTTTATGAAGCGGCAGAATGGCAGGGACAAGCCTTGTTAATCCACGGGCCAACACTTGGGAATGCGCTCTCATCTCCTGATGTCAGCATGTCATTCGATAGCCAAACTGGGATAACATATGTGGTCTGCACGGATAACCGTGATATGACTGGGGACAATGTACCTGATCCTCATGTAATGAAGTTCACTGTTGCCGAGAAAGGGGTTACGTATTCTGGCTGGGGAACCTGCCAGGCGAATGGCACACAGAGTCGAACATACACCGCCACTCCGGAAGGATGTACCGGCACGCCTGTAACGTCGCAAACCTGTACGCCACCGTGCACAGGATTCACGTATTCTGACTGGGGAACCTGCCAGGCGAATGGCACGCAGACTCGAACTGTTATAAGCACCACTCCGGCAGTGTGCACAGGCGGCACGACGCCTGTAACGTCGCAAACCTGTACGCCGCCGCCAACCAACGGTACGCCTGACCTTACTACAACCGCTATGTCAGGTATTCCATCAAGCTATGATGAAGGTTCCACTTACAACTTGAGTCTGACGGTTGCAAATAAAGGCGATGCATCGTCAGGCCCCTGGACATTGACCATATACCAAAACAACACCTATAAACCAGGGGGGGTAGCCCTGTTTACACAATCAATGGCTTCGCTGAATCCTGGGCAAAGCTACTCTACTACTATTCCTGTGCGTCCCGGCGGTCTTTGTAGCCCCCATTCCTATTGCTACTTTATTGTTATGCCTGATTCGGATTACAGGATAGTGGAGAAAGACGAGGCCAATAACAAAAAGACAAGGGAGTCGTGGAGAGTGCGTTAACAATCCTCCTGCTTAAAAGGGGTGGGGCATGTGTGCCTCACCCCTTTTTTGTGTGTGGACAGACATCTTTAAGAAGAAAATATGTGCTCCAATGTATATTACTACGGTCATAAGTTAGAAGACATTGCCACGCCCATTTCTGCCATTCCGGCCTGACCGCAATCCATCTCCCCCGGAAAGATTCCCGACAACCGAGAGCAAGAACCGTGTTGGCGTACTTTCGCGGGTCTTAGTCGCTAGCCTGCTTTTAGCCTGCTTGCTCGCTGGTTTCTTTTATGACGTGTGCTTCTTTGGAAAGTCTCTTTCCACGTCTTCCCTTCTTCCCGGGGCAACTCCCTATGGCCCTTACGGATTTTTAGGACATAGGCCTGAAGTCCCTTTTTCCTTCGACACCGGGGGAAATGCTTGGGTCAATGAGCCGAATCCCTATATCATACGAAGGGTCCTCGATGAGGGCGCGTTGCCCGCATGGAACCCCCATGAGGGGCTCGGAATTCCTCTTGCCGGAAACCTGAACTCAGAGGTATTCAACCCGCTCAAGGTCTTTCTGAACCTCTTCCCTCATCCCGTGTGGCAGGATATGTTCTTCCTCCTGAGGCTCTTTATTATGGGCCTCTTCACCTACCTCTTCCTGAGGGAAACCAGGCTCTCCCACGCATCATCCCTTTTCGGTTCCTCGTTTTTCATGCTCTCGGGATACTCTGTTTGGTGGATAAATCTCCATCCTCTGAGCACGGTAATGTACCTGCCCGCGGTCTTTTACTTCTATGAGAGGTGGAGCGAACGAAAGGAGTTGAAGAGCGCGTTCCTCATGTCCCTGTTCCTCTGTCTTGCACTGGTTGCGGGAAAAACCCCGGATGTGGTTATGGGGCTTTGCCTTCTCTTTCCTTATGCCCTCTGGAAGGGCACAGGAAAAGACTCTCTCAGCCCCTCTTTTCGCAAAAGGGGCATTTCCCGGTCAATGCTCACAGAGGGGGGAAGAGTGATAATGGGGACCGTTTCCGGCGTATTGATGGCATCTGCGGTCCTCCTCCCCTTCCTGGAACTTTATTCCCGCGCCTCGCCCCTCGCAAAGGCCATCAGGACAGGGGCCGCAAGCCACACGATACCGCTCATTACCTCCACGTCCCTCCTCCAGCCGCTGTTTCTCGGGTGGAAGAATTACTACTACGCTTCGTGGCTCACCTGGACACCCCATATAATCCTCCCCCACGCGGGGATAGTGGTGATGGTGCTGTCCCTTTATTGCGCCCTGAACCGTACCACGCTCATAAGGACGCTTCCCTTTCTCCTCTTCTCCCTTTGCCTTTTCTCCGTGGTGTACGGCCTCCTGCCAGCCCATATGATATCGAAGCTGCCTGTGCTGGGAAGTGTGGAGTTCCTGAAATACAATGCAATGCTTTCCTTCTCTTTGGCAGTAATGTCGGCCTCTGCCTTTGATGACCTTTTATCACCTGAAGGAAATAAAAAGAAGCTTTATCTTTCCCTCGCCGTTGTCTCTTTCGCACTACTCACCTTTTTTATCGCTCTGTATCGGGAGGGCGTGCCGCAGCAGGGAGGGCAGATGATAGCCGTCCTTCTCCTTTCGCTTTGCGGAATGGGGGCTGTTGCTCTCGTGTCCCACCGCGCAAAAAGGAGGAATGCATTCGGCATTCTGATTTTTCTCTTTCTCATCCTTGAACTCTTCCTCTACATGCCGAAAGACCATCCCGACAGGTTCGATCCGTACCAGGAGCCGCCCTATCTCAAGGTGATAAAGGAAAAAGGTCTTCACAGGATTACTGGTGACGGAAAGTCCGTTCCTCCACTGGTGAGTAATGCCCTGGGGTTATATGACATAAGGGGGATCAGCGTCCTGCTCCCGGGAGATTACTATCTGTTTTCCGAGAATCTTCTTGGCTTCAGCGTGCCGGGCACCAGTAACCCTAATCCTCTTTTCACTGCAACGTCCCCTTTTATTGACCTTCTGGGGGTGAAGCACGTAATGAGCCGGGAACCCCTGGAGCACTGGATACTGGGCGATGAGATAAGGGCACATATCAGTTCCTTGCGATGGGTGCGCTTATTCAATGGAATGGTCAGCCATTCGATCAGGGGAGGGGCAACCTATGGTGTGTTCCAGGCGAAAGATGAAGGGAGATTTTCCTTTTTCTTTCCCATGCGGTTTGGTTTCGAGACGAGACTGAGGGTGACAGAGCCTTTTCTCTTCGCGGGATTTGCGCTGAAAGAGGCCTCCAGGGACGCACGCGCTGAAATAGAAATGGAGGTAGAGGGCAGGACAGCGAAGCTTGCGATAAGGGAGGGCGGGGGGTGGAAAGACCAATGGCTGGATGTCTCTCCCCACATGGGGAAGACGGTCACCGTTGTCATACGAGGGGAAGGGAACGGCGAGGGGAGGATAGTATTGGGAGATTTCGGTCCCTCACCCGGAAAAGAGAGAGAACAGGCCCTGTATGGAAGGCTCCTGCTGCTCCATGAGCGGGAGCGCGATTTTCTGGAATACAGGGGAACATACGAAGGAATTCACCTGTACGAAAACAGGAATGTGATGGACAGGGCCTTTGTTTTGCGGACTGCGGAAGTGCGGAACAGTCTCGACGCTGTCATAAAAGAGTTGCAGCAGGGCGCCAGCTTCAGGGATGTCGGCCTTATCACAGGGAACACGGCAGGGGCGTCAAAGAAAATGGCTGGCCTGTCTCTCAAGGAGACGACCCGGGGCACAATTCCGCAGAGAGACGAAAAAGTGGTGATAAGGAAATATGCCCCTGATGAGGTCGCGATAGAGGTAGACTCAGGGGGAGGGCTTCTTGTCCTGAGTGATCTCTTTTACCCCGGGTGGAAGGTGAAGGTGAATGGAAGGGAGGAGGAGGTCATAAAGGCATTCGGGCTTTTGAGAGGGGTAATGGTCGGTGAAGGCAGGAGCGAGGTGGTTTTTTATTATAGACCGCTGAGCTTTTATCTTGGTATGATTGTTTCACTGGCCGCAATTATTGCATGGCTTGCGTACCTGTATGTGGGCAACTATTCGAAAAAGGTGAAAGTGGGAGAAGAGTCTCATGGCTAAGACCGCGGTGTTCATTATCAAAGGGGACGACTTCAAAGGGATAGAAGGGGAGACTGCGGTTCGGGTAATGAAACTGCTGTTGGGTGAGGGGAACAGGCCTCCGGACATTTTCGAACTGGATAAAGACGGCCCGTTCAGGACAGGCGACCTTCACGCCTACAAAGGGTACGATGTATTTGTGATTCTTTCCGGTATCCTCTTTATCACCTCCGAGGGCGTAAGCGCCCTCGCCGGAATTGCGAGGAAACGAAAGGAAGTTTCGGTCATCGCCCCTGTGAGCAATGAAAGCAGAATATCATACCAACGATGTGCACCTCCTTTCTTCTATCAGACGCTGTCCGTATTCAGGTGGGCCGCAGAGAAAATTCACAGGGAATTTAAAGATACCGTGAAGGAAGTTGATGAAACGGATGAGTACGGTTTCGCATTCAGGAGGGAACTTTTGGAAGTCCTGCCAGACGACCGGAATCTCCTTGATCTTCCCGGAATTATGAAGCAAGAGGGCTTAAAATGCGGGATTGCAAAAGGGATCTATGCCCACCGCTACGGAAATAGTTATGAAAGCAGCAGGGACGATCTCATAGAGCATGTCCCTTTACGTGCGCAAAAAATCCTTGACGTCGGTTCTGCCAGAGGGCTTTTTGGTGCGTTGCTCAAGAAGAGACAGAAATGTGAAGTCACCGGTGTCGATAGGGAAAATGAAATGATTGTCGCTGCCAGGGATAGGCTGGACAATGTCATATGCGGAGATATTGAAGAGATACTTGATAAGGGGATCTTGGGGCAATACGATTGTATTGTGTGCGGCGACGTCCTGGAGCATCTCAATAACCCCTGGAAAGTAGTGAAGGGTCTCAAAAACCACTTGAAGAAAGAGGGCTTGTGCATTGCAAGCCTGCCGAACATAATGAATTGGGCCATTATCTTTGAGCAGTTACAGGGGAGATGGGATTACGTGCCTTTCAGCATTCTCTCCGGAACCCACATACGTTTTTTTACAAGAAACACGGGCATGAAACTCTTTGAAGATTCCGGATACCGCATCCGGGAAACGTACCTTCAGTCGCTGGAGATCCCTCCCCGAGGAAAGGATTTTATTCTGAAGTTAAAGGATATTTCTCCTGCAGCAAGAGAGGAAGAATTAAGGGCCTCTGAGATTATTATCGTGGCGGAATGTTAGACTTGTGTTCTTTTGCGCAGGGCGAGCATTGTTCAGTGGGGGGGGCGCCCCCCCCCACTGCATGCTACTCTGGGTATACGTAGGATTCGAAGATGGCATCCCACGTGAGCGCAGGCTGACCCGGAGGATTCGCGGAGTTTATGGAAAAGGCATAGGTCTCGAAATCACCGTCTATATTCCAGAGCGAGAGCCATCCGCTTTCGGTGGCAGGAGTACTCGTTAACTGAATAACATTTACGACACGGGTGAGATTGGTAGTGAAGTCCGCTACCAGATCCCCATTCTCGTTATAGCGCTTGTAGAGGGCACTCCCGGGGAAATTAGTCCCCAAGTTAATACCTCCAGAAGGAAAGGTGAAGACTATGACCTTGCTGACAGCAGCGTTAGCATTGACGAGATACAGCCGTGAATGGACTCTGTCCATTACGCCATCCGGATCAGCTGCCGCTGCACCACCTGTCGTCAGCAGATCGGCAGAGTATCTCGCATCCGCATCGATTTCCTCCCTGTTATCAGTGGACTGGTAAAAGCCGTGCAGGAAAGAGTTGGTTCCCGGTGGAGCTGCCTCTAAGGGAAGCATGGACAGTCCATTCGATGAACCCTCAGGCAGCCTCACATAGTATATCCACCCCTCCAGCACATTGGAGCTACCGAAAGGATAAGCCGCATCCGTTGGGGGAAGGACTGTTGAAGAGGTCACCACATCGAAGGTCATAAACCCCCTGTAATAGTCGCCGTCTTCAAACTTAGCCCGGTTCGGCGCAGAGAGTGAATTGATGAAGGTCCTGACCGAATAGGGTTGAGTCTTAAGCGGGGTAAGCGTTACATTCCCATATGCAACCCTCTCACCAAATACGGTCCACATCTCAAAGTGAACCGTGACAGTAATTCCAGTATTCTCATTTGTGATTACAGGGAGTGTGTCGTGGGGATGGGTTGCAGGGTTTATCCCCACTTCAAAATAAGGCAGAATGAGAGTGGCTGCGCGCACGTGGTCAGGAATGCCGATCACGGCATGGGACTTTTCAGCGTAAGAAGAGAAGAGCATTACACCTATCAAACATATCAATAACCTTTTCATACATACCCCCTTGCTGAGAGCAGCGGAGAGAACGGTTTCGAAAAAGAATTCTCTCTCTGCCCCGTTCATAATAATTCGCCCTCACGGCATTACATCACCCTCTCACCCCCTTTTCCGCGCTTCCGCTTATTTCCCTTCCCTTAATCAAATGGTATCAGAGCACGGGGCAATGTCAAGTTACCCGGCGTCTTCTTTTTCTTGTCCAAATAGGGGGGGCGAGCTCTGCTCCATACTTGCCACACAGCCCCTCTTTATAGTGCACAGAGCCGATCTATGGCCGAAGGAGCCGGCAGGGTTCAGGGCGATCCTCGATGATGAGTTAGAGACCCGCTGTAAATTGGTGCAGACAATAACCCATTATCAGATTTATGCGCGGAGAAGCGAAAAGGGGGGTCAGGGGAGGTGATCCCCTGCCCCCTCATGTGCTGATGGCTGGCCTTATGGCAAAAATTCATGCATTATGGTGGATTCGAACATCGCCTCCCAGGTGATGGCCGGATTACCGCTAAAGTTCGCAGAATTGAACGAAAAGGCATAGGTCTCGTAAGCGCCAGGTACATCGAAGATCCACGCAGTTCCGTTTGTGTCGCCCGGCACACTGATGACATTCACGACATGAGGCAGCGTTATGGTGGTATTGGTTGTCACCGCACCTGCCTCGCTCCTTATCAAAAAGCCGAATGGTCCAAACCCCGCGCCAGACGGTGAAACATTTGCCCCTAAGCCAGCTGGTGACCATGCCCAGACGACGATTCTGCTCTCTCCGTTGCCCTGGACATAGACCCTGCTAAGGATGAAGTCTATCTTGTCGTTTGGGTCCTCGGCGGCGGCCAACCCGTTTGAGCTCGTATATGCATAATGGCGTGCGTCAGCGTCAATCTCCTCCCTGTTGTCCAAGAAGTCATAGAACCCGGTCGCAGTATCAATCCCACTGAGACTGGTGGAAACTCCGCCCTCGATATGGACCATTGGGATGCCGTTTGCCGCGCCTTCCAGGAGCCTCACGTAATAGGTTTGTCCTGTGAGGCAGTTAAATGAATAGAATGGATAGGCACCATCAGTGGGAAGCAGAGCTGTCGAAGCAGTCACCAGGTCTATTGTCATGAAGCCACGGTAGAACGAACCATCCGTCAGCTGGGTGAGTTGAGAAGGTGAGGCCCCTGCAAGGATGGTTGCAAAATCGCTCACCCATTGTTTGTCGTCGCCGAGGGTGACATTGCCGGAAAGACCTGTCATGGCATTGCCATCTATGTCCCATACCTGCCAATGGATTATCTGAGTCCCCGAACAAAAATCATTCACGACGGTCAGGGTGTTGTGAACGCTCGAAATTCCCTTTTCCATAAGAGGAACAATCAGGGTGGCCGCCTGTGTCACATCCGGCACCCCTATCACCGCTTCTGCATTCCCCTGATAAAAGACAATGGAAAGACAGAAGAACAGTAGTATAATAAAACCCCTTTTCATGATGACCTCCTTTTTCCCTCAGACTTGCATGTCCATGATCTCTCACATGCCCTGGTTTATATAAACTTCATCAGCCTGCTGTTAAGG
>Ga0316601_100000688_pt1 | contig 15325 bp, 10 predicted proteins | sample OWC_soil_day5_no_FD_207663 | JGI IMG/M metagenome (GOLD analysis project Ga0316601, IMG submission 207663) | Wetland soil microbial communities from Old Woman Creek delta, Ohio, United States - OWC_soil_day5_noCT | ecosystem: Environmental > Terrestrial > Soil > Wetlands | place: USA: Ohio... | reverse complement strand
CGCTTGGTGGCTCGGCGGTAGCGCTCGAATCCGCCGCCTTGATCGGCCGCCATGGCCAGGGTCTGTTGCTTCATCGCGCTACAACGCATCGACGTGTTGTTCGGTGTACTTGTTCAGCGTTGCCTTAGACCAGCACCCGCTCGATGCCGCCTTCGTTGGCACGCTGCACGTACTGCGGCAGCCAGTCCTCGCCCAGGATGCGCCGCGCCATTTCCACGACGATGTAGTCGGCCTCGAGCAATCCATTGTTCAGGTCGTCACCGTAGCGGCTCAGTCCCTGTAGGCAGCTGGGGCAGGAGGTCAGGATCTTCAGCGGACCGCTGTCGCCCACGCTGCCGGTGGCGCGCAGCGCCGCCTCGTCCTTGCGAAGTTCCTCTTCCTTGCGGAAACGTACCTGGGTGGAGATGTCGGGACGCGTGACGCCGAGCGTGCCGCTTTCACCACAGCAGCGCTTGCTTTGCAGCACATCGCCACCGACCAGTGCCTTGACGGTCTTCAGCGGCTCCTGCAGCTTCATCGGGCTGTGGCAGGGGTCGTGGTACAGGTAGCCGCCGCCGTCGTCGAGCTTGACGCCCTTTTCCAGCAGGTACTCGTGGATGTCGATGATGCGGCAGCCGGGGAAGATGTCCTCGAACTTGTAGCCCTGCAGTTGGTCGTAGCAGGTGCCGCAGCTGACCACCACGGTCTTGATGTCCAGGTAGTTCAGCGTGTTGGCCACGCGGTGGAACAGCACCCGGTTGTCGGTGATCATGCGCTCGGCCTTGTCGAACTGCCCCGACCCACGCTGCGGGTACCCGCAGCACAGGTAGCCCGGCGGCAGCACGGTCTGCACGCCGGCATGCCAAAGCATGGCCTGCGTCGCCAGCCCCACCTGGCTGAACAACCGCTCCGAGCCGCAGCCCGGAAAGTAGAACACCGCCTCGGTCTCGGTCGTGGTGGCCGCCGGGTTGCGGATGATAGGCACGTAGTCCCTGTCCTCGATGTCCAGCAACGCGCGCGCCGTCTTCTTGGGCAGGCCCCCCGGCATCTTCTTGTTGATGAAGTGGATCACCTGCTCCTTCACCGGCGCCGCGCCCAGCGTGGCCGGCGGCGCCGCCGTCTGCTTGCGCGCCAGGCGCTTGAACAGGTCGTAGGCGATGCGCTGCACCTTGAAGCCCACGCCGACCATGCCGGCGCGCATCGTCTTGATGATCCGCGGGTCGGTGGCATTCAGGAACAGCATCGCCGCCGCGTTGCCCGGGCGGAAGCTCTTGCGGCCCATCTTGCGCAGCAGGTTGCGCATGTTCATCGTCACGTCGCCGAAATCGATCTTCACCGGGCACGGCGACTCGCATTTGTGGCACACGGTGCAGTGGTCGGCCACGTCCTCGAAGTCTTCCCAGTGCTGCAGGCTGACGCCGCGACGCGTCTGCTCCTCGTACAAGAAGGCCTCGATCAGCAGCGAGGTGGCCAGGATCTTGTTCCGTGGGCTGTACAGCAAGTTGGCGCGCGGCACGTGCGTGGCGCATACCGGCTTGCACTTGCCGCAGCGCAGGCAATCCTTGATGCTGTCGCTGATGGCACCGATGTCGCTCTGCTGCATGATCAGCGATTCGTGGCCCATCAGCCCGAAGCTGGGTGTGTAGGCCGCGCTCAGATCGGCCGAGCGGCTGTCCGCGTGGCGATGACGAAGCAATTTGCCCTTGTTGAAGCGGCCGTCCGGGTCGATGAGTGCCTTGTAGTCGGCAAAGGGCTGCAGCTCGGCATCGCTGAGAAACTCGAGCTTGGTGATGCCGATGCCGTGCTCACCGCTGATCACCCCGTCCAGCCGTCGCGCCAGCGCCATGATGCGCGCGACGATCTCGTGCGCCGTCTGCAACATCGCATAGTTGTCGCTGTTGACGGGGATGTTGGTGTGCACGTTGCCGTCGCCGGCATGCATGTGCAGCGCCACCCACACGCGCCCGCGCAGCACTTGCTGGTGGATGCGCCGGCATTCCTGCACGATGGGCGCGAAGGGTGCGCCGGAGAAGATCGCTTGCAGCGGCGCCAGGATCTGGGTCTTCCACGACGCGCGCAGCGTGTGGTCCTGCAACTGCGCGAAGAGCGTACGACCGCTGTCAGGCTGCACCACATCCAGCTGCGCCAGCCAGAACAACCACAGCTCGCGCACCTCGGACAGCAGCGCCAGCACCTGCTGCACGCGGTCTTCCAACAGTTCGGCACTGGCCAGGCCCGCCGCGTCGTCGGCCTTGCCCAGCGGCAACGCCCCCTGGGTGAAGAAGGCCTCCAGCGCTTCGACCAGTTCGATCTTGTTGCGCAGACTGAGCTCGATGTTCAGCCGCTCGATGCCTTCGGTGTACTCGCCCATGCGCGGCAGCGGAATCACCACGTCCTCGTTCACCTTGAAGGCGTTGGTGTGGCGGGCGATCGCCGCGGTGCGCTTGCGATCGAGCCAGAATTTCTTGCGCGCCTCGGCGCTGATGGCTATGAAACCCTCGCCGCCACGCAAGTTGGCGATGCGCACCACCTCGCTGGTGGCACGGGCAACCGCATCCGGATCGTCGCCGACGATGTCGCCGAACAGCGCCATCTTCGGCAAGCCGCCGCGCTTGCTCTTGGTGGCATAGCCCACCGCCTTCAGGTAGCGGTCATCCATGTGTTCCAGCCCGGCCAGGATGGCACCGCCCTGCGCCGCTTGCGCGAACAGGTAGTCCTTGATCTCGACGATGCTGGGCACCGCGTCCTTCGGGTTGCCGAAGAATTCCAGGCACACCGTGCGCACATGCGCCGGCATGCGGTGCAGCACCCAGCGCGCGCTGGTGATCAGTCCGTCGCAACCTTCCTTCTGGACGCCGGGCAACCCGGCGAGGAACTTGTCGGTGACGTCCTTGCCCAGGCCGTCCTTGCGAAAGGTGGGACCGGGGATGTCCAGCCGCTCGGTGCGTTCCAGCTTGCTGCCACTCGCGTCGAAGTACTTCAGCTCGAAGCTGGCCACAGGCGCGTCGTGGATCTTGCCCAGGTTGTGATTCAACCGCGTCACTTCCAGCCACTTGGCATCGGGCGTGACCATGCGCCAGCTGGCCAGGTTGTCCAGCGCCGTGCCCCACAGCACCGCCTTCTTGCCGCCGGCGTTCATCGCGATGTTGCCGCCGATGCAGCTGGCCTCGGCCGAGGTGGGGTCGACGGCAAACACGTGGCCGGCGCACTCGGCCGCATCCGCCACGCGCTGCGTCACCACGCCGGCTTCGGTACGGAGGGTCGGCACGTCATGGTCCAGGCCCGGCAGACGCAGCCATTCCACCTCGCTCATGGCCTCGAGCTTTTCGGTGTTGATGACCGCGCTCTTCCAGGTCAGCGGCACCGCGCTGCCGGTGTAGCCGGTTCCGCCGCCACGCGGGATGATCGTCAGCCCGAGCTCGATGCAGCCCTGCACCAGGCCGGCCATCTCGGCCTCGCTGTCAGGCGTGAGCACGACAAAGGGATATTCCACGCGCCAGTCGGTGGCGTCCGTGACATGCGAGACCCGCGAAAGCCCGTCGAACTTGAGGTTGTCCTTGGCCGTCACGCGCCCGAGCACCCGGCGTGCGGCCTTGCGCAGATCCCATACCAGGCGGAAGTGCGCTGCGAAGCCCTCCACCGCCTCGCGGGCCGAGGCCAGCAGTTCGGCCACCAGCGCATCGCGTTCGCGGTCGGTGTCCGGGGTGCGGCGGCGCTCGACCTCGTTCAGGCGGTGGTGCAAAGCATCGATCAGCAGCTGTCGGCGCTTCGGGTTGTCGAGCAGGTCGTCTTCGAGATAGGGGTTGCGCTGCACCACCCAGATGTCACCGAGCACCTCGTACAGCATTCGGGCCGAACGGCCCGTGCGCCGCTCCTGGCGCAGCAGGTTCAGCAGTTCCCAGGCGCGCACGCCCAGCAGGCGTAGCACGATCTCCCGGTCGGAGAAGGAGGTGTAGTTGTAGGGGATCTCGCGCAGCCTGGGCGCGTCGCCTGCCGCTTCCGCGCCGGCGGCGGCGTGCGCCAGGGCTGGCTCGATCGGAAGCGGTGCATTCATGGGGTACTCGGCGGCAACGGGTTGGGATGTTGCGCCAGCGCAAGCAAAGAGGCAGTCGATTATCGCAGCGCAGCATTGCCCCGGGTACATGCCGGCCGATGCGGCGGGTTATCCCCGTTGCCGCGCACCGCGGTTCTGTGAAAGAAACGCGACTGTCACAAAACCCGGGCACATTGCCCGGTTTGCACTTGTTTACGTCATGGAGAAGACATGAAACTGAAATCCCTCGCGCTGGCCGCTTCTGCGTCAGCGGTGTTTTTTGCACTGCCGGCGCAGGCCCAGACCGAGATCATCTGGTGGCACTCGATGGGAGGGCAACTCGGCGAATGGGTCAACGGCCTGGCGAAGGGTTTCAACGACAGCCAGAAGGACTACAAGGTCACGCCGGTGTTCAAGGGCAGCTATCCGGAAAGCTTCGCCGCGGCGATCGCGGCCTTCCGCGCCGGCAACGCCCCGCACATCCTGCAGGTGTTCGAAGTGGGCACCGCGACGATGATGGCCAGCAAGGGTGCGATCGTGCCCGTGAACGAGGTCATGAAGCTGGGCGGCGTCGCCTTCGACCCCAGCGTCTACATACCGGCGGTGGCGGGTTACTACACCGCGCCGAACGGCCAGATGCTGAGCCTGCCCTTCAACAGCTCGACCACGGTGCTGCACTACAACAAGGACGCCTTCAAGGCCGCCGGGCTCGACCCCAACAAGCCGCCGACCACCTGGCCCGAGGTGGCCCTGGTCGCAGCCAAGCTGAAGATCAGCGGCCACAAGTGCCCGTTCACGACCAGCTGGCAGAGCTGGACGCAGCTGGAGAGCTTCTCGGCCTGGCACAACACCGAGTTCGCGACCAAGCGCAACGGCTTCAATGGGCTGGACACGCGGCTGAACATCACCACGCCGCTGCACGTGCGCCATATCGAGAACCTGGCCAACATGGCGCAGCAGGGCCTGTTCGTCTACAAGGGCCGCAGCGGCGCCGCCGATGCGGTGTTCCAGTCGGGCGAATGCGCTATGTACACCGGCTCGTCGGCGTCCTACGGCGGCATCAAGCGCAACCTGAAGGCCGAAGCCGGCATCAGCACGCTGCCGTACTACCCGGACGTGCCGGGCACGCCGCAGAACACCGTGATCGGCGGAGCCAGCCTGTGGGCCATGAGCGGCAAGAAGCCGGCTGAATACAAGGGCGTCGCGCTGTTCTACAAGTACCTGTCCGACCCCGAGGTGCAGGCCAAGAGCCACCAGCAGACCGGCTACCTGCCTATCACCATGAAGGCCTTCGAGATCACCGAGAAGAGCGGCTTCTACAAGCAGAACCCGGGCACCGACGTCAGCGTCACGCAGATGATCCGCAAGACGACCGACAAGTCGCGCGGCATCCGGCTCGGCAACTTCGTGCAGATCCGCACCATCCTCGACGAGGAAATGGAGCAGATCTGGTCGGGCAAGAAGAGCGCGCAGCAGGCACTCGCAGACGCGAAGAAGCGCGGCGACGCCGAACTCGAGAAGTTCGAGAAGGCGAACAAGGGCTGAGGCCCCTATTCGCCCCGTCGGCGCCTGCGGCGCCGACGGGGCAGCCAACATGACGGCACCCCTCCCCCGTCCCCTCCCCGCCAAGCGGGGAGGGGACTAGCCAGAGAGACGAATCCTTGGCGGTCGAAAAGCGCGTTCGCTTCCGCAGTTGGTGGCTGCCCTGGGCGCTGGTGGCGCCGCAGATGGCCATCATCCTGGTGTTCTTCTTCTGGCCGGCCGCGCAGGCGCTGTACTTCAGCGTGCTGCAGCAGGACGCGTTCGGCACCAGCGTGGAGTTCGTCGGCCTGGACAACTTCCGCGCCTTGGTGAACGACGAGTCCTACCTCGCGTCGTTCCGCGTCACCGCGGTGTTCTCGTTCTGGGTGGCGGCGCTCGGCCTGGTGCTGTCGCTGCTGCTGGCGGTGATGGCCGACCGCGTGGTCAAGGCCACGCGCTGGTACCAGACACTGTTGATCGTGCCCTACGCGGTGGCGCCGTCGGTGGCCGGCGTGCTGTGGGTGTTCATGTTCGCGCCGTCGGTGGGTGTCGTCAGCTGGGCGCTGGGCCAGATCGGCATCGAATGGAACCACCTGCTCAATGGCACGCAGGCCATGATGCTGGTCGTGCTGGCCGCGGTGTGGAACCAGATCTCGTACAACTTCCTGTTCTTCCTGGCCGGGCTGCAGAGCATCCCGAAGAGCCTGATCGAAGCCGCCGCCATCGACGGCGCGGGCCCGTGGCGGCGCTTCTGGACGGTGCAGTTCCCGCTGCTGACGCCGACCACCTTCTTCCTGCTGGTGATCAACATCATCTACGTCTTCATCGGCACCTTCGGCATCATCGACACCACCACCTCGGGCGGCCCGGGGCAGGACACCTCGATCCTGGTCTACAAGCTCTACTTCGACGGCTTCAAGGCGATGGACCTGGGCGGGTCGGCGACACAGTCGGTGGTGCTGATGGCCATCCTGGTCGCGCTGACGGTGATCCAGTTCCGCTACGTCGAGCGCAAGGTGCACTACTGAAGGGGCCGGCAGCATGATCGAGAACCGGCCGCTGGCCAACTTCCTGTCGCACCTGACGCTGGTCATCGGCGTCATCGTCATCGGGTTGCCGCTGTACCTGACCTTCATCGCCAGCACGCACACGGCCGAGGCCATTGTGCAGAACGTGCCGATGCCGCTGCTGCCGGGCGACAACTTCTGGGAGAGCTACCGGCTGGCCATCTTCGGCGGCGAGACGCGCACCGGCGGAACGCTGCCCGCGGCCGGGTCGATGCTGCTGGTCAGCCTGATCACCGCGCTGGTGATCTCGATCGGCAAGATCGCAATCTCGCTGTTGTCCGCCTTCGCAGTGGTGTACTTCCGCTTCCCGCTGCGCGGCCTGGTGTTCTGGATGATCTTCATCACGCTGATGCTGCCGGTGGAGGTGCGCATCCTGCCGACCTACAAGGTGGTCAGCGATCTGGGCATGCTCAACACCTACGCCGGGCTGACGATCCCGCTGATCGCCAGCGCGACGGCGACCTTCCTGTTCCGCCAATTCTTCCTCACCGTGCCGGACGAGCTGGTCGAGGCGGCGCGCATCGACGGCGCCGGGCCGATGCGCTTCTTCAAGGACGTGCTGCTGCCGCTGTCGACGACCAGCATCGCGGCGCTGTTCGTGATCCAGTTCATCTACGGCTGGAACCAATACCTGTGGCCGCTGCTGATGACCACCAGCGAGGACATGTACCCGGTGGTGATGGGCATCCGGCGGATGCTGCAGACGAGCGACGCCGCCACCGAATGGAACGCGGTGATGGCCACCGCGATGCTGGCCATGATCCCGCCGGCGCTGGTCGTGATATTGATGCAGCGCTGGTTCGTCAAAGGCCTGGTCGATACCGAGAAATAGAAGATGGCAGCCATCAGCCTGCGGGCAATCAAAAAAACCTACGGCGCCGGGCCGAAGTCGGTGAAGGTGATCCACGGCGTCGATGCCGAGATCAGCGACGGCGAGTTCATCGTCATCGTCGGGCCTTCGGGCTGCGGCAAGAGCACCTTGCTGCGCATGGTGGCGGGGCTGGAGGAAATCACCAGTGGTGAGATCCACATCGGCGGGCGCATCGTCAACCGGCTCGAACCCAGCGAACGGGACATCGCGATGGTGTTCCAGAACTATGCGCTGTACCCGCACATGTCGGTGTTCGACAACATGGCCTATGGCCTGAAGATCGCCAAAGTACCGCTGGCCGAGATCAAGACAAGGGTGGACAAGGCGGCCAAGATCCTGGAGCTGGGTGCGCTGCTGGACCGCCGCCCGCGCGAGCTGTCCGGTGGCCAGCGCCAGCGCGTGGCCATGGGCCGGGCCATCGTGCGCCAGCCGACCGTGTTCCTGTTCGACGAGCCGCTGTCCAACCTGGATGCCAAGCTGCGCGCGCAGACGCGGCTGGAAATTCAGAAACTGCACCGCGAGCTGAGCATCACCTCGCTGTTCGTCACCCACGACCAGGTCGAGGCGATGACGCTGGCGCGGCGCATGATGGTGATGAACGCCGGGCGCATGGAGCAATTCGGCACCCCTGAAGAGGTCTACCAACGGCCGGCCAGCACCTTCGTCGCCGGCTTCATCGGCTCACCCCCGATGAACCTGCTGCGCGGCCAGGCGGACGGTGCGCGCTTCACCACCGGTGGCCAGATCTTGCCGCTGCCGGCGGCGGCGCCGCGCAACGGCGAGTTGATCCTGGGTCTGCGCCCGGAGCATGCCAGCTGGGGCGCCGATGGCGGCGGCACCTGGGAGCTGCAGGTGGACGTGGTCGAAACCCTGGGCGCCGAACGGCTGGTGTACTGCCGTCTGGGCGAGACGCTGTTCACCGTGCGCATCGACGGCACCTTGCCGCCACCACGCCCCGGCGACCGGGTGCCGCTGGGCGTGGCCGCCGAGCGGCTGCATTGGTTCGATGCCAGCACCAGCCAGCGCGTGGAATGACGCAGGATTGGCCCTATCCGCTGTGGATCGCCCATCGCGGCGCAGGTCTGCTGGCACCCGAAAACACGCTCGCCGCCTTCCGGATGGGTGCCCGGTACGGCTACCGGGCTTTCGAATGCGACGTCAAGCTCAGTGCCGACGACGTGCCCTTCCTGATGCATGACGCCGGGCTCGAGCGCACCACCGGCGAAGCCGGCCTGGCCGGCGCGCGCCGCTGGGACGAACTCTCGCGGCTGGACGCCGGCAGCTGGCACAGCCGCCTGTATGCCGGCGAACCGCTGCCCTCCTTGAAGGCGGTGGCCACCTTCCTGCAGCGCAACGGCTTTGCGCTCGACCTGGAGATCAAGCCCACACCGGGCCTCGAAGCGCACACCGGCGCGGTGGTCGCCAGCGAAGTGGTGCGGCTGTGGCATGGCCAGCCACAGGTGCCGCTGCTCAGTTCCTTCCAGCCCGAGTCCCTTCGCGCCGCCCTCGACACCGCGCCGAAACTGCCGCGCGCCCTGCTGGTCGACACGCTGCCCGCCGACACCATCGACAGGGCGCTGCAGTTGCGCTGCGTGGCCCTCATCACGAACCACAAGCTGATGGACGCCGCACTGGTGGCGCGCATTCACGCCGCCGGCCTGCGGGCGATGGTCTACACCGTCAATGAGCCTCAGCGCGCACAGGAACTTCGGGCCTGGGGGATCGACGGGCTGGTCACCGACGCCGTCGACCGTTTCTCACCGCTGTAGCCCCCGCGTCAGCGCCCTTCCGCCGCCCAGGCGGTGGCCGGGCTGACACCGGCCTCGGCACCCAATGCGAAGCCACCATCGTCAGGCCGCGGCAACTCGCGCAGCGCGCGGATCGACACCTGGCGCCAGCCGAACAGGGCCAGCAGCAGTGCCGTCGCGCCGGCAAAGACCAACGCCGAACGCAGCCCGTGGTGCTCGCCCAGCCAGCCACCGAACAAGGCACCGGGGCCGGCCGGCAGCAGGCTGAGCCAGCGCAACGTGCTGGTCATGCGGCCGAGCAGCGGCTCGGGCGTCACCGCCTGGCGCAGCGCCAGGAAGTTGATGAAGATCAGCACCGCACCCACCCCGAACATCAGCAGCATCAGCGCGAAGGCGGCCACACCCCACGCTCCCGCAGGCATCGACGCCAGCAGCAGCCAGCCGCAGCCGCAGACGACGCAGCCCCACAGCAGGCTGGGGCCGGGGCCGACGCGGCGGGTGAAGCGGTCGCCGAACACGCTGGCCAGCACCGTGCCCACGCCCATGGCCACGTAACTCATACCCACCGCCTGCTCGGACAGGCCGAGCACCCGCGTGGCATAGAGAATCTGCACCACCGTCGCCGCCTGGTTGCACATCTGCCAGCCGCCGGCCAGCACGGCCAGCGTCAGCAGCAAGCGGTTGCCGGCCACGAAACGGACGCCGGCCTTCAGGTCGCGCCAGAAATGCGCGCCGGCCTGAGGCACACGCAACTCCTTGACGCGGATGCCGCGCAGGATGAGGGCCGAGAACACCAGCATCGCCGCATCCACCAGCAAGGCCAGCGGCCCGCCGACGAGCTTGATCAGCATGCCGGCAAACCCCGGGCCGGCCACCTCGGCGCCCGAACTGGCCAGCGCGTTCTTGGCATGGGCTTCGACCAAGCGCTCGCGCTCGACGATCTGCGTCAGCACGATCTGCGCGGCCGAGCCGGCGATGGTGAACACCGTGCCGATGGCGAAACCCACCACGTACAGCCAGGTCATCGACAGCCAGCCCAGCCACCAGGCCAGCGGAATGCTGGCCACGATCAACGCCAGCATTGACTCGCCGGCCACGTACACCGGCAGCTTGCGCACGCGGTCGAGCCACACGCCCGACGGCAGCGAGAACAGCACGAAGGGCGCGATCTCCACCGCGCTGAGCAGTCCCATCTGCGTGGGCGTGGCCTGCAGCAGCACGGCGGCCGTCAGCGGCAGGGCGAGCATCGTCACCTGGCCGCCAAAGGAGCTGATCAGGATCGAGCTCCACAGCCGCCGGTACACGACGTCGCGCAGCAGGTCGTTCGGCGGCAAGCTCAGGTGGCGCCGCCAGCGTGAATGCCAGGCTTGGAGGATGGCCATGGTCTTCAGTCTCCGTTCTTCGTCTTGTGTCCGGCCTGCAGGGAGGCCGGGGGCGCGAAAGCAGGCAACAAGGGCCGACTTCCGCCGAGGTCTCAGCGGAAGCCGGCTGCCGTGCCGGAGGCTGAGAAGTCGCTAGGGGCGCTGCGTCGGCGCCAGCGCCGAAATGAGCCCGCGCAGGCACGACACGCGCGCGATCCCGGCGCCGGCAGCGGCGCGTGGGGTCGTGGGGTCGAGGCTGTACATGTTGGGCTCTTCGGAAAAGGGTCGGAAATCGTAGCAGCGGGGCCCGATCCAACGCAAGGGCTAGGGCCCCCTAACTGCGGTAATCGGCGTTGATGCTGACGTAATCGTGCGACAGATCGCAGGTCCACACCGTGGCACTGGCCGTGCCGCGGTGCAGGTCGACGCGCACCGTGATCTCGCTTTGCTTCATCACGCGCTGGCCCTGCTCTTCGGCATAGGCCGGGTGGCGCGCGCCGTGCATTGCCACATGCACATCGTCGAGGAACAGGTCGATCAGGCCCTGGTCCAGGTCGTCGATGCCGGCATAGCCCACCGCCGCCAGGATGCGGCCGAGATTCGGGTCGCTGGCGAAGAAGGCGGTCTTCACCAGCGGCGAGTGGCCGATCGCGTAGGCCACCTTGCGGCATTCGTCGACGTCACGGCCGCCGTCCACCTGCACGGTGATGAACTTGGTGGCACCCTCGCCGTCGCGCACGATGGCCTGGGCCAGTTGCTGCGACACCTCGATCAGCGCGGCACGCAAGCGCGCGCCGTCGCCCTGCTCCAACTGGGTGATCGGCGCATTGCCGGCCTGGTGGGTGGCGATCATCACGAAGGAGTCGTTGGTGGAGGTGTCGCCGTCGATGGTGATGCGGTTGAAGGACGCATCGGCGGCCTCCTTCACGAGGCGCTGCATCAGCTCCGGCGCGATGGCCGCATCGGTGGCGACGAAGCCCAGCATCGTCGCCATGTTCGGACGGATCATGCCGGCGCCCTTGGAGATGCCGGTAATGTGCACCGCCTTGCCGCCCAGCATCAATTGCCGCGACGCTGCCTTCGGCACCGTGTCGGTGGTCATGATGGCCTCGGCTGCAAGCGCCCAGTGATCGGATCGGGCATCGGCCAGCGCCGCCGGCAGCGCGGCTTCGATGCGCTCGTGCGGCAGCGTTTCCATGATCACGCCGGTCGAAAAAGGCAGCACCTGCGCCGGCTGGATGCCCAGGCGCGCGGCCAGTGCCGCACAGGTCGAACGGGCGCGGGCCAGCCCGTCGGCACCGGTGCCGGCATTGGCGTTGCCGGTGTTGACCAGGATGGCACGGATGCCCTGGCCGGCCGCCAGGTGCTCGCGGCACAGCAGCACTGGCGCGGCACAGAAGCGGTTGGAGGTGAAGACCCCGGCGACGCTGGAGCCTGCGGCCAGCGTCACCACGGTCAGGTCGCGGCGATTGGCCTTGCGCACCCCGGCCATGGCCACGCCAATCTCGACACCACGCACGGTCAACAGGGACGACGGATCAGGGGCAAGCAGGTTGACGGGCATGGCAGCTCTCGCGGCAGAAGGAGCGCCGATTGTAGAAAGGCGCTGCGCGCGCTCTACGCGAGCTTGCCGTGGCAGTTCTTGTACTTCCTGCCGCTGCCGCAGGGGCAGGGTTCGTTGCGGCCGACCTTGGGCAGGCTGGCCACGGCGGCGGCAGCAACCGCCGATTCCTGGCCGGCCTCGCTGGACACGCTGCCGTCCTCGTTGGGGTGGGTGTAGGTGACGTTGCCCACCTGCGAGGCACGGGCCTCGATCTCCTCGGCCGCCTGTGCCACCTGCTCCTGCGACTGGATGCGCACCGTCATCAGCAGGCGCGTGACCTCCATCTTCACCACGTCGAGCAGCTGCGAAAACAGCTCGAAGGCTTCGCGCTTGTATTCCTGCTTCGGGTTCTTCTGCGCGTAGCCGCGCAGGTGGATGCCCTGGCGCAGGTAATCCAATGCGGCCAGGTGTTCGCGCCAGTGGCTGTCCATCGACTGCAGCAGCACCATGCGCATGAAGGGCGTGAACTGCTCGGCGCCCACCGCCTGCAGCTTGCTGTCGAACAGCGCGTCGGCCGCGGCCACCCCCTTGTCGAGGATGTCCTCGTCGGTGATCGAGTCGCTCTTCTCGACCTCGGCCTTCAGCGGCAGGTCGATATGCCACTCCTCCTTCAGCACCTTCTCCAGGCCGGTGATGTCCCACTGCTCCTCGAGGCTGCCTTCGGGCACGTAAGTGCGCACCACGCTGGTGATCGCGCTGCGCCGAAGATTGGCGATCTGCTCGTCCAGCGAGCCGGCTTCGAGGATCTCGTTGCGCTGCTGGTAGATGACCTTGCGCTGGTCGTTGCTGACGTCGTCGTACTCGAGCAGCTGCTTGCGGATGTCGAAGTTGCGCGCCTCGACCTTGCGCTGCGCGCCTTCGATGCTGCGGCTGACGATGCCGGCCTCGATGGCCTCGCCCTCGGGCATCTTCAGCCGGTCCATGATCGCGCGCACCCGGTCGCCGGCGAAGATGCGCATCAGCGAGTCGTCCAGGCTCAGGTAGAAACGGCTCGCGCCCGGGTCGCCCTGGCGGCCGGAGCGGCCGCGCAGTTGGTTGTCGATGCGCCGGCTCTCGTGCCGCTCGGTGGCGATGATGCGCAGCCCGCCGTGGGCCTTGACCTGGTCGTGCAGACCCTGCCATTCGTCCTTCAGCTGCTGGATGCGGCGCGCCTTCTCGTCCTCGGGCAGGCTCTCGTCGGCCTCGACCATCTGCACCTGCTTCTCGACGTTGCCGCCGAGCACGATGTCGGTGCCGCGGCCGGCCATGTTGGTGGCGATGGTGATCACGCCCGGCCGGCCGGCCTGGGCCACGATCTCGGCCTCCTTGGCATGCTGTTTGGCGTTGAGCACCTGGTGCGGCAGACCCGCCTTGACCAGCAGCCCGGAGATCAGCTCCGAGTTCTCGATCGAGGTGGTGCCCACCAGCACCGGCTGGCCACGCTGGTGGCAGTCGCGGATGTCGGCAATGACGGCGTCGTACTTCTCCTTCGCCGTCTTGTAGATCAGGTCGTTCTCGTCCTTGCGGATCGTCGGCTTGTTCGGCGGGATCACCACCGTCTCCAGACCGTAGATCTCCTGGAACTCGAAGGCCTCGGTGTCGGCCGTGCCGGTCATGCCACACAGCTTGCCGTACATGCGGAAGTAATTCTGGAAGGTGACCGAGGCCAGCGTCTGGTTCTCGTTCTGGATCTGCACGCCTTCCTTCGCCTCGACCGCCTGGTGCAGCCCGTCGCTCCAGCGCCGGCCGCTCATCAGTCGGCCGGTGAATTCGTCGACGATGATCACCTCGCCGTTCTGCACCACGTAGTGCTGGTCGCGGTGGTAGAGGTGCCTGGCGCGCAACGCGGCATACACATGGTGCATCAGCGAAATGTTGGCCGGGTCGTACAGGCTCGCGCCTTCGGCCAGCAGGCCCGCCTCGGACAGGATGCGTTCGGCGTTCTCGTGACCGTCCTCGGTGAGGAAGACCTGGTGACTCTTCTCGTCGACGGTGAAGTCGCCGGCTTCGATGACGCCTTCGCCGGTGCGCGGGTCGGCCTCGCCGATCTGCTTCTTCAACTTGGGCACCACCGCGTTGATGCGCACGTACAGCTCGGTGTGGTCCTCGGCCTGGCCGCTGATGATCAGCGGCGTGCGCGCCTCGTCGATCAGGATCGAGTCGACCTCGTCGACGATGGCGTAATGCAGACCGCGGGCTACGCGGTCGGCGACCTCGTAGACCATGTTGTCGCGCAGGTAGTCGAAGCCGAATTCATTGTTCGTGCCGTAGGTGACGTCGGCGGCGTAGGCGGCCTGCTTCTCCTCGCGCTGCATGCCGGGCACGTTGACGCCGACCGTCAGTCCCAGGTAGGTGTAGATGCGGCCCATCCACTCGGCATCGCGGCGCGCCAGGTAGTCGTTGACCGTGACCACGTGCACGCCCTTGCCTTCGAGGGCGTTCAGGTACACCGGCAACGTGGCGGCCAGGGTCTTGCCCTCGCCGGTGCGCATCTCGGCGATCTTGCCTTCGTGCAGCGCGATGCCGCCGATCAGTTGCACGTCGAAGTGGCGCATCTTCAGCACGCGCTTGCCGGCCTCGCGCACCACCGCAAAGGCCTCGGGCAGCAGCTTCTCGAGCGCCTCGCCCTGCGCCAACCGCTGCCGGAACTCGGCCGTCTTGCCGCGCAGTGCGGCCTCGTCCAGGGCCTCGAACTTCGGCTCCAGTTCGTTGATCTGCTGCGCCGTGCGCCGGTAGGTCTTCAGCAGGCGGTCATTGCGACTACCGAAAATCTGGGTCAGGATCTTTGGCAACATGCGGCATCACAAATGGGGTGGACTGGGGTGCCCGGCACCCGGCCTTACCGGGCTTGCGCCCGAAACGCCATTCGGACGCGGCTGGGAGGCAGTTGGGACCCGTCTCCCGCTTTGCAAGGCCTGTCACACCCGCAAGGGCCGGCGAGTTTAGCACCCGTGCCGAGCGCATCAGGCGGTGCGGCTCTGGCGCCGAGCCTCGGACCGTGCCAGCGTTGGCATCTGGGCGCCACCTGCCAGGAAACGGGCCGGCCATGGGTGACAAGGCCCTGCCTCGCTAAACTCTGCTACATGTCCGGCCGCAAGATTCTCAGCCCGCAAAGCCCGGGCACCTGGGCCCTGGGCGCCGCGCTCGACCAGAGCCAGGCATT